>Ga0209941_1000354_pt1 | contig 64047 bp, 79 predicted proteins | sample ThiBiot_300_plan_FD_183945 | JGI IMG/M metagenome (GOLD analysis project Ga0209941, IMG submission 183945) | Wastewater bioreactor microbial communities from Cape Town, South Africa - Thiocy_solids_1 (SPAdes) | ecosystem: Engineered > Bioremediation > Thiocyanate > Unclassified | place: South...
GGGCCGCCGCTTGGGCCGGTGTAGCCTGTGAAGCCGGTCGGACCTGTTGGCCCGGTCGGGCCGCCGCTCGGGCCGGTTGATCCTGTCGGTCCTGTCACACCAGGAGTGCCGTTCGCGCCCGACGGACCGGTAGGGCCGGTTTCAGTCGAGGGGTTACCTGTTGGACCTGTCACCGAATTGCCGGGCGGGCCGGTGAAGCCAGTCCAGCCCGTTGGCCCTGTGGCACCGAAGCCGGTGACGCCGGTCGCGCCGGTCGCACCAGTGAAGCCAGTGTACCCGGTCGGGCCAGTGGGGCCGCCGCTTGGGCCGGTGTAGCCTGTGAAGCCGGTCGGACCTGTTGGCCCGGTCGGGCCGCCGCTTGGGCCGGTGTAGCCTGTGAAGCCGGTCGGACCTGTTGGCCCGGTCGGGCCGCCGCTCGGGCCGGTTGATCCTGTCGGTCCTGTCACACCAGGAGTGCCGTTCGCGCCCGACGGACCGGTAGGGCCGGTTTCAGTCGAGGGGTTACCTGTTGGACCTGTCACCGAATTGCCGGGCGGGCCGGTGAAGCCAGTCCATCCGGTCGGACCTGTCGCGCCGAAGCCGGTGACGCCGGTCGCGCCGGTCGCACCAGTGAAGCCAGTGTACCCGGTCGGGCCAGTCGGCGCCGCACCAGTCGGCCCTGTGGGGCCGGTTTCAGTCGAGGGGTTACCTGTTGGACCTGTCACCGAATTGCCGGGCGGGCCGGTGAAGCCAGTCCAGCCCGTTGGCCCTGTGGCACCGAAGCCGGTGACGCCGGTCGCGCCGGTCGCACCAGTGAAGCCAGTGTACCCGGTCGGGCCAGTCGGCGCCGCACCAGTCGGCCCTGTGGGGCCGGCGGTCGGGCCCGTAGGGCCTGTCGGCCCGTTCACAACAACGACCGGCTGCGCGGAAATAGGGGCGGGGGTCTGTACGGAGACGGCCATCTTTAATCCTCTGTGACGCCGCGGCAGACGACAAACTTGCCCTGCATAAGCTGCGTGCGAATGGCGGGGGTCGAGCCGTCGAGCATGATGAAATCGTAGACGTACTCGGCGGGCGGCAGAGAAGCCTGCACGTCGGTGTCCGGCACGTTGAGATGGAGGACACGGTTGACAGCGTCGTCGACAACGATTTGGCCGGCGCCAGATGTCCAGGTAACCAGCGGAGCGGTGTCATCCCGCGACGCCTTAACCTCCATCTTGAACGTCATGCCGGTGAACGACCACGTCGTATCGCCGTCCGTGCCGAACTTGAAAGCGTCCTGCACCGTTGCGTTGTCGGATACCGCGATGTCGACGATTGCCGATGTGTTCATTTAACCGCCCCAGTCATTGCCATTGCCGTAAGTCGGCACGCCGCCCTTCTGCGAGACCGAACGGAACGATTGTGGGAAGCGCCATGCGCTGGCGCCCCTGGTGTTCGCCCGCAGCGCCGCCGAGCGGGCATTCGCGACAAACTGGCGGAATTTGGCGAGGTTGTATTTCGCCCCAACCAAATCGCTAAAGCTCTTGTTCTTCTGGTTCTGCAGCATGCCGAGGATGCCGGCCTTGATCGCGAGATGCCATTTCTGCAGCACCCAAGCCGGCGCGATGGGGAGGTTGTCGCGCGTCAGCGGCAGCGAGACCGTCTTCGTGACATAGACGGTGTACTGTTGCGCCTGGTTAGGCGTGTCCTGCAGCAGCACGACAGCGTCGCTGTTCCCCATTTGCGTCGGCGCGGTGCCGCTCATGGGAAGTAGCGCACGAACCGGGCTTCCGTTTGCGTTGCAGACGCCGTCGAGGGCGATGATCTGGCCTTCGGTGGCCGCGATCGGATAGGACAGCGCCTGCTCCCAACCTTGCGGCGTGGTGGGCTGCGACGCCGGCGGTGTTACGTTAATTGTCAGTTCTTCCTTCCAGCACGATGTGTCGCGAAAGAACTCGTCCAGCGTCTCGAACAGCGCCGACTTCAACAGCGCTTCCGATACGCCGGTGAGCTCGACCCGGCACTGGTTGAACACCGTGTTCACGTCATTGGGGTTGAGCATCTTTAGGCCCCCTGCCGCGGCGGCGTGATCATGTTCTTGCCGGTGAGGATGTTGGACATGATGTTGAGGAACGCGACCGCGCGTTCGTCCTGCACATCTTCCTGGTCGCGCTCGATCGCGTGCGCCACCATGCCGTGGAGGAACGCTAGACGAAACTGCTGCTCAATCGGCACAACGGTGCCATCGTTGACGTGGTAGGCCGCCACCGCGCCGCCGCAGCGGTCGTTGAACACGAATAGGTCCGCACGCAGCCGGCGCCCTTCCAGGAGGGCGACGTTCAACGCCGTGAGCAAACTCGTGTCGTCGTAGCGATACGGCGCAATCTGGTCCTGCAGCAACACGCGCGCGTCCGTGATGTAGTCGCTCACGGTGTCGAGCGTGGTGTTCGGTGCGGGGGTGATGAAGGCCATTAGCGGTCCAGTCCAAGCGCGAGGTAGGTGGCGAACAAAACAACTACGATCCCCAGGACGAACCCGGTGCCGAGGGAGGTAATAGCGACTGCGAACATCGGCGTTGCTCCCAAAGAAAAACCCCCGGCACCGTGGATGCCGGGGGCTTACGACTTTGTATATTCAGACCTAGCTGTTCGGCGTCACGACGCACTGCACGAGTGCTTTCCCATCAACAACTTGGTAGCCATACACTTGGAGACCGCGAAGGATCTGACCGAATGTCAGTTCCGACCTTAAGGTCTCCACTTTACTGATTTGTGACGCGAAAGTCAAGCCGTGGGCGTGGCCCGCGAAGATCGGCCACTCGCCGGCAGCGAAGTTGGTGCTGTCGGTCGAGTTGTTCGGCAGCAGGTTCGAGATGTAGATCGTAAACCGATCCACCATGCCGAGCCGGCCGTTGCGCAGCATCGAGACGGAGTCACCCGACAAGTAAGCCTGCCGCAGTTCGGACTGCTTGATCATGCGCCCGGCCCACGCCGGCATGACCACCCAGCGGCCGACCTCCGGGATATTCTGCTCGTCGAGCACCTGGCCCATACGCATCAGAACATCGAGTAGCTCGATGTCGCCGGCACCGGGGTTCTTGGACACCACCGAGAGCGGTGACGCCTTCGTGCCCAGGTTGATGTTGCCGGTGATGGCGCCGGCCGTCGCGCCCTGGTTTACGGCGGCCATCTGGCCGACGATACCGTCGAGCACATCGCTGTCGACCGCGATCTTGAGCTGCTGCGCAGCGTCGTCGGACCACATCGACAGGACGTTCAGGTCGCTCTGAACCTCCATCACATCGTCAAGGACAAGCGAGAAATACTTGCCGTTGCCGATGTAGAGCTCGACCGTGCCACCAGTCGGGCGATCGAGCCCGAGCAGGCCGTCCGACTTGTAGTCGTGGATCGAGATCGTCGGCTTGGTGCGGATCTTGACGCGGTCGCCCGTGTTCTTGATCTCGCCCTCGTAGTCCGTGTTGCTGATGGCAGCGAGCACGGTCGAGGCATAGAACTTCTCGACGAGTTTGCCCGACCAGATCTCCGGGATGAAACCGGTGGCCTGGAGGTTGTTACCCGAGCTACCGGTGGGGTAGATCGCGGGCGAGGACGCGGACGTTGCGCCGGGAAAACCAGAAGAAGGAATGGACATTGAAGCCCCCATGTGTCGGGGGCTTCGCGGGTTTTATGCTGTGCGGAAGAGCCCCCGGTTAAGACCGGACGCGCCCCTCGTTGCCTGCGGCGATCATGTCCGCTTCGAGCCGTGCCCAGTCGTTGTCACGACCAGCCCAGAGCCCGCGTCGGCGATCCGCGTAGTTCTTCGAGATTTGCGCGCGTGTGTAGATCGGCTTTTCCGCGGGCACATCGGATTGACCCGGTGCCGGCCTTGCCCTGCCAGGAGATGCGAGCGACCCCAGATCCATCGCAGGCTGTCGTGGAGCTGCCGGGGCCGGTGACGGTGCCGACAAATCCTGCTGACGCTGCGAAGTCGGGATCGTGCTACCCGTGGCCTTCGCTTCCGTGAGGAAGTCTTTGAACATCTGCACCACCACAGCGGCGTTCGCGGCTTGGTAGGCTTCGTTCAACATCTGACGCCTAACCTGGCCAGTGTAGATGTTTCGTATAGACAGCCAGTGCGCAAACTCGGGGCTCCGATTGACGGCAACCCAGTTCGGAATTTTCTCCGCGAGCGCGGTCTGAATTTCGCGCTGAGCCGTTGTAACGACTCGCTTTTTCAGTTCGCTGTTCTCGTTACGCAGCGCGTCCAATTCAGGCTGAATAGCCTCTCGCGCGGCGCGTTGCGTCAGGTCGATCAGCTCGTGGCCGTAGGTGTCTTCGTCTTCCGGCGTGATCAACTTTGTGTGAGGTTGAGGATTATTCCGCGAGTCAGTCCGCGGCTGCGACGCATTTCGTGCGAGCAGCGCCTGCGTCTCCTGCAGCTCGCGTGCAAGCTGCGCGTTGATCTCGGACAGCTCGCCGTTCTGCTGCTGCGACGCTTTCCAACGCCCCTGCATCGACAGGAATTTCTGTTTGTACGAGTCGGAGTTCTCGTCTTCGGCGGGAGCCGCGTGGTGCGGCGCCGGTTCGGGCGCGGGCGCGGGCGCGGGTTCTGGCGCAGGTTCGGGCGCCGGCTCGGCGTAGACCTGCTTGTGGAGCGCGTCGGCGTTGTCGCCCTGTTCTCGGATATGCTTGGGGAGGACGACGCTCGGGTCGACCGAGCCGTCTGCGAGATGCTGTAGTTCTGCCATTGGTTTGGTCTTTCCAGGGGTGGTTATGGTTGCTGGGAAGCAGCGAGCGGCTTCGGATTGCGAAGCACGTCGAACAGGACGAGCGTCTGTTTCGCTCGACCTTGGAGATTGAGGATCGCTTCCGCGGGGGCGTCAGTTACCGCCACGGTAATTTCAGTCGCGTAGACCTCGAACGCGGACAAGAACGCCTGATAGCTTTCCGGGTCCGCGTTCCGGAGCACGAAGGCGAAATGCCTAAGATGGTCGACGGCATGTGGCGTCATTCAGGAAGCCCCGGGAGACCGCTCGGCGGAGGAGCCGGCTGATCCGAGTCCGCCATCGGGGTCGCCTTGGCGTAAGACTGGATGTTGGGGACGCCGCCGCCAGCGGAGGGGAGGAAGCGTTGCGACGAGCCCTTGTTCGGCGAGGAGTGCAACGTGCCCTTCTTGTGGACGCCGATCGGCGTCATATGCTTCTTGAACATCACATCCCCCTGAATGTCGGTCCGAACGGACTGGGCTGTCGCGAGCCGGCGGAAGGCTTTGAGCCCTTGCCGTAATCACGGCGGCTTCGCATCGGCTTTGGTGCACCGCCGACGTTGGGCATCGCGGATGCGCCTGGCCCGAGCGCAGACGTCTGGTCGGGTTTCGGAGACGCCTTTGGCGCCCCCGGACCCTGCGATGTTCCTTTGATGCGGAACACCATTATCGCGCGCTCGTGATACCGGCCTTCGCTGGCTCGCTCGCAGCGTAGCCGAACATCTTGCCGGAACCGCCTTTGGCGAACTTGCCGCCATTGCCGGCCGAGTCATGCTCCGTCACGCCCGGCTTCTGCGAGCCCGCGGCGTCGCTCGGCGCGGTCGTGGTTCGATCGCCATGGCCGAACATCGGGGTGTTGCCGCCTTCGGCGAACTTGGCGTTCTTCTCGGTCTTCTTGGTGAAGTTGGCCATAACGGCCCTCCGTGAAATAGGGGGATCAAATTGAACCACCCACTCGTGCGTGCAGGGCAGTTGCGACTTCGTTTATTGCTGGACTGCAACCATAAGGTCGCCGTCACGCGCCGGCAGATAGCGCTTCGGTTTGTCGAAGCACGACGCGATCTGGTTGACTGATTGCGTAACGCCAGGAACAACAACGCACGCCCCCGGCTTCGCCTGCAGGAACGCCTCCACCGCCTCGTTGACGTGGCACCAGGAACGGATCTGATCGCCGGAGCCGAAGATCGTGATCTCGTCCTGCGCTGCGCACTTCTCCATAAAGCTGTGGCCGCCATCGCCATAGACGTTCGGCAGGCGGACAACGGCGCAGCCGAAATAGCGGGCGTAGTCCTCGCACACGCGCTTGGAGATGGCGTAAGGGTTGACCGGGTAGTTCACCATGGCGCTGGACGCGAACACCACGCGATCGGTGTACCGCTCGAAGACCCGCAACGACCCTATGATGTTAGTGCTCGCGTCGCTTCGCGCATCCTTGCAATAGGCGTCGGTTTGCGCCGCGAGGTGATAGACCTGTTTCGCATCCGGAAGATCGCAGTCGCGAATATCCGTTCCACGCTTCAAGTCGATGCGATGGATGATCTCGCCGCGGCACTCAAGCCGCGCGCACAGATGTTTGCCGATGAACCCGTCGGCGCCGGTGACCACGATCACAGCGGCTTCTCCAGGATCAGCAGGCGTTCGGCCTTGTGGGTTTGATACTCTGTCACTTGCATCTCCGAGTAGAGCGACAGCAGCACATCGACCATCGGCTTGAGCGTGCCCCCGGGGCACTTGTATGGGCACGACTCCTCGATCGCATAGACGCCGCCGGGGCGCAGCATCGGCCACAGCAGCCGGCAGAGATGGATCTGGGGGAGGGGGTCGTGCACCGCGTCGTCGCAGATGAAATCGAACTGTGGCCATCTGAACGCATGGAGCGCGTCGGCAAGGCTGCGTTCATCGTAGGCATCGCACAGCGCGGTATGAATGCGCGGCTGATCGTTGAAGATGAACCGCGCATCATTGTCGACGCCATACACTTCCGCCTCGGGGAGATAATCCCGCCACGCGAACAGGCTGGCGCCGACGACATTGTTGGGGATGTCGCGGAAGCCGCAGATCCCGACTTCCAGCACACTCTTCACGCGGTCGCGATCGAGGTGCTTTTCATAAACGGGGGAGTACCCCCACCCCCACGGGCCGCCTTTATCAGTGCCGTATTTTATAAAAAGATCATCCAGCAACATTGTGTTTCTCCAGATATCTAATAAGCGCGCCAAGCCTCGGAATGCTTTCCTTCACATTGCCGAGCGCTTGATTGCAGCCGGCGCAGAGAATGCCGCGCACGACTTTCGTTTTGTGGCAGTGATCAGTGTGGCAGTTTTTGCCGACGCCCTTGAGCGGGTCGCCGCACGCAGCACACTGATATCCTTGCGCCGCAAGCATGGCATCTCGCTGCTCTAGCGTAACGCCGTACTTACGCTTGCATCCAGCACGCCTACGGTTGAGCTTTTCTCGCTCATGGTTGGCGTAGTAATTGCGCATGCGAGCGGCCTTCGCCCGCTCAGGGTGATCCTTCCGCCATTTTGCGACCCGCTGTGCTGGGGTCATACTGAGGCTCTAAAATTGCTGAACAGGCTGCCGTTGTGGTCAGCCGCGTACCAGTGGAATGGAAGTTTGGTTTTCTGCTCGACGCGGGCCCAGGTGTTGACTTCCCACTCGACGTTCTTGGTGCGTGCTGTGTGTTGCCTGGCGGCCACCCGACACTCGTAGTCGAGCTGGTCGACCATTTTGCGCGGCACCACGAGCACTGAGCCGCAGAACCGCCAACAGGGGTACGCGCTCTCGACCGCGAGCGGCCGGGGCCAACAGCCTGGGGCGTAGATCGCATTGTCGTCGAGCCTGCTGACGAAGTCGGAAATTACCGTGGCGGTAACGCCGGGGAGGCGAAACACGCCGTAGTCGACCCAACACAGCACGTCCGCGTCAGCGTCTTCGTCGGCGGCCTGCACCAACCATGTCGTCTTCTGATGGTTGACGCAGTGGTAGGCGAGCGTGTTCTTCGCCGGGTTGTCGCCTTCGGAGACGCGCGGGATGTAGTCGAGACCGCGGACGTATTTCCACATCCAGGTGTCCTCGACGCGCTGGTAGAACGCCTTCTTGGGCACGGGTACGGCGCCGAGCAACTCGCCTAGCTTGCCATACTCGCCCGGACCGCGAGGGTGGCCGACGATCGGGATATAACCGGTAACGAGGCGCACCTTCATCGGTCCAACTCCAGCATCGCCGCAACATCGCCGGCGCTGACGGTCGCGAGCCAGGCGCTGCAGTCACGCTCGCCGAACGAAACAACCAGGTCGTCGTTCTGCTGCGCGAGGCCGGCGGCGAACTCGATCTGGACGTCGTGGAAGACGAACGGCAGCGACAAGCGCGGGTTGATAAGCTCCGCATCGAGCCAGGCGAACCGGTGCTGGTAGACCCGGCGCCCATGCGCTGGGTGCGCGATCGCTTCGTGGACGACCGTCAGATAGCCGCCCTTGAACGGGATGTAAGGACTGCCGCCGCTGATGTTGTCGACCGCGAACCGGCAGGGGGTCTTCTGCTGCAGCGAACCGCGCTGGATCTTGTCCAGGCGATACATAAACGGAAGGCCCTTCGTCGGCCCAAGAACAGGCGCCCAGTTCTTCTCGCATTGGGTCGCGTCGCTGATTGCGCTCCATGACTCGACAAGGACCGTATTGGCGACCGGGTCGCGGCGGAGAAACCCGTGGACCTGCTGCGGTATACCGCTGGGCGTCGTCTCGCGGGCGCAGGCAATGAACTGCCGCTCGCCCTGGTGCCAGAAGATCCGCATATCCTCCAGACCGATCACCATCGGAAACGCCGCCGGTGGCCGGTCCCACTGCACCTTGATCGGGTTGCGGCTCGACAGGTTGGGGCGGAGCTGCAGCAGCCAGTTCTCAGTCTCGATCGGCGCGTCCCAGCATCCTTTGGGCCCGATCATGTAGCGGCCATGCTCGTCGATGCGGTAGTTCACCGTGCGGAGGAGCAGCTCAAGGCCGCCGGCCGGCCGGTTCGTCACGCAGGGGTTCATCGCCGCAAACCCGGTGGGGGGCGTGAAGTCAACGACGCGGTCCCTGTAACTCGGGCAAAATGCTTTCAGCGGGCGCAGATAGAACACCATGTTCGACCGTGCGTTGCCCCGGACCGGCTCTGGGACCTGCGGATCGAGCGCTAGGCCATTCGTGATGTGGAACGCGCGCTCGCGCGTCCGGGGGTCATAGTAGCCAGCGATCGAATACTCCTCGCGGAAACCCCAGTCGTAGACCCAGTTCTCGATAAACAGCCGGTCGTTCGGGCGCGGGATCGTGATGCCTTTCTCAGCGAACAGCATCGCGCCCGCGTTGTCCCCCTTCATTCGATAGTGTTTGGCAAGCGCATGCAGCGGCTCGGCACGGGTAGGGCGCATCTGATACGCCTTGAGCGTCGCGCTGAGGTATTCGTCTTCCTTACCCTGCTGCTCCAGGCAGTTGGCGAGATTAACCTGGGCCGTCCAGTCCTCTTCGTCCCAGGTCGGCAGCTCTAGCTTCCTGCGATAGCAACGCTCCGCTTCGGCGAACTGTCCGGCGTCGCGGTAGGTGTTGCCGAGATAGAACCAGGTGCGGCCGTTGTTCGGGTCGGTCTTGAGATCTTCCTCGAACAGGCGGATGTCACGTTCGAACTTCTCGCCGCGATTGGCGCCGTCCGCGTGGTCGATGAAGTGGACCCCGGTGAGCACGCCACTCGACGGCGCGTTCAGGTATTCATGCGTGACCCCGATATAGCGCGCGGTCGAGGACACCGCGAGAACACGGAGGTTGTTGTATGAATACGTGCCGGCGAGCTGCGGGATCTCGTAGGCTTCACCAGTGAGCCCGAAGAACGCGGCCGGGTCGCCGCGCAATTCCATATCCGCGTCGCACAGCAGAAAGTAATCGAACGGCGGCGCGTCCGGATGCTTGGACCAGCTTCGGGCGGCATCGAGCGCTTGGTTGCGGGCTTGTGAGAAATTCACGAACGCGCCGCGGGCCACAATGCCTTTGACGCCGTTGTCATTACCCCACTTCTCAATGATCTCGACTGTGTCGTCGGTCGATCCGGTATCGAGGATGGCAAAGGACGCAATAGCGTCCTTGACACTGTCGAGCATACGCACAAGGCGAGCGCTCTCGTTGCGCACAATCGCGCACAAGCAAAGACTTTCTGGCATATGGCTTCCTGGTTAGTTTGCTGGGGCCGAAGCCCCAGCGATTAAACCGGCGGGTACGGAACGTCGTTGAGGCCGCCGGACGAGATCTTGAGCGCGCCGACACCAGTCGCCCCGCCCGGGTTCCAGACAGCGCCGGCGATAAACGGATCGCTCGCCGGCGGCTTCCAAACAGTTGTGACGGCAGGACCAGCGGGGCCGGTCGGACCGGTGCCGATATGCTGGCCATCGGCGAACACCGCCGCGGTGGGCCCAGTCGGACCCGTAGCGCTCGCCGGCCCAGTAGGACCGCGGGGGCCGACAGACGAACCTGTCGGACCTTGCTGCCCGGTCGGGCCTGTGGCTCCGGCGGCGCCAGTGTTACCAGTCGGTCCTTTCGGCCCTACGCGCCCGGTGCTTCCAGTCGGGCCGGTGGTCGCGAGCGGGCCGGCGGGGCCGGTCGGGCCGAGGCCCTGTGGCCCTGTCGGTCCAGTCGTGCCGGCGGGGCCGGTCGCGCCTGTAGCAGTGCCCGTCGGCCCCGTGGGGCCGATGATGTCCTTGTCGTTGATCAGGTCGACAACCGCCTTAAGCACAACCGGAATTGCGCCATCGTCGTAGGTGTCCTTCGACGCCAGCGACGGGTCGAGCAGTTGTTTGCTGTTGAACGGATAACCGAGCGGTGAGTTCGCCATTCGCTCCTCCTATTAACCGGCGGAGACGGTGAGCACGCCCGCGTTATTCCAGACCTGACCGCTAACACGAGGATCAGATGTCGGCGGCACCACAACGATTGCGACGGTACCAGTCGGCCCAGTCGGACCAGCCGGCCCGGTGAACCCCGCGCCTGTCGGACCAGTGACGCCCGCGCCCGTGGGTCCGGTCGGACCGGTCGAGCCCGGCGACGGACCAGTCGCGCCGATCGCACCCGCGGGACCAGTCGCTCCGGGACCGGTAGGACCCGTCGCACCTGTTGCGCCTTGTGCGCCGACAGGGCCAGCAGGACCCTGTGCACCGATGGCTGAACCTGTCGGACCCGTGACGCCGGCGGCGCCGGTCGGTCCAGTCGCGCCTTGCGACGGGCCGGTCGGGCCAGCAGCGCCGGTCGGGCCGGTGGGGCCGCCGATGTTGCCAGCGTTCACGGCATCGACAACCTGCTTCAACACGTTGCCGATCATGTTGCGGTCGTAGTTACGGCTGGACAAAATCGCCATCAGCGTGGCTCCCTAAAATGTGCCTCCGTACTGGAGGCGAGATAGTTGCGGTTTTCTTAAGCCTCGACGTAGCTGGCTTGACGGCCGAAGCCGACGATCTTGATCGCGCGTTTGATCGGATAAACGGTCACGATGGAATAAGTGAGCAGTGGGTACGCGGAGACGGCCGTCGCATGCAGTGTGCAGTAAAGGATGCCGTTGACGCGGGCGACGAAGTTGTCGTGTCGGTGGCCGCAGATGCAGCCGATGACCTTATTTCCGAACGACTCAAGAATGGTGCGGACCGCAGCAGCGTTGCTCAGCCCCCACGAAAACCCGTCCAATGCGTAATAGACGGGGTAATGGCAGAAGATCACGCAAGGGTACGGTGAAGCCGCGATCGTCGCAGACAGCCATGCGCGTTGCGTCGGCGGGATGTAGGAGACGTAAGGGCTGACACCTTGCTGGTTTGACGAGATCGAAAGATCGTTAGAGTCGTCGTCGGAAAGATAATTTCCGTCGAGCACGATGAATGTCACGCCGCCGCGCGTGAACGAGTACCACTTGCTCGGTTGGCCGGTGACCGACATCACCTGCTCCTTGGTGAGCCAAGTCACCTCGTGGTTGCCGATATTGTGATATTTCGGCACGTTGACCGCGAGCAAATTGTCGATGTCCGCCAGGTCGGTCAACGCCGCGCTGGCGTTCGCGGAGCCGTCAATGAAGTCGCCGTTCTGAAACACGAATGCGAGATCGGTGCGCGCATTGAAGATCGCCGTAATGTCGGGGATCTTCTTCGCCGCGTCCTGAAAATACTTGCCGCCCTGATTGGGGTCCGTCGCCTTGAGCGGGTCATGATGCGTGTCGGTCACCCAGCCGAACGACACCGACACGCCCTTCGGCCCGAACAGCTCACCCGTTGCCCTGCTAGGGGAGATCAATGCCATGGCGTCACCCGAAATAGTTATGCAGGTCGGTGGCCTGCTGTGTAGTGAGCGGCGCGGTCACAAGCACGGCTGACACCTTGCCCTGCCACCAGTTCGAAGCGGCAAGTGCGGGGATCGTGCCCACCGTGAACAGCGTCGGTGTGCTGGTGTTCGGCACCACGGCAGCGGTCACCGCGCCGGCGCTGTCAACGTCTATCGACGTTTGGGTCGCACCGTGGATGCTGCGCAAAACATGCACACCGGATAAATCGACATGGGTGTCGGTAGCGTTCGTGGCCGCGGCGCCGGTGCCGGTGTAGGAACGGGCGCGGTTGACGCCGCCGACAGGAAGACGGGCGACAGAGCGGCCGTTGACAACGCTGGTGGCAGCGTACCCCGCCACATGGCGCGTAGTGGCGTCGGCTGCGGCCACATCCTGCGAACACACCACCCAGATTTCGCAAGGGGTAGCGCCGGCCGGCAGCAGTGACATGAACGCGGCATCGGTGCATTTGAGATACTGCTGGGCGCCGTCAAAGGTGATGCACGGTGCGCCATTGAGCCCCGTCGGGTCGTACACCGGCTTAAGATTGGGGGTCGACTGCGCCAGGTTGGCCCCAGTCACGAGGCCAAGCCACGACGACACCGCGTCGGTGTAAGTCGCATCAGAGAGCGCGGTGATCGTGTCGGAGCGGTTGGCGTCCCAGTATTCGATCAGGCTGCTGCCGAGCGCCGTCACCGGATTGTAGTTCGACGACGGCCCGGTATAGCCAGGGATAATCACGGTCTTGGCGTTGCGCGCCGCGAGCCCGGTGAGCCCGGTGAGCGCATAGACGTCTTCCCACGTCCCGGTCGGGCCCGCCGCCTGCTGCAGTGCGTCGATCTGCCCCCACACGGGAAACGTGCCAGTCGGCCCGGTGAACGCCGGTAAAATCTGGACGCCTTTGTACGTGCCGGTCGGGCCGAGCGGGCCGTCGAGAACGCGGACAAGTTTCTGGGTGTTGACGGTCATCAGCCGACGCCCCCGGCGACCGAACCCTTAACGCCCGTCATGTGCGGCGTCAGATGCGTCTGCGGCCCCATCGCCTGTGACGGCGCCGGCGGCTTCATGCCCGACGATTGCCTGGCCGCCTCCTGCATGCCGCCGTGTTGGCCAGCGTGCATGCCCGGGTCGCTGGAAGCGCCCTGGCCGCCTCCTGGCGCAGCTTCTGGCGCGATCGCGCCCGGCGTACCGATATGCGCGGGTGGGCCCTCCGGCATATGCGCCCGAGCGGCCAGCACACCAGAAGTGAGCTCGGTCGAGATACGCTTAACGCCAGCCTCAACGCCTTTGTTAACCGCGGCCACGATCGCTTGTTCGATGTCTCCACCTTGCGCTGCCTGTTGCTGTTGCTGTTTCTCCATCTTCTCGATCTCGGCGTCGGACGGCACCACCTGGTCGCCCTGAATGCCGATCGTCGAGGACACCGATCGCAGCACCGCGGCGCGACCGCCGATGCCCATGATCTTCATGTCGGTCGGGTTGTTCGTTGCCGTCAGGAACTCGATCTGGCGCTGCCGCAGCGTCTCGCGCTGGATCGCCACGCTCACGCCGGTGACGGAAACTTTTTCCTGACCGGTGAGCATCCCGGTGCGATCGGTCAGCATCAGCAGGTCGAATAACTGCAGCAGGCTTTCCTCGATCACGTCGCGGTCGATGTTCGCGGACACCGTCTGCAGGATCTTCGAGGCGTTGCCCATCAACATCGCCAGGCCCGAAGCCGTACGCCCGGCGCCGCCGCCAGCTTGGCCGCCGACGTATTTCGGGATCGCCGACACGTCGTCCGAGATCGAAGTGAACTCCTGCAGGCACTGGATCAGGGCCTGAGCGTTGTTCGCCGGCATGAAGAAGGAGATCGGTTGCTTGGCGTTGTTGTTCACGGGGTCGGTGCGGGTGTGCCACCGCTTCCACGGATACATCTCCTCGCCGTTCTCCTCCGGCGCCAGCATGTCGTCGTTGATGACGACCTGCGGCCCCGACGAGATCGACAGGTTGTTGATCAGCGCGCGCAGCGTGGCGTTGGCGGCTTCCTGCAGGTCGGCGAGCAGATCGGTCAGACCATTGCCGACAGGCGTACCCGGCACTTTCTCAAAACTCGTGATGAAATACGGATGTCGCTGACGTGGTGAAGGCGACAGGTGTGCCTTGATGACGTGCGAGCCGATAACCCAGACCTGAACATGATAGTCACGAAGCTCGTCTTGGACAGCGAGGCCGTAATCTTGAAGTACGCGTCCTTGGACATTGCCGTTGAACTCCATCATGGTGATCATCGCTGATCTGTTCCACGCCGGGTTTTCGCGGCTCTCCAACACGCTGCGCTCGGCGTCGGTGGTGTCCCAGTTGTCATAGAGACCGCCGCGGCCGTACTCGTCGAGCACCGCGCGAATTTCATCGGAGTTGTAGCCGGGCAGGTCGAGCAGATCGTTGAGCTCGGCGCGCGTCACGCGCAGCTTCTCGATCACGTTGGCGTTGGCGATGTCGGCGACGCCCGGGGTGAACCAGATGTCAAATGGGCTGACCCGGTTCCACGTCAGCACCGGCGTCTGCTGCACGGTGGCGCTGCCGCTCGCCCAGTCCACCTTGGGCATGATCTTGACTACGGGGCCCTTGATGCAGGCGAACGGGAAGATCGGCAGGTCGACGATGAACTCGGCAAGCGCGTGGTAGAAGCTGCCCTCGCGCAGCATGTCCTGGATCTTGTCCTGAGCATACCGCGCCTGTTGCGCCGCTTTCTTCTTCGCCGCGGTCTCGGCGCCCTCTAGCAACGCCTCGCGTCGCTGCCATAGCTCCTGCGGCGTCGGCGGCGGTAGCCCGGTTTGCTGAACCTGCTGGCTCTCGGCCTGGATCAGCTTGTCGATTTCCTGCATGATTTCGGGCGGGATGTCCGGATTGGCCGGCGGGTCGAGCGCCCACGGGATGTCGTCGCCGAGATAGATGTCGCGAAGCAGCGACGCGGCCGCGCGGCACTTCTGGGCAATCAGCCGTGCGAACACCTGGCTGCCGCCCCATTTACTGATCTCGGCGAGCTTCGTCGGGTCGTACTGGCCATTGAACGTCCGCAACGCCGACAGCATGCGGTTGGACCAGCCGGCGTTGGTGTTGCGGTGATTGCGAAAAATTTCAAACTGCGTGCGGACATAACCAGCCAACTCAGGATACTGAGGCTGTTGGGTCGCAGTTTGTGCGGCGGCTGCGTCGCTGTCCCGTTGCTGGATCTGTCGTTCCAGTTCCGCGGGAGGGATTACCTGTAGGACACCGGCCTGGCCAAGCTGATCTGCCATTGAGAAGTTCCAACCAAGAAATTGGCCGGAACGTCCGACGACCCCCCTAAAGGAAAACTTTATGATCAACCGACGATGGTCGCGCCAATTCGGGGGGCCAAAAAATGGAAATGCGCGACCAGTCAGCAGTGCAACTTCTTGGGCACACTTTTAGCCTCGGGACGCTGCTGTCAGTCGTCACCGGCCTTCTTCCGTTCGCGGCGTCGCTGGTCGCATTGATCTGGTACATCATCCAGATCTTCGAGAGCGATACCTGGCGCCGCCGCGTCGAGCGCAAGCGCCTCAAGCGCATCGCGAAACTGCGCGCCGAGCTGGTCGGTCTGGAGACGTTGATGCTTATGTCCAAGCTGCAGCAGAAACAGCCGGACGCTTCCGAGCCCGCGGACGCAGCCGCTGAGCGATAATCGGCACCTGACCGCCGTGCACCACGAGCGCGACGTATTGCAGGTCGTCGGCGACGTGCGAGAAGCCTTCCTTGTCGGTCTTGTCGGGCACGGTGCGAAGCGCGCCGGTCTTCAATTTGGTGAAGCGGTAGCCGCCGCTCATGGCGCGGCATAGCCACGGGCAGCCCGCGGCGCTGATCATTAGGGTCGGGCCACCGTTGGTTTGGCGGCTAAGTAGCGCTTCCACAGCTCGTAGACGCGGCTCAATATCATTTGTCGGGGCAGGGAAGCACGGGAGTCCCATTCGCTGTAGAGCATCAAAGCAGCTCTCCTCCGAGATCGTGCCCTTGGCGACACCCGATGGGTCCCCGACAACACAGACCTTGAAGCCAAGATACTTGGCTGAGAATAGCCGAGGCTTGAGCGACTGCTGAACGTGCTTTTCGAGGCCGACGTTCGTCGCAGGGACTTCTTCATGGACGATCAGCCTCCCAAGGTGGTCCATCTGACAGATCAACGACCACGGGTTACGGCCGAAGTCCTGACCGATCAAGAGCGGGTATCCGGGGATCAACTGCGTTTCGGGGACGATGTGGAAGTTGCTCTTGAATGTGTTCTTGAACACCGCGGCGCCGCTCGGGTCGTCGCCATATTCGGCCTTCACATATCGCCGCACCCAGTCGCTCTCCTCGCCATACATCTCGACGAAGCGCTCGTAATACTTGCGGCCCTGCGCCAGCCGCTTCGGATGCCCCTGCGGCAGCTTGAGGGTCTCCTCGGTCTGCAGCAGCCAGTCGAGGTTTTCAGCGTCGGGCGCGAGACCGGAGGGCTGCTTGAAGATCTGCACGTCGCCGGGAGTGGCGATGTGCTCCTCCATGAAATTGTGCCAGGGCGTCATTTCGGTCGGGAAGTTGGTGTCGGCGACCCAGCCATGCCACGACGGTACGCCATCCGATCCGGACGGATACCGCCCAAGGCGGCCCGACAGCGGCGCGATGACGTCGAGGTTCATCTCAATGCACTCCGACATCCACGCGCCTGTGAGCTGCATCGACAGCAGCCGCGCCTGGTCCTCCGCGTTCTCCAGCGGGATGAACACCCATTCGCTACGCACGTCGTCGAAGTCGACATAGAACGTGTTGTCGCTCACTTTCCAGTTACCTATGCCCTTGAGCCAGTTCTGGCAATCTTTCAGCACGGTGTCCTTAAGTTGCTTCAACGTCTGCCGCACCACGGCGTGGCGGGTGTGGCGCAAGCCGTCGGCGCCGGGGCGTTGCGACACGCTACGCCGTAACAGCTCGATCACGCAGCCGGTGGTTTTCCCTGAGCCGACGGGTCCTGCGATCAGCCGGCCAAACGCGTCTGAGCGCATGAACCGCGCGACGGTCGGGGGCGCCCTGTATTTGAGCCCCGCCATCAGGCCGCTTCCTGGAGCTGCGGCCAGCTCACCCACTCCGGCTTGGCGGCTTGGGTTTGCTCGCGCCCCTCAAGCAGCACTTCCCAGCGCGCGGTGATGCCGTGCTTGGGGTGATCGAACCACAACATCTGCGACGGCCGCGAAAACGGCGCGCGCAACTGCAGCATGGCGTACTCGTCGAAGCCCTTGAGCGAATTGTTGACGATGGCGGTCGGCAGCCAGAGCGCCTGGTGCCAGTGCCCCATCAGAAGGATGTCGAACTCACGCTCGACCTGGCTCTCGGAGCGGTGCGTCTTGATGGCGCCTCGCATAATGGGCCCGATGGCGCCGATGATCCCGTCGCCGCCCTTCGTCCCCAGGCTGTCACCGTGGGTGAGCATGTATCGCGTACCATACACCTTGAAGTGTGCGTCGGCGCTCTCGGGGATATAGAACTGGACGTTGCGGGATTTCTTGAAGTGCCGGGCCAGCGCGCAATACACGTTCCACTCATGCGAGGTGAAGACGCGGTCCTTCATCTGCATCTTCTTGGTCGAGCGGCCGTGGTTACCAACGACACACGGAACGAAGACACGGCCGAATTGGGTCGCGACCGTTTCAAGCCCCGCGCCAATGAGGTCAATGAGGTCCTCAATCGCCTGTTGCGTAGTCCGATCGTTCGTCTTCGCGAGCTCCTCATGTATATCTCCGCCAAGCATATCCCCCCCGAGGCAGACGACAATACCAGGGTACTTATGCTTCGCGTTTCCCATATGGCTGAATGCAAGATCGCACGTCGTCTCGGTAAGACGGCGAACCCGTGTCTTGGCGATGTTGCGGTTGAACTCATTGACGCCCCCGACCTGGGATTTGAACACCCGCTCGCCATAGTGCCAGTCGCTCCACATCGTGATCGGGCAGCCGCGCTCAGCGCCGGCACGGTAGCGAACGATCCACTCGGGCGGGTCGGGATCGTAGGCTGCGATCTTGTAGATCTGCTCGCGGATCTCGCGGGCGGTGTCGTCGCTCTTGCGGAGCGCGGCGACTTCTTTGCGGAGCGCGAGCAGCTCGGCGTTGCGCTGGCGAATGATTTCGTTGGCGTCAGCCAGCTTATCGTCAAGTGTTTTCTTCGCGCTCATATGTATGGCCCCGCAACAATATCGTGTAACGTTCTCAAAATCTCTTTGCGCTCACGCGCCCGTCGGCGCTGTTGCTGCCGCCGGTCCGGCACACGCAGGCGCCTGGCGGCTTCTAACTGTTGCCCCTTCTCGGCCCCTTTCGGTGAGTGTTTGTAATTCCACGTCACCAACCGGCCCTTCGGCGACTTGCGGTATCGTGCACCAGTTGCCTTACCCTTTTCCGTCAGCCCGTAACGCCGGCGTCTGATCCGATCCAGGGCTCGCAGGCGCATTGCCTTTTGCTGCGATGACAAGATCGCTACCGGCTCCAAGGTCGATAACAATCTGGTATCTCTCTCCTGTGGGGGCAGGCCCAGAAGGTGGAGTGTCGACACCTGCGATTTTTGCAACGACCTTAAATGCTTCAACAACGTCGCCAAGTTTTTCGGCTGCATTGCCCATGCGGTTGCCGATGACCGGCATCTGCTGTTCAAGCGCGGCGAGCGCTTGCATCCGGAGCCGCGCTTCTGTCGAGGCGGCGCCTTGCCAGACTTTGACTTCTTGCTGCAGCGTCGCCTTGAAGAACTTGTTGTGCTTGCAGAGGTACTCATACTGGGCCTGGGTCAGTTTGTATTTCTGCAGGATCGCCGGCAGCAGCCCGATGTCGTGCGCGATCTCCCGCGCGAGCTGCGCCATGGCGACGGTCGTGATGTCCGGAGGACCCACGAGAGCTTTGACGGCCTGGACTTCGTCGTCGGTCAGTTCTTTTGGCGTTTGCTCGCTGAGATTGGTCCCGGTCGGGGGATGTGCGCCCCCTGTTCGGCCTGCAATATCTGCCCCGCTCGCAGGCTCTGCGTCTTGCACCAGGTCATTTACCGTGGCGGTAACAAACCCCGTCTCGATCGTCTCGTCGAGAAACTCGGTAGGATCGGCGCTCACGCCGCCTCCTGCTGTTCATGTCCTTGAAGGTAGCGGCCCAGCATGCCGAGCACCTTGTCGCGCTCCGCGGCAGCGAGGGTGTAGCCCTGGCCCCAGATCGTCTTGAGCTCGACCCCGTGGGGTCGAAGTTTTTTGCGGATATGGCAGATGACCACGTCGATCATCTTCGGGTCGGTCTCGTCCGGCGCCAGCATCCGGGTGGTCTCGATCGCCGCGTGCACCTGCGCCTTGGTGATCTGCGGCCGGCGCAGCAGCGCGATGAACACCGCGACCTGCAACCTTGTCAGCCTAAAGACGGCAGCGAGCGCGAGCCCCAGCGTGTGGTCGTCGAGATTGAGTGCTGACGACCCCGGCTGTTTGCGCGAGCGGCGGAATGTGCCGGGGGGCCAGTCGCTCTGCGGCAGCTCGACCAGCCGGCCATCCTCGATGGCGTAGCGGAGCACTTCATAGATCTCGTCGCTCGGGGTGTGCGTCGCCCTGGCGATGGCCCTAACTGGCACGCCTTCATCGGCGAGGGAGATCATCGTGTCTTCGAGCGGCACGACTTTGAGTGGCGGCTGCGGGATCATGTCAGTGGTTCGCAAAGAACATGACCAGTATGGTGGCGCAGACGATCGTCGTGCAAATCACCCAAGCAGTAGGAACGCTCATCTTGAAACCCCAAAGGTTGATACCTTGCGGGATCGTTGGGGTTTCGTTTTCGAAGCGTCTAGAAAAACAAATGCCAGTGGCATTTGTTTTTATAGCCACGCCGGCGCACGTGCTTCTTATACCGGTTTAGGCACAGCCTGCGAGGTCCACCGTAAGGGGGCCGGCAGATACGCCCAGGGAATAACAACCCTGGGCGTTTTTGTTTTGGCGCTTAAGAGCCCCGGGGTGCGGTCATGCGACCTGTTCCCGGGGCTCTCGCGCGGCACCCGACTTCGGCGGCGGGGAAGTGGAAGCGTGCACGGCGTCGATGGCGCGGCAGAGGCGCGTGCTCTGCGCCACAAACTCGATGATGCTCTCGCGGTCGCACCGCAGCCGCAGTCGCCGGTATGCGGTGTCGAACTCGTCGGCGACGGCATGCAGGTGCATCACAGCCGTGGAGGGGGGCTGGGTCCGCACGATCTCGCGGGCTTCGAGCAGCAGGTTCATGCCGCGATCTCAGGGCGAGATAGTTGCGGTTTTCTTAATGCGTTCTTCGGTACTCGCGGTCGTATTCATTCTTGCATGGCTTGCAATAATTCGGGCCGGGTGGCTTCGCGCCGCCACACTTCGGACATTTCAAAATCGGGCCGAGCGACCGCGGCCGCGCTCCTGCGCGTCGTCGCCTCTCGCGCTGGTACTCGTTGAAACACTTCGCGCAATATGCTCGGCCGACCTTGTAGTCTTTTTCAGCGCCGCACTTCGGGCAACGATCTCGAAGTCGATCGTTGTATTTTGGGTTCTGTTCCCGGATCAGCTTCCATTCAAGTCGCTCCGCCGTTGCACGGTCTGCGATCTCAGTCGTGTTGACCTTTGCAACTTCTGTGAACCACGCCTTTTGATAGGCGTGCTCTGCAAGTCGGCGCCCCCAATTCTTGGTGCGGCCGACGTAGAGCAGTTCGCCTGTTTTGCTGAGCAACGCATATACGGTGTACATGCAATGACGATATAGGTTGGTACCTTACGAGATTATTGTTCGGGGTCTTTTCGAAAAATACCCCCTACAAATTTCAGAAGGGGGTCTCGCGAAGCGAGACAACGGGGCCCCGTCCAAGTACCCCCGGAGGGGCACAAGGGCGAGACCGTCGCAGTCTCTCACGTCTGCCGCGTCGGGGCCTCAAGGTGACACGGTTTCACCTTGAGGCCGCGGGGATCACTTGTCGATTGTGGCGTTCAACGAGACCTTGACATCGCCAAAGTTTGAGAAGCCGCTCGTTGATGCCAGAAGGCGCGTCTTGCCGGACTTGGACTCCTTAGCCGCTTCGCGCGCCGCCTTCGAAGTGTCAATCACCAAGGTGAGAATATCGCCCTTCATTTCGCCTTTGACGTTCATGGTAACTCTCCTCAGAGTTGCAACCGCCGGACCATCCGGCCGGTTCGCTTTCGGCGCGTCGGGGCCGTCTCGCGCACGCGTCGCGCGAGCGTAAGCGAGCGGAATGTGTGCGAAGAACGCGCGCATCACGCGCGAGCGCGCACGTAAGGAGCGCGCAGGATAAGTCCAGGAAGCCTGTTCCTGAGCCCTCACAAGGTTAAACCTTTTCAAGGATTATATTCATAAAAGGCGTAATGGCAAAATGCCAGTGCCTTAATTTGGTCACACTCTCAGGTGGCCGGGCGCGCGGTTTCGTGATCGTGGAACTTTGAAACAAAATTTCGGGGCGCTGGCAATTGTTGTGGCATTTAGCCGGCAGGGGAGGTGGGGCAAAATATAACCTAACTTCAATGGGTTAGCTTTTTCTATTGTATCATTGTACCTTTTTGGGCGAGATAAACGGCAAAATGGCACTGATTTTTTGGCCTCGCCCTAGGGTCGGCATTGAGGAAAAAATGGTCAGGGAGACCCCCACTTCTGCTTATTTGGAATTTTTTCAAAATATGACATTATTTCAATGACTTAGTTTTTTTGTGTCTTTTTCAAGGTGGCACTTTCACAATTTCGCCACACTCTCACCTCCCCGAATTTCGTCCCCTAGGATTATCCCTCTGGCATTTGGGCATTTAGGCATTTCGCCATTTTCCAAAAATTACTTCACGACATTATCACGTCTCTGTGAGCTGAAAATGAACATCTGTTAATCTTAGTGGCTTTTTTAAGATGCCAAGGTGTTCTGGCATTGTTCCTCAATTCCTGACCATTAAGATACACCCCAGTTCCATCTTATTCAGTCCTGTGCCGGCACATGGGGCGCCGCGACGCGGCGATTTTGCGCCGCGGCTTCTCCTCGACGAGGAGCGGCTGAGCGGCAGCGAAACCCACTCTGAGGAGAGCAAGGAAAATGACCTCATACACGAAGAAGTTGTACGAAATCGCCCCCTCTGCCACACGCCAGATCCGCCGCAGAGAGCTGCACGATTACCGTTGGGGCGGCAGCACCAGAAACGTCACCTTGGCCAGTTTCGGAGTGGAAGTTGCAAAGGCTGCGCCCGCCATGGCGGGCGCAGCCTTTGGTCAACGTCTCACGTCACCTGCGCTCACGGCGTTCTACGTCAAGTCGCAGGGCTATCCGGCGAAGGTCATCCACGCTGCCGACAGTTTCGCTGCGCGGCGTGAATACGCCGACCACTACAAGGTGCCAGTCACGCATGTGACCGCGGTTATGCGGGGCCAACGCAGCGCAAGCGGAGCCAGCGCAAGTGCGGCTCGCTCGTTACCGTCGCGGTAAATCGGGAGGGCACTGACATGGCACTCTCCGAAAAAGCCGCAAGGTCGAAAGACCGCAGCTTCAAAATTCCTGACCTGCAACATCGTCACTTCGCGTTCATTGCAGGGTGCATCCGAGAGATACCCACACCGTCGGCGCGGGTTGAAGCGACGGAAGCGTTCGACGGTTACCTCTGCCGCAGCAACAGCGCGTTCGACAGCTATCGGTTCAGGGATGCCTGTAATTGCGCTGCCGACAGCATGACGTTGGAAGAGCTCGACCTTGCGATCGCCCACGCCACGTATTGGCTCGACCACTTGCAGCAGGAACGTCTGGCCCGCGGTATTGCCGAACAGAAAGCGGAGGGCTGAGCATGAGCGAAGAGCAAACCACTTTCACCTTTCACAGCGATCCAAGCCATGGCTGGCTTGAGGTTGATTGGACTGACCTCAAGCGGCTCGGGCTCAACCCGACCGATTTCAGCCGCTACAGCTATCGCAACGGCAACACGTTCTACCTGGAAGAGGATTGCGACGCGCCGAAGTTCATAGCGGCCTACGAAACCAAGCACGGCCGCAACTCGTTTCGGTTCGAAGAACCATTCGAGGAAAGCCACTTCATTCGCAATCTGCCGAAGATCTACTAGGGCGAAACCGGCGCAAGCCGGTCTGACGGTGGTGCCGTTACTGATGAGCCCATTCGTTCCGTTAACAAATTTCACAAGCATGTGAGTCTGTACGTTTTCATCGCACCGACTCTTAACGCTTCGTTTTCGACCTGCGCTTCGTTGCGCCAATGCTGAGGAGCAACACATGCCGAGATACATCGTCGAAGAAATTTCACCGCACAGAGTTGCGTGCCGACGTGTTGTCGATGCCGACAACGAGACCGCTGCCTTGGATGCGTTCCGCCGCGGTGAAGGTGCCAAGGTGGAAGGCTATCCTGTTATCGGCGAGCGCATCAGCGCCGCCACGCCACGCATCATCGCCGAGACTGACGACACCGTGTTGGTGCAACTCACACAGCGCGAACTCACGTTGCTGCGGGTGGCGTGTTTGGGCCGGCTCGACCGCATTGTCGCCAAGGCGGACAGCGGCGAGCTGATGGAGAGCTACCAGGAAACCAAGGAACTGCTCGACGGCAAGCTGAAAATAGCTCGCCGCGATCTGTTCAAGAAAACAGGGGAGGGCTGATGTTTGCAGTAGGGCTGAGGACGGATTTGTTCCTGATCGCGACGGACAACGCCACTTGTTACGAGGTTGTGGCGAACCGCTACTGCGACATTCGCTGGCTTTATCGCAAGCACAAGCGCGAGCTGCGCGAGGCCCAGGCGGACCGGCCGGGGATGCTGTTTGCAGCGTTCGCTGCCGGCATGTCGTGTGGCGTGCTGCTCACGATCGTCGTCACTGGTGGTGTGTACCTTGGCTGAGCTGAGCGAAAGCCTACGGCAGCGGATCAGAGAGCGCCCTGATTTATGGCGAGAGGTTTGCGTGCTCTCGTTAGAACTATTGGAGGGCACGAACGAGCACGTCGACGCGGTGCTCGCGTTGTACCGCAACCCGGCATCAACGAAGGCGCAGTTTAGCGCCGCCGCCCACTCCGCCGCCCACTACGCCGCCCACGCCTACGCCACCGCCCACTCCGCCGCCCACTACGCCGCCCACGCCGCCTACGCCACCGCCCACTCCGCCGCCCACTACGCCGCCAACGCCGCCGCCCACGCCGCCGCCGCCTACGCCGCCGCCCACGCCGCCGCCAACGCCGCCGCCAACGCAATCGTAGCCGTCAAAGGTGACAAGGTGGAACGGTTCATTGCTGAACTCGAATTGTTGGTGAGGTTCGCGCCCCAACAAACGCACGACCGAGAAGAAGGAGACCAACCAGAGAATGATTAGCGTTATGAAGCCGAAACTATCGACGTGCTGGTATTGCGAGCGCCCGCAGAGCGCCGCTGCATGGCGCAACTCCCGTGCCGTATGTGCCGCCTGTGACAGGCTGATGGCGCACGGTGTGATTTGCATCGGCGTTAGTTCGCCCGTGGCGGGCGACACGGTGGTCGACAAGTCTTACCGCGACGGTAATTGGTGCGTGCTGAGCTTCGCCGAGTACGCGCGCCGCATCGGTGCCGAACCGCCGCAGGAACGGCACGCCTATATCGAAGCCGCAAGGTGGCAACGTGCAGGCTTGCCGAAGTTCGGCAAGCACGGCGCGAGCCATCTCAACACGCCCATCGAAGACGACTGGAACGATGCCAAAGACGTCGCTTGAACGGTTGACCCAGAGTGTGGTGTTCCAGCGCAGATATGCGCAGGCTGCGCTCGCTGGCATTGAGTTCAGATGCACGAGCGGCCCTGTCGACTCATGGCATTGGACGCACCATGACCTTAAGACCTGGATCGGCCCTTATTTCAAGAAAGGCAGAGCTGTGAATGCGGCGCTGAACTGGTTGGAGAAAAATTCATGAGCTACGGCCCCAAGAAATACGCTGTGCGCCGCGCCGCCGCCGCACGTCGCATCGTCACCGTCGCCTTGCTCGCCGGCATGGAAGTGGAGAAGCACCGCACCGTTTCCCGATATTGGAAAGGCGACTCGCATAGCGTCTACTCTACGAACATCGACGGCGTGCAGATTTACCGCTTGTCCAAGGCGTCACTCGCGAGGGTTTACCTCGAAGCGAAATTCAGCGGGCTCGAAGCGAAAGCGAACGGAGCGGCAGTGCAGTGAGCGAGCAAGACAAACTCCAGGCCCAGATCGCCCTGTTGCTTCCCGTGCAGCAGCAAACGATCGCAATGGCGCAGCTCGCCGGCTGTAGCTTCGAGCCGAAGATGACCGAACGTCATATCGGCTATGTGAGCGGAAACTATAGTTCCAACTGGGTCATGACAACATTGTACGTAGCGACACTCCCGGACGGCACGGTCTTTGGGCTGTTCGAAGATCTCTACGGTGCTGCCGTCGCTTGCCTCGACCACCTGAACGGTCACAACGAGCCGATCAAACTCGATCCTGACCTGTTTCGTCTGCTTCCCGAGAACGAACAACCCTAACCCCATGGGGCGCCGCGACGCGCCGCGAATGCCGCCGCGAAATTTCGCGCCCGGTCCGAGATTGCAACGAACTGAGGAGGTTTTTCATGCTCCAAGACGTAGCCACTGCCGTGGTAGCGCCCATGAACCAGAGCGCACCACAGTCCAACAAACGAAGCCTGAGCCAGATGCTTGCCGATGCGACCACGTTGGGCGAGCAGGCGGGGAAGGGTAAGGATACCCAAATCAAGTTCCTGCTGTCGTGCCTCGAAGGTGGCTATCACGGCGCTGTCGATCTTGTGCCGAACAAGCACGGCACCGAGGTGGACGACGCGACCAAGCTGGCCGAAGCCTACGTGAAGGCGCAAGGTACAGCGACTGTGTTCGACCACAAGTCGGCCAATCAGCGGAAGCTGATCAGCACCTTGCGCACCAGCATCAAGCTGGGCGCATGGCCGAAGGGGGGTGCCGGCGAGCCGTTGCAGACGGTGGACCAGCTCATTGCGCACCGCCAGAAGCTGCGCAAGGACCCCACGATCGACAAGAAGAAGCTCGACGACGCCGCCAACACGTTCCTGCGGTACGCCAGGGCGCAGCTCAAGCGCGACACGCTGATCGAAGGCGACGAGCTGTATAGCTTCTGCTTCAAGCCCACACGCGACCCGGCGACGGCAGAGGAGCGCGTTGAGCAGTTGCGCAACAGTGTGAAGCAACTAATCGACGGCAACAAGCAGGGTGTGCAGGACAACTCGCCGAAGGTGCGGGATGCGATGCAGGCGCTCACTGACCGCTTGGTGGAGATCGCCAAGGCGAAGGGAGCACAGGCACAACCATGAAACGCGAGCTTATTCATATCGACCCGAGTGGTCTCGGCAATCTGCGGTGTGACAACCCCCGCTGCGGTCACGTTCTGAGCGGTCAAACATGGGGTGCGCATCTGATCGGATATCCATGCCCCAAGTGCGATAGCAATATGCTCACGCGTCGTGATTATGAGGGTGTTGAGCGCGTGCGCGCACGTATTCGTTGGCTCAACAGATGGTTCGGTTGGCTTGGCAGTAAGAACCTTGCGACGGACCCGAGAGCGAAACGCGTCTCGATCCACCATCACAACGGCGAGATCACCTTCAAGCAATTACCGCCAAGGTAACAAGTTTGCGACGCTCGCGTCCCGTCCCGTGAGCGGCGCAGGGCGGCACACTGGCCTCCTCAGCGGTGTGCCGCCCCTTTTACTCTTCGCTGAGACTGACGTTTCGACACTGCGCAGCTAACCCCTGCGCAGCACGAAGCGCCAACGCTTCTGAGCTTCACTGAGAAGAAGGAGACCAAATGAACATCAACCAAGCATTCGTTCAAACCAAGCGGCTTCACGAGAGTGGCCAAGCCGTGTTGCTCGTGTCCGGCTCCGGCATGGGCAAGAGCCAGGGGACTGCATCCTATGCGAAGTCGTGGGTCGAAGAGGGCAAAGCGAGCGGCATCAAGCGCGGCTACTCCATCACCTTTCTCGCCACGCATACGCCGCCTGATGTTGTCGGGTATAAATTCAAGGGCGAGCGGGACATCATTGTGGACGTCGATGCCGACGGCAAGCCTGTCACAAAGAAAGTTACTGTGGATGACGCTTCTTGCCCGCTGTGGTATATTTCCACGGAAGGTAAGCCAGCCTTCTGCTACGACGAGTTCATGATCGTGTTCGACGAGTTCGGCCAGGCCGAGCTTGACGTGAAGCGCAGTGCTGCCGAGATCGCGCTGTCGGGTGGTACACCGCCGTGGTACGCGCCGAACCACCGTTGCATCATGCTCACCAACGAAGGCGCGCGCTACGGCGTCTCCAAGACGTTCGATTTCATCATCGCACGTCAGTCCCGCATCGAGATCAAGCCGGACATCGAGGCCGCGCTGCTGCACATGGACAAGCCGTATCTGCACCGCGGCCGGCAGTGGCAGGTGATGGGCGTGACCAAGGCATGGGCGGCGGCGAACCCGACTGCGCTGTTCGAGAACGAGCCTGAGCAGCAAGGGCCGTGGTGCAACCCGCGCCAGCTCTATGCCTGCGACCGCTATCTGCAACTCACGTTTGCGGCGACCGGCAAACAGGATGTGGACCCGGAAGCGTTGGAAGTGCTGGCGGGCACCATCGGCATGCCGGCCACAACGTCGCTGGTTTCGCATCTGCAGTTCAGGCTGCAACTGCCGAGCTATGACTCGGTCGTTGCCGATCCGACCGGCACCGAGGTTCCGAGCAAGGCGGACCTGCAGATGCTGATGGCCTACGAGCTGTCGAGCTACGTCAAGCCGCAAGACCTGGGCTCTGTCGTCACCTACATGGAGCGACTGCCCAAGGACATGGCGATCACTTTCGTGTCGTCGCTTCTACGGCGTGATTACGCGCAGATGATCAACGTGCCTGCGATGCAGGCGTGGATTTCACGCAATGCGGCGCTGGTGAGCGTGATCAGCTCGCTCGCGCACTAAGACCTGGGCGTTGCCTCAATGGGACGCCACGACGCTGCCCGGTTGTACGCTTTGACGCTGGCCGGGCAGCGTTACCGCCACGGTAAAAAGGAGACCCGCCTATGCAGATTAAGTTTCATATTTGCCCGACCTGCGGTGCGGCGGTGGACCAGCCCTGCCGAACTTCTAGCGGGCGTAAGAAGAAATATTGTGGGCGCGACGTAGTTCATGACACGCGACCGTTTTCTATTATCGCAACGCCTCATAGCCCAACTACCGAAGTTCAACGATGACGCTCCCACCAGACAGACTACGCGCAGTGCTGCGGTACCGGTACAGGTTTATTTCCCTCTGGCCGGATGAACTGCGCGCTCGCCATCCTAAGAAGCACAAAGAGCACGCCGCCGAATGGAACGTCACCGCCGAACCTTCGATCATGGACCACATCATCGACTGGAAACTGCGTTACTCAAATGAGGAGGACAAACAATTGATCAGGCAATTTACCATTGAACTGCGCGTGAACTATGCCGACGCTGACAAGAACGAAGTGATGCGCAAGGCGTGCGCAGCAGCAGCACGCCATGTGTTCGCTACTGCGAACCTGTTGGCGGACGGTGTGAAGCCCGACATTGCGATCTTTTCCGACGACTGGTTCGCCGGCAAGGAAGAGATTTCGCTGATGCAGGATGTGATCCAGCAGGGCCTCGACGAAACGAGCAGCACCGCCCAGGACGGCGAGGTAGGCGTCAGCAGCGAGCTGATGCAAGCTGTGATGGGCGGGGACAGCCAGTAATGGCGTTGCTAGGAAGCGCTCCCGGCCGCCCCGTTTCTCCCGCTGCCGACGTTGAGCAAGCCCCGCCACCCGACAACCCGCGCTTCCGCAGTTTTGCGGAGCGCTACATCATCGAGCGCTGCCGGGAGTGGAAGGAGGGCGAGATTGATGAAAGCGCCTGGAAGGCAACACTCGAAGCCAAGTCAATCTACAACAAGATTCGGGAAGTCAGTCGAGGCGTCCGAGAATACATGAGCGCAGAAAGGTGATCAACGCATGCCTGACCAGAGCAATCAACAGACATGGTCGCCTACTACTCCGCGCCGATATGTCCGGCTCGATGTCTTGGGACAGCCGTGTCCGGCTCCGGAGTTGGTTCGATGCGTGGGAGAACTACCTCCGCATTTCTCGTGGGCAGATAGCTTCGCGCGTCCCCTCTACAGAGCTGCTCTCCGCGAGATGTTTGATGCGGCGCTCCGACGCGCCAAAGACCGACACAACCGCGCGATTACTCGCGCAGAAATCGGCCGAGCGTTGATCCAAACCGATAACTGGTTTTTACGGTGGGAACACATCTTGGAACATGAAGCCAAACAACATGACATCTATGAGCCCTGAGCAGCTACGCGAGCGAATGGTTGCGGCGCTCCGACGCGCCGAAGAGCGCCGCTATCAGGTTTGGACGCCGCAGTGCCGTTACCGAGTAGCTCACAAAGTATGGAGTTGGCGGCTCGAATACTCAATTCTCTTAAAGAAGGAGGCCAAAAAGCATGGCATTAGCTACTACTGACCCGATCAGCTTGGTCGAGGAGATCAAGCAAGAAGACATCAATGACGTTGGGCTGACAGCGCAGCAGCAGAACCAGTGGCAGGAGACCATGTCATTGATGGCATGGACCGCGCCAGGGTTCAGGCACCTGTTCTACAAGCTGTTGGTCAACCACCGAGGCAACCATGCGTGCATCCCGACGCGGGCTATCCCCGTCGCGGCGACAGACGGGAGAAATATTCTTATCAACCCGGACACGTTCTTCAAATACGACCTGCGCCAGCGCGTGTTCATCATCGGACACGAAGTGATGCACAACGTCTACAAGGACGTTGATTTCCTCTATCGCTGCCGCAAGGCCGGCACTGTGCCGATGGATGACGGCACGACGCTGCCTTTTGACGAGAAGTCCATGCAGCACGCGATGGACTACCGCATCAACGCACTGTTGCGGGACAGCAAGATCGGCGTCGCGCCGAAGGACTGCCTGTTGAACGACGAGATCGCCAAGGCCAACGAAGGCATCATCGACGTCTATAAGAAGGTCTATGAGGACTACGAGAGCAACGGCAATCTGGGAGGGCAGGGCTTCGACCTCGTGCTGAACCCTGGTAGCTCCACTGGCCAGTCACCGCAGCAGGCGCAGCAAAACTCCCAGCAGTGGGCGGTCGAGAGCAAGGCGGCGCAGACGCTTGAGGAGATGCGCAGCAAGGGCAAGATGGCCGGCGCGCTCAAGCGCATGTTCGAGCAAGTGCTCAATCCGCAGATACCGTGGACCGAAAAAATCCGCGGCATCTTCAACCGCAAGGTGGGAAACGGCAGCTACGACTGGCGCAAGGCCGACCGGCGCTTCATCGTCCGCGACCTGTATATGCCCGGCCGCTCCGGTAACGGCGCAGGGCACGTCGTGGTGTGGGGCGATACGTCGGGCAGCATATCCACCAAAGAGCTCTGCCACTACATGGCCGAGCTAACCTCCATCGTTGAGGAGTGCCAGCCGGCAAGGTTGACCGTCCTGTGGTGCGATGCCGACATTCACCGCGTCGACGAGCTGTCCGACCCGGCCGATATGGCGAAGCTGCAGTATGACGCGGCGAAGGACGGCGTTGGCGGCGGTGGCGGCACGTCATGTCACCCGGTGTTCGAGTGGATCGGCAAGAACTGCCACACCCGGCCCGATGCGCTGGTGTGCTTCACCGACGGCTATGTGGACTTCCCCGATGCGCCGCCGCCCGTTGAAGTGGTGATCTGGGCCAGCACCGCCCGCAAGCCGGAGGATTACCCTTATGGCGATGCGGTGGAGATCAACACGCGTGGTTGAGCGCACCGACGATGAATGGATAGCGCTGGCGGCGCTCGCCGGCGCGGAAATTACATACTACGACTACGGGCACCCCGAGCGCGCTGGCGCGCGAATGTATTGGACCGCGGTGTGTCCGCAAGCGCCCTGGGGCCGCGTCTACAGTTACACGCGCGCCGGCTGTGCAAGGGAATGGTTGAAGTACGCCGACTTGCCGCCCGGTCCGTTTCCTTACCGCGACGGTAAAAATCCCACCGCTTAAAACCAAAGCGTCAAAACTCTTTTTAAAACCAAAGCGTCAAAACTCTTTCACCACCAACGAGAGGAGGCTCAACTCATGGGCAGACGACGGCAACGCGCAAGCATTGGCGATACCTATGTCGCGCAGGCGTGCGCTAAATTAAACGGAGCGTGTTTGAAAGAGGCTAACTTGTTTCTGCCGCGCTTCACTGCGGAGCAGATCACCCCCATGCTGTTCCGCGACGAAGATGTTGCGAAGTTGAAGGCGGTGCGCGGCCTCACTGCATATGCGACAAATGCGGCCTCTTATAACAGCGGCGAAGGGATGTCGCTGTTATTGAACTTCGGCAATGCAATGCCAGCCCCCAATTTACACCGCCTGCATTGGCAGGAAGATCGCGCAGGCGAGTTGCGTAGCGCGCTCAAAGCGGCAGAAGCGCTGGTCACGAAGTGGGGCGCGGTGAAGTGGATGCTGCGCTGGTTCAACCGCAACGCCACGATCGGGGCGGTGCGCGCCAACTGGCCATGCGTGATGCAGCTCTGTCCGGATAGCCCTGCGGTGCGCGATGCCGCCGGTGTGCCAACTCGATATACGAACCCGCAAGGTTTAGGCCCTTTGCTGCCGGTCGTTCGCGCCACGGCTTCAACGGTGGCGACCATGGCGATGCTCCCCGAGAGCGCGGAGGAGCGCCCCTACAACACAGTACGGCTCGCGTTCGCTGCACGTAAGGTTGAAGTCGAAGGCGTTAAACTACAGCGCGAAGAGCTATCCCTGCATCTTTGAGGCCCCATGCCGCATCATCTTCTGTTCCTCGATAACGAAGCCTATTACGACGACGACTTCTCACTGCGGAAGATGACGCCGGCTGAATACATCCTGAGCCCTCAATTCGAGGAGCATATGTGGGCCGTTAAAGCCGACAACGGCCCACACGAGATCATCGACGGACCTGACTTCCCCAAGTGGCTGTCGCAGTTCGACCCGCGCGAGACCACAACGGTCACCTACAACGCGCTGTATGACAACTCCATCCTTGCGTGGCGGCACGGGTTCGTGCCGGCCACCATGATCGACGCGATGGCGATGGTGCGAGCGCTGGACGGGCACCTGCTCACCTATTTCAGTCTCGCCGCTGTGTCTGAGCACCTGGGGCTGGACGCCAAGGGCGACTGCATTCACAAGGTGAAAGGCTTGAGACGTTCTCAGATATTGGCTGACCCCGCGCTTTGGCGCGAGTTCAGCCAATATGCGTTGCGCGACAACATCAACTGCGAACAGATTTTCCTGCACTATTACCCCAGATTGCCGCGCTCGGAGCGCCGTCTGATGGACATGGTGCTGCGTTGCTGCGTCGAGCCACGGTTTGTCTGCGACACAGTGATGCTCAATCAGCATATTCAGGACGTGCAGGCTGAGAAAGCCGCGCTGGTTGCCGCCGTGGGCAACGTGGACAAGAAAGACATCATGTCCACGGTCAAGTTCAAGGCGGCTCTGGAGGCGCTGGGCGTCGACGTCGAGTACAAGGATAGCCCGACCGCCAAAGACGAGTTCGGACTGCCGAAGAAGATCCCCGCATTCTCCAAGACCGACGAGTTCATGGAGAAACTTTGTAATGACCCCGATCCTGCTGTGGCCGCATTGGCCACAGCCCGTATCGGGTTGAAGAGTACGCTGGAAGAAACGCGTTCACAACGCCTATGGCAGGTAGGGCAGTTGCCCTGGGATACACTGCCAGACGGCACCCCGCGCCTATATTCGGGCGGCACGATGCCAGTCCCTCTCCGCTTTGGAGGTGCCCATACGCACCGACTAAGCGGAGATTGGAAAATGAACATGCAGAACATGCCGACAGTGCGCGGCAGCAAAGGTAAGAGCAAGCTCAGGCTGTCGCTCAAAGCCCCGCCCGGCCATACGGTGGTCACCTGCGACCTGGGGCAGATCGAGGCGCGACTGGTTGCGTGGATATGCGGCGCAATCGGTTTGACCGAGGAGTTCGCGCGCTACGACGCCGGCGATAAGAGCTATGACCCCTATAACCGGCTCGGCAGCGCGATCTTCGGACGGCCGGTCAACCGCAAGCTAGTCGGCACGCCCGACGAGATTATGGGCTTCATCGGCAAGACCGGCATTCTCGGGCTCGGCTACGGCTGCGGCAAAGAAAATTTCGACCGGATGATCATCCGCTCGGCACGCTCCATGAAGATGGATATTTCCTCGATCTACAACCGCGCCATCGGCGACAAGGGCGTCGACACCTATCGCTCGCGCTACCCGCAAATCCCCGCGGCGTGGCGCAAGCTGAGTTCGTACATCGAGAGCTATTGGTTCACGAAGGCCGGCAACAACTACTTCGTCGAGTTCGGCCCGGTGACGATCTCATACGGCAAGGTGCTAGGCCCGAACGGTCTGGCGATGGAGTACGCCGACCCGGATCGCAAATGGGTACCGGACGCGAACGGCGCCGGCGGGCGCTACGAGTATTCTTACCGCTACGGTAAAATGCGCCACCGCATCTACGGCGCAAAGCTGCTCGAAAACATCGTGCAGTTCTTAGCTCGCATCATCGTGATGAACGCAGCTCTTCGCATACGAGATCGCGGCAAATACACACAACACCCATACGCGTTCCGCTTTGTGCTGCAGGCGCATGACGAGCTTGTTTTCATCATCCCCGACGAAATACTGGACGAAGCGAAAACCGTCATTCATTCGGAAATGATCAGACGCCCGTCGTGGGCACCGGACTTGCCGCTTGTTGCTGAGATCGGCACCGGGGCGTCCTATGGAGAAGCAAAGTGATTTCTGAAATGGAGTACGCTGAGTTCGTGGACTCGCTGTTCGCGAAGAACCACATCGGTGTCGAAGGTAGCGTACATGCGGCGCTCGGCATCGGAGGTGAAGCCGGTGAAGTTGTCGACATGATCAAGAAGCACTGGACCTACAACAAGCCGCTGGACCGCGCTGGCCTGGTCGAGGAGATCGGGGACCTGATGTTCTACGTGCAGGCGCTTTGCAACCTACATGGGCTGACACTGGGCGACGCCATGGAAGCGAACGTGGAAAAACTGACTAGGCGATATCCGAAAGGCTATTCGGACGCTGCTGCTTTGGCTCGTGCAGACAAGAACGGAAGCAAATAATGATTGAGACTCTTGGAGTGACGAAGCGTATTTACCTCGCCGGCCCGATGCAGGGCATCCCGCATTTCAATTTCCCTCGTTTCAATGCAGTCGCTGCTGCGCTCCGCGCTAATGGGCACACGGTGTTCAACCCGGCCGAGAAGGACAATGAGCGGCACGGCAAGGATATCAGCGCGGACAACGCCAGCGGATCGGTTGCTGACGCCAAGTCCAACCACGGTTTTTGCCTCCGCACCGCTCTCTCCGCCGACCTCAAGTTCATCTGCGAGGTAGCGAACGTGGTCGTGCTGCTGCCGGGCTGGGAGAAGAGCCAGGGCGCGCAGGCTGAATGGCGCACCGCGCTCGCGCTTAAGAGCGAGGGCATGGAAGTTATCTACCTCACCGAGGAGTTGACGCAGCTCATGGAGCGGGCTGCGCAGATCATCGCGGAGGCTGCGTGATGCCCGCGATAGTAGCGCCTGCCTACGCTGATCCTGACTTCAAATATAACGATAAGACAGCGTCTTATGAACGCGTGCATGCGCCCGCGCAAAAAGAAGCCGCGCCGCCGTCGCCGCCCGCCACCAAGCCATCGAACCCCAAGGACGCGCTCGGCATCAAGAAGGCATCGCTCTCATGCGTGCCGGCTCCTGTGCTGTTCGAGGTTGGCATCGGCATGCAGGAAGGCGCCTGCAAGTACGGCAGGCACAACTATCGGGCGATCGGTGTGCGCGGCTCGGTCTATTACGACGCCGCAATGCGCCACCTTATGAGCTGGTGGGAAGGTGAAGACGTCGACCCCGATAGCGGGCTCAACCACATCACCAAGGCGATCACGTCGCTTATCGTTCTGCGCGACGCCATGATCCAAAACAAGTTCAACGACGACAGGCCGCCGAAGAGCAACCCTCTATGGCTCACTTCGCTGAACGCCAAGGCTGAGGCGTTGAACGAGAAGTACCCCGACCCCGTCGGGCCGTACACGAACTTCAACACGCCGTAGAGCGGGGGCGTTACTGTGGCGGTAACAAACATAACACAAATGATGCAGGATTTCGACCAGCACGCGTTTGCGCGGCAGTTAGCCCCGACCACCGTCGAGCTTTCGGTGTCGGAAATGATCGAACTGGCGAAGGCTGGTGTCGCGATCGAGTTGGCCGGCAAGGTTCAAGTCGATCGCGCTTATAGATCGCCGATTCCCCTTCCAACCGCTCGCGACCGCGACATCAGCGAGGGCATTCGCGAGCGATATTTACAATCGCAGCGGTCGAAGAAGGTTGATGATTTTATATATGGTTCGTCCCCAATTCAGGTGCCGGACCTGTGCGCGTTCCAGCACGGCGACAAGGTGTACGTGTTTGCTTATAGCGGCAACTCCCCACCGGAAGTGATCGAAGACGACGCGGCGATCTACCCCAGCGACGCATTGCTCGCGCGCATACATTTGATGATGCAGCATGGGAAATAAGGAAGAAGATTACGCGCGGCTCGCCCGTGAACAGGCCGCAGGGCAGCAGGCCCTAGCCCGCCTCGCGTTGGCTCGTGAGTTCGACCCGAACTACGTGCCCGCGTTCGATGAATATGCCGGACCTCGGGTTTCCCCCGAAGAACGCCGGCGGCGCGACGAGTATCGCAAACGTCAAAACCAGTGGAAGAAACTCTATGAAGGTTGAAGGTATCGCAGCGCCACCGAAAGAGTGGTCGTGGAGCTACTCCAAGCTCAAGAACTACAAGACGTGCCCGAAGCGGCACTACGAAGTTGATGTCCTCAAAAACTTCAACGATGGCGACGGCAACGAGCAACTGCTGCTTGGCAACGAAGCGCACGACGCGCTGGCGAAAGCGTGTGCCGGCAAGCAAGGGCTGCCCGAGAAGTTCACGCACTATCAGGTGTGGGTAGACCGCGTCCGCGCCGGCCCCGGCAAACTGTTGGTGGAGCAGAAATATGCAATTACTCGTGATTTCAGACCTACGACTTATTTTGCTCGCGATGTGTGGTATCGGGGCATTGGGGATATTGTTCGGCTTGATGGCCCTGTGGCTCTTGTTCTGGACTGGAAGACGGGGAAAATTTTAGAGGACAGCGTTCAGCTCATGCTGATGGCGCAGTGCCTGTTCTCGCACTTCCCCGAGTTGAAGCGCGTGCGCAGCGAGTTCGTCTGGCTCAAGGAAGGGTGCACCAGCCCCGAAGTGTTCACGCGGGAGGAAGTGGCCGAGCAGTGGCGCGATCTGCTGCCGCAGGTGAACGAGTTGGAAACCGCCAGCAAAACGCTGACGTATCCACCGAAGCCAGGCGGGCTGTGCAAGAAATACTGCCCGGTGCAGAGCTGTCCGTTTCATGGAAAAGGGGGCAGAGGATGAAGTGCAACTGCCCTTTCTGCGCGGAGCATGGGTCGTGGGAGCCCACCCCATCGTGGCATCCGCGGCGTTGGCTTGGCTACGACATGCGCCGACGGGTCCTACATTATGAGGGCGATTATGATTGGCGGCACTCTTGGGGGTACGGAAAATCCCAGAAGGTAGCGCGCGACGAGCTTCGCAGGTTGTACGCGGAAGGGTAAGGGGATGAAGTTCGATCAAGAGATCGTTTTTGAATGGGACTGCGATCAGCCAGCAGCAGTTCGCGGCTATGGGGCGTGGGCTCCTATCCCGCGCTGGCACCCACGGCGCTGGTGGTCGAAGTACGAGATGCGGCGTCGGGTGCGGGATTATATTCGTGGCGGCTGCGACTGGTATCAATACGGCCGCGCCCAAGACATCGCCCGCTATGAACTACACCGGCTCTATGGGGGGCCGCCCCGACGCGGCGAGTGAGACGGGGAGCATTTACATAGGAGAGATATGTGACCCTCGAAGAAAAATTGCGCGCACTGGCCGCAAAAGGTGAGTTGGTGCATTTATCTATTGCTTTTATCGGTAACGAATTTCGCGCTGCATTTTGTTCAGCATCGGCCAAAGGCAGTTACGGTTTCGGCGCTGCGAACGACCCCGTCACTGCCGTCGAGATGGTGCTTAAGGCGAACCCAATTCGGCTCAGGTGCACGCCGCCAGGATCTCAGCGCGCGCCCGAACCCGAAAACGAAATTACCGCTGCGGTAAACGACGAAGCAAAACCCGAGCGCGACGGCGCGCTCAACAGTGAGTGGACCACACCATGAGCACGCCACTACCCCATTTTGAAATATCACGAGAACTATTCGGCGCGCTCGATTTTAAGGAAGTCATGGCTACAATCGAGGCGCTCCAAGAATGCGGCCAGCTCCACCTGCCGTACCCGCTGCAAACTGTCCGATTCAATATGGAGGACTATGCGGTGGCCCCTGGGTGGGGGCAAGACACCGATCGCAAAGCAGCGTGGTGGAAGCGGAACGGCGCCAGCGACGGCGAGGTCACGGAGTTGATCGGGGACAAAAGCGAGCGGATGGGCCGGCACTATACCCGGCACGTCGAAAGCGAGGTCTCCATTGCCAGGGCGTTTGAGAGGGTCAATGGGAAACGAGCGACGAAGATTTAAGAGGATGGTCGAGGGGCGCGGCGGCTGGTGCGAGTGGGTGCATCCGAAGCCTGACGGATACCTGATGAAATGCTGCGACTGCGGTCTCGTTCACGAACTGCAATTTAAGACGTTCGTGGAGACGAAGCAGAAGCGCGGGGGTTTTCAGGCTGTGGAATTGCCGTGGCCTATCAGGGCAATGTTCCGCGCGAGGCGGCAGCGAAGGACGAAAGCGTGAACGGAAACCGCACAGATTTGTCTAACACAACGGTTCAAGTGTCTAACGTTTGCAAGTCGAGGGGAGAAATGGTAGCGAAATCAACAAGGGGCCACGTGGCGGAGTGGTTACGCAACGGTCTGCAAAACCCTAGCGATAAAACCTACACCGTTGAAAATACAGATAAATTTGCGCTACTAGCGGCCTCCGGGTTGTCTAACGACCCGCCCGAAAAACCCCTAAACCCACCTCGTTTGTCTAACGTCTTTGGCGTCAAGCAATACCGCCGTCGGGGGCGCGGCTACGCATATATCCGCGGCACTAGCATCGCGCTCGTTCGCGGCTTTGTCGGGGACGATGATGCGTTTACTGCCGCGGTAAAGCGCGCGGCAATGGAGCATGAGTATAGAACAAAGGCGTCTCTCGACGGCTGGCGCGAGGACGCTGCAGTTGCGCTTCACAAAGGTACATCGCGGCGCGCTGCTTCCCGTGGTCGTTCTTACACACTGTCCGTTGAGTGGATAAAATCACTCTTCATAGCGGCAGGGGACCGATGCCAGATCACCGGAATGTTGTTCGATTACACCCCGGCGAAAAACGAGCTGTGGCGTCGTCGCCCCTACGCCCCCTCATTAGACCGCAAAGACAACACCGTTGGCTATGACCCAACCAACGTTCGTGCGGTCTGCGTTTGCGTAAACATCGCCATCAACGAGTGGGGGTTAGATAATTTCGCCAAGATGTGCCGCGCCTTTGTTGAAAGGAACGCGACATGATCCCCCACTACCCACGCAAGTTGGCCCGAGAGGTAAAGCGACACGCAAGAAAAGCGCAACTAAGTTCGCTGCTCTCTGCGCCCTATGGCGACCCCCGAAGGCAAAATCAAAGCAAAGGTCAAATCGCGCTTACAACGCGAGTTCGGCGACGCGCACTGGCGGTTCATGCCGGTGCAGCATGGCTTTGGCTCGGTAGCGCTCGACTTTCTCATTTGTATTTCAGGACGGTTCGTAGCGATCGAGACCAAGGCCGATCCGTCAAAGAAACTTTCGCCATTACAGCAGACGACGGCAGCGGCTATCAGCTCAGCGGGCGGTTGGGTGTTCGTTGTTTCCGATGACGCAAGCCTCGACGAGGCGATTGCAAAAATAAAACTAGCGTTGGAGTTTGATAATGACTGGCACCAGCGTGCCCAAAGTTACCGCGGCGGTAACGCGCCGCCCGACCAAGACGAGGCGTAACAACACCTGCGCGCCGTCTTCAAAGACCAAGCGCCTGTCGCGCCAGCTCGCCGGCATCATGGCGCACCTGCAACAGCACCCCAACGACCAGCTCTCTCAGGCGCGCGTGGCGAAGATCACCGCGATGTTGAAGGAGTGATGGATGATCGTCGAAGACTATAACTGGTGGGCCGACGAGCCGCGCGAGAAGTGGACGCACTGCAGACGCGGCCACCCCTACAACGAGAGAAACACCCAATACAAAAACTCTAAGAAGGCTGACGGCGTCGTCTATCGAGTTCGCGCCTGCCGCCGCTGCAAAGCCCTTGCTGATGCGCGTTATCGAGCGCGCCAGCGCCGAGGTCATGTGCAGAGCAGCGTTCAGAACACACTGGAGGCGCGGGTCTGATGCGCTGTGTCATATCACGTGCCAACAAGGCTCTGCTCGTGCCGAACGACGGCCGCGCTGCGAACCTGTTTCCCGCCGCGCCGGTTCTCGACAAGTACCGCGTGGTCCCGCACGACATCCACAGCGTCGTGCTCCTGCGCTCGCTCAGCTACGAAGTGCCGAACCCGGCGCTCTGCTACTACGACTGGAAAGGTGGCAAGCCGTTCGCCGTGCAGCGCGCCACGGTCGATCTGCTGACGACCAATCCGCGCGCCTACGTGCTCAACTCGATGGGCACCGGCAAGACGAAGGCGGCGCTCTGGGCGTGGGATTACATGCTCGCGCAGAAGCTGGCGGGCAAGGCGCTGGTGCTCACTACACTGTCGAACCTGCACACCACCTGGGCCGCGGAGGCGTTCGCTACGGTGCCGGGTCGCAAAGCTGTTGTTTTGTACGGCACCAAGCAAAAGCGGCTCCAGTTACTCAACGAAGACGCCGATCTCTACATCATCAATCACGATGGCTTGAAAACCATCCAAGCGGCATTGTCGCTTCGCACCGACATCGACACGCTGATCCTCGACGAGCTCGCCGTCTACCGCAACAACTCAGAGCGATCCAAGGCGATGCGCAAATTCTCGCAACGCTTCAAGATCGTGTGGGGGCTGACCGGCGCTCCGATGCCGCAGGCCCCGACCGACGTGTGGGCGCAAGCCCAGATCGTCACCCCACACACCGTGCCGAAGTATTTCCGGCAGGCCCAAGAACTGCTGATGAACAAGGTGAACAATTTCAAATGGACGCCGAAGCAAGACGCGATCCAGACCGCGTTCCGGATGCTGCAGCCGAGCGTGCGCTACTCCATCGACGCCGTGGTGGAGCTGCCCGAGGTTGTCCACCGCACGCTGGATACGCCGCTGACCAAAGAACAGAAGGTCGCCTATGACGCGCTCTCGAAAGCATTCCAAGCGGATGTCCAAGGCGAGAAGATTACGGCGGTCAACGCTGCGGTTGCGATGGGGAAGCTACTACAAGTCTCCGGAGGTTGGGTCTACGCGGGTAGTAAGAGCGTCGCGCTCGATAATAGCCCCCGGGTTGATACTCTCGTGGACCTTGTGAACGCGAACGAACGAAAGGCGCTGATCTTTGTCCCGTACCTGCACGCGATCGAAGGGCTCTCGCCGCTACTGGAGAAAGCGGGCATTGAGCATGCAGTTGTCCATGGCGGTGTCTCTTCGTCGGCACGATCCGACATCTTACGAGCGTTTCAACACACTGACAAATACAAGGCACTTCTCGCTCACCCTGCGTGCCTTGCGCATGGGCTTACGCTTACGGCAGCCGATCTGATCGTCTGGTACATGCCGATCACGAGCCTGGATATTTACGACCAGGCCAACGCGCGCATCTCTCGCATCGGCCAGAAACATCGGCAGCAAGTGATCCATCTTTGCTCCACTCCCGTAGAGAAAAAAATCTATTCGCTCCTGCGCAGCAAGGCCAACGTGCAGGCGCAACTTCTAGCAATGTTGGCCAACGCAACCCAGGAGGCAGCATGAAAACCGCCGCCAAGAAAGCGATCCCCCAGGCGCCCCGACGCGCCGCGAAGGTCAAGAACGTTCGTAACGAAAGGACCACACCGATGAAGAAGTTTCCGTTGAAGGCCCGCGTCCCGTTGAAGATCGGCGACAAGGTACGCACCGACATCAACGGCGGCGTGCATGTTGTCGAACATGACCGCAATGGTCTGTTCATCCGCTGCGCCTATGGCCGGCACTACTTGCTCGACCACGGCTACCGTGACGGTAACGCGGTCGTCGGGGTGTCAGCCGATGCTTGACACCACCGACGCTTCCAAAGAAGCCACCAAGAAGTTCGAGAAGCGTACAGCACAGTACGTGGCTGTGCGCGACAAGATCAAAGAGATCAGCGAACGGCACGCCGAAGAGCTCAAGCCGCTCGTCGATCTGCAGAACGATCTCACCGCGTGGTTCACGGAAGAGTTATCGCGGGTCGGCGCACAGAGCGTGAAGACCGGAGAAGGAACTGTTTACCAGTCCACTCGCTACAGTGCGTCCCTTTCGGACCCCAAGGCTTTCATGGACTACGTCATCGGCAACAGCGCGTTCGACCTGCTCGACCGCAAGGCGAACTCGACCGCGGTGCGCGACTTCGTTGAGCAGCACAAGTCTGAACCGCCCGGCTGCCGGCTGAGCGCTGTTCGCACCATCGGCGTGCGCCGCGCCGCGAAGTAATTACCGCGACGGTAAATCAACAGGAAAACCGATGAACACACTCGACACGGAAGAAGGCCAGAAGAAGTTCACCGAACGAATGCTCGACCTCGTCAAGGAGTTTGGCGGCGACTGCGCGGCGTGGATTGTCTCGGATAGGGACGCGCAACCGATGGCTTTCGGTGCCGCCGGCACAGACACGACGGGGACACGCGAGCTGCTCTGCCGCGCCATCAGCATCAGCTACGCCTATGACCGTGGGGTGGTTGGCGGCGCCGAGATCATCAGTGACGCCCGCAAGGTGAACTAAACCCCAACAACCACAAAGTTTAAGAACGTAACGGAGTAATTATGACCAGCACTTCCCTCATGAACGTCGACGCGTTCAACAACCAGCTCCCCGACGCAGCCTTCGCGTCGCTCAACCCCGAGAGCGAAAGCCTTGCCGACGGCATCGGCCAGAGCTACGGCATCATCGGCTACAAAGGCAAAGTGTGGACGCTGCGCTACCGCGGAGAGAACTACACCTTCACCCGCCCTGACGACGGTTCGCCGTCTGCGTTCCTCGATTGCATCGTGCTGCGCTCGGCCTCGTACCGCTCGAAGTCGTTCTACAAGGACGGCTACCAGGAAGGCGTCAGCGGATTGCGGCCGACCTGCGCCTCGCTCAACGGCGTGACGCCCGATGCCGACGCTCCGGAGCCGCAGGCATCGGCTTGCTCGCTGTGCCCGCGCAACGAGTTCAAACAGAACGCCAACGGCCGCAAGGGCAAGGACTGCAGCGACTACAAGCGTCTTGCTGTTCTCATTCTGCCGTCGCAGTCGGCGCCGCTGTTTGGGGGCTCGGCCCTCATGGAGCCGGTGTTCCTGCGCGTCCCTGCAGCGTCCCTCAACGATCTGGCGACGCTGGGCGAAGCCATGAGCAAGAAGGGCTTCCACTACGCCACCTACATCACCCGCATCGGGTTCGATGTGGAGAAGCCGCATCCGCAGATGACGTTCCGTGCGGTGCAGAAGCTGTCGGCACAGGAAGCGCCGCTCGTGATCGAGATGCGGGAGGACCCGCAAGCGTATCGCATCACGGGCGAGAACGAAGTGGGAAAGTCGCAGCCTGCGAGCGCGAATACACAGCTCAGTGCGCCGCAGACGCAGCAAGCCTCCTCGCAGGTGAGTTCAACCCCGTCAAACGCTTCTTCGACGACGACTACGACTACCTCGGCCCCATCGACTACGACCTCGACGACTTCCTCGCCCGATACTTCCAGCGGAGCGGCCGATGAAGTAGCGAAGCTCAAGGCTATGCTCGCCGCTGCGGAAGCCAAGAACAAAGCGGCTGCTACGGCCCATGAGCCGGCGAACGAGCCGATCAACACTGGCTTTGGCGGGGTGGTCGGGCTCGGCACGAGCCAGCCTGCGATCGAAGTATCTGCGGGCTCGATCTCCGACAATGCCGCCGACACCGGCCCGGCTGACGAAAGCGATGTTGACCTCGACGCCAGAGTAGCGGGGTTGCTTCAACGCTGAACCGAAGCGATAGCGCAGGGGAAGTGTTGGGTACTTGAATGTGAGCGACGCACGGAAGTTTTTGGGGGGCGTATTGGCCTGGCCGGAGGACGAGCAGTCCCCCGGCTGGGTCAACGTGCACGTCAACTCCAAGAACGATGACCCGAGCGACACTAGCAATAAGAACAACGGCGGCAAGCCGTGGGTTGTCGGCTGGCCGTTTAAGGCCATTGACGATGCGCTGAGCCGCATCAACTGGTGCGAGAGCACCGGCAAGTTTTACAACGCCTGGGTCTGCATGTCGCAACAGAGCGCGTGCACCAAGAGCCAGAAGACCGGCAAGCCCAAGGCGGTGCGTAGCGCGCAGACCGCCACCTATCTCAAGGCGATCTGGGTCGACGTCGACGTCAAGGCGGGAAGCCCGAAGCACTACGCAACCCAGGTCGACGCGTGGGCGGCGATCATGGCGTTCCACAAGAAGGTCGGTCTGCCGGACCCCTCCATGGTCGTGGACTCCGGGGGCGGTCTGCACATCTACTGGACCAGCAAAGATCATTTGTCGCTCGACGAGTGGAAGCCCTACGCTGTCGGCCTCAAGGCGCTGCTCATTCAAGAAGGTGTGAAGTGCGATGCCGGGCTGACCACCGACGCGGTGCGTATCCTGCGGGTCCCTGACACGCTGAACCACAAGTACACGCCAGCGCGCCCGGTGAAGCTGCTCCATGCCGGCGACGAGTACGACTTCCCTAAAGATCTAGCCGTGCTGCTTACGGTTACCGCCGCGGTAACGCCGGCTGAGAAACCGGCGATCGTAATCGAGCCTGGGCACGAGCACTTGATCGGTGACCATCCTGACCCGGCTTTCGCCGCGCTCAAGCCCGACAACGCGCTGCAGGCGGGCTGCGGGCCATCAGGCCCGTTGCTGATCGACCCGACGCCGATCTTCGCAGAGAAAGGTTGCAAGTGGTTGCGCGAGGCGCTGCGCACCGGCGGGGCCGGCTTCGACCAGCCGCAGTGGAATTTGTCAGTGCTGTGCACCGTCTTCATGGAGAAGGGCAATGCGTTCGCGCATGAAATCTCAAAGGGTCACGCGGAATACGGCTCGGGGGACGACACGCAGGCGCTCTACGATCGCAAGGTGGCGGACCGAGCAGACCGCGGAGTTGGGTACCCAAGCTGCGCCACTATTGCTGGCGCTGGCAGCGCGCATTGCGCGACGTGCGACCATTTCAAGAAAGGGAAGTCACCGCTCAACATACGCGCTCTAAAGCCAGCGCCCACGAACGCGGTTACTGCGGCGGTAAACGGCAAGACGCTGCTGCTTCCCAACAGGTACTTCGTCGGCGACGACAACAAGATCTACTTCATGGACCACCGCCTGGTGAAAGGCGAATACGTCGACGATCCGAAACAGCTCTTTCACAACATCATCGACGACGCGTATTCCACCAAGAACCCCGAGGCGCTGCACCTGCATATCTCAACCGACAAGGGGAATTGGGACTGGATCACAATCGAGAAAGTGGACTTCGCCGGTCCCGGCTACGAGAAGAAGCTCGCTCAAGCGGGGTTGGACTATTGCGGCGAGAACAAGACAAAGTTGGAGGCGTTTTTTATGAGTTTCCTTGCACGTATGAAAGAAGCTGCTGAGCAGCAGGCCACCGTCAAATTCGGCTGGTACCGGCCGAAGGGACCGATCGAGGGGTTCGCCTATGCCGGCCACATCTTCAAGACCGACGGATCGAGCACGCCGGCGAGCTACCCCGATGCAAACCTGCGCAGAAACTACCAGCCTCGTGGCAGCGTAGAGAACTGGCATACGACCGCTTCGTACATCTTCCGCCAGCGTCGGTCCGACTTCGATACCATCATCGCAACCGCATTCGCCGCGCCGCTGATGGAGCTGACCGGACAGTCTGGTGTGATCGTCGCCTCGATGGGCGACCCGGGCTCGGGGAAGAGCTACGCGATGGAGGTCGCCGCGGCGGTGTGGGGTAACCACAAACAGACCGTCGAGCGCGAGGGCACGACCGACAAGTCGTTGATCCACAAGCTGGGCTCGCTCGGGCATCTGCCGGCGTATTGGGACGAAATCAGCGACCCTGTCCCGCAGGCGAGGTTTTTCGGCGTCGCGCAGCAAATCTCGGGGGGTGGCGAGGGCGGCAGGTTGACCCAGAACATCAAGCAACAGAACCGCGGCGAGTGGAGCACCGTCCTCAACATCAACGGCAACAAGAGCTGGCGCGATTATGTGGTTTCAAAGCAGAAAGAGCACGGTGCCGGCTTGCGCCGCGTGCTCGAATACTGGGTGCCGAAGGATGTGCCGAACCCGCAAGGTCAGGTCCCGCCCAGCGAAGCCGATACCGCCCGCGCGCTGCTGCTTCACAATTATGGCGTCGTCGGCGAGCAGTACGCGCGGTACCTCGCGACGCACATGAGCCAAGTCTACCAGATGCTCAAGGCCAACACCGAATACTTCGAGGCCAAGCTGCAGCCCGACAAGCGAGAGAGCATGTGGCTGGCCGGGTGCGCAGTGCTGCTCACCGGCGCCGAGATCGCCACCAAGCTGGACACGCCGGTGGAGTTCAACATCGGGCGGCTGGCCGACTTCTTGATCAACGTGTTCTTGAGCAACCGGCGCTACAGCAGCACCGCGCACACGAGCCCAACGGATAATGCGGAAGACTACCTCGCGCAGTACCTCAAGGACCGCTCAGATGAAACGATCTGGACAATGGGCACATTCAAGGGCAGGGGGCGGCCGGGGCAGCAAGGGCAAGTAGAGTGGCGTCGCTTGCAGCCGAATGCCAGTGTGCGCAACGGCATTTCAGTGCGGTGGGATGGTCAGTCGATGACATTGAGTTTCTCGAAGACCAACTTCGTGGATTGGTGCGCCGGCAAGCCGGATAAGCGCGACCCCAACGTCATCGTTCGGGCGCTGGAAGGGATCTACAAGCTGCGCGGCGACCGCCGCATGCTCTGCGCCGGCACACCGTTCAAGATGCCGAGGGAGTGGGTGTACGTTATCGACGTCTCGCCGTACCCCACGCTGCGCGAGATCATGGACGCGTTCGTGGAGCAAACTCAGCTAAACGCGGATCTTGGCACTCCGACAGGGGTTGCGGGAGTGACGGGGACGGGGCCGTAGTCACGGCCTCCGCGGGCGCTGCTAAGTGGGCGGTGCGCAGCGTGTCAATCGACACGCTGGCCAGGGCGTAAATCAACAGAAGGGGGGCGATGAATTTCATGGCGTCCCTCAATCGTCGCTATCTTTTGTGAACTTGAATTTGCGCCGGGAGGCTGACGTCTTCCGGCGGTCGACTTTGAGTCGGAATTGAATGGTCGTGTTGGGGAGCTTTTCCCGTGTGCGGCGGTCGCGAACAACAAAATCGAACACATGCACAAGGCCGCAAGAACAGCACTGGTTTGTGAACCCGCGCTTCGTCGGCTCGATCCATTCACCTTCGTAGATTTGCTCGTAGCCATCAGACATCGCCGCCCCCTTACCGCCACGGTAATTACGAGCGCGGCTTGATCGCCGGCAGCGACTTGCCGCGGGCCTTGGGGGCCGCCATGCAGCCGGTGCCCTGACCTGGGCCACTCTTGCCGTATTTCTGGTCTTCGTCCGCGGTGTCGCCTACGACATCGGCGCTCTGGCGCTTGCCTTCGTCAGGATCGCGAAACTCGACAGGCTCCTTAAGAAAGTCACGGGTTCTACCGAGAGCGGGGCCGCCCTTGGCGCTGTCTGAAATGTCTTGGGGCTTGCTTCCCTTGGCGTACATTGGGCTTCTCCGCTTGCTTCTGTCCTGGAAACTTCCCGCCGTTCGCGTGCCACAACTCGACTTGCGCCTTGTTGAAGTGGCGTCCGGACGGGCTCACATAATCGTTGGTTCCGACCTTCTGAAATGGCATGTTTCCCTCGACTGGTTGTGGTTTTCCTATCGGGTCGCCTTGGTGTAAAGGCCCTCCAGTGGGCCGCGGCCGGACCTATTGCGCTGCCGCAGCGACTGCATGTTGTATCGCGACGTCTTCGCCGAGTAGGCGACCGACCGCCGGCTCGGGTTCTTGATGTCGAGCATCTGATCGCGGAGGCCGCCAGCGACGCTGTGCCCGCTGTCCACGGTGTTGGCGTAGGTGTTGTACGGCGAGAATAGGTTGCGCGCAGCAAACTCGCCGGCCTCGACCGCCGCCTGCCCGCCAGCACGCACGTTGCCTTTTGCCGCTTGGGCTACGAGCCCACGTTCAACGATCGGCTTGCCGCGATAGTCCCGATTGTCCTTTGCCTGCAGCACTGCGGTGAGCAGCGGCGAGGGCGTGACCAGGCTCTTGAGCGGCGCCGTGATGTCTTCCTTGCCCCGCAGCGCATCGACGATATGCGCCGGCACCGAGATCGGGCCGCGGCGCTGCTGTGAGGCGCCCTTGTTGCCGGTGATGTATTTCGCCGCGGCGTCCAGCGCCGGGTAAATGACCAGCCCGAGCAGCCCCATTGCGAAGAGGTGCCCGAGCGCGTCGATCTTGGCCGCGCCGTTCCCCTTGACCAAGTCGCGGATGGTGTTGCCGTAGGAGTTCATGATGCCCCAGTGGTAGCGGCCGAACACCGTGGCAGCGGGCTCAAGAAGGAGCTGAGCGACGACCCGGGCGCCTGCTCCGGTGCCGAGCACCGTGGACGGCACGCGGTAATTCGGGATGTGGCGCTCGGCGTGGATGATGGCCTGGTCGATGTCCATGCCTTCGTTCATGCGCTCCATGATGGCCTGGGTCAGGAACATATCGTTGCCCGCCCACATGACGCGGCTGGATGCCTTGTAAACCGCCCGCACGAGGTCGCTGGGGCCGACGCCAAACTTCCGGGCGATTGGGTCCCACCTTGCCGGCTGCTTCCTCACGGCCTCGCCAAAGCCGCGGGCGAGGTTGTTCACGGCGTCCTGCGTGAGCACGCCGCTGTAGATCGTGCTGCCGCCGTTCTGCCGGATGGCTTTCTGGAAGTCGTCCTGCGTGACGACTGACTTGATCGCCTTGAGGCTGGTGTCGGCGAGCGACAGGTACGACTTCGGGACCGCCCAACGCTGGCCGCGGCCAACGAACCAGTGGCCACCGACGTTGGCAAGGTGCGCCACCGGCAGCCAGAAGATGGTCTTGGTGATCGCCTGGCTGATGCGGCGAATATACGCCACCGCGCCTTCGTTGATGCCGGGCTGCGCCATGTCATCGAGCGCGTAGGCGAGCTGCGGGTCGAAATGCCAGGCGCCATTCTTCCCGCTAAAATTGGCAAGTTTGGTCGGCAAGTAACCGTCGGGGATTTTGGCGCCCGGCGGTGCAGCGTACTTCAAGAACTCGGGGTCCTCTTTGAAGCCCTCGACGAATTTGTTGTAGCGCAGGATGCGACCCAGGTCGTAGTTCGCCATCGCCGCCGACAGCGCCGCGTTGTGGTAATACTTCGCCTTCTCGCCGGGGCCGAACAGCGCGTGGTCCTCGATCTCCGAGGTCAGCGCCTTCTTCATGGTGAAGGTCTTGCCCCCCACCGTGTACTGCTTGCCCGGCGCGTACTCGAAGTTCTCGTCCGTCACCTTGATCGGCTTGCGGTTGTGCCACACGGTGAAACCGTCGTCGTTCGCCGCGATCAGGAAGCGGTTACCCTTGGGGTCCTCCATCGCATAGAACTTCCGCTCCAGCATGGTGTTGACCGGGCGGACAGGCAGACCCTGACGGCCGGACACGATTGGGTCGTCGCGCTCGTCATCCACAAACATATTGCGGTCGGCCTTCTCGCCGGCCGGGATACGCATCGCGTGGTCGCCCTCGACCTTCTCGCCGAGCATTGCGACAAGGTGCTTTGGCAGCACGGTCTTGGCGGCTTCGTACAGCGCGTCGTTCTCGTTGAAGAGCGGCTCCAGGTATTTGTTGTAGAGCGCCTGCTCCTTCGGATCGAGGTTGCCGATGGTGCCGGCCTCGCGCGCATCGTAGAGCCGGCGCAGCGTCGCCGGGTTGTTCAACTCCTTCGGCAGCGACTTCGACCAGTGCTGCAGGTCGATCAGTTGCTGCTCATTGCCCTTGATGACCTTCACCGCCTCGGTGGACAGCGAGCGAGCGTATTGCTCCGCCGCGGATTTGGCGGGGCGGGCGATATGGCTCTCCAGCTTGGCGTGCTTGAAGTAGTCGCCGGCTTTGACCTTGGCTTTGAACTTCTGGATGTCGGCGATGATCTTGTCGAGATTGAGCGCACCGGCTTCATCATCCATGAACAGCCGTCCCAAGCTCTTCGTCGTCGGGTCGCGCGCCTCTTTCGTCATCTTGACGATGTCGGCGCTGTCCAGGCGCGAGCCAGGGCGCGGCGCCGACGCCCCTTCAAGGAGCCGCTTGATGTATTCCGGATCGAGCGTCTTCGGGTCGATCTTGCGCACCGCGGAGGCTTTGGGGTTCTCCGGCGTGGAGCCTTCTCCGAGCGCCACCCCGGTCTTGCTGCTGCCGACCATGCCGCCCTTGTTGGTGCTGCGCTTCTGCACCAGGGCTGCGGCGAGCGCGGCCCGGTCGCTCGGGTTGTTCGTGTCCAGGTGTTTGGTCGCCGCGCGCTCCTCCGCGATGCTTTCGGGCGTGGCGGGCTCTGGGCGCACCATGCTCTCGGCTTCTTCGTGCGGCACGTCGAACTCGCCTTTGGAGGCGTTCGCGCGGTCGATCGCGTCGATGATGTCGTCTTCAACGCTGTTATGCGTGGCGCGCTCGGCCTCGGCCCCCGCGATTGCCTCGTCGCCTGAACGCTTGGACAAACCAATATCGCTCTCGATGCGGCCGGTGGCGCGCGCCTCTGCGACACCTTCGCCGCCGCTGCGCAACAGCTTCTCCTGCGCGCGGAAGGCTTCGACCGCCTTGTCGCTGGGGTTCTTCGCGCGTAGCAGCTTGCGCGCCTCGCGCTCCATCACGGTGGGGGCGTGGTTATCGGCAGAAGGGCGATAGGGCTTGGCGGCGCCCTTCATGGTGAAGTCCGCCGCCTTCGCGCGCTCAAGGAAGTCCTTGGCGCGTGCGACCGTGGCGGCTTTGTCTTCACCCTCCGCCGGGCTGGTCGCCTCGAAGGCGTCGTCGAGCGCCTTGATGTTCTTGCTCTTACCCGCGGCGCTGGCCTTGTCCTTGGCGCTGACGGTAAGACCTTCGACCTTCGGCGCCTCCGTGCGGATGCGGTCCGGGCGGGCGGGTACAGCGGCGGTGCCGTTGATGTATTTGCTGGCCTCACCCAGGCGCTTGGACGGCTCCATCGCCATGAAGTGCTCGATCGCCTCGTCAGGTATGCCGTTCGCCTTCATCTTGTTTACCGCGGCGGTAACGACCTTCGGCAACGGCTTCTCGCCTTCGGTCGGGCCGGCGCTCTCGGTCGCTGCCTCGTCGAATGGCTTGGTCTTCTTGCCGGGCTTGGCGAGCCAGTCTTTCAGCTCGTCGGCGGTGGCCTCCTTTATGGAGAGCACGCGGTCCGGGCCCGAGCCGTCGTTGAAGGCGCGGTGATAATGCTCCAGCGCGTCCACCGGGTCCTTGGCGTAGGCCATGACCTTGTGCTCGTCGAACTTGCCAGTTGCCGGGTCCTTCTGGTCGATGACGAAATGCCGGTCGCCGGTGCCCAGCACACCCACGTCGACGCGGTCGCCGTCGGCGCCTTTGGTGCCTAGGAACTCGCCGTAATCGTAGGGGAAGTTCTCCACGCGCCACTTCGGCGGCGTGCTCTTGGTGTCTTCGCGGACGCCACCTTTGGGGGTTTCGATGCTGACATCGCGGCCGAACAGCCGGCCCGGATGGCCCTTGGCGTAGTTGCCGGCTTCGGCCTGCGCGGGCGTCGGCTGCGCGACATGCTCGCGGGCGTCGGCTACCTTCTGTGCGTCGGGGTGAACCGCCTCGGGCTGCGCAGGGGCGAGCCCAACGTCGGCATCAGACAGCGTCGGTGCCTCGGGGGAGGGCGGCGTTTCAGGGGCTGCTTCGGGCGCAGGCTTTTTGAGCCCGAGTGTCGGCTTTGCCGCGTTCGGGTTTGGCGGCGTAGGCGGCGCAGTGTCCGAAATTTGTACAGGATTTTCTGACACAGGCGCGGCTTCGGAAGGCGCCTGCTGCGGAAACCCCGTCTGGATCGGCGCCTCTTTCAACGATGCGTCGATGTCCACTTTCGGATTGCCGAGATCCTGGTTGCCGGCGTTCCGGAACGCGTTGAGCGCAGCAGCAACATCGGGCGAGTAATCGCCCTGCGTCAGCATGTCGGTCGCCTCGGACGCGGGCTTGGCACCCTTCGCGAGATTTCTTCCGGCGTCGCCGACCGTGGGCCGCGACTGCGGGTTGCCGATGGTATCGCCCTTGACGTCGGGTGCGGGTTTCTCGGATGCAACGCCGCGGGCGACGTTGGGCGGCGGGCTGCTCGCCGCCTCGTCCTGCGCCGCTTCGGCATCGGGGCTGGCGCTGGCGTTGGGGCGCCCGGGGATGCGCTTGGCGAGCTTCGCCCCCATGCGCTGGCCTGGGCCCGTGAACTTTTCGCCGAGCCTGTTGGTACCGGGGAGCACCGCGCCGGCTGCGGCGGCAGTGAGGACCTTGCTCGGGCTCACCTTGCCTTCGGTCGCGTATTCTTGGCCTGCTTCAAGTCCGCCTTGCAGCGCCGCGCTGGCGCCGCGCACCAGTTTGCCCGCGCCCGCGGCGGGCCCCATACCCGCCATGTTGGTGGCGAGCTCAGTGGCGAACGTCTCATAGGGGTGGGCGTTGCGGTTGGCGGCAACCTGCTCGCTGTCGTCGATACCGATCGCATCAAGCCCGGCCTGCTGCGCCTTCGAAGTCGCGTAACTGGAAACAAGCGCTCCGGCTAAACCGCCGGCAATCGTACCGATCGGGCCGAATGCCGACCCGAGCTCGGCGCCGGTCGCAGCACCAAAATAACCAGCAGCCGCCGGGGCGGCCGTGTGCGCCACGGTGCGCGCGGTGCGCGCGGGGAAACCCTCGGGGGCAGGACGTGACCCAACGCCTACCTCGTCGTCCGAGAGTAGCCCCACGTCTTCGTCGGACATGAAGGATTGTTCACCTTGCGGGGGCGCGGCGCCGTTACCGTCAATGCCGACCTGGCTATCGTCGAGCAGACCGACATCCGAGTCGGAGAGCATATCTTCCATCGCGGCTACTCCGCCCGCTGCCAGCCATTACCCATCCATTTGAACGGGCCTTTCGGCGTCTGATAGACCTGACCAACTACACGTTCGTTGGCCGGCGGGACCTGATGTCCTCCCTGTGCCGGTGCGTTCTGCGTCGGTTGCGCGCCCGTGCCGCCGGGCTGCGGGATTTGGCCCCCCGGGCCAGCTATCCCTGTGGTGAACTTGTCTACCTGCCCGACGATCGCGTCCTGCTGCTCGCTCGGCAGATTGGCGAAGTTGGGGTCGAGCAATTTGGCGCGCAGCATGCGCCCCATCTCGCGCATGCGACCGTCCCGGGTCTGCTGCATCATCTTGGTCAGGGCGAGGTTCGTTTGCCCCTGCAGGCGCTTGGTCTCCGCCTCCGACCGGATTTGCGCGGACTTAACTCGGGCGCCGGCACTGGTCTCTGCGCTCTTAACCCTCGCCCCGGCCGCTTCCCTTGCGACGCCCAGGCGCGCGCGCTCCTGTCCCTCGGCGATCTGGCGCTTGTTATCCAGCTCGTCGCCGCGGGTGGTTTCGCTGGCCAGATATTGGTTGCGCGCAGCGTTCTGCGACACGGACGGAAAGAGCGACATCGCGCGCCCTCTCACGTCGGCATCATCGACCCCGCGCGTCGATGACGAAACTCCGCGCCCCACCAGCGTGAAGCCATCCGGGTTCTTGCCGTTGAGGCGGTTATTCCAATCGGTGTAGTCGTTGTCGCCGCCCGACAGATCCACAAAGTCGCGCTTCATGTTCTGCTTGGTGATCTCGTCCGGCTCAAACTTGGTCGTGTCGCCGACAGGCGCCGACAGATCCACCAGCGAGCTGCTCGGCTTGCCTTCCTTCGTGGTGCCCACGATCTTCTGCAACGTGCCGCTGATGCCGCCGTTCGACATGACGTGGTCCCACTGGCCGGCGCCGCCGATGTCGAGGTATTTGTCGAACTGCTCGGGCGTGAGGGTGTAATTCTCCGTCTGGTTCGAGCCCGGGGCTTTTACCGTCGCGGTAACGCCGTTGCCCCCCGGGTCGGCAGTAAACGTCGCTTGCGAGCCGTCGAGGATGTTCTGCGAAGCCTGGCTCGCCGCGTTCGCCGCGGCCTGGAGGTCGCCGGCCTTGCCGTCGACGCCGTTCAGCGCCGCCTTCGCGAACGCCTGTTTGCGGTCGTATGCGGAGCGGTTGTACTGGATCATCGCCCAGCCGGCCGCGGGGCCACCCATCTCGGTGGCCTGATGCACGGCAAGGACGTTGGCCTCGTCGTCGCTGATGTTCGGATGCTGCGCCTTGACGTTCTGCGCGGCGCGCTCGGCCTCGGCCGGGTCGGCGCTGTCCGCCCCCATCAGATAATGCAGGATGCGCTTCGCGCCGCCGGCGACAGCACTGGCCCCGCTACGCGCCGCGTTGATCGGCAGCATGCCATTATCTTGCGCATACCACGGACGGTCGCCGCCTAGCGTCGCAGGCTGCTCTTGCTCTGGCTCCGGAATAGCGGGCTGCCCACTCTCCGGCGCGGCGCTCTGTTCCTGCTCCTGGTCGTCGGGGATCGCGCCCTCAAAATCGTCGGCCATTACGGCGCCTCCTCTTGCTCGTCAGGGATCGCGCCCTTCGTAGCGACGTCGCCAATGCCCAAGCTCTGGCTCATTGGGTTGTAGCCGTTGACAAACTCTCGGACGCGGTCGACCACGTCGTCGAACTTGGTCCTGCTTGTGTCGCCCGTGGTCGGTGCGCCCGTGTCGCCGCGGCGGTCTTCGATGTTGTCGGACTGCCGCATGCCTTCGTACGGCGTGAACTTCGCCGTCTCTTCATCTTGGCCCTTACCCTGCGTGAGCCCGTATTTCTGCCGGCCATAGTCCAGCGCGCTTTTCACTGTGTTGAGCGCGGCGTTCACTGCGTCGGCATGAGGGGGCGCGGCCGGCGCGGTGTTCTCACCGCCGTCAGGGATCGCGCCGGCGCCTGCGTCGGTGATGGCCCCGCCGTCGTTTGCGCTGCTCAGATCAATGAGACTTCCCGCCATACGCTATACCTCCGGTATTGCTTGCTGCGTGGGAGCAGCTTGCTGCATGGGAGCGGCTTGCAGGCCCACTGGGGATTGCGCCTGACTTTGGTTGCGCACCGCGCGCGACTTGGCGATCAGGTTGTGGAAGAACTCCATGCCCTTCCAGCTCGCCACGTCCTGGGGGATGACGAACTCGCCGGCGTTCAAATGCGCGGGGACGTCGTCGGTCGCGGCGCCGCCGGATGGTGAGGTTTCGGGGTCCACATAGCCGCCTTCCGCAAAATAGCCGGAGTAATCGCCCATGCTCCCGTTGGCGTAGTCGTTGACGTGGTCCATGCCCCAGGCCGTACCGCCGCCGGAGTTCAAGTCGCCGCCACCACCGCCACCGCCACCGCCGCGGTAACCGCCACCTCCGCCACCGCCCCCGCCGTCGCTTTCCGACGAGTTCATGGACGAGCCGTAGCTTTGGGTTTGGTTCGAGACCGGCGACAGTTTCAAACTCATTGCGGTCTGCAGGTATTTGTTCGGCAACTGCTGCAAGTTCGCGCCGGTGTTCGCGTTCGCCAGGATCGCATTGCTGGCGCCGGCGTTCGCCTGGGTCGCAGTGTTCTCTGCGTTCGAGATCGCGGCCGGCAGGAGCGAGCCCGCCTGTACGGCCTCGGCGCGCAACTGCTGCCCGGTGTTGATGTCGGCCATGCGCTGCTGGTTCATGGCCCCGGCAACGTTCGCTGCGTTCTGTACGGCAGCGGCTTTGTCCAACGCCGCGTAGCGGCCGGACGACGGGTCGATCCCATAGCCGAGCAAATTCTGTTCGCTGTTCTTGATTGCCTGGTCGCCCGCCTGCGCCTGCGTCGCGCCGGCCATAGCCATGTCAGCCTTCATTCTCGATGGAGATGCATAACTGTTCGCATCGGCGATCAGTTGTGCGTTCTCCGGAGCAAAAAGGTTGTTGTATTGGTCGGCCATACCGCCGGCGAAGCCGGTCATCTTCTGGCTCGTGGCGAGGAAATTGTTGACTGCGTCGTTCGTGATCGCAGACGTCTGCGAGTACGTGCTGCTCGCCCAGTCGTGCATCTGGGAGGCGAGCGACTGCGCGTACTGCGCCACCTGGTCGAGAATGTCGTTTTCCGGAGTGCGGACGACGGTAGGCGTCGACGACGAACTGCTCGAACTAAAACCGGAACTGGATGAAGCCATTAGGGTGTTCCCCGAGTAAGTCCTTCCGGGCCTACGGGGCGACCCCTAAAGCGGGCGTTAATCGCAAATCAGACCACAGAGACCGACTTGTTCTGCGGGTCGACGAGGAACGTCACCGTCGTGCCGTAGCTCGCCTGAAACGCAAAATCGGCGAGAAGATTTATCCCTGCCGGAGCGATAGACGGCACCGAAAAGCCAGGGGAAAATGTTTGGCCCCCGGCGGTCTTGCCGGGGCTGACGCCGGATGCGAGCGCCAGACGTACCGGTTGGATGGGGAGGCCCGCGAACGGGCCGAGCGTGATTTTCGCCTGGAATTTGCTCGCGAACTCGCCGCCCAGTCGCAACACAACCCCAGCGACCAGGGAAGGTGCAGGAAAACTACTTAGCGTTTTTGTCGTGTATGCGCCATACCCGGAGAAATTCAAGCCGGCGCCGGTTGTGACACCGGTCGACATGATCCTATCGGTGATCGAAAAGGGGGCGGAGCGCAGGTTTCCGGACGGCGCGAACCCCTCATTCAGGGTGAACCCTGGAGTGCCGCCAGCCACACCCGGAAACTCGATCGACATACGCGCCGGCGCTGCTCCCGGGTCTCCATTGCCGCTGCCACCGCCCTCGAAAATCAATGCGAGCGATGCCCAGCTCACGCCGACGATCGTCTCGAAAAAGTCTTCGCTGTACGCCGTCATCTCTTCCGCCGCCAATTCCACTTCTGGCCCGTGGCGCGGTGCTGCATCGTCAGGCTATTGATCCGCTCCACATCGACATACTGCGATTTATCGGTTGGGTTTGTGACCCGTACCTTCTCCACAACGCGGTTGACCTCGACCCAATCTGATCTTTTGTCTTCTTGCGTGATGAAGTTATTCGTGACGCCGGTATCGGTGTTGTTCTGTTTGGTCTTATCCAATAGCTGCATGAGCGCGAGCCGCATCGCATTAACTAACGCGATGGCGGAAGTCAGATCGCTGGCCGGCCCTGGTATGCCGGGTGTGTTGAACGGCTGCGGGGTGCCGGGCGTAGATGGGGGCGGGATGTGGCAGACAGGACCGACAACATTAGACATTAGCCATCCCCTTCACTGTCGTGCCGACTTCAAAACTTGAGATGTGCAGCCGCGTGATTATGCGGAACTGCCAGGTCTCGTGCTTGAAGCCGCTGGTGATGCGCAGCAGCTCCTTCGTCTTGCGCAGCTCGCGCGCCGTAACCAGTTGGCCCCCGGAGTAGACCAGGATGAACCCCCAACGGTCGTTGGGTAGCCCATTGATCCAGAACGGATCAGTGATCGGGTTCTCCGCACGCGTTGCGTTCAACGCTGGCGTGTTCGGCGGTACCTCAAATGTGAAGCGCATAACCTCGAAGTTCTTTCGAGTGCGTTGTTTGTATTTCTTCGACGTCCAGTCGACGACGGACAGCGCCGGCGCTGCGTCAGTGAAATCCAGATAGTAGAGCCCGTTTCGCGCGATGAAGGTGGCGACAGCACTCCACGGGTCAACCGCAACCATCGCAAGCGGGGCTGACAACGGGTTGCTCAAAAGCTGAAAGCCGAGTCGATGCCGGCCGGGTTGCGGCCAAATGGTGAAACTCTCGGCATCGGATGCGTTCATTTCAACGGTGAAGCCGCGGACGCCTTGGCCGCCTTCGTTCCCGTTGGGCCCGACTTGGTAAGCGAAGTAGCACGAGTTCAAGAGTACAGCGACGAGTGAGCTCTGTGGCGTGAGCTGCTGCCACTTCTCCCGCGTGATCCACGTCTCGGTGACGTTCTTGACCTGGCCGTACTGCGTGACCAAGATCAGGCCATTCTTCGAGGCGTAATAGACGCCATCATTGTTGCCGACGATGCTCTTGCGCGAATGGCATGGCTCGCTGTTCTGGATTTTCATTGCGGTCATCGCGCCCGGGAAAACGCCAGTCGTGACGTATGGCGCGCCGGACGTCGCGGCGACCAAGGAGTTGCCGGTGACGCCAAGACCGACGATCGGATATTCCGTCGTCTGCACGTAGGACGGGGGCCACGCGTGCGGGCGGTACGGCTCGCAGAACCAGATCTCGTTGGCGCGCCAGCCGGCGAGAACGCCATTCGGCATCACAACAAGCCCCTGCAGATCCTCCGGCGGCGGCGTCCACAACTGGCTCTGCAACTGATTATTGTTCACAACCACGTCGTCGCTGATGACGTCGAGATATTCCGCAGTCGTAACCGGCAAGTCGTCGCCGTCTGTACCGGTGACCTGGTAGTAAGTCGTGCCGCCGCTCAGCGCCGTGATCGTGCGATAAAGCCGCAGCTTGGTGATGTTGCGGGTGACGCCGATCTGATCCGCCGGCGGTTGGAATAGACTGATCGTCCATGTGGCGTTAGACCAGCCAGTCGCCGTCGTAGGCGGTGAGGGGGCGCTCTCCTCACCGTACTCAGTGATGTAGGTGTAAACGTATGTCCGTGCTTCGAGCACGCTCGATGTCGTTAGATCGCCCCACATCTGCAGGCTGGCGACACCAACGCTGAGGTTGGTGAGAACGTTCGGCGGTCCGTTCGCGTAAGTATTGTTTGATGTCACGCCCGCGGTACCGCTGTCGGCGGTGTGAATATCGAACGCCGTATCGCATGCGAAGCCGATCCAATACTGCACGTTCATCAAGAGCCCGGTCGGGTTCACGAACTCGCTCGTGATCGCTTGGCCGGAGGTTGTCGTAAACTGAACTGCCGCCCCGACATTCAGTAGATCGCGCGGCGTCCCGTTGTCGTCGCTGTAAAGCACAGCGACCAGATTGCCGGTCTGGCCAGACACAGCAGCCATAACGGAGATGTCATTGAGCATCATGGCGCCGTCGGGCGTGACCGGCATGAGGTATATCTTATTCGCCCCCGGGGCTACCGTCGTTGGCGCGTTCGACGTCGGTACACCGAGCTGTGCGGAGCTGCCGCCCCCGCTGACTTCGACCCCGGGGGTGCACCCGGGGGGCGGCACGCCGAGCAGCCAGGCCGGCTCCCCCGCCTGAATGCGGGTACGCGTGTTGTACGTCGGCGCGGCCGAGGCACTGGCGATATAGAACCGCGCGTATTGGTCGTCGACCAGCGGCGACCGCACCACGTCGGTGTTCGGCTCGACGAACTCCATGAAGGTGCTCGCCCCGGTGATGTCGGTCGCGATCTCGACGTTCTCGCCGCCCAGCAGGGTGGTCGTAGCTGCGCCGTTGAAGCCCCAGCTCAGACGCCCGCCGGCGTTCGCGCCCACCGCCGTGTTGTTGTAAGCGGCGCCGACATCCGGCGCGTACACCGTGATTGCCGGCGGCGTGGTGTCGATCTGCAGGATATTCTTGGTCTGCGGCGACGTCTGGTCGATCGCCGGGTTGGCGGTCGTGCCGACGCCGTACAGGGTGCCCTTGTTGGCGCCGGTGCCGTTGTCGTAAGTCAGCGCGGCGAAAAGATTGGTGGCCGTAGCGGCAGCGGAGCCACCAATCTTTACCTGATAAGCTGCGGTTACCGTGGCGGTAAACGTATAGGTCTCCTCGCCGACGGTAACCGTATCGCCTTCATTCGGGCTCGCGTCGAAACGCAGAAAGGCGTTCGCCGCCGCGCTGCTTTCGTCCGGCACCCGGTAGATGTAGCCGGGGTTGCTGAGCGTAGTGTTGCGCAGCAACTTCGGGATACGCCAGCCTTCGAGGCCGCCCGAGAATAGATAGCCGTTAGTGGAAGTCGCAGCCTGCCCGTCGGGCAGCAAGTAGGGGTCCCAGGCGGGCAGGGCCCCCCCGAATTTGTCTACCCGAAAGCTATCGTCTCTCTGCTCGGCCATTTATCGCTCGCTTCGCAACTCTACTGAGGCATAACCACTTTGTGTTTGCCTTCGGTATCGAGCCGTCCGGAGCCGGCGACGAAGCCTGTCGGAGACAGCGACGTCGGGTCTGGCACTGCTGCCCCAGGACGGTGGACAGGCGTATTGCTGCCATCCCACGGCTCCCTCGCGGGCGGGGGCGGCCGGCTGGCGAGCTCGGCCTCATGGCGCTCGCGCGCCCTCTTGCCGGCGTTCTGCTCGGCTTCAAGCGCTGCGCGCTGACGATCTGTCATCGGCGGCGGCTTGTAGGCGTTCTTCTTTGCTTCGGCTTGCGCGGCGTGGTCGCGCATCCGCTGCATGAGATGCTCGCGGCCTTGCGCCATGACCGAGACGAGGCTCTCGTCTTCCCGAGACTCTTCGCGCGCTGCTTCCGCTGGCGCCGCGTTCGCCGGGGGTTCGAGTCGGTCCAGCACTTTGCTAAACCGCTCGTCGATGTCAGCCGCGCTCTGCGGGCTCGCTTCCGCTTGGTTGTCGTTCGGTTGCATTGACTTCTCCTGAGTACGCTTTCTGTTGGCCACCTGAACCTCCGCGTATGGCACCGTGGTCGGCCCGTTCGGACCGTCCTTGTGTGAATGGTAGGGATGAAGGGCGGCGGCTCACTTCTTGGGCCCGTGGTAGTTCTTCTGGCCTGGGGCCGCGCCTTTGGAACGCGCGATTTCGCCGATCACAGCTTTCGGCACACCTTGCGACGCAAGCTGCGCGGCGCGGCCGCCGTGCCCTAGCTTGTTGCTCTTGCCGTGAAAACTTCCCGACTTCTTCGTGTTACCCATACGATCAGTCCTTTCGGTTGATGATGGCGTGGGCGATGCCGACGCCGCCCGACGTAATGAATATCCCGCCGATAATCAGGCCGCCCCAATCGGTGAGCAGCGCATATTTCAACGGCGGTGTCGTGCCCCACCCCAGACACAGGTCCCAGACGATCACCTTGTTGAGGTAGAAGATGAATGGGAATGCAAAGCCAACCACGACGAACGACAGCACCCATGACGACGCAACAGCCTGCATCCAGCCTACTTTGGCCTGGTTGCTTGCCACCTCCGCTTGGACTGCGGCGACTGCAACGTCGCGGGTCGTGCCCCAGCGCGCCTGGTACATCGACACCTTGCTATCGTACACCTTGCCGACCACGAACTGCGCGAGCGCAGTGAAGCCAGGGATCAGATGCAGGAGCGAGAGAAGGGCCGCGATCATTTAGGCCCTCGTTGCCAGTCTTCACGCCGGCGCCGCAAGAGCTCGGCGACGAACCCGTTCACGAGGATGTAGCACTGCAGCAGACGGTGGTCGCTGATGAATGCGGTCATGTCGACCTGTTGCGCGGCGGTGTAGAACGCGAAGAACACAAACTGCATGCGCGCCCACAGGATCGTTTCGCTCGAACGAAACGACGCGTGAAACCTCGCCCACCAACCTCGAACTGTCTGTTTCATATGTGCACCACTTTGTTCGCCGCAGCGGCGGCGCGCTCGTGGAGCAGCTCGTAAACCACTCCAGCAGCAACGACAGCGCCGCACGCGGCGGCGATGCCCCACCACGGAGCGCCGGCGGCGTAGCCCGCAGTGCCGACAGCGACAACGCCGCCCACTGCCGGGGCGCTGGCGGACTTCGCTGCGTGCGTAGCTTTCGGCAGTCCGGGAATAACATTGGGCGGCGGCGGCACAGCAGTCGGCTTCCGCGTACCTCCGGCGGCAAGCTGTTTGCTGTAACTACGAAGATCTTCCACACGCTTTTGCCAGCCGCGGCCGAACTCCTTCCACGCCTCGCCATTCCGGATCGACCGCATGAACTTGAGCCGCTCGGCGCAGGTTTCGTCGATCAGCCACCAGGGGTCGACCTTCCCGACCGCCTTGACGAGCGCTGCGTCCATCTTGTTACCGCCTGGCGTGTTAAGCAGGCGGCGCCACACCAGGACGGGGCGCGCAACCCCGGAGTTGACCCCGTAATCGAGCCCGACCACATCGACCCCAGACGGCAAATCGTCGAAGTAGAGCGGCAACGCGTACTTGAGACGGTAGATCTGCTCGGCTTCGTCCAGCGTCATAGCCCGCACGATCGGCGCCCACGCCGCCATCGACGTCATCTTCTCATGGCGAAACTCGGCGAGGTCGTAGCAAGTGATGCCGTACTTCGTCGGTCCGCCGGTGTCCTTCTTGTTCCACCCATAACCGCCTTCGTAGTCGTGGATCAGGCGGTCAATGAAAGCCGTGTAGTTGGCGTACATTGGCGCCTCCTTAAGCGTGCGGCGCCTCCGGCGCGGGTGCGGCCGGCGCGGGCACTGGCGTTACCGTGGCGGTAACGGACGGGACCTGGACCTGAGCGGGCGGCGCTGGGGTTGGAGCGGGCGGAGGAACGGGAACGATCTTCGAGAAGACATCCGCCACCGCGGCTTTAACGTCGGCCTTGGCCTTGGCCTCGACGTTCGCCATCGCCGACCGAAATTCGGCTGAGGTACCGGAAACCCAGTCCTTGATCTTCTGGCTGAACAGAACTCCGGCGACGAGAGACGCCGTACAAAGAACAGCGGTGCTGGTAGCGTAGCTGATAGCGGTGGTGAGGAACGGCATGGCGCGACATCCAGGTTATGGCGGAATAACGGTGAAGTTGATCGTGTCGATCACGATTTCACCGAGCGTGTCCGTTACCTGAACCTGTACGCTAAAGGCTTCGTTTATCGAGCCGCCGCTCACCCAGAAGAAAAGGTCGTCTGCAGTGACGGAGGCTTGATCGACAGTCACATCTGCGGGAGCGGGCGCGACCACGGTTGCGCTAAAGCCGGTCGACTGGTTGAGCGTGCGGCCGTCGTCAAGCCAGTCGCGGTACTCGACTTTGTACCGCGTCTTGTTGCCAGCCGTGTGTTGTTTGCGCGCAAGCAGCATCATTTCCTCGCTGGACGTATAATGGCGTTGTTCACCGGCGGCCGAACGATGGTGCGATCAACTGCTGGGCGATGAATGGTGTTGTTCATGGGCCGCTCTCAATTCATCACTGCGGTCACAGTAGTCGCGCTCGACGGGGCTAACGCGATCACCGCCGCGTCTACAATGAGGCCGGCGTTGGCGACGACGGCACCAGAATAATCCAACGCAACAGCCTGGGAGCTAAGAGCAGATCCGTATGCGTTCGCCGAAACGATCTCGAACGCCACGGACACTCCGCCTATGTTTGCGATAGCGAGGAGCGAAGTAAACCCGGTCGGAGTACGCCCTGATGTCATCGTGTTTTGCCGGGCGCCACCGAACGCCAAAGCTAGTGGTATCTGCTGCGTACTTATCGTTGCCGACGGCGCCGCGTTCCCTGACACGGCTTGGGACCCAGGAAGGGATGCGTCCGTATCCCAAGGTGAGGCTGGGTTATACAAACTCTTGAGCGCCACCACGCCCAAGCACGCGTCGTCAATGGTGACGTTCGCTGTAACCGTAATGGTGGTCGCCCCGGCGGTCGGCTTCAACGCCCACCATACTTCAAGAGCGTTACGCCGTGAGTCGTTTCCCTGCCACGGGAGCGCCTTTCGCTTGGCCCACGTCAGCCCCGCCGTGTCCGAAACACTCGACACCGAGATGCCGCTTGGCGCGCCCGCGTTCGATTGTTCGGCATAGAAACAGACAACGAGCACCTCGTTTGCGCCAGCCGTGGTTATCGACACCGCTCCATTGGTCGCCGTGCTAAACTTGCCGCTCGCTTGCGTGTCGATATAGTCCAAAGTCGCCATCGACGATCCCTACAGAAGAGGCCCAGTGAAGTTGAAGGAGATGTCGGCCAGCGTCGCGTCTTGCGAACCCGGCGCCGTGATAAGGATGACGTCACCGTTTGCGAACGAGACATCCGAGGCGAAAGTAGCAACGCCGGTCGCTGAGGACGTGAATGTGACCGTGCCGATGCTGGCGCCGTTGCGCAGGATCGTAAACGTCGCGGTCCCCGTCGAAGCCGTCGCCGCCGTGAAGATGCAGCCCGGCAAGGAGGCTTTCCATTTGAAGATCGCGATGACGTTGTAGCGAAACACGTTCGCCGCGGCGGCGGGCTTGCCGCCGATGAAAAACCCGAGCTCTCGGTTGACGAGCGTGCCGGTGGGGCCGGTCACGCCGGTCATGCCGGCGGCACCAGTGTAGCCGGTCGGGCCAGTGGGGCCGCCGCTTGGGCCGGTGTAGCCTGTGAAGCCGGTCGGACCTGTTGGCCCGGTCGGGCCGCCGCTCGGGCCGGTTGATCCTGTCGGTCCTGTCACACCAGGAGTGCCGTTCGCGCCCGACGGACCGGTAGGGCCGGTTTCAGTCGAGGGGTTACCTGTTGGACCTGTCACCGAATTGCCGGGCGGGCCGGTGAAGCCAGTCCAGCCCGTTGGCCCTGTGGCACCGAAGCCGGTGACGCCGGTCGCGCCGGTCGCACCAGTGAAGCCAGTGTACCCGGTCGGGCCAGTGGGGCCGCCGCTTGGGCCGGTGTAGCCTGTGAAGCCGGTCGGACCTGTTGGCCCGGTCGGGCCGCCGCTTGGGCCGGTGTAGCCTGTGAAGCCGGTCGGACCTGTTGGCCCGGTCGGGCCGCCGCTCGGGCCGGTTGATCCTGTCGGTCCTGTCACACCAGGAGTGCCGTTCGCGCCCGACGGACCGGTAGGGCCGGTTTCAGTCGAGGGGTTACCTGTTGGACCTGTCACCGAATTGCCGGGCGGGCCGGTGAAGCCAGTCCA
>Ga0209941_1000361_pt1 | contig 63302 bp, 52 predicted proteins | sample ThiBiot_300_plan_FD_183945 | JGI IMG/M metagenome (GOLD analysis project Ga0209941, IMG submission 183945) | Wastewater bioreactor microbial communities from Cape Town, South Africa - Thiocy_solids_1 (SPAdes) | ecosystem: Engineered > Bioremediation > Thiocyanate > Unclassified | place: South...
CTCGGCCGTGAAACCTGACAGCGCCGATGGTACTTTGGCTTAAGCCACGGAAGAGTAGGACGTCGCCAGGCATTGCAGCCGGCGTAAGGTCGAAAAGAAACCCATTCACAAAGTTAGAGGCCGGCAGCGATGCCGGCCTTTTGCTGTTTTGCGGCCCCGATCGGCGCCGCGCTCTGGTTGACGCGGGATGGAGCAGCCCGGTAGCTCGTCAGGCTCATAACCTGAAGGTCGTAGGTTCAAATCCTACTCCCGCAACCAGTATCCCCTTTGATTTCCGTGAAAAGTTTCCCCGCGGGGAAATCTGGAAGCAGGTGCCGACACAACCTGTAAGCATACAGGAAGTACGCAGATTGTAATTTCATAACATTCTGGAAGCACGCTCTCGCTCGCGCTGAGCGCCGCCACTATATTGATTGACGCCCACAGTCCCCGACGGTGATAGCGAACGTCATTCTGGGCGCTAAAATATTCCGCTTCTCGCTGGAACGGATATTGATCGGTAATTTCCGTCCGCGCCGCGCATGCTCCGGTTGCCGTTCCTCAACGGTGAGCGGACCTACAACTTATAGGCTGCTATTACCTCAAGTTTCAGCGGAATCCCCTGATAAGCGGGAGTTTGGGCCCTGAGCACGCATTTGAGGTTGGGCGCAGTGGTGCCAATAATTAGCTTCGCGACGGACACGCTGTTTGACGCTGCAAGCGTCGAATAGATCGAGTCGGGGATTGGGACGGGCTTCAAGCGTTCAGGTTTAATCTCGGGAAAGTTTGCGCCTAGAATTGACTTGGCGTGCTGGACGACGACGGCTTCCAATTTCTTGCACGTAGCGAGATCGCCCGCAATGCCGGCATAGTTGCGGGTCAGGCTGACGTCGTATCGGACAATTGCGTATGCCCCACCCTCAACCGCCGCAGAACCCCTATTGTCAGCCTTTCCATCACTGCCGAAGGCATTGGCATTGATGTAGGCGATCGCCGATGTTCCAGGTACATTGTAAGCGCCATAGGTTGGCTGCGCGAACGCCCAGCTATTGCAAGCGATGACCGCGACAGCGACCGACATTAGTTTCAATCTGGTCATCTACATCCCCCGTCTGACGTTTATGGTACAGCGGTCTAACATGAAGACGTTTCGAGCGTCGATACTGATCCCTTCCAACCGGACAGCAAATCTCTACACCGGTTATGCGTGCGCTGAATCGGCGGCGTGCAATCGGTCGATAAACTCGCGTGTCTCGGCCAGTTTTTCGCGAACGATGTTCAACTGCAGCATTATTAGCATGTCGCTTCTACCCGCGGCCGATCGATCAACTGGCGGAACTCGACCGGAAACACTTTGTCGATCGCCCGCTGCACCGCGCGGAACCGGTAGAGGCGCTTGGCGACCTGAGGCCTGTCAGCGCGATAATGCTGAGCAAATTGTAGAACCGCGCCGCGCGAGCGGTTCATCCTGTTAGGAAGTCGCCCGCCCATCGCTGTCTCATCATCCTCGACAGCTTTGAGGTTAGGATCGCGCAGTTGGCAAACGGCGGGGCGAAGATGGAAAATCCGCCCACTCGAGGCACAGAATGTCGCGCTTTGTCCGGGGCAGGGCTTTGCGATCGATAAGCTTGCCTTCGACCTCGAAATTGGCGTCGATCTTCACAATCAACACCTTGTTGAAATTGCCCTTAAGATTGAGAGTTACGGTCTCAGTCGTCTTGAACGGCGTGATCGTCTTCACTTCTACAAAGTCATTTCCGAGTTTGCCGTCGGAGCCCTGCGCGTAAATCCGGTGAGGTTTGATGCCATAGGCGATCGCGCCATAAAGTTCGCCAAGGTCGCCGTAGACCTGAAGATGGCGCCCGGTCAGTTCATGATAATCCGCAGCGGCTTCGAGCAGGCGTTGGAAAATCGGCACCAGATCGACGTCGAGGTTCGGAAAGCGCGCTTGGAACTCGAGCCGTTCAAGATGAGAGTTGATTTCGGTCCATGTGATCCATTCGCCATCTTCGTAGATGGCATTGTCGTCATTCCACATATCTGTCGGGCCGTGCATCATGACCCCGATGGTAGACGCTAATCCGTAAATGCTCAGTTTCGACGCGCTGCCTCTGCCAGCATCATCGCATATATCGTGTGTTGAATCGGGTGGGGTGCAATTGGTCGGTAAACTCGAGTGTCTCTGCCAGCTTTTCGCGTACCACGTCCAACTCCAGCATCCTCACCCTTGCTCCGCGGCGTGAAGGACGCCGTCCCCGAAATAGATGGACGCCACCGCAGGCACGATGCCAGAAGTATCATCAAACGCACTGGAGACTGGGGACATGGCGGCACGGGGGACGACGCAGGTCGGATACAAGAATCGGAACGACCAGATGGTTCTCCGAAAGACCGAACTACTCGGCAACGATCACAACCAGCTGATCTATGTGCTCCGCTGCATCCCCTGCGGTCATGAATATGGAGCCAATGGTTCCGACATTTTTCAGCGCCGTTGCCCCGCGCATGACGCGGGTGCGCCAGGTCTGCAATGTGAGTGATGAGACGCGCGAATGGAGCGACGAGATGCAAGATGACGCTCGACTGACATTGTTCGACTCTTTGCCGACCAGACGGGATCTGCGAGCGCAGATCGACCGGCTGAGTATTTCTGCGGACGCGAAGGCCGTTCTCAACGACATTCTGGAAGTTGTCACCGAAGTTGGCGGTCGGGTCATCTCCGTGGGGCGACAAGTCCTGACCTTCGTGCTCGACATGATGCAACACTACCCCAACACGGCGTTCGGCCTGGTCGTGGCGCTTGTCGTATCGACGCTGATCTCGTCGATACCGCTCTTGGGCGTTGTGCTTGGGCCACTCTTGGCACCTCTTCTTATAGCCTTCGGTCTGGCCGCCGGCGCGCTCGCAGACCTCAAGGATGGCCCAATGCGCGCACGTGTCGCACAGCTTGAGGAATATTATGCGGTCGCGACGAAGCATGCTTGAGCCGTCACCCAGTGAGCTGGCACTTCAGCATGGCTTTGAGCGTGTCGAGCGGGTCGTCGCTGACGACATCAGGTTCAAGCTGCGGCTGGGAATTGGCGAGGATGCCTATACCTCGATGCGCGCGAAGAGGCATATTTATAGCCTGTGGGACATGTCCAGTTGGGGGGCGACGGGAGCGGCAGTCGCGGCTTCCAAGACGGTCGCCGGCACCTTCTTTGCGCCAACCGGCTTCATGGCGATGTTGGGCTTTGGCGCTGCTGTCACGCCTGTCGGCTGGGTAATCGCAGCGGCGGCGACCTCGGCGGGGGCATATTATGGCGTGACACGCCTATTCGCGCGCTACGAGGGGGCGCGTGTTGATACCATCCCGAAGTTCATCAATTCGCCTATCGATGTTTTGGGCGCGGCGCTGTTCGATTTGATGGGCGGGCTTGCCATTCGGATCGCGAACATCGACGGCGAGGTCGATGAGCGAGAGATCCAGGCCATCACGGACCATTTCGTTAGGGAGTGGGGGCTAGATCCGGCATATGTCGCCTCCGCGCTGCCGGTCCTTCGCGCGGACCTATCGCGTGCTACGCTCAAGGACATGGCTCGCCAGCTGGCGCGGTTCCAAGTCGAGAACCCAGATTGCAACGAGGTCGCCATGCAGGCGGTGCTGGTCGACTTTCTCAAGGAGGTGGCGATGGCCGACGGCGTCATGGACGAGCGCGAGGCACTGGCAATCGATGCGATTAGAGTGGCGATGCGCGAGGCCACGCCGGGTTTGAGGGCGCGCGTGAAGATGGCGGCGGTCGACGTGAGCCAGACCGCCAGCGACACGGCCGGATCGGTGGGTAAAGCGCTCGGCGGTCTAAATTTCGGTCAACTGTTGCAGCGGATCGTTAGAAGGCGCTGACGGCGGACACCGTCGATGCCATAATCCCGCTTGCTATAGGTTCTCTGATTGCATTCTTTCGGATCGTTATGTGGGATTGGAAGGGCATGCTCCCGTTGCGCGAATTGGATAGCCCGACACTGAAACGAATTCGGATCCGTCCCACGTATATGCGTCGAAAACGCACGTCGTCTCCGCGCCGTAGCTTTCTTCCCAATTGCCCAGCAGCAGCCTACTGGCAGACTGGCTAGAGAGTTTCAGATAACGGTGCATTTCTCCGCCCAGCGGCAGTTCGTGCACCTCCCCCGTCGTTCGATCAATAAAGACGCCAGCGCTGCACCCCGTGCCGCATCCCCAAACAGTTATGACACCATTTTCGGCGAAGTTTGCAGCACCAGCGTAGCCGTTTCGAATGCGGGCGCGATAAGCCCAATTGGGGGTTCCAGGCTCAAGTAGCAATGGGGTCGACTCGACGGAAGTCATGACCGCATACTCCTCGAACTTGGGCAGGATCGGCTTGGCAGCCAATGGCGTCTCGATCGGTGCGTTATCCTGAAATGAGGGAGGTAGGCTGTCTACAAGCGGAAGTTTGGAGGTGACCCAGTCTTCATCGCTCGTGCTGGGGTTCGGCCACACCTCGGCTTCCCTTTTTGGTCGACTATGTTCTGCCCATTTTAAGGCCACGGCGAGAATGATGCCGAGGAGAATAATGGCACCGACGGCAGTTACCACCTGACCTACAATATACTTTGCAAGCTCAACACGTTCGTCATCTGGAAGGGCAGGCGATGGCAATTCTTGGCCGGAAGCTGCCTCCAATGGCAGGTTAGCGCTCTTGCGCTGCCGCAAAATTGCGAGTTCACCGAGAACCAATCCCGCGGTCATAAGGTCAAAGAGCGCGTGCATGCCCTTGCTCATCGCGATCACGAAGAGCGGATTGAAGATTAGTGCGATGAAAGCAAACGCCCAACCAACACTCGATCGGCCAGTTCGAAAATACGCGAAAGCCATATAACCTGCGTAACCCGTCACAACCAGTCGGAGGAATTGGAAGAAGCCGTACGGCAGTTCGAAGATTGCGATCAGGCACGCACAAGCAACGGCTACAGACAGCCAAAAAGGCGGCATGGGGTAAGGCCGATTGCTGTGATCTAACTCTCTCATTTCTTTCGCTGTACTACCTCGTTGGCGATCGTCCAGTTCCTAGAGAACAAGCTCAGCTCCAATAAGTCTGCGCAGGCGGTCAAGGATGCCCGTCCCGTCAGCAACATCAATGCTTGCGGTTTCGAGAACCATGTCATGACCGGTAATTCGATTGCGTGCGTGAACCATCTCTTGATGACCCAAGCGAGAATGATGCGGGTAGAGTAATGTTAGCCGTGGAGCGTTGTAAAGCTGCCCATAGGCCATCATCTGATAAACGTCAGCCTGCGAAACCCCCTGTTTAGGATCATCCATTCGGGATGAAATTCGTTTCCATTTTGTGTCGATTACATGGGTGACGACACCTCTTCGTCGGATCAGAATATCCGGCTTTGTCTGGAACAGACCGCGCCCTGTAGAATCCGCCGAGAGACAAAAAAGCCTTCCTCCTTGCAGGGAAACTTTTAGATCAGTCCCAGCCAAAGCGCGGGTAATCTGACGCCCGACATACTCTTCAAAAAGCGAGTTCATCTCAAAGAGTAGCGCAGTGCCCTCGCCTGAACCTCCAGTCGTCGTCTGATAGCGGTTCGATAGGAAGAGGCGCGCCATTTCGAAAAGTTCTTGCCATCGCGAATTAGTGCGATCGATCACGACCTGGTCCCATTCAAGGGACGATGGAATCACGTCGGTGACATCTGTGTAGACAAAGGTGAATTCGCGAAGCCTCTGCTGGTTCGCTGAGTTATTAGATGCCCGGTTTAGGTGGAGGACGCATGCCTTCATAATGCGATTCAAGGCCGTGTCCTCAGAAAGCAAGTCGAACTGACAGGCTAGGCGTGATGAATTGATCGCGTGGCGAGTGAACTGGCGCACAATATTTAATCTGCCACGTAGAGATGGCAGGTCGTCCTCGTGCTGGGCGTATCGACGCGGCATTCCTTTCCGGATGGCCTCAGTCAGCTTATCGCAAAAAAATCGTATCAGAATCTCGAGAAGAGTTTCACGCTGCCACGCAAGGTCTGTTATGGCGCCGAGATCAATCTTCAGATCTAATGCGACTGCCAGCATGTGGACTAGACGCTTCCGAATTGCTGCATTCTGAAGCTCGACCGCTTCTCCTTGAGCCGCGTCTATCTTCGGAAGTATCTCAAGACTGCAGTGTTTTGCTGCAATGATCCCGACTACGCCACGGGCGCGAAGCGCGTGCCGACCATGCTCTAGAACGCCGCTGCCGCCCCGCCCCGCAAACTGGGAACGAAGTGCAGCAGCGGCTAATTTGTCCGCAAAATGGCTGGGGATTTGCCCTTCGGCTTCCCCATAGGTCAGCTTGTCCCACTCGCGCACTGTGTAGGCTGGCATCAGGCGGCGAACTCCGAGAAGTCGAACTCAGCTTTGACGGTCCAGCGAAGCTTTTCACCGCTCAGTTCATCGTCGGTGACGCCCGCTGGTGGTGAGAGCCTCTTAGCTTCGACAAAATGCGCATGGTCGGAATTCGCTAAATCGCCGAGCACTGCGGCTACCTTCGACCAATCTTCGTAGAAATACTCGGTCAGCAACGGGATGATCTTGTGGCGCATCACATCCTCAACGTCCGCTCTGCTACGACATCCGGTGAAGTACGCGTGACCAATCTGATGCTCTCGATCGAACAAATACTCAATCCGCTCGTTGATTATGGTTAGCATCTTACAAAGGTCTATGCCGCCCAGATTGCCAGCGTCGATCTGATTTGCAGCCAAGGCAATCTTGAGCGCAGAGATGTCCGGCATCAACTCGCGAAACGTAAACCGGCGGCGTAGCGCCGTGTCCAACAACGCGATCGATCGGTCGGCGGTGTTCATTGTACCTATCACGTGCAAGTTTGAGGGAACGCCGAAAGTCCCCGGAGAGTAGGGAAGCCTGACTTTCACCTCATTCTCGCAGCCAAGACGTTTATCAGGCTCAAGCAGAGTTATCAGCTCGCCAAAAACCTTCGAAATATTGGCGCGATTGATCTCATCTATAACCAGCACGTACGGCCGGGCATCTGCGACCGGCTTCTCGGCCTCCGGACCCAGAACGATCTCTTCGAGAGCATCCCAATCCACGAGTTTTGGATCAAGCCGATAAGCTGACTGCCGCCTAAAGTTATTCTGATAGAAGGATGCCCGCTTTGCGCCATCATCGTTACGCCATATCCACTCAACAGTCCGCCGGTGAGGATGGAAATCAGCGTCCTTGTCAAACTTGTAATCGCTGGTCACTCGCCCAAATGCTCGAAAGCTGTCTCGCCCGTCCGAAACGGTGACATAGTCGCCTACCTGCAGGCCGGATCGAAAGGCGTAAATCATTTCAATGTTTGGATCTTTACCTGACGCGGTTGGATCCTTTTTCTCGTTCCACTCCTTCTTGATTTCTTGCAGATCCTCAAAGCGGCTATCACTCCAATCGATATCGCCGCCCCACCCTAGGTGTATCAGCGAATTGTCCAGACCCTCGAGAATGCGCTCCTCTTGGTTTCCTCGCTGTCCCAACGCGATCTTGTAGATCAGCCGGGAACGATCGAGCCGTTTGGATGGTGCATTTCCAGTGTCCAGACGCGCACGTTCACTTATCGCCTTGAAAATGCCGGCATGGGGCTTCAGATTGAAGCCGCCCGAAGATGCGGTTCTCTCCTCTTCCTCACCTGAAGCCTCTGACTCAATTGTGGGCCGAAGCCCTTCTACAAACTCCTCGTACGAGAATGACTGGTGGAAGGTTACGAATTCGATTCGTCCATCACTACACAGTCGCCGATATTCTGCCATCAACGCTGGACGATCTTCGCGTAATGGAGCTGCCGTGCCCTCTCCCAGACAAAGTCGAACGGCTTCCCACGCGGTTGCATAGGTTTTTCCGGTTCCAGGCGGCCCATAGAGAATCAGGTTGGTAGCTGGAGGCATCTTGACGGTTGGCTCCGTTGCCATGGTGATTGGTCCTTCGTTCGACGTAAGCTGGAATGTAAAAATCGTGGTGCTGCTCGGATTTGGTTCCGTGTGCGCAGGTGGAGGCAGGCTCGCCAGGCGCTGCAACTTCTCACCGCCAAGCGCACTGCAGATGGCTGGAAAGCTTGTGAGCAGCCCCATCTCTCTGGCCAATGAGCCAGCGCTAATCGATACCTTTGAATCGCGGCGTTCGCGTGCGGGTTTGATATGGTAGTTTAGCGCGCAAAGGCGAATGCGATCGGCTTCGCGGATCAAGTGATCGTAGTGACGGGGAGGAGCAATAGGGTTGTCTGCATGATCGACTATGATGAAACCAGAATTATGCAGCAAAGCTGCCGCATCCGATTTTTGCCCCCATCCGCCATTCAGTCTGGTTTTGCCGCGCGCAAAGCCCACTATCGCCTTTGTAGGATAGACGCGTTTGACCCTCTCGCGGGTCGAGCGAACCCAATAATCTCGCGGATCCTTAAAGCTTTCGAAATTGGCAGCGTGGCTTCCCGATCCTCGAAATTCATCAAATGCGTCCATTGCTGCCTCAACTGCTGCTCGCGTGAGTGGAGGCCGGTCGTCAATGTGCTCATCCCCGTCCCTATAGCTATGGGCAACCCAAAGCGCGCCTGCACATCGACCATGTCCCGTGGGGCTAGCCCCTCGCGCTCAAACGCTCGGCGCACCGCCTGCATGAAACGTAGCTCATCGCGATACACGTCAGCCATGGCTGTATGTGCCGGGAACCGGCTGCCGACAGCCTCTAACCAAAAGTCCTGGCGCACCGAATGGCGGATGTAGATCCCTTCATCAGGTGCCAAATGAAGGAAAAGAAACTCGGCGATCTGCCGTGCTGGATCGGCCGACCCATTCGGCACCGCATTGCGCCAGGCATCGACGAATGCTTCCAAGGCGGCCGGATGATTGTTGGCGGGGCCGAGCGCGGCTTGTGATAAGCTAGCGAGGGCCGGCCAAAGCTGGTCTCGATCGGCGTCACCCTTTGGCGACATTGGCCAGTATGCACGCCAAGGAAGCAGATTGCTTTTTACTAAGGCCGCATGAATTGCGTCAGCGATTTCCCGAGGAGACCCCGCTTGTTGGAGATCAGCCCGCAGTGCTCGCGCAACCTCGAGTTTGTATTCTCGTTCCTGTGCGTCGAAATCTACGTCCGGCTCGTCAAAGCGCTCGAAGTCCGGAAAATGGTCCTTTAGCCGCCCAATCCAGCGCGATACTGCCTCCGATGCGAGGTGGAGTTCACTGTTAGCCAGGCCCACAATGCTTGACAGCCGCCGGAATGCGTCCACAGAATCGACGCGAACTGCGATGCAATTCTGGTCCTCAAAGGACCACGAGCGGCTCAAGGCGGAGTGTCGTCCGCCGTCCTTTAATTCAGCGCGATGGGCCCGAAGCTCGCACGTTAACCCGGACTGCTCTACCTTTGGCTTCCATCGCTCGTGCAGAAAGAAGTTTCTCGGGGTCGAGAGCTCCCAAAGCAATCGCTCCCCCAGACCGAATTCGAATGCCAACATCTTCTTCGTAGCGACGCTACCGGGTCGAAGCCCGGAATCGCGGATCACATCGAATAGTTGTCTCCGAAACTGGTTGGGGTTTTCTCGCTCGTTCTCCTCCACGCGCACACCAAACTCAGCCCACACTTACTTCTCTCCCCAATGATGCATGTGACACAGCATTTGGCACTGCTGACCCGCGGTCAAGTCAAACCCCCTTCAAGTAGCGGTTTTCGGCGTATCTCGCGCCTATCACGCCGCTTTTCGCTTAAGAATTGGTGCTTGCACGCGCTCGGCAGTCTCGAAGAACAGCACCTCATCCTGCGAGAGGCGAAGGAGCTGCTTCGCACCGAGCGCGAAATATTCGCCGGCACGGACCAGCCAGAGCTGGCGGTCGGTCGGAAGATTGGCCTTCGCGAGAAGCGAAGCCGTGTCGATCACCTCGGCGTCGATTGCCAGCAACTGCCCGTCGACGTCAACGATGTGGCGAAGTCCGATATCCCAGTAGGCCATGAGCGAATCTCCTTTCGTTCGATGAAAGCAGATTCGCACCTCAGCATGTCAGAAGCTGTCACCCCCATGCTCGCGAAGCAAACAAAGTGCATTTACGAGCATCATTTCCTCGACGGTTCGGCAGGGTGTTTCGAGGAGGAGGGGACTTGCGAAGACGACCGCGGACGTCTGAGCGCGAGAGACGGCGACATTGATCCTGTTCAGCGAGAAGAGGAAGTCGATGTCGCGCGGCAGTTCTTCGCCGCTCGATGTCGTCATGGAGACGAGGCACACCGGTGCCTCCTGCCCCTGGAAGCGGTCGACCGTGCCGACGCGGACAGCCGCAGGTAGCACGGCGCGCAGCGCGTTGACCTGAGCATTATAGGGCGCGACGACCAGAATATCGGTGTGACCGATGACGCGCTCACTGCCATCGCGCGCGCGATAGGTTGCGCCGGTTACAGCCTCGATCTGCGCGTTTATGGCGTCTGTCTCTTCGGGGCTGACCTGCGAGCGCCCGAAATGCTCGATCGCGCGAACGCCCGCGCCGACGAGCGATCGCCCGTCGTGAGCAAGCAGAGACTGACTGCCTGCAGCATCGTCCGAGTGGAGTTTGCCCTCATAGACGGCGACCGAGATATAGTCGCAGACCGCGGGATGCATTCGGCGGCTGACCGGCATGAAGATGCCGCGATCGGCGGGGACGACCCGGTGTCCGTCGATCAGATATTCGAGGCAGGAATCGCCGCTCCGTCCGGGGTGCGTACCTTGAAGCGGCTGCGGCAGCTGCATCGGATCGCCGACGAGGACGAGATTGCGGGCCGCGCGCGACATGGCGATAATGTTGGCAAGCGAGACCTGTCCCGCTTCGTCAACGAAGAGATAGTCGTAGGCCGGAGCGTTATATCTGGCGAAATGCCACGCCGTGGCGCCGACGACATCGGCGGTCTCGATTTCAGGCGCGTCATTCTCGCTGACGAGGACGATGCCGGGATGAGCATTCTCATCGTCATCGTCGGCAGCCTTCTGAACCACGCTGCATCGGACCCCGTCGGTCGCGCTCCGGTCCGCGACCGCTTCAAGGAGATTGGTGATCGCCTTGTGGCTGTTCGACGAAACCGCAACGCGCTTGCCCGAACGGACGAGGTCAATGATCGATAGCGCGCTGACATAGGTTTTGCCGGTGCCGGGTGGTCCCTGGATTGCCAGGGTCGTTTGATCCATGGCGGCAACTGCGGCGCTGGTCTGCGCGGGCAGATCGCCTTCGGCGTCGATGATGCCCTCCGGTCGCGCCCCGTCGCGAAACGTCGGCGCCGCGCGAATGAGCAATTGTTCTATCGCCTTGGCCGAGCCGGGATTGTCGATAATGGCATCGGTCACGGCTGCAACGGCCGCACGCAGCGTCGCGTTGCCGATCGGCTTGGCCGGAATGAGATCGAGCCGATCGGGCAACTCGCCTTTGGTCGTCGAGCGGCGCAGAACGAGCAGGTTCGTCTCGTGGTCGATCTCGCGCAGATCGACATCCTCGGGCATCGCGGCGGGTTTGACGCAAGGCTTGCGGCCCGCCCTCAATTTGGTCTCCTGTGACGGGAAGCGATAGGTTCGTTCGAATGACTTCGCGGTCACCTTGACGGGATCGCCGACTGCCTCGAGGCCCTGGATGCATTCAAGATCGTCGACGAGTTCCTCGCTCTCCTGCGCGAGCCGATCGAAGATCGCCCACCACGCGGGCTTGTCTTCGCGCTTATGGAAGAAGTTGAGGTCAAGCAGCAGATCGGCGATGTCTTCGCCGAGCCGGTCGCGAACCGGAAGGAGTCGCTCACGCAGCACCGCCATCTCTTCATCCTCGGCCTCGACATTCGCGAGCGGGCCCGCGTCGGGCACCTCGCCGAGCGTCGGCCACGGCAGGCCTTCGGGACGAACGTCGCGGATCAGCCAGTCGCGCAGCAGCTGGGTCGAGATGCAGTCGGTGCGGTTATAGTCGTAGATCTTGTCGAGCAGCTCGCCGTCCTGCGTTTCCCGCCAGCGCTCGTAGAAGACGACGCTGGCGCCCGCGGTTGCGACATCCGCCTCGCGCTTCTCCATATAGAAGGCTTCGAGATCCTTGATCGAATAGCCTTTCTCGGAAGCGATCAGCGATCCCGACACCACGCGAAACAGGTCAACGAACCGCCGTTCACGCTGGAGTTGGTCCATGGCGGCTTCGCCGACGCGATGTTCCGCGGTCAGGCGGCGAAGCGCCGCAATCTCATAATTTGCATAGTGATAGATGTGCGCCTTCGGATGGCGTTGCAGATGCGCCGTGAAGAATTGCAGCAGCTCCGCCACCGCCTTGCCCTCAGCGGCACGATCATGCGCCCAATAGGCGTGGAAGCTCCATTCGCCCGCATCGCGAAACCAGATGCCGTGGAGATATTCGAGGCCGCCCTCATAATAGGGATCGCCCTCGATGTCGTAGAAGAGGTCGCCGTCGTCGGCTTCGGGCAGCAGCCCGAAACCCTTGCCGGGCTCATAGTCGCGAAGCACAAATCCCGGCGGTCCCCCGGCGCGGCGCGCAGCCTGGAGTCGCGCCTGCGTCTGAAGCCGGTGCTGCGTTTCTGGAGCGAGCTTCGGAATGCGCCGGTCATGGACCGCGAGAGCGCCGAGCGTTTCGATGCCTGCGGCCTCGACTTTTCCACGCTGCGATCTTGTCATGCCGGCGACCAAAGCAAGGCTGTCGGTCTTGTCCCATTCGTCGCGGCAATGCCCCTTCCAGCGACAGAGGCCGCAGCTTGAAACAGGCTCGGGGCGCGTTTCTGGCCGGTCGGTTAGAAAGGCTTCGAAAACCGTCCGCGCATGGCGTGCGTAAGATGCCACGTCGGCGAGCCGCACGGTGAAACGCGACCCGTCGCCGAGCTGGAGATGAGCGGATTCCGGCCGAACACCCTGAAGGTCGGCAATCAGATCGGAGTAGAGCGAAAGCTGAAGAATATGTTTGGGGTCGGGTTTGCGCTTCAGCTTCGTATCGACAACTTCATAGGACCAGCTTCCGAGATCGGAGGGGCGTTCGGCCCGTTCGAGAAAGTCGGAGTAGCCGCCCCATGCGCCGCCGAGCAGCGCGCCCTGAAAAATGATGTCCGGGCCAGCCGCCATCGCTTCTCGTGTAAGCCGGACCGACTCTTCCAGCGTGATCCCGTCCTTGGGAATTTCGACGACATTTTTGCCCTGCGCCTTGAGCGCGTCGAGGAAAGCAAGTTCGTGGGCGTCGCCCTGCTTCTGAAGAAGTTCGGCTTCGTCGCCATCCTCGCACGGAGCGATATCGCGGGCCTCGATCAGCCGCAGATCGAGCGTCGTCGCGTGCCTGCACCCCTTGAACCGCATCAGGTCCGAGGCCGAAAGCCTGAGAGCGTCGTCGATCATCCGCATACACAATCCCCTTTATTCCGCTATGGCAGGTCGGGACGACAAAAGCTGTCATGGAGAATCGGATGTCGTTTGCAAAGGCCCAGGACCTTCTCAAGCTGGCGATGATGGCCACGCGCCGTAGCGGGGTGTCACTCGAAGAGATTGTCGAGGAGTTCGGCTGTGTCCACCGATCGGCGCAGCGCATGACGGTCGCGCTTGAGGCGGCTTTTCCTCAGGCCGAGCCCGAAGATGGTGATGATCGCAAGCGGCGATGGCGCATCCCCGCGCGCGCGATTGCACCCTTGTTGTTGCCGTCGGCCGAGGAACTAGCCGCGATGACGACGGCGATTGGCCAGCTCGACGCAGCCGGCATGGCTGCCGAGGCCGCAACAGTCCGCCAGATGGAACGGAAGGTAAGGGCGCTGATACCCGCTCATGCCGGCACTCGGCTGGCCGTCGATGAGGAGGCCCTGCTCGAGGCGCTGGGGCACGCCGCGCGACCGGGGCCGCGACCGGCCGGGACAAGCGAGGTCGACAGCGCGATATCAGAGAGCCTGAAGGGGCCTTTCTTGCTTCGCATTTCGTACCGGCGCCGGACGCAGGACAAGCCGACCGAGCGTGTGGTGGCGCCGCACGGCCTCCTGCTGGGTGTGCGCCGCTATCTCGTCGCGCGCGACACCGCCAAGCCATCAACGGCACCGTTGCGTCATTACCGTGTTGAAGAAATTTACTCGGCCGACGTGCTCGACACGAGCTTCGAGATCGATCCCGGCTTTAATATCCGCGAACATTCCGAAAAGGGCTTTGGCTCGTTCGAGAATGCTGCCGAACATGGCGACGTCATTTGGCGCTTCTCGCCTGACGCGGCGCCCCATGCCCGGCGGTTCGTGTTCCATCCTACGCAGTGTGTGGAGGAAGAGGCCGATGGCTCCTTACTCGTGCGCTTCAAGGCCTCGGGACATCTCGAAATGTGCTGGCACCTCTATTCATGGGGGAAGTCGGTCGAGGTGCTTCAGCCCGCTCGGCTTCGCGAGATGGTGCACGGGCACCAGCGCGAGTTTGAGGCTCTGCCGTAAGGGGCAAGAGCAAATCTCAGCGGGTGACAGTTTTTGTCGTCCTAATCTCCTATTTTGGATGCTCGGCCACCACTGGGCGGACGACATGGGACTGACAAAGCATGCGAGGCAGCGCATCCAGCAGCGCGGAATTTTTACTGAAGCCGTGGATGCGATTATCGCCTAATCCATGCCGACACGAACCCAACAAGCTTGATCTGTTTGGCTGGAAGGCTTGGCGGCCGAGTATCTGGCGTCTAGCGTGCTCCAACAATTTAGTTACGGGGGCAAAATGACTACGCCGCTTCGCCAGCTTCTTTCTCAATATCGCTCAGCGGCAAAGACTGAACGGGAGAAAGGCACCTATTTCGAGCGGCTGGCGCTGGCGTTCATCAAGCATGATCCTGGCATGGCTCAGGAATATGAGGACGTGTGGACGTTCACCGATTGGGCGAAGGCCCAGCGGCTCGACGGCAAGGATATCGGCATCGATCTGGTCGCCAAGGTTAGGGGCGAGGACAGCTTTTGCGCCATCCAGTGTAAATTCTATGCGGAAGGTTATCGCATCCAGAAGGGCGATATCGACAGCTTCCTTGCGAGCAGCGCGACCCGCCATTTTTCGCGTGGGCTGGTGTTTGACACGACCGGCGCGCCGTGGAGCAGCAATGCCGAGGCCTTGTTGGATGACCTGAACGTCACCCGCATCGGGCTGGACCGGCTGGAGGAAAGCCCGATTGATTGGGCAGCATGGTTCCAGCGCGAGGAAATCAAGGTCGCTGCGCCTAAGGCGCTCCGGCCGCATCAGCAAGATGCGCTCGCGGCGGTGCAGGCCGGGCTGGCCGAGGCCGACCGGGGCAAGCTGATCATGGCGTGCGGCACCGGCAAGACCTTTACGGGGCTGAAAATCGCCGAAACGATGGCGGGGCCGGGCAAAACCGTGCTGGTGCTGGTCCCGTCGCTCGCTTTGATGAGCCAGACGATCCGCGAATGGACAATCGACAGCGCGACCCCGCTGCGATCCTATGCGGTCTGTTCGGACGTGCAGGTGGGGAAGCGCCGCCGCGATGCCGACGACGTGGCCGAGGTTGAACTGCACGATCTGGACTATCCCGCGACGACCAACGCCGCGAAGCTGGCCAGCTGCGCGCATGCGCCCGCCCCCGACCGGATGACGGTGGTGTTTTCAACCTATCAGTCGATCCAGGTTATAAGCGACGCGCAAAAGCGGCACGGCTTCCCCGAATTTGATCTGATTATCTGCGACGAGGCGCACCGCACGACCGGCGCGACATTGGCGGGCGAGGACGAAAGCAATTTCGTCAAAGTCCACAATCAGGATTTCATCGGCGGTCGGAAGCGCCTTTATATGACTGCTACCCCGCGCGTGTTCGGCGAAGGGGTCAAAGCCAAGGCCAGCGAGGCATCGGCCGAACTAGCGTCCATGGACGACTCGGCGCTGTATGGAGAGACGCTGTTCACGCGCGGCTTTGGCTGGGCAGTCGAGAATGGCCTGCTGACCGATTACAAGGTGCTAGTGCTAGCGGTCGACGAGGGCATGGTATCGAGCGGCGTGCAGCACCGGCTGGCCGATGGCGGCACCGAATTGAAGCTGGACGACGCCACCAAGATCATCGGCTGTTACAAGGCGCTGACCAAGAACGGCCTGAAAGACGAACTGCTGACCGACGCCCAGCCGATGCGCCGCGCACTCGCCTTCTGCAAAGATATCGCTGCGTCCAAACTGGTCCGCACAGAATTTGCCAATGTCGTGAGCGAATATCTGGCGTCCGACGAGGGGCATGACGCCATGGGCGATGCCGCCGTGCTAGAATGTCAACTGCATCATGTGGACGGCACCATGGGCGCGAAGGAGCGCAATGTGCATCTGGACTGGCTGAAAGAGGATGCGGGCGAAGGGGTTGCGCGCATCCTGTCCAATGCCCGCTGCCTGTCCGAAGGCGTGGACGTGCCCGCGCTTGACGCCATCCTGTTCATGCACCCGCGCAAGAGCCAGATTGATGTTGTGCAGTCGGTTGGTCGCGTGATGCGCCGCGCGCCGGGTAAGCAGCTTGGCTATGTCATCCTGCCAATCGGTGTTCCGGCCGGTGTGACGCCCGAACAGGCGCTCGACGACAACGAGCGCTATCGTGTGGTGTGGCAAATCCTGAACGCGCTTCGCAGCCACGACGAGCGTTTCGACGCGCGGCTTAATCAAGCGGACCTTGGCGTCGATATCAGCGACCATATTGAGGTGATTCCAGTCAGTGACAGGATCGAAGTCACCGCTACCATTAATGAGATGCCCGGGAGCAAAAAAACCGCCAAACCTGACCTTGGAATAGGTGAAGGAGGTGGCAAGGATGACGAAAGGGGCGACGGCGATAGCGCCCCACGCGGCGGCGGCGAAAGCCAGAGCGCTTTCGTGTTTGACGAGTTTTCGCGCGCGATCATGGCAAAGATCGTCAAGAAATGCGGCCGCCGCGACTATTGGGAGGATTGGGCGGGCGATATCGCCAAGATCGCCCAGACGCATATCACCCGCATCACCGCGCTGGTCGAGAAGCCCGACACGCCCGAACGAGCGGCGTTCGAGGGTTTCCTCGCCGAAATCCGCGACGATTTGAATGACAGCATTACCGCTGGCGAGGCCATCGAGATGCTGGCCCAGCATTTGATTACCCGGCCGGTGTTTGACGCACTGTTCGAGGGTTACAGCTTCGCCCGCAACAATCCCGTTTCCAAGGCAATGGAAGCGGTGCTGGAGGCGCTCGACGAGCATCGGCTGGACAAGGAGGCCGACAGTCTCCAGCGCTTCTATGACAGCGTGAAGCGCCGCGCGGCGGGCATCGATGACGCCGGGGCGAAACAGAAGATCGTTGTCGAGCTATACGACAAATTCTTTCGCAATGCCTTCCCCCGGATGACCGAGCGGTTGGGCATCGTTTACACGCCGGTCGAGGTGGTCGATTTCATCATCCATTCGGTCAACGAGGTGCTGCAATCCGAATTTGGCCAAACCCTTGGCAGCAAGGGGGTTCATATCATGGACCCCTTCACCGGGACCGGCACCTTCATCACCCGTCTGCTGCAATCGGGGCTTATCCGGCCGGATCAACTAGCGCACAAATATGCCCATGAGATCCATGCCAACGAGATCGTGCTGTTGGCTTATTATATCGCGGCGATCAATATCGAGGCGGTCTATCACAGCCTGTCCGGCGGCGATTACCAGCCTTTTGGCGGTATCTGCCTGACCGATACGTTCCAGCTTTATGAGCAGGAAAAGGACATGCTCGCCGAATTGATGCCTGACAACAGCCACCGCCGCGCGCGGCAGAAAGAACTGGATATCCGCGTCATCATCGGCAACCCGCCTTATTCAGTGGGGCAAGGCAGCGCCAACGACAACGCGGCAAATGTCGAATATCCCCGGCTCGACGCACGCATCGAAGAAACATACGCAAAGCGATCGACTGCGACGTTGGCCAAAGGGCTATATGACAGCTATATCCGGGCGATCCGCTGGGCAAGTGACCGGATCGGCGATGCAGGCGTGGTGGCTTATGTTTCCAACGCTGGATGGCTTGACGCCAATACCGCTGACGGCTTGCGCCAATGCCTGACCGATGAGTTTTCGAGTCTCTATGTGTTCCACTTGCGGGGGAATCAGCGGACCTCTGGAGAACTATCCCGCCGTGAGGGAGGTAAGATATTTGGGAGCGGTAGTCGCACGCCCGTTGCCATTGCCTTGCTAGTGAAGAATCCCGAAGCCGCCGACCACGGCCAAATCCGGTTCCACGACATCGGCGACTATCTGACGCGCGAGGACAAACTAGCGACCGTAGCCCGGTTCGGCAGCATCGGCGGCATCACCGCCGCGAACGGCTGGCAGGCGATCACGCCGGACGAGCATGGCGACTGGCTGGGGCAACGCGACAAGGCGTTTGATGCCTTCCTGCCATTAGGCGACAAGAAAGGTAACGGCGCAAAGCTGTTCGACAATTTCTCATTGGGCGTCAGCACAAACCGCGATGCTTGGTGTTTCAATTCCAGCCGTGACGCCGTGATGCAGAATATGACCGCGATGATCGATGTCTACGGTGCAGAGCTAGCGCGGTTTGACGCCGCTCACGGCGATGCCGACCGCAAGGCGCGTGGCGCATCTGTAGATGATTTTATCGACACCGATCCGACTAAGATCAGTTGGACGCGCGCGCTGAAAGCTGACTTGGCCAAGGGCAAGGCATTCGCCTTTGACGAGACTAGTCTGACCCCCAGCCTCTATCGCCCTTTTACTCGCCAATGGCTCTATTACAGCCGCGCTTTCAACGAGATGGTGTTATTGATGCCCCGCATCTTCCCAATGGGTGAGGCGGCCGCCAATCGAGTGATACAAGTGGCTGGGGTGGGTGCGCGCGAATTTTCGGTCCTTATGACCGGGTCGCTTCCTAGCCTCGACAATATTGAGAAGGGCCAGTGCTTTCCTAGGTTTCTGTATGACCGCGAAGCCGACCCGACGGACGATGGACCGCAAGGCGCGTTGTTCGCCGCCGCGGGAGTTACATCGGGCGGGCGGCGAGATGCGATCACCGAAGAAGGGCTGGCACATTTTCAGGCTGCGTATCCGGATGAGACGATCACCAAGGATCACCTGTTCCACTACGTTTATGGTTTGTTGCACAGCGAGGATTACCGCTCGCGCTTTGCCGACAATCTGTCCAAGCAATTGCCGCGCATCCCGGCGGTCAAGCAGGCAGCGGACTTTTGGGCCTTTGTCGAGGCAGGGCGGCGGCTGGGCGACCTGCACTGCGATTTCGACAGCGCTGAACCCTTCCCCGTCACAATCGCCGAGGGCGATCTGCGGCTGGCAAATATCCCCGACCCGGAGAAATTCTATCGCGTCGAGAAAATGAAATTCGGCGGCAAGCGCCCCAATCTCGACAAGACGGTGGTGCATTACAATCCGCGTATAACCATCACTGGCATTCCGCTGGAAGCCTATGACTATGTAGTCAACGGCAAGCCCGCGCTCGAATGGGTGATGGAGCGCCAGTGCGTCAAAATCGACAAGGCCAGCGGCATCGTCAACGACGCCAACCGCTACGCCATCGAGACGGTCGGCGATCCGGCCTATCCGCTGCTGCTGTTCCAGCGCGTCATCACGGTGAGTCTGGAGACGATGAAGATCGTGCGCGCGCTACCCGCGCTGGAGATTGACTGATGAGCGAGACGCGTTTCGAAGAGGCCGTGAACCGGATGCCGCAGCTTTTCAACCAGCTGATGCTTTGCGAGCCTTTGGAAATGAAGGCGAGAGCCGATTGGAAAGGGCTTCACGCGATCTACGTCTTTTACGACGCGGACGGGAACCCGTGCCATACCGGCCGGACGCGCAATCTACAGGGGCGCGTGAGGGCGCATACCGCCGATAGCCACCATTCCGCGTCCTTTGCCTTCAAGCGCGCTCGCCAGTCCCTAGAATTGAAAGCGACCTATCGCCCGGAAGGCTCTCGCGCGAGCCTGATGCAAGATGCCGCGTTCAAGGCCGAGTTTGACCGGCAGCGGCACCAAATCGGCCAGATGCGCCTTCGCTATGTCGAAATCGAATGCCCCATAGAGCAACATCTTTTCGAGCTTTATGCGGCGCTCCGATTGGGCACCTCTCTTTCGGAATTTGAGACAAGCTGATCGCTCATGAGAGCTAAATTTTCCGTCGAACCTACTAGACTGCATTTAGTTTCACTGTCTGCAACGATGTTAATCGTCGACGATTGCGATGCTCAGCCGTCTCTACCAGAGGGCGAGACTATCCACGCCATCGTCGGTTCCCATTTTTGAAAGCGGTCGGGCGCCTTCGCAATCCTGCGGGGAGGGCCGTGTAGTCTGCCTCTGCCGTGATTCAATGTTCCATCTATGTCCTCGGGAGACATCACTCGCAACCGATGCCGTCGCCATCGCGATCGAGCCGCGGCGCATAGCCGGGATCGCCGATGCGAACAGGAGCAGCGCCGGCCGCGCGTGCTTCCTGGCAATTGCGAAACGGCCGGCTCCCAAAGGTCCTTTCCTCCGAGACAAAGCGTTGAGGCTGGGGCGCAAAGGGTTCAGGCTCGGCATATGAGGCGCTGGAATCGTAATTGGCTGGCGCCTGGCCAACAAACGCCTGAGACGCCTCGTCTGCGTTAGGCTTTGGATCTTCGCCGGACAGCTTGCCGGCAACGAACGCGAACAGCGCCACGAGTGCAATCGTTCCTATGTTGTTGTTGTCCCTCTTGCCCATGTCGGAAGACTGCCACGAAGGGGTTAAAGAGTCGATTCAGCCGAAAAGCCGCCCCCACATAGCATAGGTGATGCTCCCGAGCACGGCGACGGCGAGCGCCAGGCCGATAGCGATGATGGCGCGGTCCTTCATGGGCAGCGGTGCCCCTCCCAATAGCGGTCCCACCTGGCCGCATATCCATCGCGCACCATAGCGCACGAAAGATCCCCCGACTTCGGCGAGACGCAAAAGGCCGCTGTCCGGGTTCCTCCGGCGCCGCCCGCCGACCGGCAGCGCATCGTCGGACCGCTGACCTTCACATGACCGGTTCTCAATTTGCCCTGCGGTGTGCCAACGAGCCCGGCGAGATGATCGCGGGCAGCAACGGGGTCGGCGGCCGGGCAGGGGTGGCCTGGACGGCACGAACCGTCCATCTCGCGGGCCGCGATGCCGGACAGCCGAATGTGCGGCCCCTCGGCACACCAGATCGGGCCGTCGCCGTCCCAAACGGCCGTCGGTGTGCAATCGAAGGACTGCCCGGCCGGGACCACTGAGACAGCAAGAAGAATTGTAATTATCATTTCGGCTCGCACCCCTCCGGCCAAGGTTCGTCAACGCCCCAGACGCCGCACACGCCATAGCTTTTGGGCTTCTCCTCGGTCGATATCACCATGCGGCTGTGCCCGTCCACGATGTCCACGAGCAACGCCGCGAGCATGTCGGCAGCATAATCGTTGCTCAGTTCGGGCATGGGGTGGCGACCGCGACCATTCTTACCCTGCCGCATTGTTTTGATCTTGATGTAGAAGCTGTCCTGCAATTGCTGGCGATCAATCCGACGCATGTCAGTCCTCGACCAGGCCGGCGCGGATATTGCCTGCCTCGACCTGCAGCGCGTTCGCGCGGGTGCGCGCGTCGCCGCTGCCGGTCTTGCGGGCATAGGCCAGAAAGCGGTCGGCGCGGCGATCGAGATAATCTGCGATGCGCTCGGCTTCAGACGGGCCGTTATGTCCGACCGTTGCTTCCATGATCACGCCGCGACCGACAGGTCGTTGCCCGTAGCGCGCTCTTCGGCGAGCACGGCATCGGGGACAGTGACGATGATGCCGCCGGTGCGAGGTCCGACGCCGCGCGCCGCGAAGACGGCGGCCGCCGCATCCACCGCGGCGCCATAGGCATCGACATGCGCCGGTTCGACGCCATGGTCGGCAAAGGCCGGCTCCTCGGCGTCGAGCTTACCCTGATCGTCCATCGCTTCGAGGCGCCCCTGCGAAAGACAGGCCTGCAGCGGTGACACACCCAGCGCGTCGAGCCGGGCGAGCGCGGCGGCGGCGGCTTCGGCAACGATTTCCGGCGCCACATCGTCCACGTAGCGCAGCTCGATCCGCTCTGAAATCGCCTTCACCATCACTCAACTCCGATTCGTCTCTTGCCTCAATGTTCCACTGATGTTCTCATTTGGCAAGATGAGTCGAGAGCTAGTGAACCCCATCCGCGACCTGTTCGACGCGGCCGTGCGGCATCGCACGATCAAGGTGTCGTGCCGGTGCGGCAACGTCGGCATCTTTGATCCGCACGCGCTGTGGTGGTTGTTCGAGCGCCGCGGGTGGAACGACCGGCTGGGCGACGTCCAGCGCCGCATGCGGTGTCTGCAATGCTATGTCGCCAAGCGAAAGCGGACGCCTGCGGCGATCGAGCTGAGCAACGAAAATCACACGCGGCAACTGCCAATGCCCGATATCAGCGAGTGGAAGCGGCAGCTTCGGCGGCGGCGGTGAATGAGTGGCCAAAGAGGTGAAAAATTAGAATCGGATCAAGGGCGCTTCGAGCACTGTCCTCAGGCGATCCTGACAAGATGTTGGGGCCGTTATCGAGGCCTGCGTAGTTTAGAACTTCCAGGCGCCGTTCTTTAATGGCCTGTCGGATGACCGTTTGGACAAGAATATAGTGTGGCGCGATGTCACCCGACCATTGGTTGGGGACGGACCGCCGGACAGGCGCAAACTTATCAAAGAGGGCGGCCGAAAAGCTACGGGATGAGCGCGTCAAATTATGGAGCGTATAGGCTAATCCTGGGATCGCGCCTTGATACCACAGCTTGAATGCATGCGGTCGCAGTGGCTCTTGGACGCGCGCTTGCGAAACGCCGAACATCGATGCCATGAACGTAAACCGATTTCCTCGAGCAAGAGGGAGAATGTGCCTCCACATGTTCAGGACATCGTTTCGGTCTATAATACGGGCTTGGAGGCCGCTCGCCACACGCTTCGACCAGGCAACTATTCTATGCAGGGTGAGGGTGTCGATGAACAGTCCATCGCTGATCTCGACGTGTCGTGCGCCGTTGATGTAGATATATTCACGAGGTGCGGCGGGTTCGCTGCCTATGGTTCGCGGCTCTGAGAACCAGGTGACGCCTTGCGTAAGCACATACTCAAAGAGCCAGAGCTCTTCTTCAGCGACGTTGATCCGTGTTTGTTTCTTGCCGACCGGAAGGGGTGCCTTTGCGACGCAACGTCGTGCCATCAGGTCGGCATATTCCTCGTCCAATTCATGGAGGAATTTCGCGCGCTCGAGCCGCCTCGCCTCCTCAGCAGATTTCCGCTGGCCGCTGTGGATCAATACCCAAGCTAGGATAGCCGCGATGCCGCCTAAAATGATTTGGGAAGCGAGCGGGAAAATTTCTGGGGTCTCGCCTCCTTTAGCGGAAAACCCCAACAACTCGACAAACCTGTCCAAAAAATCCTTTACCACCGCCGCCCCCAAAGTTGACTTGCCGACCGAACGTGCCAGCATATTTTTCGTGTGCAACCTTTACACAAATAAAAGCACCATTGCGGAGATGGCCGATCTCTTCCGTGCGAAATCGCCGCGCGGCTTCAACGTGCCCGCCGATGTCTATCCCGGCTACCCCGGCCTGGTCGTTCGCGAGAATGGCGGCGAGCGCGTTGTCGAGCAGATGAACTGGGGCTTCCCGGTGCGACTCAAAGGCATGAAGCCGACGAGCAAGCCGAAGCCCGTCAACAACGCCCGCGACGACAAGCTGCTCACCGGCTTCTGGAAACACTGGTTCGTCACGCCGGCGCAGCGCTGCCTCATCCCCTTTACCGCGTTTGCCGAGGCCGAGGGCGAAAAGGGCAAGATGACACGGACGTGGATCAGCGTCGCCGATCAGCCGCTCGCCGCATGGGCGGGGCTGTGGCGACCGACCGACGAGTGGGGCAACGCCTATACCGGCGTCATGGTCGATGCGACCGAAGAGCTGTGGGACATCCACGATCGCATGCCGGTGATCCTGCACCCCGACGATCACGACGCATGGCTCAACGCGCGGGCAGAGGAAGCCATGGCGCTGGTGCGGAAATATCCCGCCGATCGCCTAACGGTCGACCGCACTGCAAACCCTTGGTTCAATAAGCGGGGCGCTTAACCCACTCGCAACTAGTACCGACGTTTCGTGAAATAACGCGCGGGTGCCCCGCGGCAAGCTTAACCGCGCATAACGACAATGCACGGACAACATCGTTGTAGAGATGTCCCACCATATCGACACTGTTTTCGTTTGGAGCGGGGAATTCGCGGCGCAGACCGTTCCCGCTTATCCGGATCTTGAATTGCACAAGGATCGGCACGTTGGGGTCGTGGCTCCCAACTATTGGTGTGATTGGCTTCAGCAGATCCGGCCCCCGCTAGACATCTTGCGATCCTTCCCCCGGGGTAACCGGTAAGCTCCGGACCGGCCATGTTTCCGTAGAAGGGCCGACAATGAACTGTGTGTCGGCTGGCGGAGCAGGCGGAAGCTGGACCGCGGCATTTTGCTTTTCGCCCTGTTCCGGCGATCTCTCCTGCGAAATGGTTCGTACGGGCCACGCTGCTCGATGGGGTCGCTATTAGCACGGTCATAAATGCTCCGCTGCCGAATAATGGAGAGCGCGAGTAGGTCCTTCTTTGGAGGTGCCACGCGTGTACCGCCATGGTAGCAGCCGGAATACGGCAATCGACGGTCGGCGCCAGGTACGCGAGAGCATTCCAATCTTCGCGGGCACTGTTTTCGGGGGAGTTTCGCTACGGCTATCCTGGCTCGGGTTGGCATATTTCGCGCCCGACTCGGGATCAGTGAGCCAAAACGTCGTCCATGCTTTCATGGAGAACTCCATGATGCGCGATTACATGGCTAATCGACATCTCACCTGTCAGGCCAGCGGCAAAAGCTCCACTACTAATAATCGATAAAACATTGAATTAAAACATTTTAAATTTGAGTCTGGAAACCGATTCCGGCTTCTATCCGCTTGTCCACGAACCTAGGCCGATGCCTCACGCAATTCCGGAGGCAATCGATGTTGGAAGAATCAGAACCCAAATTCTTACTTGAGGGAGAACTCGCTCGACGGTGGCGAATGCATACAGCAACGCTGCAGCGGTGGCGGTACCGCGGAACCGGACCAAAGTATGTAAAGGTCGGCCGGCGCATACTGTACCCGGTTGCCGCGCTCGAAATTTATGAAGCTCAGCACCTCACCACGCCGTCTGGCCCGCTGTCGATGATGGCCTTGCGAGACGATCAATGAGCTGGATCGACCTTTACCGCCGCTCGTTCCGTCTGACATTCAAAAATCCAACCGCGAAATCGGTATGGATGTCCTTGGTCTCTTTCTCAGACGAGGATGGAAAATGCTGGCCCGCCATCGAATCTCGCTATCCAAGGAAGAAGTGCCTGGCTTCAGTCTCCGAGCTGTCCCCACGGGTCATAAGCAAGTGGATAAATCACTTTGTACAAATCGGAATCATCTCGCGTGAACGGGGTTCTCGGGGCTCATACTATCGACTGGATCTTGCTGAAGCGGAGCGGGCTTTTGGTGCCGGGCATCCGGAATCTGAATCCGATTTCCCCGCATCCGATTCCTCCAAACTATCCAAACCAAGAATCAAAAAAGAATCCGAAGCCGAAATTGTGAGCTTGCGGACAATGCTTGGTGAGCAACGGGCGATCGATCTGCTTGAGATCCGTATTGCCAAGAGCGCGCCAAATACGTCGGGAGCTATCCGGGCCTTAATCGCTATCCTTGAGGCACATCGCGACGCAGGTGCAGATGTGGCGTCACTAGTTGATAACTGTATCCGCAATGGCTGGGCATCCCCCAAACCTCCTCGCAAATCGTCGTTCGGTTCTTCCGCTCATGGTGCAGCTACCAGGAAGCCCATGGCCGGTTCGAGCCGGAGCCCCGCGGAAACTCTCTTGAAGCTGCAGGCAATCGATAGTGAGCGGTCTCGCAAACGACGGGAGCTATTGGTCCAAAGATTTCCGAAGAATACCTATCTACAGTCAGCGGTTTTTGAAGAGGAAGGGCCCGGTTTGCGCATCCTTTGCGCATCTCCTGTCAACAGGCAGCCTCTCGAAGATCTCGCCAATCCAATCATTCGCGAGCTTGCTGATCATGGAGAGACATTCAGCTGGGCAACCGTCGAGGTATATGCTCCCCGAGCCAGCGCAGACGGCAGACCGGAAAGTTCAAATCTGACGGCACCGAGGGAGACGTAACGCCATGGGAATTGCCATTCCACTACCGGCGAACCTTTTATCGCTGGCCTCCAATCGCATGTTCACCTGCGTTGGATGCGCCCGCCAGTTTTTCGAAATGCCGCCCTACCGTCGGTTGCGAAAGACATGCTCCAAAGCGTGCGCAAAACGTGTTGTCCGGCGTCGAGGTATCGTGCGTAAGAACGGCTTATCGCACCCCAAGAAGGGGGACTTGGTCTCGCGAGTTTGCGCGGAGTGCGGCTCCGCATTCAGTTATCGGCACCACAGTCATCCCAAACATCTATGCTCAAGGCGCTGCATTCAACGGCGCTATGCCAATCGTATCCGGGCTCAGACCGCTAGATCTTGACCGGGGCGGGGGGGGGGGGGGGGATGAAAAACCCTGGAACCCTCGACGTGTACACCGGCGGCGACCATAATTTTGTTCAGCCGCGAATTAGAGTAGGGGGGGTAAGAGTGTTAAAATCCTGGTAGCTTCGTTCTGAAGCCCGCACAAAACCTAACTTTTTACCGAATTCGCGCTCGACCAGAACCGATCGATAAAGGGGTGCTAGTGGTTCCTAAAACGCTAATAGAGTTGCTTTAGACGCGATTTGAAGTTTAACAGAAGAGGGTAAGAATACGTCTGAAAACTACGTTTTTTCATGATCTTACCCGGACAAACCGTGCCGGTGACGAAATTTTCTATCATACGGCATAAGGCGGGCCCGTTCGGCAGTCACCGTGGGCGCTGCTGGCCGCTAGCGGTCAGGCAACTTTCGGGTACAGCTCTAAGGGAGCAGACATTTGATCGACGCCCCCTCGGTGTGAGCAAGATGCTCTGATCCGGGGGGCCGCAAGTCAAACGGCCACTTCGAGGCGTGTTGCGCAAGACCGTTGAACATGCAAATCGCTTTTCGCTAGTAAAGCGCAACTACGGCTGCGTCGTGCAGGTCTTAGGGGAGTCGTAATGGTGATAGCGATACGGATCGTTTGGGCGCTACTCGCGACGGTAGCCTTCCAGTCTGTGACGAAGGCACAGACCCCCATGACATTTTTCATGGAAACCGATCCCAAAGATCGCTGGGCCGCCAAGATAACGCGCGGCGGGGTCGAAGATATATTTGCGGTTGGTGACATCACCGAAGGGACGACCGACCGCCTTTTCGCTTTTATTCGCGCCAACAAGGTCGAAGCCGCAAAGGTTCATTTCAACTCGCCAGGAGGTTCCCTCGTGGAGGGAATGAGGCTCGGTCGCGCCATTCGGCGCTTGCAGTTTTTTACTACTGTTGGCGCCTATACTCCAACCTATGACCCCGAGGCTGATACCGCTTCGATTTGCGCTAGCGCCTGCGCTTATGCTTTTGCCGGAGGAACGAGCCGGTTTCTGACCGAGTATAGCGGCAGATTGGGGGTTCACCAATTCTATACGGACGGTACCGACAGCCTCTCCGGCGAAGCCGCACAACAGGTCAGCGGGATGATAGTCGCCTATCTCGGCGAGATGGGCATCGACGCCAAAGTCTTCACTATATCGACGATTGCGGACCGGAACGGAATGATCTGGCTCACTCCGGATGATGCTCTAAAGCTGCGTTTTGCCAATAACGGTAGTGACGCTCCTGTTGCCGAGATCAAGCTTGCAGGGATGACGCCGTACCTGAGGGTGCAACAGGAGCACCACGATGTGACGACGCGCGTCCTATTCTATTGCGTAGACAAGACCGTCCATATGGAATTTGGCATCGTCACAAACCCGGAAACAAGCGCGATGATCGCGGGAAATCAAAAGCGGTCCTATCTGGAGTTGGATTATAAGGAGTATCTCGTCGTTCCCGGCGACACCGGAGCTCAGGCATCGGACAGCGTAGTCTGGATCGGACGTGACCTCACTTCGACAAATTTAGCCCAACTTAATCGGGCTACCGAAATTGGTGGTTGGATCGACGGCTTTGGCGCGGTTCGCTACGGGGCGACACTGCAAATGCCCATGGTTCGCGAGAAAATTGCCGAATTTGGGCGACAATGTTACAGCTCTTGAGATGGCGGCCGCCGAATTCCTTGTGAAAATATTGGAACGAGGCTTGAAGCAATGCTAGTCTGCCTAGAAATGTTTGCGCCCTATCGCGCTTGAAGCGTCAAGATCATCTCTTCAATATCTTGCCGAGCACTGCGGTGCTTCTGGTCGCCGCCCAGCGTGGAAAAGCGAGAAAGAAATCGGACGTCCGCGACATCGAATGCCGGAGTGACAAGTTGTTTGATTTGCTCGCCACTTAGCCTATTGGAAGCTTCTGCAGCGGGAAAGGTAATGATTGCGGTAGCTCCCGCCTGCGCTACCTTATCGAGCAGGCCCACCAGCGCGGCACGCGCCTTTGTAGGGATGCTGTAGGCGGATGACGGGCGTTCTTCCGGCGCCGGATATCTCCCGCTTCCGCTAACCTCCCCGACCCAGCCGCGAGCCAAGCTCTCTAGCACATGATAAAAGCGGCTATAGTGAACGCTGGAATAGGGCGGATCCAAAAACGCGAGATCGGTCTCCCGCAGTTTTGATGCCACATCATTTGCGTCAGCGGCATAAGCATCGCCCGCGACGAGAGCATGTCGCGACGCAAGATCCGCCGCGCACACAGTCGTGTGGGCTATGATGTCTTTGTTCCACGATTCCAGCAGAAACGGGGCGGCGGTTGTATGCGCTTTAAAGGGTTGCGCCGTATGGCCTGGCGCCGCGACGCACCGGCTGGCGGCTTGGACGACCGCCGCGATCGCAATGTCTTGCCAAGGCGCCCCAGTCTCAATTTCCTTCCGCAAGGAGTCGAGTAGGATCGCTTGCCAAGGCGAAAAATACCACCCCCCATAGGCGCGGACAAATTCTGAGTCTGACTCTGCACACATCCGCCGGGCGCGCTCCGCCTGCTTCGACAAACGAGCGATGTTTAGCCGACTTTGGAGATTGGCCGCAGCGAGACCGCCAACAGACCTTTCTGCTCGGAACACGCCAGCGGCGATCCACGCCGGGGCCCAGGCGTCAAATTCTGAAATTTCACTTCGGCCGATGATCGACCGAGCAAGAACAGCAGCATACTCCTGAAGATCGGTCGCAAGAACCGGCAAATGAAAATTCTCGGCCACATAGCAAGCGACGGAAGCGGAGCCCGTGAAGAGATCAACAAACCTTTCCCTGCCGGGCATGTTGGCCCGGAGAGTTTCGCCCAACGTACCCGCAAGCATTGCCCGCTTCGAACCCATATATTTCACGCCGACAAACTCCAAAGCGCTATGCGTTCGACCTCACCGACCAGCGGGTATCCGTTGGGTTGTCGAGACTTCCAGTCATTAAGATTGGCCGGGGCAGGCTTTCGGCTACGGTCGAAATCTTCGATTGCGAGAACGATGTCATCCCATAGCCCGGAGCCATCACCGATTGACTGGCCGGCTGGGCAAAAGCCACGCGACACGGCAATTTCATCCAGCCAGGCAGTAAGTTCGCCGTTGGCGACATCTACGCCGGCGGCCGTGAGAGATGTGTTGGTGAACGCTGTAGCCGTTCGAAGCAATAGCAGCGCTCGTGAAAGCATGTGTAGCGGCTTCGCAGGAGAACGCTTGACGTACGCATTCCTTAGAACCTCCGGGGTCACAGGCGTCGATAAGACGAAGCTCTGAGGGCAAAACAACCTGATTGCCGATGGAAGCGAACCGTATGCGGTGCCTAGTGCGCCGTCCTCGAGAGCAGTTCCGTCATCGGAAATTTCATGTTGGGCCAAAAAGATCTTTCGAAGAAGATGACGGTCCAGATTGTCGAAGCCGGAACCGCCTGAAGGCTCGAAGAGCTGCCAAGACGTACCGACAAACCGTAAATTGGAAGACGTCGTCATGGAAATCGGGTTCAGCGCGTGCGGCGCATAGCTCGAGTTATTCCGAAATTTGTGATCCTCGATGCCGCGTTTGAGATCGATACCCCACGCAGCAATCAATTTGCCGACTGTCGTTACGCCGATGAAACCCGGCCAAAGGCTTTCCAACAAATCCCTCAGGGGGGTGTGCTTAATTCTCAGCAGATCGAGAAAAGTGCCGGCCAGATCTGGTTCTTGACCCCAAGCTTCAAGCGCTTCCCAAACAATTGTGTGGGTGCCCATCCCCTTGTCACTCTTCTTCGCCGTCGGATCGATCCTGACGATCTGTCCAGTCGCATCGACGACGAAGTTCAATCCATTGAATAGTCCGACGCCGAGGTTCGCCAATATGCAGAGCGACGCGCGCAGCTGCGCGTAATATGCCATGTGCCGACACGCGTGCGGATCACCGGCGAGCAGAGCGCCCATGGCACGGGCTGCGAATGTCCAACCGTCAACGCAATGAGTTGGAATTGCCATCGCGACTGCGTCGATCGCATCTTGAGCGGGCATCGCTTGAAGCAACGGCCACTTTTTGGGGAGCTCACCTGATGCGGCGCCATGCCCAGCCCCGAGCCACTCATGGGGTGCTCTATTACGAACCGCACCGAGCGCCCCTAGGACATGCGCGCGGGAAGCTTTCTTCAATTCCGCAACTTGCAAGGGCATTATGCGGCGCTTTCGAGGAGTTCAGCTGCGGCCTCACCTACCAGACCATCCTGCTCTTGCAGGACCTTCAACACTTCCAGCTTGAGGGCGGTGTAGCCGCCCGACCCTCGAAAGGACCGCTTTAGAACCTCTTCTTCGGTGCCTTTCACATTTGGGCCATCAAGGGATCGCCAATCGAACTCAGCCAATCCCTTTGCGAGTTCGTTCACGCGGTCGATAAACGGTGCCGTGTCGATCCGTTCTAGCGCTGCACTCGCCTCGTCACCGAACGTGCCGTCCTCAATGCTGGGGCATCGCCAGTCTTCGAGGTTCCACTCGTCAGATTTGAGAACAAAGATATCGTTGACGAGACTCAGAACTGCTCGCAATCCCATATCTTGATTGAGCAGTGAGCTTTTGTCTTCGAAGGCCTTTTCCTTGGCCTTATACTCGCGAATCCAGAAATATGGGACGCCGGTGACGATCTCGTCGCGAAGTTCGCTCCAAAACCTGATGAGAAAAGCCCCTTGCTGCCCTCGACTCCAAGGCAGCGGCATTTCGTCTTCGCCAATGTTGCTTTGGAACAAGCCCTTGGCTCCGGTGCCACGTCCCGTCGCGAGAAAACTAGATGTTAGCGCCTTTACCCACGCATTCTGGCTCACCGCGGCGCCGCCCTTTTCCCCGAGCATGTTCACGCGGTGATACCAAACGCTATCCTTGTGCGTGTACATGAGCTCGGTGAGTTCCTGCGCCCGGGCTTCACGATAGACATTGAGCTCGCCGACCTGCTCCAGCCAGTCCTGCGTCCGAAGTAGCGGATACAAATCGAAAGCGTGGCTCTTGTTGATCCGTTTCGGCGACACGTTGATCGACCAAAACAGATAAGCTTGCCATGAGATGTCGAGATTTCTGAACGCGACAACAGGCAATTCAAAATCGTCAGGAATGGCGTCGGTCTCGCCATTGTCGAATGCCCATAGGCGGTGTTGGCCATCGATAACCTCGAACGGAGCGAGGTATTCATCTGCGTCGACGTCGATCTTTGGAATGTCGAGCTGCGCGCCGCCGTCAGTAGTCGCGACCTTGACTAGGTGATCCTTATGAACCTTCCGACCGCGCCGAACGTCGCCGGCGCCCAAGATATTGATGACGATTGAGGTCGGAAGCCAACCTGGTTTCCTCAATGCCATATTTTCTGGCTTGGCACGCATCGGGGCTGGAAGATCGCCAAAGGGATAGCCGTACTGAACATATCGCTGAATTCTGCTCGTGCGTGACTTGTCTTGGGCGCGCTGCACGCCCTCAGAGACGTCTCCCTCATATTTCCGTCGATAAACGTCACTCAGATTGCGTAGATCGCCAGCCCGCATGCTGAACATATAGATATGCGGTTCAGGCTTCCTCCACTTCCCATCCGTGACAGATTCATACTTGTCCCATGTGGCAAGCCACTGCTTGAACTTGAGTGCAACGATCTGTTGAGCGTCCACTTTGATCCGCTCGGATGCCTCGTTTTGATCTGCCACTTGATCCCCCAACCGGCGCCAGCTGCCTCGGCGTCTCACTGACCCGGACAATGTAGGCGAGTAGGCATAGCCTCTTGCCGTGAAAACGACAAAGAAATCTAAATCCAGAGCGGCAATGATTCCCGCTTTCGAGAAGCTTGCACTTCAAAGCGAGCCGCGGGCAGCAATATCCCTGCAACGAAGTGACGGCCCGCTGCGCGCGCGCAATGGACGTGTACGAGACGCTGCTCGATGCCGGCGCTTATGGTGCCGAAGAGGCTGCAAGGGACGTGTTGGGTAGATAAGCTGCAAACTACCTGACGCGTCCGCTTAAAATTACAGAACGCATGACAGGAACGGCAAGCTTCAGGCCGTCTTGGTAATCAGGGCAATGCCTGGAATCAGGCGCCGGCTGCCTGCAGCCGCCCGCAAACCCAAAGTCCGCTTTCAGGCGCTCCTCGGCATCAACCGCAACGGCCGACATCGGGCGCAAAGTTGCCAAACGGCGTTTGGAGAGCGAACCGTCCTACGAAGCCTTGACGAGGATAAAACAGAAGCGTCATCGACAGTGCCCCTTGCTCTTGCCATTTCAACCAAGGTGACGACAATGCCCCCATTGGCCGCCGTGGGGACTATGAATGCAGGACGAACTCGTCGATCGGATTTACGAATGCTCGGCGGTGCCGGAGGCATGGCCAGCAGTTCTGGAAGAAGTGGCAACGCTCGCCGGATCGACGGGTGGGCTCCTCTTCTCGGCGCGCAAGGCGCTCCACTGGACCGCTTCCGAGCGTGTTGCTGACGTCTTTGCAGCCTATGTCGAGGAAGGATGGTTCGGCAAATGCAGTCGGCGCGTCTGCCTGATGGGCCGTGAGGAACCGTCCTTTTTCGTGGAGCATGATTTCTGGAGCGACGAAGAAATCGATGCCGACCCGGTGTATCGCGACTTTTTCCGTCCGCGCGGACTGGGATGGTCGGCGGGAACCGGGGTCCAGGTGCCGACCGGTGACAATATCGTTTTCAGCGTCGAGCGGGCCTATTCTGACGGTCCCGTGGCCACCGAGAGCGTGGACCGACTCAACCTGCTACGCCCGCACCTGGCGCGCAGCGCGCTCGTAAGTGCTCGTATGCAGCACAAGCGCGCGCAGGGCGCCGCCGAAGCGCTGACCGCGATGCAACTGCCTGCCTTCCTGCTTCGCGCTGGCGGGGAAGTTGTCGAGATGAGCCCGCTAGGCGCCGATGTTTCATCGCTTGTGATATTGGGCGCGCACGGCCGCCTGCACCTGGCGGATAGGCAAGCCGATGCGCTTCTCGACGACGCTCTCGCATCGCTGACCTCGGCGCCCGACATCAGTGCGCGTTCCTTTGTCGTGCGCGACTTAGCGGGATTGCCCCGGCAGGTTGCGCATCTGATCCCGGTCCGGCGCGGCGCGCACGATGTTTTCGGGGATTCATACGCCTTGCTGCTGCTGGTGCCGGTCGCATCGGATCGGGTGCCGTCGGCAACGCTGCTGAAGTCGCTTTTTGACTTGACGCCGTCGGAGGCGCGCGTTGCCAGTGGTATCGCCCGCGGCCAAACGCCCGAGGCAATCGCCGCATCGGGCAGCGTCGCCATCAGCACGGTGCGCAGCCAAATCCGCAGCGTGCTCGAGAAAACGGGCAGCTCACGACAGTCCGACCTTGCCGGGCTGCTGGCCCGGATCGGCGCAACCGCCCCGAATTAATCGAAAAAGATCGGCCCTATCCTCCATCTGGAGGATGAACCGCGCGCGGGCTTGGGCTCTATTCGCAATCGCTGACGGCGATCTGCGACCCACAGTCGTCAGCGGGCGGTGCGCCTGACCCATGAGGCCAGGCGCACCGCCGCCACAACCCGCCCGATCACAAAACGGGCTCGGCGGTCGACCGCTCTCGACAGGCATTGGAGGGCGCGCGACGAGGAGCGTCGGTCGCATCGAAACGATGAACGAATTCGAGGGGGGACGTTCAATTTCTTGCGATTGCGAAAATAGGAAGGGCGCGGGCACCGAGCTTTATCGACGGGCAACATCATTCGCAGCCTGGCTGGCGGCGGCACTGTTCGTGGCGAACATTATCGCAACCCCGGCGGCCGCGCAGACGTCCGCCGACCCGTTCGCATTGCATCAGGCCGGGCTTGCGGCGGAAAGGCGCGGCAACATGACGCTGGCAATTGACCGCTTCGACCGCGCCTGCGCCATGAAGCTGGCGCCATCTTGCACGATGGCCGGGCTTGCCAGGCTGGACAGCGTGGAAGGCGGCGAAGCCTTGCTGGCCGCCGCGCGCGATCTTGCGGCCGGGTGCCTCGCGGGAAGTGATTTCGCCTGCGCGAAAATGGGGGTGGCGCTAGGGAAAGCCTCCGCTCACGCAGCCGGCGGTGAAGGCTTCGTCGCAATCGCGTTGCTCCAGATGGGCGAAGATTGCCGCGCGGCGCCCGACGGTGGCGCCTGCCACGACGGCGGCGCCTTGCTGCGTGCCGAGGAGCGTGGCGGCGCGGACATGGACGCGGTCCGCCGCTACGCAGCAAAGGCCTGCGCGCGCGAAGCCCGCTCGGGCTGCTTGCCGGCGGCGGCGTCCACGCGTGACCAGAGCCAAGCTTCGCGCAGCGCATCCACCCGTTGCCGCAGCGGCCGCGCCGATGGGTGCACGGCGCTGCTGGATCTCCTTTTGAAAGTCGACGAGCAACCGGCGGTGCCGAGTGCGTTGACGACGCTTGAGCAGGCCTGCGCCGATCGCGTCGGTATCGCCTGTACCAAGCTTGGCCTCTATTACGCGCAAGGTCCGGTCGCCGCGCGCGACGATGGCGCGGCTCGCCGCTTTGTGCGCGCAGGCTGCGACGGCGCAGTCGCGCAGGCTTGTTTCGTCTTCGCGGAGATGCACCGGCAGGGCCTCGGCGGCCCCGTCAATGAGGCGCGGTCGCTCGCGCTGGTGCGCCACGCTTGCGACCTTGGCTCGGCCGAGGCGTGCGAGACATTAGCGGCAATCATCGAGGATGCGCGCGCGCCATCAGGCTGCGGGCAGGCCCCCATCGCGCTGCGCCAACGTGCTTGCCGGCTTGGCAGCGACCGCGCCTGCGGAGCGAAAGCTCCACTCTCCCCTCCACCGGCTTGAAAGGCAGGTCATTCCCTTCATGATCAATCCCAAACCGCTGTCTGTATTGCCCATCGCTCTCGCGGTCGCGCTGACCGCAGCGGCCACAGACGCGCGCGCGCAGTCCAACGAGGAAAAGCTGCGTTCGATGGCGCAGTTCTATGGTGTGGCGACCTATGCACTGGGTGCCAACGAGCGCTGCGACCTGCTCGATCAGGGCGAGTATCGGGGGCTGATCGTGCTTCGCGACGCGCTCGCCCGCGATCTGTCGCGCGCCACGACCGCCGAAATATTCGCGTCGTTGAACCATTTGCCGACCGGGATGAAAGACTGGGACAAGGGATGCCTTTCGCGCCGCGCGCACGGTACCGAATGGGGTCGCATCGACCGCGCCCTGTTGATCGCGCATGCCGTGCAAGCGGCGCCCGCCGCCATCGCCAGCGACCCCGCGACATGCGCGATGGACGACTATGGTTTCCGCCTGCCCCGCTCGGACTGGAAGATAGCAGCTGCGACGGCCGCCCGCCATCATGGCGGCTCCGACCGCACCACGTTCGAGGGATTGCAAAAAATGTTCGCGGGGCTGGTCGAGGCAGACTGCGCGCGCGCCTCGACCTCACGCCTCATGCAAGCCGGATTCGATACGCTTTGGCACGTCGAAGATAATGCGCAAGCTCTCCCAGGCGCTGGCACCTCGGCAAGTCCCGGTTCGTCGTTGGCGGGAAAATATCAATCGGTGATCGCGGCCAGGAAACTGGGGTCGTGGCGATTGCGACACGGGCCATTTACCGGCGACATGCTACGCGACGGGCTCAATAGCTATCGCCTCGCCGAACGCGGCGACGGCCCCACGGCCTTCATGCACCTGACAAGCGCGGGGCTTTTCGGTGGTCCAGCCGGACAGATCCTGTTCCGCCCGAACGGCGGCTGGGCCGTCCACTTGGGCGGTAACGCAGCGGCCATTGCAGCACGCCTGAGCGACGGAACGAACATGCCGCTCACCAAAGTAGCGGGAAGCGGATCGGCAGGCCTTGGCTCGGCGCGTTTTGAACTGCCCACGGCGTCGGTAGCAGCGCTGGCCGACAAGGCCGATGCGACCGAAGTTCAGCTCGCCTGGCAGGATGGCGACGGCAAATGGGCGCCCTTTCTGGGCTTGGGCCGGAAGCCCGAGGTGCAGAAATTCACGCTCGGCCAACTGCGACAGGCAATCGCCTGGGCCACGGTGCCGCGGCCCGAATGATGCGCAAGTTGCAGCGGCCTCTCGTCGCCTTGGCATTCGCCGGCTTGTTTGCCTGCTCCTCGCCGTCGGCGGCACAGTCGCGCGACGGCGATACGACAGATCTGACCTCCACATGCGAAGTCGGTCGAGACGCGCAAGCGTGCCTGCGGCAGGCGATCCGGCTTTATGAGGGCAAGAAGCAGGCCAGGGACGACGTTGGCGCTCGCCGTTTCGCCGCCAAGGCGTGTGCCGAAGGAAATACCGAGGGCTGCAACTTCCTCGCCGCGATGCTCGAGAAGGCTATTGGCGGCCCCGCCGACCGCCCGTCGGCGGTCCGCAATTATCGCCGGGCGTGCTTCGAGGGATACGCAAACGCCTGCTACAACCTTGGCCAACTCTTCTATCGCGAGACTGCGAGCAATGATGAGGTGGCGGAAGCCCGCGCCTTGTTCGCGCGGGGGTGCGACGCGCATATCGCCGATTCCTGTAACAATCATGCGGTGATGCTGAAGTTCGGCCAGGGCGGACCGCGCGATCTGCCCGGCGCCCGAGCCCGGTTCGATGCCGCCTGTACGGCGGGCAGCAACGAGGGATGCACCAACTACGGCTACATGCTGATGATGGGCGAAGCAGGCCCAAGGGACATTGGGCGCGCCGCCGCGTTGCTCGACGCAGCCTGCACCGCGGGCGCAGCAAATGCGTGCGACAATATGGGGGTCATGCTGATGAACGGCATGAACGGCCCTGCTGACTTCGGCAGCGCAGGCAAGCTGCTTCGCAGGGCCTGCACGCTGGGCAGCCATGGCGGCTGTTTCAACCTCGGCCAGATGCTGACGAAGGGACCGGAGCATATCCGCGATCCCGGCGCGGCCAACACCGCGCACAAGGAAGCTTGCCGATTTGGTCACAAGCAAGCCTGCACCCTCACCACTGAACCAAGGCAACCAGGAGCATGACAATGTCTTTTTCTTCACCCCTCCGCCCTTTGGTCCTGATCCTCGCGGCCGCAGCGTTCGCGGCGCCGGCATTCGCCCAAAGCGGCGACCCCGACGATCTGGTGGACAGCCTGGCAACCGAATCCAAGGCGGAACTTGCAGCGTCCGAAGCGCGGGTGAATATTTGGTTCGCCAAGGCGGATATCCAAGCGCTGAAGGCGCGCGCTGACGGGGGCAGCGCATCGGCGCAGGTCGAATTCGCCGACAGGATCCGCGACGACCTGCTCGGCGAAGCCTGGGCGCGCGAAAAGACCCGGCAGCAGATGCTGAAATATTATGCGCTCGCGATGGCGCAGAACAATGGGCTGGCGTTCGCGCGGGTCGGCGAAATTGCGGAATCGCCGGACTATAGCTGGAAAATGAAGCGGGGCTCGCGCGACCGCAGCGAGGCGCTGTCCTACTATGAAAAGGGCGCCGCCCTCGGCAACCGCGAGGCGGTCGCCGGCTATCTCAGAATCGCGCTCGATCCCGATTTTTGTAGCTTCTGCGAAGACAAGGGTGAGCTGAAATATGATTTTGAGAAGCTCAAGGCCTCGAAGCTTTTCGACAAGGGACCGGGCGAACATTCTATCGCCTACCGCACCGAAAAGACCGCAGTACTGACCAAAGCCATCAAATTTGCCACCCCCGTTCGGCTGCGACCGGGGGATGCGGCGGCGCACTTGCTGGCCGCAAAATATCTGACCGGCGTGCAATATCCCTGGCGGGCCGGCGTGGGGATCAAGCCGTCGCAATCGCCTGCCTGGCAGTCGCTGGCCGGCGACTATCTGCTACCGCGCAACACGGCAAAGGCGATCGAAATTCTGACCGAACTGTCGATGCGAGGCGACAATCTCGCCAGCCGCAAGCTCGCTTCACTCTATTTCACGGGCAAGAATGACGGCGGCGGCGCGGTGCTGCGCGATTATGACAAATATATTTTCTATATGGACCGTGCGGTGACTAACGGCAGCGTGCTCGCAGCAAACGAACTTGGATTTGAGCTGCTGTCCGGACGCAAGCTCCCCGCCGATCACGCGCGCGGTTTCGAATATATCGCGAAGGCCGCGCTTAAGGGATATGGGCCCGCCGAACTATCCGCCGGCTATGCGCTGCGCGACGGGCGCGGCGTGACCAGGAATGAAGCGCAAGCGCTCGAGCTGTTCAAGCGCGCCGCCGATCATGGCGAGCTCGACGGGGCGCTGCAGGCCGCCGCGATGTATCGCGCCGGGCGCGGAACGACAAGCGGCCGGGCCGAGGTCCCGAACGCTTATGCATATGAAAAGAAAGCGGAAGCGATGCGAAAGCTGACCCCCGCAATGGCCGAACTTGTGCGCCGCGGGCATCAGGACAAGTTCGATTGATCCGACCCCAGACTGGGGAACCGGGCGGCCGATGGCCGCCATATGAAGTTCGGCTACGCAATGCGCATGATCAGCACGTTTTCGCCTCTGAGGCTCTGAATGGTGCCTGACCGACGCGTGCCCCGGGTATTAACGAGATCCATGCTCTTCACTACCGCGGCGATTATGAGGATCGCTGCAGTTCGCCGAACCGCTATACCGCAGCTGCGGCGGCAAAGCTGTCTGCTGATGACAAAACTCTCCGTGGAAACGGGCAGGCAGACATTCGACAGGGCGCGATTTTTCGAGAGCTCGACCGCCTACCGGATTAGCGGACCGAGATTAATTGCTCGGCAGCGACCGACCACGGCCGGGTGCATCCGCTTTCGGAACACTGCCGAAACTGAGCTTATGACTGATATGAGGCGCATTGCGGACTTCATTCGGCTCTTGGTGCGCACGCGCTTTTACCGGCATCTCGCCACTGGCCGCATTTCCAAGTTGCGTCATCCATACCCGTGGTGCGATTTAGCATGTAGCTGAAGGCCACCGCTTCTGCTTCACGATCCGTCATCGGAAATGCTCCGGCTGCTTTGTCGGGCTGAGTCCAGCCCAGCACTTGGCAGTGCGTGAACTCGTTGCATCGTTCGCGAGCTGCGGCCAAGATTGCGTCGGGGTTGGAATTGCCATCAAACGTCATCGCAAAAACTGATTTGCCGCCGATGATCTTGAACTCGGGTTCGGCGTCCGAAAACTTCGCCGCGGCCGGTTTCTGAGGAGGCTTCTGTCCAGCAATTACCTGAACAACGCTGATGCCGAGCAGCCCAATCAGGCCCCATTGCCACCATTTCAATTTCTTCATCGAGAGCGCGTCCTCTGATTGAGACGGCCCCTTCCAGCATTCGGCGCCGCCCAGATTTGACTGAGGCGACGGCCGAAGCCGGATGTTGGAAACCTAACCGAAGATAGGCGCATACGCCTTTACCGGCAGGCCGGCTGGACATGCGCGTATGCCACCCGGCCGCAATACGGCCAGGTCTTCGGTAGAGGTTTCCACGCCCCACTCCTGGATCTCACAGGAGTGGGACGATAATTGACGAGAAGGCGCGGGCAAGCAAGCTTTTAGAGGGGCTGTTCCGCTCTACTTTTTGCTTGCGAGGCTCCCGGCGATCCGACTCGTTATATCATTTGCCGCTTCGATTTGGGGCGCGCGCGCGAGGTGGGCGTATCGAGCGGTCGTCTGAACTTGGGTGTGTCCCAACAGCTTGCCGATGATAGGTAGGCTCATCCCACTGCTAACCGCCACGCTCGCGAAGGTATGTCGGATGTCATGGATGCGTGCATCTTTCAGTCCCGCGCGACCACGAACTCGTTGCCAGAAGGGCTGCAGGTCTGTGAGATGCTGACCGGGTACACGCCCGGTAATGACAAATACATTGTCAGGGTCACGGTCGAGCTTCTTCAGTACCTCTACCGCCGCGTTGCCGATGCTCACGATTTTTGCGCCGGTTTTGCTGTCGGGAAGATGAAGGGCGGATCGATCCAGATCCACGTAGCTCCATTTAAGGGTCAAAATCTCTCGAAGGCGACAGCCCGTGAACAGCAGAAGTCGAACCGCTGCAATTGCTGAGGGCAGTTCAATTCGCTCCACCTCCATTTCATCAAGAACGCGGCCGATCGCACCGAGCTCACCTTCGGAGAAGAAGCGCTCGCGCTTTTTCTCCGGATACTTTTTGATGTGGCGACGGGGGTTCGTCCCATCGGGACGGAGACCCCAAAGTTCGGCGAGATTGAACATCTTCGAGATAATCTCGATATTGCGATTAGCCTGATACGGCCGGTCTCGGCTGTCGTGGTGAAACTTGGCAATGTCAGCGCGGGTCACATCGAGAATGCGTTTTTGGCCGATGGCCGGCAAGATGAACAGCTTCAGGTTTCGTCGGTATTCTTTGGCCGTCGTTGCTTTAAGATGGACGGCGATATGCTCAGCATCGAACCGCTCTGACAGTTCTTTCACCGTGATTGCCGTCCGACGCTCGCGAACCTCTGCGAGAGGGTCGATGTCTTGGCGAAGTTTTGCAAGGCCCTGCAGGGCGAGCCCGCGAGCCTGATCAACGGTGATCGCGCCAAACTGACCGATGCCCATGCGGCGCGAGGTTTTGCCGTAGCGGTATTGCAGAACGAATTTCTTGCGGCCGCTCGGAAGCACCCTGACGCCAAAGCCCGGAAGTTCAGAGTCCCAAACAAAATAGTCGCTTTCTCGTACGTCCAATGCTTCTATAGTTCTTTTCGTCAACTTTGGCATTTGGCCCTCCTGTTACCAGTCGGGACGCGCGCCGCTCACCGTAAGCATATCGTAAGCAATGGGGAGCGTGTTGGTGCGTACCCGTGCGGAGACACACAGTCGTGACACGCCCGAATAGTCAACGTAACACGCTGAAAATAAGCACTAAAGCGTGCTGGCGCGTGCTCCTGCGGAGAAGCGGGGAATGCGCCTCATAACCTGAAGGTCGTAGGTTCAAATCCTACTCCCGCAACCATTGAAAAGCCCGCGTTCCCAATGGGTCCGCGGGCTTTTTCGTGTTTGGCGGGTTAGGCCGCGTGTCCGAATGTCTGATATGGGGGTGGGAAGCGGACGCAATGAAACTAGCGAGAAAACATCCTATTCAATGCGATCCGCACAGCGTCGCTCAAAACCCGCACCAGATACACCGGCCAAACAAGCGCGCTCACCCCCCATATCGCCACAAATCCGTAAGTGACGGCAGGATAAATGGACAGTTCCTCATGCGCAGTAAGCATGGCGATACAACACACGCCAAAAACGACCGCGGAGGCAAAAAAGAGTAGGAGGTCTCGTCCGGTGGTCATCGACGAATGCCGACCACCTCGCCGCCGATGTCCGCAATCGGCCGCTTGCGGACGCCCGTTCCTTCCGCTCGATGCGACCGGCTTGAGGAGGGTGGGCGCGTTCGCCTTTAGAGACCCGTATTATCCCCAAACTGATCCTGTATGCATTCACGCTCCGTCGGAACAGGCGAACCGGGATCGCGCGCCGGTGCTGGTCGCGCGATCACCGACGTCGACCATTGCTCGGGCTTGGCAACCGGGGGCGCACGGCAAAACCGGACCGAAAAAGAAAAGGGGCCGGTTTGCACCGACCCCTCCGTATTTCCGTATCGCCGCCGCGATCAGCTCGGGATGATCTGGAGGTCCAGATGGTCCGAATCGAAGCCGTTCTCGCCCGGAACCGCGGCGATCGGCCGTTCGCGGATGCGCGGCCCGGTTGCGCGGCTGAGCACGGCCTGGCCCGAACCGTTGAGCAGGATTTCATCGCTGCCGGCGATGATGCGCGTCCCGACGAGCGTGCCCGGCGCGTAGCTGACGACCAGCTCATAGCCCGTGGGCGCGTTGCAATATTCTCGGAACGAGCCGAGCGACACCGCGTCGCCCTCGATCGCGCCGAAGCCGGTCAGCTGATGATTGACGGTGCAATTGACCGCCACCGTCGCAAACAGGTTGAAGCCGTACGAGGCGGCCAGCGCCGTCGTCGGTACTGCCACGAGCGCGGCGCCCGCGAGAGCAATCGAAAGTTTCCGTTTCATTCGCCACCCTTTCCGCCCGAATTGGCCGAAGTGTTGGATGGTGATTAGCCGCGCACATCTAATATTCAGTTAAGTGCCCATGCGAAAAAGCACCGGAACCCGGCGCTTTCTGCCCATGAAGGTCGGAAATTTAAGCGCTTAGCGCGCGGTAACGGAGATCGAGATCACGTCGCTGTAGGTGCCGGCACGGCGATCGCTGACATCGCCGATGATGAACTGGATCGGCAGCGAATCGCGGCGATAGCCATTGCCGGTCGGTCCAGACAGGCGGCTGGTGCCGGCCAGATTCACCGCGGTTCCGCCGACGGCGATCGAATAAGGCACCGTCCAGTCGCTGGCGCCGAGGCGCAGCTTGCCCGAATTGGCCGAGGTCACTTGCAGATCATATTGACCGGTGCTGCTGACGCGCAGCTGCAGCGGCACGGGCGCGACGCCGGTGCGCAGTTCGCCCAGGTCGACGACGGCGTGCCCGTCGCTCATCGAATAGGCGCCCGACAGGCCCATGCGCGCCGACGGCAGCACCTCGAGGCCGAGAACGACCTGCGTCCCGCCGAGCGAGCGGAAGCTGCGGTCCTGCGCCTCGATGCTGACATCCTGAGTGAAGGTGCCCGAATCGCGGACGTCTTCGGGATTGGCGACGAGCTTGTAGAGCAGCGTCTTCGATTCATTGGGGGCCAGCACCAGCTCGCGCTGCGAAGGCGTGCGCAGCGAACGGCCCGCGCGCGGTGTCACATCCTGCGAATCGGTGAGGTTGACGAGCGCATAGCCGATGCGCTTGCCCGTCCCCTTCGACAGACCAAACGGCGGCTGCGACAGGTCGAACAGCGGCGCAAAGCGGCATTCGGACCCGCCGTCATTGATATAGGTGACGCTGAAAGTCCCTTCGGGCAGCGAGCCGCCATAGGGATCGTAGCCGGAGATCATCCAGCTCGTCGGCGCGGCGTTCATCCGCACCATGCAGTCGGTCGGGCGTGCCGAATTGGCCGACTGGGCAAAGGCGGGAGCGGCCATCAGCGTGGCGGCGAGCAAAAGCGATGCGCGAAGCATGGAAGCCTCCTATTTGAACGAGCCCGACTTCACGGTGCCGAGATCGACGAGACCGGTCGTATCGGCCGGAACGGTAAATTCGAATGCCCTGTCGACCGTGCCGTTGGGGCCATAGGTTTCGACAAGATAACGGCGGCCGGGCAGCAGGTTGGATACCGCAAAGCGCCCGACCGAATTGGTGAAGAAGGGCGTCGGCTGCGGATTGTCGCCTTCCTTGACGTCGAGCAGCGTGACGCGCCCGCCGATCAGCGACACCGGCTTTTCGGGGGTGAGCATCAGCGTGCCGATCGCACTCGCAAAGGCGTCGGTGCCGATGCGCGCGGCATAGCCGCTCTTGTACGGCGGGTGGACGCGGAACACGCCCGGGCCGGTGTCATATCCTGGCGGCGGATCCTGCACGTCATATTGCACCGACTGGGTGGTGTAGGAGCCGAGGAAATTATGCACCGCCGCACCGAGCGGACCGCTGCGCGCGATATAGTCGTTCTGCGCGAGCGACTGGCCGACGACCACATCGCGCTTGCCGAGATTCTCGTGCGCCTTGAGCAGCATGAAGCTGTCGTTGATACGGCGCCCTATGCCGAACATGCCGTCGGCATAGGCCAGCGTCGTCCCGACGCGCAGCGTCGTCACATTGACGTTGGCGAAGTTCGAAATGTTCGGGCCGAAGGCGGCGTGGCTGATCGCGGCGTCGAAGCGGTTGGCCGTATAGGTCGCATAGCCGGCGGCCTGCGCAGAATTGTCCTGCCGCGTCAGGATGCCGCCGAAGCCGACGCTGTTGAGCTGGTTGAGGCCGCTCTGATTGTAGGAAAGCTCGGCCAGATTGTCGCGGCTTTCGTAACGCGCCTCGGCGCGGCGGCGATAGTCGGGCTGGAAGACCAGGCCGACGATGACGCTGAAGCCGTTGTTGCGCGAAAAGGAGGCCGGATATTTCGCATATTCGACCCCGGTCCGGAACGTCCATTCGCGATCGAACCGGTAATAGCCGGTGGTGCCGATGCGATAGCTGTCGCCCAGTGTGCCGCGACCCTTGATGTAGGATGCGGTCGAGGTCGTCAGGAATTTCTGGCTGAACTGGTGCGTATATTGCGCCGACGCGGTCACCGACGTCGTGTTGATGCCAAGGAGGTTGCCGAGCGTCGCGAAATGCGGCGACGTATAATCGACGCGCAGCGTCATGCTGTCGGACAGACCGCCGCGATCGAAGAAATGTTCGTAGCTGACGCCCGCGGCAAAACCGGTGCCGGCATCCTTCGAATGGCTGCCCGCCGCATCGAGCAGCAGGCGGCCACCGTTGCCGAGCACGAACTGCGTCTGGCCGGTCAGCGTCTGGACATCCTTGCTCGCCTGCAGGCCGACGCCGATGGCGGGGGCGTTGACGAACGCCTTGCGGAAAAAGCCGGTAAAGGCGACCGGACCCTTATAATCAGGGGCATAGCCGAAGTTTCTGCTCGTCGGCCCCAGGAAGGCGCCATATTCATAATCGCCCGGGTCGAGGTCGATCGGGTCGAGATATTGCTGATACGACAGATCCTGGACCGCGCCCGTATTGTCGGTAACCTGGATCTGGATGTCGTTGCTGCCCGCGACGAGCGGCAGCGAGCTGAAGTCATAGCGACCGGGCTGCAAGCGCAATTCGCGATAGAGCGAGCCGTTGCGCAGGAAGCGCACGGTCGATTCGCGCTGCAGGATCAGTTGGCGGTTGGCCTGGAGAATCGCCGAGCGAAAGGCGTTGAAGCGCCGCTGCTGACGCAGCACGCCGACGCCGCCCATCTGGACATAGGCCTGTTGCCCGCGAATTTCGGGGTCGAGATCGCCGATGAACCAGCGGCGATAATCTTCGGGCTGGTCATAGACGAGGCGCGCATAGTTGCGGTGAAATTTATAGCTGTCGCCCCCCGACAGGCTGATCTGCTGGCCGAACTGCGCGTCGCCTTCGAAGACGAAGTCGCCGACACGCACCGCACCGTCGAAATTGATCGTCGGCGGATCGGTGTTGTTGCTGCCTTCCCAGATGTAGGACTGGATGAGGTTGAGGTTCAGATAGGCCGAAAAACCCGCCGGTTGCAGCGAGATATCGTCCATATCGTCCTTGGGCGGCGCGAACAGGTCAACCGTCGAGCGCTGATCGGGCGATACCTGAACGACGACGACCGCGAGCGTGCTGGGGTCATAGGTCAGCGCGACGCCGGTTTCGGCAAGGTCGTCGGGGCCGAATTGCGTCTTGCCCGCCAGATGCGCGGCCAGCTTGGCGTGCGCCTCGTCGTTGAGGATCGGCTTCAGCAGCTTGAGGAAGGTTTCGGTGTCGAGCAGGAAGCGATCGTCGGCGGTCAGCCGCATCGGAATGTCGCCGAGGCTGCGGCTGAGAAAGGTCAGCGGCACCGTCATTTCGATGTCGCGGTCGTAGGGATTGATGTCGGGCCGGCCGTAGGGCCCCATCGGCACCTGCGGCATACCGAGATCGGGCTCGGTCGGCGTCGGGGCAGGCGTCGGTGTCGGCGTACCGGGCAGCGGGATGCTGGTCGGCGGCGTGCTCGGCGCTGGTGTCGGCGCAGGCGTCGGTTGAGCTGTCCCCGGCCGCTGCGGCAGGGGAATCGAAACCTGCGCGGCGGCGGTGCTGGCCCAAAGGGCCGGCAAAGCGACCGAGCAGAGGGCCGCCCGCATCCTCATTTTGCGAAGGTCAGCTTGATCGGGCCGGGGCCGAAGCCCGGGACCGGCAGGTTGAAGGTGCGTTCACCCTGCGCCGGTACATAGCCGGTGCCGACGACGCGTGCCAATTCCTCAGACGACACGTCGACGCGCAGGAACTTGCCGTCGCGGTCGGTGCCTTCGAGGTGCCAGGCAAAATTCGACATCATGGCATGGCGGCGGCCGTCGTTACGCAGCGTGATCGCGACCCCGTCCTGAAGCGGCGGTTGTTCGGTCGCGCCGGGCAGCGCGGGCGGCTGGTAATTGACCTGGTGGACCGATGCCGCCTTGACGTCGGGCTTGGCACCCGGCGGAGCGACCACGACGAGTGCGCGCATCGTGTAGAGAACCTGCACCTGCGCCGAGGCGGCGTCCTTGCTGCCGGGCTCGAACGGGACGGGAAGCTGTTCGACGGAGACATAATAAGCCTGCGACGTCGGAATTTCAGGCTCACCCACCCATTGCAGGCGGATCACCTGGCGTCCGCCGGGGGGCAGCGCACCCTGCGGCGGGAAGACAAGGAATTTGTCGTCGGCCGGCGTTTCGGTGATCTTGCCGTCCTTGTCGATTTCCATGCGAAAGACGCGCGTCTGGAAAGCGAGCTTGCCGGGATTGATATTCTGGACTTCGACACGGGCGACGGTGTTGCTGCCGTTCGATTCCATTTCGACGACCATCGGCGAAACGCGCATCGCATAAGCCGCGGGGACAAGAATGAACAGCGCGGCAATCACCGCCAGCAGCGCCTTCGACTGGCGCTTCAGCACGGACAATATAGCCATGATTCCCCTTCCCCCCTGAATTTCACAGAATAATTGCATTCATTCATAAAGAAAGGGGAAAGATTGCTCTTCCCCCTTTCCCTATGGTTACGCCACGAGCTTAGAGCGCGCTGAGAACCAGCGTGGTCGTGCCCGCATAGGTGCCGGCGACCAGGCCCTTGTTGGTGATCGCAGGGGCGTTGAAGTTGATCGTCATGTTCGAACGCCATGCGCCCTGCTGCTTCGTGTTCGAGAGCTGCGAGGTCGACACTGCGAGCGACTGGCCCGTGCCGCTGGTGACGGTGTTCACCGGAACGCCGGTCCAGGCAGCCGTAACGCTGTACGGGATGTTCGCCTGGAATTCGTCGGTGTCATAGCCGCCGGCGGCGCTGTTCACGAGGCCATCGACGTTGTTCTTCGTGATCGAAACTTCGTTGTTGAAGTTGCAACCAGCGGTCAGCGTTTCGATGTTGGCAAACGCCGGGCCGACCATTTCGAAGGCCGAGTTGACGTTTTCGTTGTTGCCGGTGCGGACACCGATCACGCCGAAGTCGATGTTCGTCGCGCTGGCGTTGTTGCCGGCATAGAACGAGCAGTCCTTGTTCACCGAACCCGTGAGGTTGAACGTCGTGGTGACGGTCGGGGTCGCGGTTTCGCTGTCGCTCGGCGCATCGGCGACGGCGGTGTAACGGGTGCCGACGCCGAAGGCGAGGCCGAGTTCGAGACCGAAGGTCGCGAGCGGGCCGGGGTTCGTCGAGGTGTACGGAATGCCCGCAACGATGCCAGCATAGTGACGCTGGTTGGTCTGCGCAGCGGCCGGCGAAGCAATGCCGACAAGAGCGATGGCGGCAACGGCGCCGGTAAGAATCTTCTTCATAACCTTCTTCCCTCATTTTTGAACCGCGCCCCCGTCGCGGGGAGGCGGCTGTTCATATGCACCGGCTGGTCGGAGAACCCGGGGGGTCGGTGCCACCCCCAGGGCCTGATCCGTCCGCGAAGTCGCCCCTCGCGAAGGAATCTCGTCAAATCGGAGACACGGTGATCGTGATCGTCTCCGAATATTCGCCTGCCAGCAGCATCCCGGCCTCGCCCGTGGGCTGACCCAGTTCGACCGCCAGCGTCATGCCGTCGGTGGCGATGCCGCCATTGCTGGAAATCACGCCGCCGGCCTGAAGCTGGGCGCTGCTGAAACTTTTGCTGATCGTCTGCGACGACGGGAAACGCACCGGCATCTGCACCGCCAGATTATAGGGCAGCTTGCCGCCATAGGGGCCCTGGCCGTTCGGCATGGTGGTGTGCGTCAGTGCGCCGCTGGCGCCCTTGATCGTCATCGTGAAGGGGACGTTGCAATCGAAGGCGACGCGCGTCTGGATGCCCAGTCCGCGGCGTTCGAGGTTGCCGAAGTCCATGTCGCCGATGCTGCCGATGCCGCAATGTTCGCGAATCGACCCGCTGACCGCGATGTCGATCGACCGGGCGTTTTCGATTTCGCCCGCGACGGCGGGCGAAGCGAATGCAAACGCAGCAAGCGCGATAAGCAGCGGACGCATGGCTCTCCCCTCAAAAAACCTAGAACGGTTTCCGACCGGCTCATTGGCGGTCTCGGGCAACTGGATGCCCGGGGAAGTCGCGACCCGACTCACCCCCCCTTTCCGTTAAGACGAATTTAATACGACGGTTCAGTTAGATGTGAACCCCCAAAATGGCAGTTTGGCAAGATTCGACACCGGCGATGCCATTAGAAGCATTGAAAATTACCGGAGTTACGGGGGTTTCGACGGTTAATCCGAAAATCGGCCTCGCGGGCCGCTTTTGCGGCCGTCCTGATATGGAACAGTGGCGGTTAACTTCTTAACGCAAAAGCGGCCGATGTTTGGCGCCGGATCGGCGCTTTTCTGCGCCGTGGCGGGGCGGACATGCGGTGAGTCGCGGCAACAAAGCGCGGCTTTCGGGCGTTTCTGTCGGTCGCCATCCCGATTTGCGGGGTGCAAGAACAGAAAGTCGCCATGTCCAGCCTGCCCCGGCGCGCATCCGCGCCCCGAAATCCCGCGGGACCGTCCGCTGGCCTCTTCGCTCGCGTCCTCGGCTCGCCGCTGTTGGCGCACGAACCGGACGAAGCGCGCGTGCGCATTAACTCCTCGCTTACCCTGCGCTGCGACAAGCAGCCGCCTATGGTCATTCACGGAACGATGGTTGAGCCCCCCGCGGGCGAAGGGCAGCAGCGGGCGGATCGCCTGCGTCTCAATCTTGCGGTGGCGGGCGCGGTGGCGCCGGGTCAGGGCACCGAGGTCATCGTCCACAATATGTCGGTCAGCGGTGTGTTGATCGAAACTGCCGCCGATCTGATGATGGGGCAGGATATTACGATCGCCTTGCCCGAGGCCGGCGATGTCGTCGCCGCGGTCGTATGGCAGAGCGAGCGGCTTTATGGCTGTCGCTTCCGCCAGCCGTTGCCGCGCGCGGCGCTCAGCGCGGCGCGGCTGCGCAATCCGCTCCCCTCCGATTTCGATCCCGCCGACCGGGCCGAGGCCGACACCGATGCCGATGCGGAGGAGACGCTCGGCGCGCGGCTGCGGCGGCTGCGGCAGGCGCGCGGGCTGAGCCTCGCGGGGCTCGCCCAGGCGGCGGGTCTCAGCAAACCGAGCATCTGGGCGTGGGAAAATGGTACCACCGCGCCGCGCCGCACGAGCCTGCTCGCGCTGGCGCGTGCGCTCGACGTTCCCGAACAGCAGCTGACCGGCGTCGCGGCGATGGTCGGCCTGCGCGCTTCGGCGCGTGCGGAGGCGGATGCCGAGAGCGACATGCTGAAAGTGGAAATTGCCGCGGCACGCCGACGCATCGCGCTCGCCGCGGGTGTCGATGCCGCCAGCGTGCGGATCATGATCGAACTGTAACGCCGCCGCGGGCGGTTCAGGCGGACGCTTCGGGCGCTCCGCCCTCTTCCTCGCGGCGCAACCGGCGCGCCAGCCGCTCGTTACGGATTGCCGCCTCGCGCAGCCGCCGCGCCAGAAACGGGTCGTCGCTCGCGTCGGCCTTCAGCCGCGCGACCCGGGCGAGTTGCTCGTAATAAATGGCGTCGCGAATCGGTTCCACCCCGCCTCGTTAGCATGATCGCCGCCCGCGCCAGCAGCGACGGGCCCAGAAACTGTCGCCTTTTGGGACAATGGCGGATCTAGCCCGCGGCGTCGGGGCGCCAGCCGCGATAGAAGGTTTCGACCGCGGCTTCGACGTCGGCCTGCAGCCGCTCGATATCGTCGGGGTCGGTCATGCCGAGGATGGCGAACTGATAGAGGCCCGATTGGCAGAGGCCCGAAAAATGCTGGACGGCGCGCATCGGATCGCCAGCGCGCAGCTCGCCGCGCGCCATCTTCGCCGCCACCCAGTCGGCGGCGCGCGCCTTGCCCCGGCGCGGCCCGCGATCATAGAATGTCTTCGACAGGTGCGGAAAACGCTCGGCCTCGCCCACGACCAGGCGAAACAGCGACAGCAGGGGCGTCGCGGTCAATTTGGTCATCAGCACATTGCCGAACCGGCGCAGCACGTCGGGCACCGGCTCGTCGAGCGGCAGGTCGATGGCCAGCGCGTCGCCATAGCGTTCGACAATATCGTCCACCACCGCTTCGAACAGATCCTCCTTCGACGGGAAATAGGTCCAGAGCGTGGTTTTCGAGCCGCCGACCTTGCTGGCGATCGACGACATGGTGGTGCCGGCATAGCCATTGGCAAAGAACAGCTCGCGCGCGGCATCGACGAACGCCTTGCGGCGCGCGGTCGCGGCATCATCCATCACAACCGTACTGTCTGGTATCATTTCCGTTGACAAGCCATCCTCCGAAGTCCAATGGCGCATGATACCAGCTAGTATCGTTGGAAGCCATGCCCCGATCATTTTTCCTCTCTACCGCGGTTTTCGGCCTGTTGGCGGGCTGTGCGAGCGTTCCCGATCTCGGGCAGAAGCCCGTGCCGGCGGCCGCCGCCGCGCTCGATTCGCAGACGACTCTGGCCGATCAGGCGGGCGCCTGGCCGGTCGAGGGGTGGTGGCGGGGCTTCGGTGACCCGCAACTCGATGCGCTGATCGACGAAGGGCTGGCGGGATCGCCCGACATTGCGGTGGCCGCAGCGCGCGTGCGCGCCGCGGAGGCGCTGGCGCAGCAGGCGGGGGCGGCGCTGCTCCCGCGTGTCGGCATCCAGGGCAGCGCCGGCGGCGTCCAGCAAAGCAAGAATATGGGAATCCCGCCGGCTTTCGTTCCCGACGGCATTCAGGATACCGGCAGCATCGCCGCAACCTTCGGCTTCGATCTCGACTTGTGGGGCAAGAACCGCGCAGCGCTGGCGGCGGCAACGTCCGAAGCCGAAGCGGCGCGCGTCGATGCTGCGCAGGCGCGGCTGATGCTGACGACCGGGATTGCCACCGCTTACGCCGATCTGGCGGGCTATTATGCCGATCTCGACGTCGCGCAGGACGCGATCCGTATCCGCGGCGCGAGTGCTGATCTGTCGGCGAAGCGCACCGCCGCCGGGCTCGACAATCAGGCGACGCAGCGGCAGGCCGAAAGCCGTGCCGCCTCGGCGCGCGGCGATGTCGCCGCGATCGAGGAGGCGATCGCGCTCACCCGCAACCGCCTTGCCGCCCTGCTCGGCGCCGGGCCCGATCGCGGCCGGACCATCGCGCGTCCGGCGCTTGCGGCGCCGTCGCTCGCGCTGCCGCCGCAGGCGGGGATCGACCTGGTCGGCCGGCGACCCGACATTGTCGCGGCCCGGCTGCGGGCCGAGGCGGCGGCGAAGCGCATCGACGTTGCACGTGCCGCCTTTTATCCGAACATCAACCTGTCGGCGCTCGTCGGGCTCCAGTCGCTCGGGCTGTCGAACCTGTTCAAGACCGGGTCCGAATATGGCAATGGCGGCGCGGCGATCAGCCTGCCGATCTTCGAGGGCGGGCGGCTGCAGGGCCAGTATCGCGGGGCGTGGGCCGATTATGACGGCGCCGTCGCCAATTACGACCGCACGCTCGTCGCCGCGCTGCGCGATGTCGCCGACATCGTCGCCAGCCGTGACGCCATAGCGCGCCAGCTTGCCGACCGGCGCGACGCGCTGAAGGCCGCGGCCGACGCCGCCAACCTTGCCGGGCTGCGCTACCGTGCCGGCCTTTCCAACCAGCTTGCGCAGCTCACCGCCGAGGATAGCCAGGTCGCGCTCGCGCGCGCGGTCGCCGACCTCGAAGCGCGCCGGCTTTCGCTCGACATTGCCCTGATCCGCGCCCTGGGCGGCGGATTTGCGGCCGCATCGCCAACAGGAGACAAGCAATGACCGATACTCCCGCGGTCGACAGCGAAACCCCCGCCGCCGCCGAAGGGCGCCCGGCGACGCGCCGCAAGGCGCTGCGCATCCTTGCGCTCGTCGTGGTGACGATCGCGGCGCTGTGGGGCATCTGGTATTTCCTGACGCAGGCCGGGCGCGTGTCGACCGACAATGCCTATGTCGGCGCCGATTCGGCCGCGGTTACCGCGCTCGTCTCCGGCCCCGTCAAAGAGGTGCGCGTCAGCGGCACCCAGGCGGTGAAGAAGGGCGATATCCTCGTCATCCTCGACGATGCCGATCAGCGCATCGCGCTTGCCGATGCCGAAGCTGCGCTGCGACAGGCACGCCAGCGCTATGGCCAAGCGAGCGCCAATGCCGATGCCGCACGAGCGCGCGTTTCGGCGCGCGGCGCCGATATCGCGCAGGCCCGCGCGCGGCTTCGCGACGCCGATGCGGCGGTGGCGAAAGCGCGCGCCGAACTGGCCCGCCGCGAAGGCCTCGCCGGAACGGGCGCTGTGTCCGGCGAAGAATTGACCGCGGCGCGCACCGCCTTTGCATCGGCCAGCGCGGCGCGCGATCTTGCCGCGGCGGCGATCGCTTCGGCCGAAGCGACGCGCGGTTCGGCGAGCGGCGATCTCGGTGCCGCCGAGGCGGTGGTGCGCGGCACGACGATCGAGACCGCCCCCGATGTCGCGGCGGCGCAGGCGCGGCTCGAAAAGGCGCAGCTGGACCTCGAACGCACGATCATCCGCGCGCCCGTCGCCGGCATCGTCACCAATCGTCAGGTTCAGGTCGGCCAGCGGATCGCGGCCGGCGCACCGATCATGGTGATCGTTCCGATCGCCACCGCCTATGTCGACGCCAATTACAAGGAAAGCCAGTTCCGCAAGATCCGCATCGGCCAGCCGGTCGAGCTCACGTCCGACTATTATGGCGGCGATGTCGTCTATCACGGCAAGGTGATCGGGATCGCGGGCGGGACGGGCGCCGCCTTTTCGCTGATCCCCGCCCAGAATGCGACGGGCAATTGGGTGAAGGTGGTGCAGCGCCTGCCGGTGCGCATCGCGCTCGACCCCAAGGAATTGCAGGCGCATCCGCTTCGCGTCGGCCTGTCGATGGAAGCGACGATCGACACGCGCGGAAAGTGAGCTGAACGATGGCCAGCGCCGCCGCATCCGCCGTATCGACACCGGCCGGGCCGCAGCCGCTGAGCGGCGTCAAGCTGCTCGCCGCGGCCTTCGCGCTCGCGCTCGCAAATTTCGTCGTCGTGCTCGATTCGACGATCGCCAATGTCTCGGTCCCCCATATCGCCGGCGGCCTTGCCGTATCGCCGACGCAGGGAACTTGGGTGATCACCAGCTACGCCGTTGCCGACGCGATCAGCGTCCCGCTCACCGGCTGGCTCGCCGCGCGGTTCGGCACGGTGCGCTGGTTCATCGTGTCGATCGTGGGTTTCGGCATCTTCTCCTTCCTGTGCGGCATTTCGCGCACGCTCGACGCGCTGATCCTGTTCCGCGTCCTGCAGGGCCTCGCGGGCGGGCCGCTGATGCCGCTGTCGCAGATATTGCTGCTGCGCATCTTTCCGAAGGAAAAGGCCGGGGTCGGGCTCGCGATCTGGTCGATGACGACAACGACGGCGCCGATTCTGGGGCCAATTCTGGGCGGGCTGATCAGCGACAATTGGAGCTGGCCCTGGATTTTCTTCATCAACCTGCCCGTCGTCGCTGTCTGTGCCTTCGGCGTCGGCAGCATGCTTGGCGCGTTCGAGACGAAGAAGGCGAAGATGCGGATCGACATCGTCGGCCTCATCCTGCTCGTCTTGTCGGTCGGCTCTTTTCAGGTCATGCTCGACACCGGGCGCGAGCACGACTGGTTCGGATCGGCATGGATCGTCATGCTGGCGATCGTCGCCGCGATCAGCTTCGCTGCCTTTCTGATCTGGGAGCTGACCGACGCCAATCCGGTGGTCAATGTCCGGGTCTTCCGCTTTCGCGGCTTCAGTTTCGCGACCGTCGCCATCTCGCTCGGCTTCGGGGCCTTTTTCTCGCAGGTCGTGCTGACGCCGCTGTGGTTGCAGCAGGTGGCGGGCTACACCGCGACCGAAACCGGTTTCATCGTCGCGTGGATCGGCTGTTTCGCTGTGCTCTTCTCGCCATTGGCGGCGGGGCTGCTGACCAAGATCGATGTGCGGATCACCGTCTGCGCGGGCATCTTGTGGATGGCGCTGATGTCGATCCTGCGCGCGCGCTGGAATACCGACGTCGATTATTGGAGCCTCGCGCTGCCGCATCTGCTGCAGGGGATGGGCATGCCCTTCTTCTTCGTCGGGCTGACCGCGCTGGCGCTGAGTTCGGTACCGGCGAAGGATCAGACCTCGGCGGCCGGCCTGATGAGCTTCCTGCGCACCCTGAGCGGCGCGATCGGCACCGCCATCGCGACAACGGCGTGGGACGACGCAAGCCGCGTATCGCGCGCCGAACTGGTGCCCGCGCTCAACGGCGCGGCCGAGACGATGGACAAGATGCAGAATGCCGGGCTGACGACCGAGCAGGCGCGCGCCGCGCTTGACCGGATCGTCGATGTTCAGGCCTCGACGCTCGGTGTGCTGCATATCTTCCTCGCCGCCGGGACGGTCTTCGTCATCGCGGCAGCGGCGGTGTGGCTGATCCCGCGGCCCAAGACGATCTCGATGGGCGCTTCGCACTAGCTCCGATCGGGCTTCGCACCGGCGGACAGCCGTGCTAGGCGCGCGCCCATGCTGACGATCAACAATCTGACCGTGCGACTGGGCGGCCGCACCATCCTCGACCGCGCGAGCGCTAGCCTGCCACCGAAAAGCCGCACCGGACTGATCGGCCGCAACGGTGCGGGCAAGTCGACGCTGATGAAGGCGATGATCGGCGAGCTGGAGGCCGACGACGGCGGGATTGAAATGCCGCGCAAGACGCGCCTCGGCTATATCGCGCAGGAAGCGCCGAGCGGCAGCGCGACGCCGTTCGAAACAGTTCTCGCCGCCGATACCGAACGCGCCGACCTGCTCGAACGATCAGAGATCGAAACCGACCCCGACCGGCTCGCCGACATTCACGAGCGGCTGATCGCGATCGACGCCTATACCGCGCCGGCGCGTGCCGCGCGCATCCTGATCGGGCTCGGCTTCGACGAGGATATGCAGGGGCGCCCGCTCGACAGCTTTTCGGGCGGGTGGAAAATGCGCGTTGCGCTCGCCGCGCTGCTCTTTTCGAACCCCGACCTGCTGCTGCTCGACGAACCGTCGAACCACCTCGACCTCGAAGCGACGATGTGGCTTGAAAGCTTCCTGCGCTCCTATCCGGGGCAGCTTGTCGTGATCAGCCATGAACGCGACCTGCTCAACAATGTGGTCGACCATATTCTGCATCTCGAAGGCGGGAAGGTGACGCTCTACGCCGGCGGCTATGACGCGTTCGAGCGCCAGCGCGCCGAACGCGCGGCGCAGCTTGCGGCGGCGAAGGCGGCGCAGGACGCGCAGCGCGCCAAATTGCAGGACTATATCGCCCGCAACAGCGCGCGCGCCTCGACCGCGAAGCAGGCACAGTCGCGCGCCAAGCAACTCGCCCGGATGCAGCCGATTGCGGCGATCGCCGACGATCCGAGCCTGGTGTTCGATTTCCCGAGCCCCGGTGACGAACTCAAGCCGCCGCTGATCACGCTCGACCTTGCCAGCGTCGGCTATACCCCCGGCGCGCCGGTGTTGCGCCGCCTGAACCTGCGTATCGATCCCGACGACCGCATTGCGCTGCTCGGCCGCAACGGCAACGGCAAGACGACGCTCGCGCGCCTGCTCGCGGCGCAGTTGAAGCCCGAAGAGGGCGGCATGGCGGTCGCGGGCAAGATGCGCGTCGGCTACTTCACCCAATATCAGGTCGAGGAACTCGACGGCGCCGATACTCCGCTCGGCCATATGACGCGCGTGATGGCGGGCAAGACCCCCGGCGCGGTGCGCGCGCAACTGGGACGCTTTGGCTTTTCGGGTAACAGGGCGACGACCGAGGTCGGCAAGCTGTCGGGCGGCGAGCGGGCGCGGCTCGCGCTCGCGCTGATCACGCGCGAGGCGCCGCACCTCTTGATCCTCGACGAACCGACCAACCACCTCGACGTCGATGCGCGCGAGGCGCTGGTGCAGGCGCTTAACGGCTTCGAGGGCGCGGTGCTGATCGTCAGCCACGACCGCCATATGCTCGAACTCTCGGCCGACCGGCTGGTCCTGGTCGATGACGGAACGGCCCGCGATTTCGACGGCAGCATGGACGATTATGTCGCGTTCATCCTCGGCAAGTCGCCCTCCGGCGATGATGCGAAGGCGGCGCCCGCGAAGCCGAAGGATGCAAAGGCGGCGCGGCAGGAAGCGGCGAAGGCGCGCGAGGCCCAGGCGGCGTTGCGCAAGACCGCCAAGGATCATGAGGCGCGCGCGGCCAAGCTCGCGCAGCAGGTCAGCGCGATCGACCGCGCAATGTTCGACCCCGCGAGCGCCGACCCGGCGCTTGCCAAGCTGACGATGGGCGATCTCGCGCAGCGCCGCGGCAAGCTCGCATCCGAGCTGGAACGCGTCGAGGCGGCGTGGATGGAAGCGCTGGAGGCGATCGAGGAAGCGGCGTAGTCGCCAAGACAAGAAGCGTCGCCCCCCGCGCAGGCGACGGTCTATCTGAAGCGCCCCGGCATTGACTCGCGGTCCGCGATCCATCATAATAGTTTCAATTGAAACCACATTAAGGGACTGACCATGGCCGACCTGTTCGACAATCCGCTGGGCCTCGACGGCTTCGAATTCGTCGAATTTTCGGCGCCTGAAAAGGGCATGCTCGAACCGGTGTTCGAACGGATGGGTTTCACGCGCATCGCGCGGCACCGCTCGAAGGATGTGGCGCTTTGGCGGCAGGGCGACATCAACCTGATCGCCAACTACGAACCCAAATCGCCCGCCGCCTATTTCGCCGCCGAACATGGCCCGTCGGCGTGCGGCATGGGCTGGCGTTGCCGCGACGCGGCGAAAGCCTATGCCGAGGCAATCGCGCGCGGGGCCGAGCCGGTGGAGGTCAAGACCGGGCCGATGGAATTGCGGCTGCCCGCGATCCGCGGCATCGGAGGCTCGATCATATATCTGATCGACCGTTATGGCGACGGGCTGAACATCTATGACATCGACTTCGTCTATGAAGACGGCGTCGACCGCCATCCCGAAGGGGCGGGGCTGAAGGTGATCGATCACCTGACGCACAATGTCTATGGCGGGCGCATGGCGCATTGGGCGGCTTTTTACGAACGCATCGCGGGCTTCCGCGAAATCCGCTATTTCGACATCAAGGGCGAATACACCGGCCTGACCTCGAAGGCGATGACCGCTCCCGATGGCAAGATCCGCATTCCGCTGAACGAAGAAGGCGCGGGCGGGGGCGGCCAGATCGAGGAATATCTGCGCGCCTATAATGGCGAGGGTATCCAGCATATCGCCTTCAGCTGCGACGATCTTTACGCGTCGTGGGACAAGCTCAAGGCGCTCGGCAATCCCTTCGCGCCGTCGCCGCCCGCAACCTATTACGAGATGCTCGCCGACCGCCTTCCGGGCCATGGTGAGCCGGTCGATGAACTGAAATCGCGCGGTATCCTGCTCGACGGATCGACGACCGAGGGCGACCCCCGCCTGCTGCTCCAGATTTTCGGACAGACCGTGATCGGCCCCGTTTTCTTCGAATTCATCCAGCGCAAGAAGGATGAAGGCTTCGGCGAGGGCAATTTCACCGCGCTGTTCAAGTCGATGGAACTCGACCAGATCCGCCGCGGCGCGCTCAATGTCGAGGAGCCCGCCGAATGACGAGTCCGATCAAATTGGGCGGCGTCCACCACGCCGCCTATCGCTGCAAGGACGCGAAGGAGACGGTCGAATGGTATGAGGCCATGCTCGGCATGACCTATACGACCGCCTTTGCCGAGGATCATGTGCCGTCGACCGGCGAATATGATCCGTATATGCACGTCTTCCTCGACGCGGGGAACGGCAATATCCTCGCCTTTTTCGAGTTGCCGAACCAGCCCGACATGGGCCGCGACGAAAATACGCCCAAGTGGGTCCAGCATCTCGCCTTCAAGGTCGGCAGCTATGACGAGCTGGTCGGCGCCAAGGCGCATCTCGAGGCGAATGGGATCGATGTGCTCGGCCCGACGCATCACGGCATCTTCAAGTCGATCTATTTCTTCGACCCCAACGGCCACCGCGTCGAACTGGCGTGCGACATCGGCACCGACGAACAATATGCCGAACTCGCGCGCGTCGCGCCACTGATGCTCGAAGAATGGAGCCGGACGAAAAAGGCCCCGCGCCACGCCGACTGGCTGCATCAGGCGGCAAACGAGTAATCCGCCACGAAAAATCGGGTGTTCCCCCGCGAAGGCGGGGGCCCCTCTCCTGCCGGTTCGAATAGCATTGTCCGGCGATGGACCCCCGCCTTCGCGGGGGAACACGTCCTTATTGCGGTTCGGTGGCTATTTCCGGTCCAGTCCGATGCTTTCCAGGGTCGCATGACTGCATTTGTCGGCGGTCTTGCTGCCGCCGCCCGACAGCGCACTCGCGGCGATGAAGCCCCCGACGACGAGGATGATGAAGCCGCCCGCGACCCAAGCGAGATATTTGTCGATGAACGCCTTGATCGGTGCCCCGAACAGGCGGAACAACAGGCCTACTAGCATGAAGGAAAAGGCCCGGCTCGCGAGGCTTGCCCACAGGAAGGTGACGAAGTTCATGTGGATGAAGCCGGCGGTGATCGTCAGCAGCTTGAAGGGAATCGGCGTCGCGCCCTTCACCAGGATGATCTCGGCGCCATAGTCGCGCAGATAGCAGGCAGCGGCAGGAAAGCTCTCGGTCAGATGGAGCACGCCGAGCAGCCACAGCCCGACGCTTTCGTACAAGAAGAAGCCAATCCCATAGCCGAGCATCCCGCCCGCGACCGACGCGAGCGTGCAGATCAGCGCATAGCGCACGGCCTTTTTGGGTTCGGCGAGGCACATCAGCCCCAGCATCGGATGCGGCGGGATCGGAAAGAAGCTCGCCTCGACGAACGACACCAGCGCCAGCCAATATTCGGCGTGCGGATGCGCCGATTTCTCCATCGTCCAGCCATAAAGGCGCTGGATCATCGACTTGTTGCGCGGGATGGCGGTCATGCTGGTCCTTGTTGAATGCCGCCCTCGCGACTTTTCCCACCCCTATGCCGTTCGTGTCGAGCGAAGTCGAGACACGCTTGGGACGCACAGGGTTTCGGCGTGTCTCGACTTCGCTCGACACGAACGGAAATCAGAGCCTAGTGCCGGAAATGCCGCATCCCCGTGAACACCATCGCCAGGCCGGCTTCGTTCGCCGCCGCGATCACCTCGTCGTCGCGGATCGAGCCGCCCGGCTGGATGACGCAGGTGGCGCCTGCTTCGACCGCGGCGAGCAGCCCGTCGGCGAAGGGGAAGAAGGCGTCGCTGGCGACCGCGCTGCCGACGGTGCGCGGGCTCGCCCAGCCGTGGCTCTCGGCCGCTTCGCGCGCCTTGATCGCGGCGATGCGCGCGCTGTCGCGGCGGTTCATCTGTCCCGCGCCGATGCCGGCGGTTGACCCGCCCTTGGCATAGACGATGGCGTTCGACTTCACATGCTTGGCGACGGTCCAGGCGAAGAGCGCGTCGGCCAGTTCCTCGTCGGTCGGCGCGCGGTCGGTGACGACTTTCAGGTCATCGCGCGTGATGCGGCCATTGTCGCGCGTCTGCGCGAGCCAGCCGCCGGCGATCGCCTTCATCACCAGCCCGCCGCGCGCCGGATCGGGCAGGTCGCCGGTGAGCAGCAGGCGGAGGTTCTTCTTCTTCGCGAACACCGCGCGCGCGTCGGCGTCGGCATCGGGCGCGCAGACAACTTCGGTGAAGATGCTGCTGATCGCCTCGGCCGTCGCGCCGTCGAGCGGGCGGTTGACCGCGATGATGCCGCCAAAGGCCGAGACATCGTCGCATTTCAGCGCTGCGTCATAGGCTTCGGTCAGCGACGCCGCGGTGGCGACCCCGCACGGGTTGGCGTGCTTGACGATGACGCAGGTCGGATCGGCCTCACGTAATTCGGCGACGAGTTCGAGCGCCGCGTCGGCGTCATTGAGATTGTTGTAGCTAAGCTCCTTGCCCTGCACCTGCTCGGCCTGCGCGACGCCGCGCGCCGACGGGCCGACGGGGAGGTAGAGCGCCGCCTTCTGGTGCGGATTTTCGCCATAGCGCAGTTCGCCCGACAGCCTGGTCGTGAGCGGCAGCGTGTCGGGGAAGAGCTTGCCCTGATCGGCGAAGGCGAACCATTGCGCGATCATGCTGTCATAGGTGGCGGTGTGCGCAAAGGCGGTCGCGGCGAGCCGCTTGCGCAAGCCGAGCGTGGTCGCGCCGCCATTGGCGTCCATCTCGGCGATCACCGCGGCATAATCCTCAGGCTCGGTGACGATGCCGACGAAGGCATGGTTCTTCGCCGACGAGCGCACCATTGCGGGGCCGCCGATGTCGATATTCTCGATGATCGTATCGCGGTCGGCGCCGCTCATCACCGTCTGAAGGAAGGGGTAGAGGTTGACGACGACCAGGTCGATGCCGCCGATGCCATGCGCCTCCATCGACGCGACATGCGCGGCATCGTTGCGCACCGCCAGGATGCCGCCGTGGACCGTCGGGTGCAGCGTCTTGACGCGGCCGTCCATCATCTCCGGAAAGCCGGTCAGGTCGGAGACGTCGAGCACGTCATGCCCCGCATCGCGCAGCGCCTTGGCTGTGCCGCCGGTCGAAACCAGCTCGACGCCGTGGCGGACGAGCGCCGCGGCAAGAGCGGCGAGGCCCGCCTTGTCGCTGACGGAAAGGAGCGCGCGGCGGACGGGAACGAGATCGGTCATGGGAGGGCGGCCTTTGCAAGACGGGAAAGACGCGGTCCCCCTAGGCGGGTGCGGGCATTTGGGCAAGGGTCGTCGCCCCCGCCTTCGCAGGGGCGACGTTTTCGACTACAGGCCCAGCCCCGCCGCAATCCGGTCCCAGCGCACCAGCTTGAAATTCTGCGCTGCGGGCGCATTGTCGCCGTCCTGCGCCAGGAACAGGCCGCCCGGATACGCCGCGCCGAAATTGCCCGCGACCGCTTCGATGCCGTCGGTTTCGCTCGTCGCGCCATAGCGTCCCGCCGCAATGGCGAAGCGACCGACATAGTCCATGCCGGGCAGGCGGAAGACCGCATAGGCGTTGTCGCCCTGGCTCGATGCGATCAGGTAGCGCTGTCCCTTGTGATCGATCGTCGCAAGCCCTTCGACGTCGGCGACCAGCCGCTGGTTGTCGACGGGCGCGACGAGCTTCGCATCGACGCCGCTCGCGTTCGGCGTCAGCCGCCAGATGCCGGCATCCTCCTCACCGACATACAGCGTGTCGCCGTCGAAGACGCAGCCTTCGGACTGGGTCGGAATCTTGTGCTCCCACTGCACGGCAAAGGCGGGTTCGGCCCCCTCGGCGAGCGCCAGCGTGCCGACGCGCACCGTGCCGTCCTTGATAATCAGGGCTGCCGTCACCGGCTCGCCGGGCGCGCTGCGCTTGAGGCAGAGGCCATAGGCTTCGCCGGGGCCCGCCGAGGCGCGGCCGAGGCTGGTAAGCGCGGGCTTGGCACCGTCGAGCGCGAAGACCGCGAGATGCGCGTTCACACCGTCGTTACGGTCGCTCGCGACGACGATATTGCCGACGACATCGACATTGTTGACGCGCCCGCCTTCCAGAAAGGCGAGGTCGCGGCCGGCAAGGTCATAAACGTGCAGCCCCGCCTTCTTGTCGGTCGCGACGATCAGCGCGCGGCCGGGGTTGGCCGGATCGACCCAGATCGCCGGATCGTCGGCGGCGTCGGCCTTCGCTGTGCCGACGGGGGCGGTTTCGCCGTCGGCGGTGACGGCGACCGGTGGCAGGCCGTGGATCGCCGGACCCTGCTGCGCGGCGCATCCGCCGAGCAAGGCGGCAAAGCCGATCGAAGCGGCGAGCTGCCGCGAGCGCAAAGACATCATCGAAATTCCCCTGTCATGCCGATCGATTCGGGCCGGTCATTTGCCGCGCGCGACGCAGGCGCCGCCGTCAGGACCGACGGTGCCGCTGCACCGCCGCGCCGCGATCGTCGGTTCGTCGATCTCGCGCAGGATATTGGCGCCGTCGGCGCGGCGTTCCAGCGTGAAGCCATCATAGAGGCGGCCCGACGCGGTGAAGGTCCGGAAGGCAAGCCGCCGCGGTTCGACATCGACGATCTGATAGAGTCCGGTCGCTTCGGCGACCTTGTCGGGTTGCCACGGGGTGCGGTCGTTGAGCGCGTACATCTTCGATCCGGTGACCGAGACAAGATAGACCGGCCCCTGCACGCTGCCGTCGGCGCGCGCCCTGGCGCTGGCTTCGCGCCCCGCTTCGGAGGTCAGGCGGCTGTAGCAATGGTCGTGCCCCTGCAGGACGAGATCGACCTTGCGCGCGTCGAACACCGGCTTCCATGCCGCCTTGATTTCCTTGGTGTCGTTGGGCCGCGCACAGGTGAAGACGGGCTGGTGGAACAGCACGACGTTCCAGTTGGCCTTGCTCGACGCGAGCGCGGCATCGAGCCAGCGCGTCTGCGCCGCCATCGTGCCGAGGTCGAGGGCAGAGGTGCCGTCGAGGACGATGAAGCGCACGCCCTGATAATCGACATAATAGGTCGTCGACTTGACCGGATCAGCGCCGTTCGACGGCAACGCGAACTGCGCGGGCCAATAGGGACCGAGCCGGCGGCTTTCGCTGCCGTCGGGCGCGAGGTCGTCGACATATTCATGATTGCCCGTCGCGGGCAGCTGGGGGACGATCGCATAATTATAGCCGCCCGCCTGGTTCCATTCGCCCCATTCGTCGTCATGGTCGAGGTCATCGCGCTGGCCGACGAGATCGCCGGCATGGAGGACGAGGCGAATGTCGCCATTGGCGTGGAACGCCTGCCGGATGACGCGGCTGGCATAGGTCAGGATGCCGTTCTGGACATCGCCCAGATACAGAAAGCGGA
>Ga0209941_1000363_pt1 | contig 62442 bp, 57 predicted proteins | sample ThiBiot_300_plan_FD_183945 | JGI IMG/M metagenome (GOLD analysis project Ga0209941, IMG submission 183945) | Wastewater bioreactor microbial communities from Cape Town, South Africa - Thiocy_solids_1 (SPAdes) | ecosystem: Engineered > Bioremediation > Thiocyanate > Unclassified | place: South...
TGTTTAGCAAAATCAATAGCATTTATTCCTTTAAACATAACTAAATAATTTAGAATAAAAATACTAATTTAATTAGTCTCCGCAATGTATTATCTTTAGTTTGAGGTCATTCTACCTAATCCTATAATTATAAGTATTATTTAGTAAATGAAAGAATTTTTGAAAAATTTCTTTCGAGCTTCCCTATGTTCCATTTGAACAGCATATTTTGAGAGAAATTTGGTTGGTCTTGTGGTACCAGTGAGAAATACAGAACTTTATATAAAACCTGATGATATGGTGACCAGCAAATTCAAAATAAATTCACCTACAGCCAATGCAGAAAGAACTGACCTGGAAAAATTTTAATTGGGATAAGTTTCAAATGTTATGTGTTTATATCGCACAGAATATGCTACCTGCCTATACATTTGAAGAATATTTAAAAACCGGACAGAAGCAAGATGGAATTGACCTTATCTCTTCTGATTTTAAAAATGGCAAAGCGGTTACGATTCAATGTAAGCTTCATGGAAAAATAGTTGTAAGCGAATTCAAAGAAATAGTTTCAGAATTCCTGACCGGGAAATTTCGTGAATCTTCCTCGCATTTTTTTATTGCTACTAATGCTGATTTGCAAAAAAGGGATCTGCAATCAGAGATTCAAAAATATAAAACTGAACTTCAGCTTACATATAATATTGAATTTGACTGCTGGGATAAGAAAAAAATAGAAGAGCGTTTAAGAAACATGTGGTCGGTAGTAGCCTTTTTTTTCAGCAAAAACGAGGCGGATGCTTTCTGTATAAGGCGAGTCCGTTTGCCGGCCAATTCAACAAAACAAAAGGCGCTGGAATTCATACCGCGGAAATTAATCGCCTGCAAGGATCCGAATGCAGGTTCGCCTGATATTTCAACGTACTTTACCAGGAAATACGTGGACTGGCTTCATATAATGAAAACCCGTCCTTTAGATAGCTTCCGGCAATGCCTGATAGCAGATGCATACCAGGGGAAAAGCACTTATTTAAAATATATCGCAGATAGTATTAACGGTAGCGGGCTTGGTCTGGTCCCACTTTTTGTAGAGATCAAAGACTACACGATCCAACCGGTTGAAACGCTCCTGGAAAAGATATACAATCAGTGGAAAGATATTCCGTTTTTAGATATCGTTGTGATAATAGACGGGCTGGATGAAGTATCGAACGATGCGTTTATTGAAATGTCAAAGCACATCAATGAATTTGCATTACTGTACCCCAACCTCAAATTGTTAATTTCATGCAGAAGACTATTTTTCAATATTTATAGCATAGGCAATGTATTAAAAACCTTCAGCTTTTCCGAACTGGTAAATATAGATAAAGAAGATCTTCGACAATATTTAACGCTGAAATTACAGGGCAAAGCCAGTCTCTTTGAAGAGCAGGTAAAATCAAAAGGGTTGGAACCTATGCTCCAGGACCCCTTTTACCTGGTGAATCTTGTAAATATTTATTTGACCTCTAATAAAATCAGCGCAAGCAAGCTTGACCTACAGAATGAATTACTGGAAATAAGTTATAAGAGATCGGTCGAAAGACAAACCCGTCAGGGAAAACGTCTCAGACACGACAGCGTCCTATTTAAAAAGGTTGCGAAGAAATTTGCTTTTGCCCTGCAACTTGCCGGAACCAACAGCCTAAATGACGAAGACTTACAAATACTATTCAACCATCCTGACGAACGCAGTCTGCTGCAGCATAATCCACTCGTCTCCTGTTCCAACGAAAAATGGGGATTTGTCAGTGCCATTTTCCAGGAGTTTTTATCGGCAATGGTGCTGTCCCAAATGAAATTTGAAAAGGTAATTTCGCTCTGTACTATAGGGAAGGAAATAAAGAAAATAAGACCAAAATGGGTTCAAACGATAAGCACACTTGTTTCACTCTCCAATCCCGGTGAAGAACTCTTTGAAAATGCTATTACTTTAATCGAGTCTGATAATATTGAAATCCTCTTTGACACCGAACATTCCAAATTCAGCAATCAGGCAAAACTTTCGATAATCAAAAAAGTGATAGAAGATTGCGACGAAAAAGGAACAAGACCGGTATATGCATATGAAAGAAAAATAGGGGACTTTGTGACTGGATCCCACTCAAGTATTGAGTATCTGTTGGACAGGCTGTTTTCATCCGATGCACTAGCATCGACCAGATTAATATGTTGCAGGATCATCAAGAGCAGCAAGCTAAGTCAATCACAACAAGACAGGATAACTGCTGTTATCCTGAACGAAATACAATTAACGGATGATGTGGAGTTAGCCGCACTGTTAGTGGACATCATCCCTACCCCGGAGTCAGACGGGAAATTTTGGATTGATGCATTGATCTCGTTACAATCCCTTAACAAACGGTTTGAATTCCGGAGAAGCGTTTATAATTTAATCGTCCGCTTGGATCTGGTGGATCACTATTTTAATTACGGTATTGAGGGAATTAAATATCTTAACGAATACAAAAAGGGATTTGCAGTCGCAGGCGCAGAAACATCTCTTCATGAATTTATTTTAGCTTCGAAAAATGTCAACAATATTTCCAGGCTCTTTCGAAACGACACCATAGATCTCTGGCTGGATAATAGTAAGTTTGAAGGGAGCAGTATCCCTGGTTTTCTGACACTTCTAATGAACAAATGCCGTGATATGTATAAAAAGGAGCCGGCTATTATTTTTCCTATTGCAGGATTTATCAGGTCAATTGGAAAAAAGTTTCTGTCATCACAGTACAAGGAAGTTGACGAGTTCTTAAATGAAACAGGAAGCCGCTGGGTGGTTGTAAAGATTCTTATTGACAATATTTTTAAAGATCAAAACTGGGAGCTCGGTTCCTTGATTTCTCATGAATGCTTTGACTATATTCTTTTTGAGTTTGAGATTAACAATTACCCGAATTCAAGTCTTGTTCGTTGTGTTTATGGTTGCGGTATAAGAAACAGAGACGATTCCTATGAGAGTTTTTTAAAGTTATGTAATGACGCTACCGAAAATACGCTGCATGATAAGGCATCTATAGAAAAGCAAAAAGAAATTTTAGAATTCGAAGCACGTAAGAGAAAAAATGATATCAAGCACCTGATGTCAAAAAGCAGCTTTCGGGCTTCGATTAAAAATTTCTTTAAAAATGGCGGCACATTAAGTGTTCCGAAAGCAGACATAGAAATATTCATTGACGAACAACCTGTGAGAACACTCGCACAGTCAAATGTTCAATTTAATTTCCTGATGCACTATGTCAGAACCGGGAAAAAGATTTCACTGAATGAATGTTTGGCAAAATTAAACGCTAAAGGGTTTTATGAAGTGTTTCAGGTTATGGAAATACTTAGTTATAACGCAATGGATGAGGATGCTAAAAAAGTGTTGACACCTATTATTGAAAATTATTTCAATAAACATATTCTTAACGCAGATTTTAAAGGGGGAATATCTCAAAATGGAAATCGCATCTCATTCAAAAACCTTGAAGCCAGGCTTGTTGAAATATTTAGGCATTTTGATGTTGAAAATCCTAAAGAAAAGCTGATGGAAATGGTGTGGTTTGATTTCTATGGCACTTCGGGGCTTACGATGGCAAAAGCCCAAAAGAAGAAAAGCCTTTCAGAACTGATATTGGAGAAGTTAAGTGTGGAGGATACTGAAATATTCAAAATGAAATTAGTTGACAATCTGTCCAGAGGCATTCAGGTAGAAGGCGTTTTGGGCAACCATATAGCATTATGTGGACTACTGGGTATCACAGAAGCAAAGGATATAATATGGAAAATAATTACTGCTTCTGTAAAAGACGAAACACAATCTTTTTTGACTGATGCCATTGAAATTTATTTGAATTTGGGCGGCGATAAGGAAAATCTTGTTGTCCTCTTTAGGACACTTAACTGCTATAACAGCTATCTATTTTATTACCTGTGTCAACAACTTGCTGGCAGCCACCCGGAAATTGTAGGAAGCAAAGGGCAGGAAGCAGTCAATGCATCAGATACGGCCGACGAACGCAAACTATCAATAGCCCATATCCTTTCCAGTATTGGTTCAACAGGAGGATTCAAATATCTGGTCAATTATGTAGGAGCCTCAAATGCAAGGCATATTGAAATTCAGTCCGATGATTCCATAAAAAACATTCCGACCGATGTCGCATTCAGGGAATTAAAAAACATTACTCATTTAATCGAACCTAAGAAAAAAGTTTCAATAGATGAGTTCTATGGAAATGGACGTACTATACTGATTGAATGGTTGTATGCATTGGCGATAAGAAGTGAGCAGGAAATGTTTGACACCATCAGGTTTCTGGAAAAAGTAAAAATGAATTTATTAGTAAGATATAATCGTCCCGGAGAATTGAGCAATATAGACTTCTATATCAAGCGGATTCTTGAAAACTTTCGGCATTTTGATAAGACACCGATGGCTGTTGAGGAGATAGGAAGGGTTCTAAATGCAATAGTAAGATAAACGATTTAATTGTGACTAACAGGCTCTGTCGTTTTGTCAAAATAGTTGTAGCTCCCTTGGGAGATCACCTGCCTTATTAAGACCAAAGTGGCTGAAAAAATACAAAAGATAATATTTGAGAACTTTAAATGTAATTCCTAATACTTAATTGACTATTTGGTGATAAGCATCTTGATATTTAATAGCTTCGATATTATTCTTCGGCATTTTGTAATCAGAAAGATCAATGGGCGCAATAACCTTTCTCTCGACCCGGTGTGGTGCATGTCCTTAGTGGTGTACTGAACTTCTTTTCCTTGGATTTAATTTAGCCGTCAATTTGGCCATATACTTCGAGATCTCTGAGTGAATTTTACTACACTTCGGCTTTGTGAGTGGTGGTAAGAATATGTCATTCTTTATAAATAAGAATTAAGTTATGGCTAGGTGTTTTTACAAAAGGGCTGAAGATCAGTGGATGGGTGTATGACTATATAAAACAAAGAAAGGACTGCAAATTGCAATTCTTTCAATCCGCAGGCCGAATAGAAATACAAATTATATATTATTCCTGTGATTTCGAACCTTGCTCTAGTTCTTTAATCAGTCAGCGCGTAATTCGGTGAGAGTGATTTTGTAGAGACTTCCAGAGATTGAAAATGAATTAATTATAGAGGACCTTCGAATCCTGTCCTCCGGTTGCCAAAGCAAGAGAGCTTAAAATTGAAACATGATATTTTTTTGCTGAGACTTCGTTAGGCAATTATGCTTCTTTAAGGTAATAATCAAATCGTATCTTTGTAAAGACACATCTATTTGGGTAATTCCATGTAAGTTTTGAGGAGTTCTTTCGGTATTGATCGACAAAAAAATCGACAAAGAGATTTAAAAATTTGATTATCAAAATATTAAAGTAGTCCCAGCGGGATCACCATATGGGACAAGTCGAAATTTAAACGACTTGTCCCATTTTTTTTGGACTTCAATGCCTTGTCTATTAAGGATATAATGTTGATGATTTCATTCAATCTTTTGGTTCGATGTTGGCAACCGTCGAATACGAGATTTTCAGGGAACATCGAACCAACTATCTTTCGTTTTAGCTCTACTGTACCTTCTTTATACAATGTATCAAGCTGTGCAATGTTGTTAAACGCCTTGTTCCATAAAGGTTCAACCGTTGTTTGGAAATTTACAGCAGCCTTTAATTTTGCTTCCAGCCGATTGATTTTTTCTTCACATTCAGATTTGATGGCCCGATAATCATCTCCTTCAATATCGCCACATAAAAGCAGTTCTCTTGCTTTTACAACCCGGTTGTTTACCTCCTGTAATTGTACCTTCAAATCTTTCTGCTCATCTCTTTCCCCACGTTCTTTTGACTTATATGTTGACGTAATTACTTCTTTGCACATTTCAAGTCTTGAAAGCGGCCAAACATATTTTTTGATTTCCTCAAGCATTTTATCATTTGTCTCTTTTGCTTTGTAACGAACACCGCAAGCAGTACTGCAATGATAGTAATGATAATATTGCGTTCTTCCTTTTGATGCACTGGCTGTTAACATCCTTCCGCATTTTGGACAGATTAAGAAACCTCTCAGTGGAATGCTGTCATCGGCTGTAACTTTTGTTCCCAAATTTCGTTTGCGTCCATCTAATACATCCTGAACATCATAAAAAAGACCTTCAGAGATTAAAGGTTCGTGTTGTCCCTTTGCCAACAGGCTTTCTTCTTCCTTGTACTTTGGAATAAATATCAATCCGCAGTAAATTGGGTTTCGTATGGCAACCCAAAAGTTATTTTTACTGCACTGCAATCCTTTTTCTTTTGCTTTCCTCCATACTTGTTCAGTATTGAGTTTACTACGGGATAGTTCTTCAAATGCCCATTTCATTATATCACCCTGAATATCCTTCGGAGCGATATATTTCTTCCCGTTCTCATTAACCCTGTTTGCATAACCTATGGGTGCGGTTCCCATCCAGCGACCTTCCTTCTTAGCCCTACGCATTCCATGAAACACGTTTAATGCTCTGCGGTCATTCTCTACTTCCGGTGCTGCGAGGTAGAACGCCAGCATCATTTTATTTTCTGGAATGGAGAGGTCAAGCGGTTGTTCTACTGCCTGCGGCTCGATTCCTAAACGCCGAAGGGTGCTGATCATTTGATAAGCATCCCCTGCATTACGGCTAAACCTATCCCATTTCGTAAACAGGATAAGGTCAGTATGCCCTTTGTGTTTGCGTAAATCCCCCAATAGTCCTGTCCAAGCCGGGCGTTTAAACGTCTTAGCTGAATGGTCTTCCAGGATCACCTTCCTGACCCGGATATTGTTTATTTCGCAGTATTTCCGCAAACGTTCCTCCTGATCACGTTGCGAATAGCCCTTATCGGCCTGTTCGTCTGTACTAACCCGTACATAGATGTCTGCTATTTTCATACAATAAAAAATTAGTGTGGCACAATGTAAAGATAAGAATAAAAATGGGATTTGACAATATTTAATAGAATTATCACGTCAAAATTTACTAAATTTGTTACGTCTTTGTTTAATAATTAGAAAACGACAAGATTTAATAAGCATTGTACGTCCATGCTTAATAGCTTATTAACCGCATAAAAACTCAAACTGTTTGATATGGCCACACCAAGAGAAAGATTAGTAGAATCTCTTAAATTCCTGAAAGAGTTACAGGACAAGGGCATTGTCGGTATTCATACCGATGAAATACCCAATAGAAAATATAGGGAAATACTACTTAAAAACGGCTTTATCCGTGAAGTGACAAAGGGGTGGTACATACCTACCGACCCTGCGGAAAAGGAAGGGGAAACCACATCCTGGTACAGTTCCTACTGGGATTTCATTGCCAAATTCCTGAATTACAAATTTGGTGAGGACTGGTGTTTGTCGGCAGATCAGTCACTTCTTATCCATGCGGGAAACAGCGCAGTACCTCAACAGTTAATGATACGTTCACCGCAGGGGAATAATAACCCTACGCCGTTGCCGCATAATACATCTTTGTTCAATTTAAGAACTGCTATTCCGCCAGCGGATCAAACCATCATAACGAATGGAATCAGGATGTACAATCTACCGGCTGCTTTGGTTTATAGCTCTCCGAGCATTTATACAAGGAATGCCATAGATGCCCGCACCGCCCTTACATTGATAAGAGATGCTTCCGAGGTATTGCCTATCCTTTTGGAAAACGGGCATACTACTTTTGCAGGAAGGTTAGCAGGTGCTTTCAGGAATATAAACAGGGATAAAATAGCCGACCAGATTGTTGATACTGTTAAGCAAGCCGATTACGATATACGCGAAGAAGATCCTTTTGAAACCAAATTGAACCTTAATCTTTCCTCCCGTGAACGTTCTCCTTATGCAAACCGGATCAGGCTTATGTGGCAGCAGATGCGTGAGATTATTATTGCCAGCTTTCCCAAAGCTCCCGGCATCCCCGATGATTCAAAAGCCTACCTGAAGGATGTTGACGACATTTACATAACAGACGCTTATCACTCCCTCTCAATTGAACGGTATCGGGTGACACCGGAACTTATCGAAAGGGTAAGCAGCGGCCAATGGAACAGCAAGGGACATGAGGAAGACCGTAAGCAGAGAGATGCTATGGCAGCCAGAGGCTACTACCAGGCCTTTCTGCAGGTGAAGGAAACCATCACAGCCATATTAAAGGGAGCCAATTCCGGGAAGCAGGTGGACAAAGATCACTCAAAATGGTACAGACAACTATTCGACCCTAGCGTTACTGCCGGACTTTTAAAAGCCGCAGACCTTGCAGGGTATCGCAATCATCAGGTATACATTGGCAACTCGAAACACGTTCCTTTGAATGTGGATGCTATGAGAGATGCAATGCCCGTTCTGTTTGAATTATTGGACGAAGAACCGGAGCCATCGGTTAGGGCAGTATTGGGACATTTCATTTTTGTTTTTATTCACCCATACATGGATGGTAACGGAAGAATAGGACGTTTTCTAATGAATGCGATGTTGGCTTCAGGTGGCTATCCGTGGACTGTTATTCCCGTGGAAAGAAGGACTGAATATATGCAGGCATTAGAGCAGGCAAGCGTAGGACAGGATATAACCTCGTTTGCGTCCTTCATTGGCTATTTGGTCAACGAACGGTTACATGGGAAAATCGTAGCTAAATTGCCAGCAACTAAATAACGAAAATATTACATCCTGCTTCGCAAAGCGGCTACTGCGTGCTTTCTGTTTAAGTGAACGCTTTCAGCTTGGTATGTTTCACAATCGGTTGTAGTTTCTGTTATACGGCTTTTCCTATTCTTACTTATCAAACTGATGGCGGCACTTACTTTTGTATGAACGAGCTTTTCGCCGTTGAATGTCAGGTTATCGGGGAATAGTGTACTTACTATTTTTCTTTTTTGTATAACAGTTCCACTTTGAAACAACTCATCTAAATGAGACACTTTGGAAATAGGAAGATCCCATAACAGTTCCATATTGTCTGAAAAGGAAATGGATGTTTTTAGCTTTGCTTCAATATCAGCTATTCTTTCGTTGGCTTCTGACTTAATAGTACGATAATCGTCTCCTTCAATTTCCCCATGCAGTAACAGCTCACGAGCCTTCGAGAGCCGATGCTTTATCTGGTCCAGTTGAGCCATCATGCGTTTCTGATCTACCTTCTCAATACGGTTCACATCCATAAAAGTAGCTGTAATAATTTCCCGAAACAGTTTAAGATTTGGAACATCACGGACTTCATTTCCGATTGCTTCTACCATTAAATTGTTGGCGTCATCCGCTTTATAACGTACACCACATTCGGAACTGCAATGATAGTAGTGATAGTATTTGTTCCTTCCTTTTGAAGCACTACCTGTTAAAAACCTTCCACAGTTTGGGCAAATCAAATAACCTCTTAAGGGAATATCATCCTGGGCAATTACCTTTTTACTTACCGCCTTTCTCTTTCTACCATCCAGCACATCCTGCACATCAAAGAAAAGTGACGAGGCAATAATTGGTTCGTGTTGCCCTTGCACAAGTTCACTTTGTTCATCTTTATGCTGAGGAACGAAAATTAGTCCGCAATAAATAGGATTTCTTATCGCTACCCAAAAATTATTCTTGCTGCATTTTAAGCCCTTCTCACGGGCCTGCTTCCAGATTTGTTCAGTATTCAGTTTATTGCGAAAGATTTCTTCAAATGCCCATTTCATAATTTTAGCATCTTTATCTTTCGGCGCAATGTATTTCTTGCCATCTTCCGTAATTCTGTTCACATAGCCAATCGGAGCTGTGCCCATCCAGCGACCTTCCTTTTTAGCACGTCGCATACCATTGAATACATTTAATGCCCTGCGGTCATTCTCTACCTCCGGTGCGGCGAGGTAAAACGCCAGCATCATTTTATTTTCAGGAATGGATAAATCCAATGGCTGTTCTACTGCCTGCGGTTCTACTCCAAGATGCCTTAACAGACTTATCATTTGATAAGCATCTCCTGCATTACGGCTAAACCTGTCCCATTTTGTGAAAAGGATAAGGTCGGAATGCCCCCTTTGTTTCCGCAAATCAATCAGCAGGTTTTGCCAGGCTGGTCTCTTGAATGTCTTTGCCGAGTGATCCTCAAAAATGACCTTACGTATTTGGATGTTGTTGATATTGCAATACCTGCGTAGCCTTTCTTCCTGATCACGTTGAGAATATCCCTTGTCAGCCTGTTCATCTGTACTCACCCTGATATAAAGGTCTGCAATTTTCATAGCCGCTATTTACTTTCTGGTGTTATGATTGAGGCATAAGAGTGCCGGTTACTCATATATTGCTCAACAACTATATTTGCCATGCTGTAAAAGAAGTCAAGTATAATCTGTGCTTCTTCCATATTGACATCAATTCCATCTTTTCGTAAGGCTTCTATCGCCTTGTCAGGAGTTATTCTTATCAACACTTCGTCTTCCATTTCACACCTCCCTTTTGGATAGTAAAAGCCAGCGAAGGGCTTCTACTAATATTGGTGATTCATACTTTTAGCGTTAATCGCTTCTTTCAACAAAATAAATCCTGCTCCCTTTTTTCCTGTTGAACGACGGTTCATATCTTATATAGCCGTATTCACTTAATTCCCTCACGCATTTGTGGTAGGTTATAGCGGAGGATAATTTTGCAATGCGTAATATTTCATGGCTGAAAACCTGAATAGGATTGGCAAAGCCATTCTGTATGCGGTACTGTAACAAAGCCGCATATATGCCTATATGAGTAATGCTGATGCGGGCATCAGTTCCTATGGCGTCAAAAAAATCCGATAAGCAATACAGCTTGTCCATTATCAGTGTTCTTTTAGCCTATTTTGATACCGTTCTTTTTAGCTTGCTGCTGTTGTTCATTAACTTTATGCGTCATTTTAACAGCTTCCATCGTCTTATTGCCCAATGCCGTATGAAGTGTTATCTTCCTCGAATGTTCGTCGTAAATATTTACGGATTTAAACTGTGGGTTCGCTTCAATGTAAAATCGTTGTTCCTTGCCATCCTTTACAAAACTTACTGATGCTTTGTCGCCATTCTTCAATGCTTCTTTCAGTTTATCCGCTTCCCCTTTATTCAATAGTTCCTTCAACGGAAGTTGTTGCAGCACCTTGTCAATATCATATCCGTATTCGGTATGGAACTGTTTAACACGAAAATTCCCTTGTGCGTCCTTGTCGTTAAAGTCAAGCTGTATCCATGTGCCACCGTTCTGTATGCACCGACCTGACAGAACATTATAGGCTTCTGTAGTATTTACATTGTATTCATTGTGCATACTAAAGTATTGCTGCCGCTTTTCATCAGGTTTCGATTCGTTATGCAGGGTGGTTTTATACCCTTCAAACTGATATAATCCTGATTGGTCTTTTACAAATGATACCTGATGATCTAATCTTTCTTTATCATTGATGTAGTATGAAACCGGAATGGAAAATTGTTGCTGTCCCTGTTTGATCTGTTCATCAATTTTTGCTGAAAGATCAGGAAAGCCAGCACGCTGCACCTGTTGGTGCAGCGCCTGGCTGTTTTCTTCTGTTTTCCTGTTATCATGCCTAATTACAATTTGTTCCTTAACTGGTGCAACCAATAGCCTGCGTAGCAGCCTAATAAACAGATTAGGATAAAGCTGTTTTTCGATACGGTTTCGTTCCTGCCGCAGCATCTTTAGCGCAAACTGTTCGTCAATATCCTGCGTTCCTTTATATTTCGCTGCAATACGGTCGTAGTAATTCAACTTTTCTTTAAGTAACGCTTTGTTTGTTGAGAGGCTGAACGAAAACAGCTTACTAAACCGTTCCTCCCTTGAACGCCATTGGTTCAGTTCTGCCTCTACTCTGTTTATAATGCTGTTATTCATAACTTGACTTTTTAGGAATGTGGAATTAAGGCATACCGTATGTCACCAGATCATAGGCATAAGAACTGCAATCGGCAGCATACTCTACACTACCACTCACAATAGCGCCGCCTATATCGCTGGTAACTGCGGCAATCCACTTAACGATGTTTTTAAACTTAAAGGCCGCCACCGGAACTAAGGGCTGGAGCGTATTCATCCAATAATAAATGGAGAAACGTGCTACCGATGCCGCTTTAAGGGCAATTTCACGACCTTCAGGGTTAAGCAGGTTATTCTGCATTACCCCGCTCTCAAAGTCCACAATCATGGCTTTAATGACCGGATAAGGACTATCGCTTTCTGAAAGTCGTTTTATCAATCGCACCAATGAATCCAGGGCGGCCTTTACTGGTTCTTCATAAGGACAAATAGCTATAAGATTTTCAATGTTTTCATTGCTCTGCCTTACTGTATGGTTTACTGTTAAGAAAAATGATGCAGGCGGTTCAATACGTTTCGTTTCTCTGCAAAAGCGAAGTACGCATTGGGTTGATGCCACTACATCCGGTGTATCCGTAACAGGCTTGCAATTCTGTACGTATGCAACGATCTGATTATGCCAATAGCCTATGCTATCAAAGGCATTTTCCGGGTTTTCGGGGCTTATCTCATCAGATGCTGATTTGGACAATGCAATTTTATTTTCTGCTTCTGATATTACAGCTTCGTTGTCCTTTTTACATGCTGAAAGGCTTATTATAAACGCCAGCAGCATTAATATTTGACTTCTCATTTCACTTTGTTTTTACGTTATAAATAGTTTCCTCCTCACAATTCCAACTTCACGACCATTTATATAGCCGAACTACTTAACCTTGATTGATACCTTGCCTTCTTTTCTTTTTGGTAGATGCCTTCGGTATCTCAGGGCCATCATCTTCAGCAGGTGTCTGCTTTTCCTTTTTACCATCTTGTTTAACTGACTGGCTTTCGCCTTCAGACTGCTGTTCTTTTTTCGCCTGTCTGTTATCCACCCTTTGCATACTGTTATCATATATGTTGATTGTCTTGAATTGGGGGTTAGCTTCGATGTATTGTTTTTGCTCTGCACCGTTGACTTGAAAGGTGGCAGATTGCAGGTTTCCTTTTTTAAGGGAATCCATCAGATTGGATTTGTATTCTTCATTACCTAATTCCCGTATAGGGTGCTTAGATAAAACGGCTTCCAGATCATAGCCGTAATTTTCGTGATAATGTTTCAGCTTGAAATTGCCGTTATCATCACTCTGTTTAAAGTCCATCTGTACCCAGGCATTGTACACCTGACCTTCTTTATTGGTGAGATCTTTATTCACCGACCTTCCTTCCATCAGGTTATATGCTTCCTTCAGCGTAATGTTGTTGCCTTTGTTGATGTAAAAGGTTTGCTCCATTGTATCTGAGCTATCTCCCTTTTGAAGATTAACTTGGTAGGAATTGAAGAAGAACATATCGCTTTGTTTGGACTGACTGAAATTTAAAGTTGCAGTTACAGAATCCTTTCCATATAGCGTTTGATGCTGCAACTTAAATTCCGGTTTACCTTCTTCTATTTTCTGTTTCAGGTCATTTTCTAACCCCTCACCAAAACCTGTGAACTTTACTTGGTCACGCAGGTACTCGAAATTTTTCTGGTTCATAATCTTTGAATTTTGATTGTTAATTGATTGTTCTCTTTCTAACCTTTCATAGCGTACCGCTACCATCAGTGACACGTCAACAATGCGATCTTTTTCGATCAACAATTCAGTATTTGTCACAGCTTCCTGCATTGCTTTATATGCAGACCTTATTGACAAAAAGTTGTAAAAGTCTATGTCAGTTGACATTTCATAGCAAAACTCTCTAACATCATATTCTGTAGAGAATGTATATAGGTCTTCTTTACGGGCTGGAGAAAAATCATCGAGAAAGGCGACAAATTCTTCGCCATCCCAACGCTTTTTTGTTAGGTATTCAAGAATATCCTGATAGTCGTCTTTCCTGATTTTCATAACACATATTTTTAGCGGAAACGAATAAATGGAATAGAGTTGAACGGTTTCTATCAGCGTTCAGCTTTAATTAACCGGAACTGCCTTTACAATTTCTTTATTTTTTACATGCAGCTCCAGATGCCTGCCGCCGTTTTTCTCCATCAGTTGTATGGCGAGATACTTCTTATCAGGTATAGTAAACTTTGGTACAACAAAAACGATGGTAGTGTCTGATTGCCCTATTACTTTGTTTGTATTGTTATGCACAAGTACAGGTAATATTTCTATTTCCTGCGTAGCAGTCCTTTTGCTTTTCTTTTGATCACGTATATACATTCTTAGTTGGTCAATATCATAGTTGATATTTGTTTCATTGGCAATATTGAAACGCATCAACATAATATTATCATGGATAAACAGCGCGTTCAGTTTAAGACGAATGCCGAAAGTTTTATCCTTTATGCCCCGCATCTTGTGCCTTGATTCAAAAGCCATTAAAGCGTAATTCTCCATTTGTTCCTGGTTAATGCTCTCCGAAGGAATGAAGATGGTGTTCTGCTTTGCCGCACTTGTTAGTGAAAGGTTGAGCACAGTAGGTTGTTCAGCGTAATCAACCAGAAAGGATGTGAGCTTTCCGTCAGCGGTGACGATGCTGATATTGGTTTGAGGAAAGCTATCTTTTGCTGCTTTTATCTGTAAGATATTTTCCACTCCCTTTGCTTTTTGAGCCAACACATCCCGGCTTCCAATATCTACACTGACAATAGAATAGGGAAAGATAATGTTGGTTGTTTTAGAGAAAGCAATTGCCACATGATACGATTCGATTGCTTTTGTTTGCCAGGTCGCATTTGTTTGTGCCTGAGTTTTGAAAGTTGTAACAAGCAGGAAAATTCCCATTATCATTACTGCACTAATCTTTTTCATCTTCTGGAATTTTTAAGTGATTGAAATATTTAGTTAGATTGTTTTTGCTTTTCGTCACGTAAAAGCACTTGGTAGCCTGCTTTTACAGTTACTTTAATCAGCTTAACTTTCCGGCTGAATAAAGTTTTTGCGGCTTCAATGCCTGCACTTGCTGCCTGCGCTCCCAACGAAGGATCAAGCGACGTTAAACCGATGGTTTGCATTGAACGGTCAGCGGATTGCTTTGCAACGTCCCTGGTAATTGCTCCAGGAATGTAAATGCCATCCAGCCCGTCCATATCATATACCGATAATTCGACTGGGAACAGCGAGTTGTTATACCGCATACTGGTAATCTTAATGGCTAATCTTTCACCACGCAATGAAGCGATCCCAAATATGAAGTTGTCTTTGGGAATACGGATGCCGTTAATAAATACATCGTTTACCAATCGTAACTTGACAGTTGAACCATCAACGATAGTCTGCGTTTCTTGGATGACCGCTTGTATTGCGTTCTGTGTATCTTCACTTATTGCCGTACCAGTAAGCGAATAGAAGCCATTTGTAGTACCACTTGTAACATGGTCATTATTGAGCAATGTGATATTATTTTCTTTTGTCTGCGATGATACTGCGAACACTTGCCCTCTGTTTGCCTGAGAAGTCTGTTTCAGTTTTTCCTGTACACGTTCAGGATATTGCACATCGAGTATCTTATCCAGCATTCCGTTCAGTTGCTTCATTTCAGGATCTTCGCCAGCAGGTTGGTTCATCATGTTCATCATTTGCTCCAGTCTGTCCACGTCTGAGGAATTAACCGTCGTGTTATTGCTGCTCTTGCCCGGTGTACGTTCGTACATATCATACTCATCCTCTTTTGTAGTAACTGGCTTTCTCATCTCTTTGTCCAGTTCCGCCAACTTGCGATAAATCTTATCCGTATTGGGATCATTGTGTCCCTGGCTGCCATAAAGAGACCTGTTTAATCCTCTTTGGTCAGTACGGTTTTGAAAAGTGTCCTCTTGCCCTAATAAATATTCATCTGTATCTGTTGCGGCAATGTTCTTGTAGTTGGGATCATTCTTTACCAGTTCAAGAAATTTGATTGAATCCAGTTGTGCCTGATTGTAGTAGCTCATCTTATCCATCGGCTTGTCATCTTTCAGATTGGCATCCGGCAGGTTAATATTAAATCCCTTTTTTGCTACTACCTGGCCTTCTACCTTTTCGACCTTGCCGCCGCCAAGTGCCCAGAACATCATCGTCATAAAAGGCAATGCGAGCAGTGGTAATGCCAATAAAAATTTGCGCTGCCTGATCATTTTCGGAGTTTTTACTTGCTTTTCCATTTCTATTTTTGTTTTAATTGTTGATAATAATTTTCAATGAACCGCACACTATCCATTAAGCCCGGACGATGGCTGGTTATACTGTCATAAAGACTTTTCCCTGAAGGGCTTCGTGCCAGGCTATCCATATACACACTGAACTTTTTAATGCGACTGTACTCTGCTTCAGATACCTCCACAGCTTCTTTATTTGCTTCCCCGGTTTCGGTTACATGCTTCGGTTTTTTAATAGGTGTAATTCTGAATGAATTGCTTCGCTTTCCCGTAAAGGCATTCACTGCGAGGTAAACACTATATGCACTGACGGACAGTACAAAGAGAACAAGCAGCACTACCCATGTGCGGCGTGAGAATTTTTCTGTACGCTTCATCATCCAGTCTGCCCAACTGCCCTGCAACCGCTTGTAGCCTGTCTGTATGCCTTTGGATATGGCATCTGGCTTAGGCTCGGAATTGCTTTCTTTTCTTTTAGGAAATAGTTTCATGATCTTGATTTTTATTGCCGTCTGTTTACAGTTTTTAAATCCCTGTTATCAATTGTACTCCATCGCTCTATCAGGAAACCATGAGGGTTATTGTCGCTACGTGATACATTCCGTAATGCACCGTCCGTAACCAGGCTTCGGGTAGTAATGCTGGTAGGACGTATAATGCTTTGTGTCGCATAGCAACGAAATTTGTAGGGATACTCATTAATGTCTATCGCTACGCTGTCCACTACAATGGTTTGATTGACGTTGCCGGAGATAAGCCCGGCGTAATAGCCATTTTCCTTCAGATCATCATAGGCACGTTTTGCACTTCCATCAGCGAGGTATAATGCTTTGGTAATATTGGCAGTAATGGCCTTATCGTCAGGGTCAAGAGTAAAGAACAGCGTATGAAATGTCTTTACATGATCCCTTGCCTCAACAGGGATGTTATCCTTTCGTTCTGATGCGTATGCTTCCAGGGCTTTTCCGTTGGCAAGGATGTATATTTTGCCTTGCATCTGCGATACCAGACTGAAACTTTTATACAATGCAAAACAGCAGATAAGTACACAGCCTATAATAACTACCAGTGTAAAGCTCCTGATGTGGCGAAAAGCTGTATCAATATTTTTCATCTTATTAAACATATATTCTCCTTTAGATTATTATGAATTGCCCTTTAACTTATCGTTCATGTAGCCGGAGTTACCGGTATTCTTATCACCGAAATAAGGATTGGATGTACCACTACTTGCCATGCTTTGCGACATGCGGTTTGCTGCGCTACCCATAGCATCCACGGCCATACCTGCCCCGGCAGATGCAGTATTCACCACAGTTCTGGAAGAACTGCCGAACAGACTTGTAACCTTATGACCCAATGCTCCACCGCCACCGGCGTGAACAATATAATTAGCTACAGATGGAACGGTAAAATAACCGATGATGCCAATGATCATGAATACCAGGTAGGCCATATCCGTTCTGCTAAAGAATGTGTCGCCGTGATCCTGTACCTGTGATATATCCAGCTCCAGCATCTTTTCCTGTATCTTACCGATGATGCTTCCGAAAATGTTTGCGACGGGCAACCATAAAAAGATATTGACGTATCGTGCGATCCAGACCGTGAGTGTATGCTGAAAGCCATCGAACACGGCTATCCCAAACACGAGAGGCCCCAGGATGGCCAGTACGATTAGCTGGAACGTTCGCAGCGTATCAATGCACAGGGATGCTGCTTCAAACAAGACCCGTAACACTTCGCTCATCCATTCCTTTACTGAATTGCGGAAATTGTAAGATGCTTTAGACATGGCAAACTTGATATCATTTCCGATGCCCTCGAATAAACCTTCGTTTGACGGATCTTCATTGTCGTGAGTGTATTTATACCATTTATCCCGGTCGCCACTTCCGCTTTCGCCAACATACATTTGCCACACATCTGTTTTCTTGATTGCTTCTTCCTTTTTTTGCAGTAGAACTGCAATTGCTTTATCAGAACCTTCCACCATAGCAGCGGTTGCAGTTACTGTAGGCTTCATAACGCCGTTGATCAGTCCTAACACAGATGGAAATATCAATACACAAAAACCTATCACAAAAGGCCGAAAGAGCGGATAGAAATCAATAGGCTCTGCTCTCGATAGATGCCCCCAAACCCGTGAAGCGATATACCACATAGCCGCAAAGCCTGCTAATCCCTGACCCACACCGATCAACTGGCTGCACAATGGCATCATCTCATCGTAGAGTTGTTCCAGAACGCCATGTAAACCCTTCATTTCATTGGCTATTCCCTGTGCCTGGCTCATAAAAGGCAATACCAATCCTACTGCCGCCATCAAAGCGACCTTTCTATACTTTGCCATATTTACTTGTTTAATTGTTTAACCCATAGATTTTGCGAATGGTCTGCGCATCGTTGCGTTCTTTCGCTCTTTGCACGGCCAATATTGTAGTGTTGTTATTAAAATGTCGCAGGAACATTAATTTGTCCTGCATGTCTGCATAAATTCGGTCAATGGTCTGCAAGCGTTCATCATCACTCATGCGGGCTTTGCCTGCCGTGATCACCGTAATCAATTCATCCAGGTTACGCAGGCTTTCTTTAAACAGGTTGTCATATACACGACCCAAATACGCCAGCTCGTCTGGATTGAAATTATTATCCTGCCGAAACCGATCATAAGCCGTTCGGTATTCTTTTACCAGTGTTATCTGGTAATTGGTAATATCTGCTACACGCCGGTAATTGCGAACCGTTGGACTTACCTCCATTAAGCCATCAAGAAAAGCCTTATGCAAACTGAAATTGCCTTCGGAGATATTCTTGATAGTATTATAGCCGCCTTCCAGTATCTGATAGCCTTTCTTCATGTCGCTGAGTATCTGTTTGAACTGTGCCAGCTTTTCTATGTTTAGCATTAGCTGTGCTAATTCATCTGCTTGTGCAGATGCACGAAATGCAGGTAACACACCCAGGAACGAAAGCGATATAATTATGATTAGCTTTTTCATCGTTATTCATTTTTAATGCCCTGCAATACACGGCTGGTTTGAACATCTGTTTTTTCTTTTAATCTTGAAGCAGCAAGGGATTTGGCGTCATTGGAAAAACTTTGCGAAAATGTAAACTTGTCCTGCATGTCCAGATATAGCTTATCAATCCTATCCATGCGTTCATTATCCTTCATTTCCAATTTGCTATCTGTAGTAATTGTTATCAGTTCATCCAGTGTTTTATCACAATCATCGAGTAACCTGCCAAATACCCGACCGATATAGGCCAGTTCATCATTTGAGAAGGCATCGCTGCTATTAATCTGCCTGTAAGTCCGGTTATAGTTTTGTACAATCTTTATCTGCAAGGCGATAATATCTGCCACCTTAGCATACCGTTTGATGTCCGGGTTAACAGATTTTAAAGAATTGAAATAATCGGTGTGCAGATTAAATTCTCCCCTGGTAAAGCCGCCGATTGTAGTAAGCCCTTCTTTGGCTATGTTGTACCCTTTTTGAGCATAACCGATATATACCTGTAGAGCAGCAATCTGCTGGAGGAGATATTTTTTCTGTGTCTTTTTCTGCTGGAACCACTCTGCAAAAGTTTGTGCTTGCAGACTGCCTGCTGCCGATACGAGCAATAGAAACAATAGTATCTTTTTCATACGTGCTGGTTTAAGGAAGTCCATATAATTTTTTTACTGTCTGCACTTCAGTTTCGGTTTTAGCACGTTGAAGGCTCAACAATGTGTTTTGCCTGTTGAACTGCACCAAATCCGAATAGTTGGCATCAACCTGATCCGCTGCATTATTGATTAACTCCAGCCTTTTGGCATCGCTCATCTTTGTGGTGAAAGATTTTATAATAATGCTGATCTGGTCAATATTTTTCAGGCTTTCTTCAAGAATACCCGAATACACTTTTTCCATGTACAAAATTTCATTTGCCGTGAAATGGCTGTCCTGTCGGATCAGCGACCAGGAACGGTTGTATTCATCCACAAGGCGCAATTGTTTTTTTGTAATATCCCGGATGCGTAGGTAATAGGAGATTATGGATTTGACCTGTGCCAGTTCCTCATAATATTTCCGGTATTGCTCTTTTTGCTTTTCCGTCCAATCGGAAATTTCATCCAGTTTCAGTTTGGATAAAGTATTCTCTAAGGTCTTCTGAGCATTTTGCAGCCAGATCGTTTTATTCTGCAAACGTTGAATCTGTAAATCAATCGCCTTAATTACTTTTTTCACAGCAGCTTTTACTACAACCCATACAACTGCGTGACTTTGCTGCGTAGGAGCTACCACCAACAACGTAGTAGCCAATAGTGTAATGAACCATATCTTTTTCATGCCTTATAGATTTTTAATAAATAATTCAATCGTTGTCTGTCCCTGCTCCGTCAGTGTTTCGAGATACATAGACTTTGCAGCCGCATCAAAAATGCAGAACCTGTCTCCGCCTATTTCTATAAGATGACCGTTAGAATGCCACCCGTAAGTAGCCAACCACGTTTCTTCACATTCCGGTATATTGGTAATGTAATCGGTACGGGTAACTTGATATAAGCTGCCATAAGGCTTTATGGTAAGCATGGTATCTACCCCTGTAATTAATTCATTGTGCAGCGCCTGCCTTACATACATTCCCTGCATCATAGAAAGGGTAGCATGGTGCTGCCTGCCAAAATTCAGAAGAACCTTAACGGCTAAACGTAGATCGTGTATCAGTTTATTCAGTTTCATCGGATTATTAGCGTTTACTTCTTATGTCTTCAGCCATTGCCGCAATGCCTTTTCTTATATCTCCATCAAACCTTGCAGCATATTCCATCAGCTTTACTTTTTCGGTTTGTTCAGTGGTGTAAGCGAGGTATTCTTCAAGGCTTACCTCTGTGCGGTACACTTTGCTTATCATACCACCCAAGCTGATAAATACTTCTTTGTATTTTTTAGCGGGATCGTTGGACTTGTTGACGGACAGCACTAATGCCTTTTCTTTTTCTGTTAGCCCCAATAATTCCTGTATCTGGTCGAACTTGTTTTGGTATTTGCTTTGGTCAAGCAGTATTTTACAGTCGCTGTTATTAATGATAGCTTGTTTAACCACAGGTGAGGAAATAATATCTTCAACTTCTTGTGTTACGACAATCGCTTCACCGAAGAATTTCCGCACTGTTTTGAACAGGTATTTTATGTATTCAGCAAAACCTTCTTTCATTAAGGCTTTCCAGGCTTCTTCTATTAATATCATTTTTCGGATGCCTTTCATCTTTCGCATTTTGTTGATGAAGACCTCCATTATAATGATGGTTACTACGGGGAATAGTATGGGGTGATCCTTAATGTTATCCAACTCGAACACGATAAAGCGTTCCTGTAGTAAATTCAGGTTTTCGGTAGCGTTCAGTAGATAATCAAATTCGCCACCTTCGTAATAGGGACGAAGCACGTATAGGAAATTATCCATGTCAAAATCTTTTTCCTTCACCCGATCACCTTCAAGTACCTGCGTATATTCATCACGCAGAAAAGCGTAGAAGCTGTTGAAGCATGGAAATACTTTCGGGTTCTTTTCCAGATAACTGTAATAGCCTCCGATGGCATTTGACAAGGCGACATATTCACTACGCTTAAACTCCTCATCATCCTTTTTCCAAAGTGCAAGTAGCAGCGTTTTAATGCTTTCTTTTTTTTCTGTGTCGAGGCTATCACCATCACCAATATAAAAGGGATTAAAGCGGATAGGGTTGTCTTCGCTGTAAGTGAAGTAATAGCCCTTCACCATATCGCATAAGCCCTTATAGCTATGCCCCACATCCACCAACACGATATGCGTACCTTGCTCATAATAGCTGCGTACCATGTGGTTCGTGAAAAATGATTTTCCGCTACCGGATGGCCCAAGAATAAATTTGTTCCTGTTAGTGCAGATACCCATGTTCATAGGTTCGTCGCTAATGTCCACATGAACTGGTTTGCCTGTGAGGCGGTCGCCCATACGAATACCTACCGGGCTTAATGAGGAACGATAACCGGTTTCCAGATTAAGGAAGCAGGTAGCCTGTTCTGCGAACGTATCAAAGGTGTCATTCATGGGAAAGTCGGCTGCATTACCAGGAATACCCGCCCAGAATATTTGCGGAGCGCCAATAGTTTCCTGTTTTGCCACTGCATCCATCTGTGCCAGTGCAGAGGAAACCATGTTCTTCAGGTCTTTCAGTTCCTCTTTATCATCTGTCCATACCAATACATTGAAATGAGCTTTTACAGGAAGCCGTTGCTGACTAATGGCTTCGTTAAGGAAATCATTAGTAGCATCCCTGGCAATTAAATTCTCCCGGCTGTAGGCCGAAAGGGATTGCAACCTCAGTCTTTTACTCTCCAGCTTTTGAATGGTTTTCTGTGCATCTTCAATAAATAGATATTGATTGTAGATATGATTGCAGGGTAAAAGTTGTCCTAATGTAGAAGCAAACCCAACGCTGAACTTTGTTTTATCGGTACTATATCTATCGTAATTGATACGGCTGCCGCACAGTGCAGGAAGATCTGCCGCATCGCCCAATGTATATAGCTGGCAATATTTATCGCCCACACGCATACTTTCATCAAAAATGATGTCTGCCATCAGGAAACTATCGTTTCGTTCAGACAGGTAGCAATACTGTTCTACCAAACCCATCTTACGGCTGTGGCTTCGCAGCTCTTTTTCTTTTAGCCTCGTTAGTTTCACGAAACCACTGTCGTCCATAATTCGTTTAAACTGCCCGGCACTATCCAGAAAGTCCTGAAGCAATTGCGGCTTTAATGTTTCTTCGGGTACGATGGATCTTCGCAGGAGGCTTGAAAACATGGAACTGGCTGTCTTTCGTCCTTCCGGCTTTTTGGTCAGCATGATGTAACAACTATGCGCCAAAAACGGACGTTCATTGAAAAATCGTTCGCTGGCTCTGCTTAGGAAACTGGTATCTTCTTTCGTAAAGTCAGGCTTGTGGCTGCTTTCCAAAAACCAGTCCTGCTTGTGAACAATAGAATATTTGGGCAGTAACTTGATAGCCTTTACCCATGCCTGATGAAAGGCTTCATATTCCTGATCGGAAAGAGTAAAAATCTCCGGCAGGTCTGCTTTAAAGACAATAGTCATATCGCCTTGTTTACTCAGGATGCAATCATGCTCCACATCCATAATTGGTAAAATATCATCCAACACTTTTTCCATCTCACTTTATTTACCTGTTATCACTTAATGCACTTGTGGCATTCTATTTCATAACTTCGGGCCTCTACGTTGCCGCTTGCCGGTCTTCCGGCTCTCATCAATTTGTTTTGATTGCTGCTGTTGTTTGTGCTGCTTTCTAATATTCTCCTGTATGGTTTCTTCAATGCCGGTTTCTTTCCAATCAACCACCTTTGCCTCGAAATGGGATTTTATATTTGTTTCTTTCAGCCCATTTGTTTCATCCCAACCGCCTTTTCCATTAAAACCTACGGGGTCTAATACACTTTCGTGCGGGAATGATACAACGATAAGGTCTGAAGGAATTGCAGTGATATTATCATAGTCCAATTCCTTAAATTCATGGGTCTTCGGATTGTATGGTATGATGTATGCCTTCTGTTCGTCATTATAGTAATGATCAATCTGGCGGAACACAATTCCGTTAGAAAGGAAGTCATCTTTCGGGCGCAGCATATCCATTCGGATGTCAACAAAGAAAGTATGACCCGAAATATCCACTGTGGGCAATTGTCCCATCAACCTTCTGCCAAAAGCCTGCTGATCTACCATTAACTCAAAATCTGTTTTACCCTGTACATTGTGAACAGTATATCCATATTTTTCAGCCATTCCCACTGGATCAAGTTGCACCAGCTCTGGTATTTTCACAGTTCTTACGTCCGTATCATCACTGAACAGCGCTGGTATATTTTTCTCTTTCGGGCTGTAGTCAAATACATATCCGTCTCCAACATCCCGCATGTCAAATACAGGTATCACATTTTCGGGATTTGCTTTTTCCTGAAACTGTAAGTTGGCCACGTCCACGATAAAATCAGTTCCTTCGATGTTATACACCGGCAATTCTCTTTTCATAATTATTTGTCTTTAAATCCCATGAAAACTTTCCTGCTCCTTGACTTGATCAGTTTCGGAACCTGTTTACGGGCAAGGGCTTTCATTAAGCCGTGTTCTCCATATTTATTGCTCATGCCATAAATTTTCATAACGAGGAATGCACCAGCCGACAGGATAATGCCTATGCACACGTAGGTAGGCAAGCCAATAAAATACATCACGGCAAATACAATGAGGAGGGCAACTACACCGCCACCTAAATACCAGATGTATTGAGCCTTCAAGCCTTTGAACTCAATGCTCTGGTTTATTCCTTTGTTGATTTGATAAACACTATTTGCCATAACGATTTCTATTATTTTTTTACAACCGCATTCTGCTGCGTGGGCGTTCTGCCACCTGTTGGGTGGCCAGTATTACTTCCTTCGGAGCAACATTACCATTTACTTTTTCTGCCAGTTGAATAACTGGTGTTTCAATAACTTCATCAGGTTCGCTACTCTGAACTTGTTGCTGCTTCAACTGGTTTTCCTGTATCTTGATGGCTATCTGTCTTTCCAGGTTAGCCAGTTCATTTTTCATTTGCTGTAGTTCTGTTTCCTGTAAAAAAGATTTTGTAGTGAGCTGCTCCAGTTTCGGTATTGCTGTATTCAGTTCCGATAATGTATGCTCATACTTTTCTTTCAGGCTTTCCACCCTGTCAATGGCATTGAGGAAATGCCTTGCTGCCAGTTTAGGATTGTCTGTGTTAGGAAGGCCATTGTTGTATGTGTATTTAATTCCATCCCCCCATTGCGCATAAAAGCTATTGGAATAGCGGTATTCAAATACACCGTTTTCCTCGTAGGCTTCCTGCTGCCTGCGTATGTATAGGTTGAAGCCGTACAGCGTTCCGATCTGTGCAGTATGTTCATCTCCGACAGGTGGTTTCCAGTCCTGGTAAAGCTTGATAATATGTTTGCCAATTGCTTCACTATCTGATGTGCTAATATTATCCAGTTTGATAGGATTAACCTTTACGCCGTCCTTATCCAGTTGGAGGCCGGCTTTGTACACTTTTTCGTCTGCAGCAAGTTTATCGAGCGTTTTAACGGTGGATGCCTGTTCGTTTTGTAAATTTTCCAACTGGTATTTATTGCGTGCGATTTCCCTGAAGTGAGATACTTTCAGGCTTTCCATTACAGCTATCTTCTTTTCCAGTTTGGATTTTTCCAACAATGAAGTGTCGCCAGACAGAATGGCGATGTATTCAGAGAAATTCATTCCGCTTTTTTCATCAATCGCACCTTCGTCAATAGTACGCACGTTCAGCTCACAATTTTTCATTTGCGAAATGAACGTCTGCTTATTCTTCAAGAGATTGAATTTGTAGTTATCAAGCGACTGCTCTACCGCATATATATAATTCTGCACTTTATTACCATAATGTTCTTTGGCAATAAGATTTCCCTGGCGTGCGCCACGGCCATTGCGTTGCTCCAGTTCCGAAGGCTTCCACGGAATATCAAGGTGGTGCATTGCCACTACACGTTGCTGCACATTCAACCCGGTTCCGGCTTTCTCTGTACTACCTAATAAAATGCGTATCTCACCTCTGTTCATCTTACGGAACAGTTCAGGCTTTTTGGTATCTGTCCAGTCGTGGATAAAAGTGATTTCCCGTCCGGGGATATTAAAATCCCTGATCAGCTTTTCTTTAACTGCATCATAGATATTAAATTCGTTGGGCTTAGGTGTGCCAATGTCTGAAAAGACTATCTGGGTTCCTTTATGCTCAATTGTTTCTTTATAAATCTCTGCTATCTTCCTTGCACTGACATTTACTTTGTTATCAGGATGATCACTGTACTTCCACTCATTAATCAACCGCATATCTGCCGCCATTTTCTTGGCGTAGTTGGTAGCGATCAGCATTCTTCCTTTATCTTCCTCCGGTGTCAACCTACCACGTCCAATCAATTCACCATTGCCTGTTTTAGCGAATTGCATCAGGTTTCTAATGAACTCACTCTGTTCAGGCGTTGGTTTTATATTGACAAGGGTTTCATTTAACTCTGGCTTATCGAGATTAATATGCTTTGCTGTTTTGTAGTCGGTGATCTCGTTATAGAACAAGGCCAGTTCGGGTACTTTGATGAAATGCCTGAAGCGTTCTTTGGCAATAATCTCATTGGTAACTGAAAACTCAAAGTCTGTTGTTTTGCGTGCAAATACGGCTGCCCAGCCATCAAAGTTTTCAATATGCTGGCGTTCCATTTCTTTCGGACGCAGGTATTTGAACAGCAAATACATTTCTGTAAGGCTGTTGGATATAGGCGTACCGGAAAGGAAGGTTACACATAGATCACTGTTAAACCGGCTTTGTAGTTCACGTACTGCAAACAACATATTCAGTGCTTTCTGGCTACCTTCTGTATTGCCCAGGCCAGCGACCCTGTTATGACGGGTAGAGAAAGTGAGATTCTTGTATTTGTGGGATTCGTCCACAAACAAGTGGTCAATGCCCATTTCTTTGAAATTGATACCTGTGTCTTTCTTTTCTTCAATGTCTTTAAAGATTGCTTTCAGCTTTCCCTCCAGGTTATTCTTTCGTATCTCCAGCCCTTTGAGCATCTTCTTAGAGATGTCACCACCAAGATCCCTGACGGTTTCCAGGTCCCGCTCCACATTGTCCAATTCAGCTTGGAATATCTCTTTTTGTATTTCCGGTGACTGCGGTATCTTTCCGAACTGGTCATGTGTAAGTATGATACAATCCCAATTGTTGTTCTTTATTTCATGGAAAAGCCGTAACCGCTGTGCGGGTGTAAAATCATTTTGTCCGGGGAACAGAATGCGAGCTTTAGGGTAGGCTTTTGTATAAGTTTCTGCTATCTGGTTAACGTTAGCCTTCAATGCAACGATCATAGGCTTATGCACAATACCTAACCTTTTCATCTCCTGTGCTGAGACGATCATGGTAAGTGTTTTGCCCAATCCTACCTCATGGTCAACTAAAGCACCCCGGTTTTGTATTATTCTCCAGGCTGCATTCTTTTGTGAGGAGTACAGATCCTCAATGCCCAATGCTTTTTTATCCAAGCCGGGAAAGTTGAGATGATTTCCGTCGAACTCACGTAATACATAGCAATTGAAAGTATCATTGTATAGGTTCTCTAAGTTCTTTTTCTCAGCGTCAGGTAGTTCATTTAGCCAGTTAATAAATCCACTTCTTATCTGCTCGATCTTTTGGTGTGCCAGTTGTATGGCTTCGTTATCAGGCAGGCGAATAGTTTTGCCATCCCCAACCGATACCTCATAGGTGAAGAACGGGGTTGTATTCTCCAGTGCATGTTCCAGCAAAGTGTATCCGTAAGTGGTACGGCCATTTTTGGGCGTAACAGCAAACTCCCTTGACACTTTGATATTCATTCCTGTGTTTACCTTGAAGGCATCCAGCGAAGGAAAATAATTGATGGTAGTGTCCAGCTCGAACAGCTCAGTTGCAAATCGCTCATAGTAAGAATTAGGTATCCAGCGTTCTCCTAAATTAAAATCCAGCAATTCAAAGGGAATACGCTCCGGCTGCACCTTTGCAATGGCTTCCGCACTTCGTTTATATTGCACACTATCCGGCATCTGACCGTACAGACGTTCAGCCTGTCGCAATTTTTCAACTACATTACCACTCAAATACTGGTCCGCTGTTTCCCACTCATTGCTGACAGGATTCAGGTACACATGATTGCCGAGACGACTGATTACTTCGTTTTCATCTAACCCCATTGCTGCACTGATAAAACCTGTATCTACCTTTCCGGTATCGTTTAGGCTGTGGGCAAGAGCTTCAATAGGATCATCAGTTATAAATCGTTCCTTAACCTGATGAATGGAATGAGTTAGTATATCTGCTTTTACAAACCGTTCGCCGTCCCTGCGTTCAAGCGAGGATAATGCAATAACGCCAAAGGCGGTATCTTCCAGAATACGCCTGCGGTTATCAGGACTGTTCAAAAGACCATATTCAACAATAAAATATTCGTATTTGCTGTTGAGCTGGTCCCTGTCTGCATTGCTGATTGTTTCCCCTGATACTTCTTTGGCTGCTAATTCAAGATACGCATCACGAAGCGCCGCATAACTTTCATAGAAATGAATATTTCCCTGAATACCGAGGGGCTGGAATACGGCTTGCTTGTATTCAGGATCGGGGTTGCCAATTATGCCAACATTACCCATGTGTACCACTAACGTACCTTCCTGGTAGTAAGGCTTCAGCCCGATGAAAGGAAGCGGCACTTTTTGCTCAAACCGGAAAAAGCCTTCCAATGTTTGGTCGCCCTCATATCTGAAGCTGTGATCAAACTGTTTAAGGTAATTGGAAATACCTGTCAGCTCATGACCCAATAAGCGGGCATCCATCCAGTTTGCTGATAGATGATCTACTTCTTTAACGTTGGAGCATAGCTTATATAAAAAACGATTGCTTTTGTGTTGCTTTGCGGTAAGCAATACAACATTCTCATGGCTCGGCTTGTCGGTAGTGCGTATTGTGCCGATGATACGGGCAGATACTTTTTGAACAACTGTTTCGTCGAGCGGACTAATATATGCCATTGCCCGGTTGATCTGCTCTGCCGGGGCTGTATCAAATAATCCTAACTGTACTGATGTACTCTCCGTTGTGTTTTCGGGCATCGGCAGGTACGTTAGTTTTTTGCCCTCATTTTCAGGAACGGGCAATAGTACCGTTTGTGCTTTCTGATATAATTCAGTGTTGAAGCGATTTTGAAATTGATTGATAAGACTGGCATGAAGACTTTCCCTAATCTGGTTAATGTCGCCATCCTGCCAAATAACTTCCGAAGCTCTTCCGTATTGGTTTTTGCCTGGCTTACGCACATTACCCATGACCACATCATGATCGTGGGTGGAGATAAAATAATTATATGGAAAACGACCAAATTCATTTTCCCTTTCTCTTATTTCATTCAACCAATCTTCTTCCCAGCTTATCTTTTCCTTTCCTGTATTTTTTTGAACAATCAATAAGTGATTCGGTGCTTCGGTATTGCCAGTATCTTTCATCAGATTATCAGGCATTACGGCAAGGCTCACGAAATCTGCACGCTGAAACAAATATTCTCTTACTGTATGATTAGATGGACTATTCAGGAAAGCATCTGTTGTAACGAAAGCCATCAATCCACCTTCAGCCAGCTTATCCAGTCCTTTAGCAAAAAAGTAGTTATGTATCTTGCCTGATATTTCTTTGTCGGGAAAGGCTTCATCATATACCGAAAAATTCCCGAAGGGTATATTGCTCACCACCAGGTCATAAGTGCCATTATCTTTTGCCGGGGCTTCTTCAAAGCCTGTAATATGCGTAGTTGTTTTTACAGAAAGTGTACTGTTGATGGCAGACAACACCAATCCGGTGAGCCTGTCCTTTTCCACCGCCGTAATCTGTTCCAGGCCAGGGAACGTTGTAACTGCTTCGTTGATGAATACACCGGCTCCGGCTGAAGGTTCGTACAATCTTTTAGGCTGAATGCCTTGTGCTGAGAGTACACTGTAAAGTGTTTGGGGCACTACTTCGGGCGTATAAAATGCGGTCAGTACACTATTGCGTAATGAAGCGATGATTTCCTTATAGGCTGTTTCAGGATAGTTTTCTTTGAGCAGGTCATGCAATTGCATCATTTCTCCGTGCTGCTTCAAATCTTCCTTTGTAGCACCATTAGCCTGCCATTCTTCTGTTGACCCATAAGGATATAAAACGGCCTTGATGCCGCCAAAACCTGCATATTTTTTCAGGCTGGCGACATCTTCCGCAGTAAGCGGACGACCGTTCTGATAATCCAACGCTGTACGGATAGCACGAAGGTTATCATGCAGCTTTTGGGAAACATTGTAAGCCATAATCACACATTTTCTTTCTTCACTTTTCTTTTGGCTTAGGCCAGGTAATCATGCACCTGCCCAATGATGGCATATCTCAAATGCCTGTTTGCTTCATTTTCGCTGTTAAAATCAAAGTCACTAAAAATGCCTTTGCATGTTTCGATAAGATTTACCACTTCATAGGTGAGCGTTCCGTTTTCCTTCATCCGCTCGTAGTCCCCATTAAATTCTTCTTCTATAACAGAGCGTATATACTGATAGCGGGACGGCTTCAATTCATCCGTCATTGCATTAAGGCATAGTTCTTCGATTATGTAGGGTGGCCTTCCTTCACCAAGAAGCTGCTCAACCATCGGCATTACAGCATTTACCTTTTCTTCCCGATAGCGGGTGACTGAATAGTCTTCCTGCAAGCTGAGCATGAGGTCAGGATTGTTGTGGACGATATACGCCCACAACTTTTCTGTTAGCATACTTTGCATACATCCTGATTTTTAAACACCGAAAAAGGATTGAATAACGGTAGCAACAACTACCAGAAAAATGCAACTGCCAAACCAGGCGGCGGCAACTTTGCCGGTGTCCTGATCACCTGCGTTCCATTTCTGATATACTTTCACTGCACCAATCAACCCGAGTAATGCACCCACGGCGTACATGAGGTTTGTACCTGCCGAGAAATAGCTTCGCACTTTGGTGTTGGCTTCGTTAATACCCTGTATGCCATCCTGGGCAAATGCCCCGTAATGGATAGCCAATAGTGCCAGAGCGACACAGATCATCATAACCTTTTTTCGGTTATTTCCTTTTGTTTTCCTGCTGCACATTTCCATAACACACGTTTATTAAAATTTAAAATCAATTCTTTAAAAAAACGGAGCAGCTTCGCCGTCACACAACCTGCTATTCCTACCACACTTTGCCCTTACGCACCAGGAGGGACAGGGAAACACGCCCCGTTAATGGGCTGCTACACTGCTTCTTTCCACAACAGTTCCACTTCATCCTCTTTGAGTGTAACAGCACCGTATTTTTGACATTCGGACACGATCAGTTCGTTGACAGACGACCGAATAGGCGAGTATCGCACGGAAGGATATTCCTTCAGTACCATGCTCAGATATTGTTTAAATTCCTGTGGAATTAATTTTCGGCGGGAGGCATCAGCAACAACGGTTTTCAGACGTTCAATGAGGTGTTCCACGTCTGTAAACTCATCGTCTGTAGTTTTTTCAAAGCCACCCATTTCTTGCTGACGGTGTTCATCGTCAAGATCGGGTAAGCTATTGCCATCAGGAGAGATTGTCCTGAGTTTTGGTTTGCGTTTCCCTGATAGTAGATCTTTGATCTCATCGGAAAAATACCGTACACCCACAAATAGGTAATAGATCGCTAATAGTATGGCAACTGCAATAATGTAGTCACTCCATGAAATGTTCTTTAACATACGCTTGTTTTTTTTCGTTTAACACTTTTCATTTTGGCCGCCAAGCCGTTTGTTCATTTTGTTTACGATAGCAAAAATGCAACGACTGCAAAGGTGTTTCAAGTCCAACTTTTGCTTGTGCCCAAAGTTGTACCCCTTGTACCCCATGATTATCAGGGTTATAATGCTCTATGAACCGATTATTTTTTTTAACTTAGCAGTAGAAAAATTTGATGGATTTTATTGTTGAATAGCTTAAAGCGATTGTTATGAAAACAATAGGTATATTAGGACTTGCTATTTTTTTGCTGACATCTTGTAGTCAGCCCAAACCAAATAAGGAAGAAGCAGCTACAACCATCCGTGCCTCTAAGAATTACCCTAAAGCATACGAGTATGAAATCAACATGACGGACCCGGCGAGTGCCAGGAAATTGCTTGATGCAGGTTTAGAGGCAGATGGACTGGTAACAGTGGACAAGACACAGAAACTAAAAGATGTTGGAAAGCCGATTGTACATTTTACGGAAAAGGCTAAGCCTTACCTCATTCGCACAGACGAGAAATACGATAATGTACAGGTTGTGAAAGTTGCCGATATGGACTTAGGAGAAGTTACAGGTATTCAGTTAGAGAAAGATAATAAAAGTGCTAACGTGGAATATACAGTTATCTATAAGAATATAACGCCTTTTGCCAAACTGATGAAACGTGACCTTTCTAAAAAGGAAACTCAACGTGCAACCCTTTCTTATTTTGATACAGGGTGGAAGGTGGATAAGCAGTGATAAGAGCCTGCGATAGTTTCAGCAGATTCTATTAAATCCTACTAAAGTGCCATTCAAATTTCAGTATTCATTTATCTTTTTGATCATTTGTTTAAGGGTTTCTATTACGATTTCCTTATCTCTCATTTCCGCAGAATAAGACTTACTTCTCATGCTATCATACGATATGTTTTCCTGGTAAGGAGTAGATAGATACGGAACGATATTTTTGAAGACACTATTCAGAGAGCGTGCCATGACAATTTTTAAATCGTCCGCCGCTCTTAGAATTAGCGCCATTTGATCAACGGAAAGGACAGATAGGAGTTTTGTCTTTTCCTTTTGTACTACTTGTTTTGGCGCCTCAATTCCTTTTAAGGGTACTATGGAATAATGGATCTGTTTTTCCAAATAAAATACTTCTTGTGTGAACCAATTAGAAATTTGTTTATGCAAATCGACATCCTTACGATTAAAAGTTACTGCTGGTTTTTTATGATATTGCTTAAATAGTTTAAGATAGAACAGTAGTCTATCCATTTTTTCACTGGGTTGCTCAAGGTCGTTAATGCTTGCTGCCAATCGTTGTGTTAACCAATAGATGTAAGTTTTACTATTAAAATTCATATTGATCAGCAATTCATCAAGCCTGGAATAAATGACGACTTCATCAACAGGTTGGAGATGTTCCAATTCTAAGCACAGCTCCTTCACATAGAGTATTTCCTGAAAAACATAAGTATGCTTATCGGAAGGCTGTGTTAAAAACCTTTCCAATTCTTGTTTTAATATTTTGAAGGTCGGTAGATAAGCATCAAAAGCACGGATCTTTTTTTCAACCGATGATAGCCGCTTTGCCAATTCCTTTTTGAGAACGGCAAGATAAGTAGCGGGAACTCTTTCATCCCCACTTAAATAACTTGTAAATCGGTGTTCAATTAAAGAAAGTAGCTCATCAATGCAGACAATTATAGTCTCTAACACCTGTTTAAAAGGATTGCCTTCCTTAATTAGTGCCAGATCTTCCAATGCCTGGTCTAATAAAGAAATCAGGCTTGAATGGTACTTCTTTATTAAACACCGGATTTTCGTCTCGTCATTCAAAGTAAACACGGTGGACTTAATGGCAGTCTGAACCTTGTCTTTTTGAGAGACCACCTGATCCTTGATTTTTGCTATGTCGCCAGGTACGGCAGCATTTATTTTGCTTTTGACCGGATTCAATGTTACTGTAACCAAAGTATCCAGCCATTCCAATACATAACCTTCACACATATCCTTTACTTTAGGTTTGCGACTATTCGCCAAAGCAAAGGTATGATTGCGAACAAGGGAAACCTATACGGCATTTCTACTATTTCCGTACTCAAATAGTAGTAAATCATGTACTTGTATCCTATTTCGTAAGTTTGTTTATAAGCTCTACCTTGTTGGAAACCTCAGCTTTACCAAAGATGTTTTGGATGTGCTTCGTCACGGTTTTGTCGGAAATAAATAGCTCTTTCGCTATGTCCTTGTACGTTTTCCCTTTGAATATCAGGCGAGCTATTTCCGTTTCTCTTGCGGTAAAATGAAATAGCTTACAGCTCTGCTCAAATTTCGAGAGTGAAGATTGAGCCATATTGTCAGTTTCCAGGCTTTTCCCGGTTTTTAGGGCGGCAATGGACGTGCTGATTATCGCCTTTTGCTGCCTTAGCATATTATCAAGTATGGTTTCAATTTTTTGACTTAGTTCATCAAATGAAAAGGGCTTTGATATAAAATCTATTGCGCCAAGCCGCAGCCCTTTTATACGGTCGGTAGGCGTAGATTTAGCCGTTAAAAATATAAAAGGTATATGGCTATATTTATCTTGCTCTGAAAGGGTTTTGGCAAAAGCGTAACCATCCATTTTGTCCATCATAACATCTGAAAGTATTAAGTCAGGAACCACGGACATTTCAAACAATTTCTTCAATGCTTCGCTGCCATTGTGAGCACCAAATACGTTATAGTTAAGTCTGAGTTTGTTGGAAAGGAAATTAATCATTGCCGCATTGTCCTCTACCAGCAATATTGTTCTTTTTTTCGCATCATAATCGCTGTCGGCCAGTTCATCGTTATTGAAGCTATAATGGAGCTTATTTAATTTATTTGCTCCCTTTACAGGTTCGTCCTTTTCGGTTGGTTGATATCGGGGAAGAGTAATGATAATTTTTGTCCCGCGCATCTTAGGAGGATTGCTTTCGATACGAACAGTACCACCAATGCCTTCTACTACTTTTTTTACTATCGGCAAGCCAAGTCCCATGCCCTGCAAACTGGTATGTTTATATCCGATTTGATAATATGGCTCAAAAACTTTTTTTTGCAAATCTTCCGGAATGCCGATACCGGTGTCTACTACTGAAAAAATGACTTCTTCGTTCTGACCCGTCAACGAAATGAGCACTTCGCCATCTGGATCTGTAAATTTAATGGCGTTCTCAATAATGTTATTTACTATGCGATGAATGGCGTTGGGATCTGCCTTAACAAAAATATTCTCATCTATACACGTAGAGCATTCGATTGTATGCTTAGTACAATAATTCTTAAACAAAGGAAGGCTGTCTTTAAGAATGCCGCTGAAGTCAGAAACCTGGTTATGAGTATATGTATCAATTCCTTTCGAGAAACGTTCGATATCGAATAAATTTATTACATCAGCAGTCAGCTTATCAACTCCACCTCTTATTACATCCAATTCTTCTACAGCACCATACTTGCCGATATATTCATCCAAGTAGTTTTTTATCAGCGTCAGCGGTGTTTTGGTTTCGTGAACAAGGTTAATAAAATTGTTCGTTTTTTGCTCATTAATTTTTTCCAGTTCTTTAGTACGCTTACTCACTTCATCTTTAAGATCAGCGTTCCAGGTTCTCAATCGCTGTTCTGATTCTATTAGTTTTTCATGCTCATTTCGTACCTCCCGGATATGCCTTAGCACCTGTAATCCGAACAACAATAGAAATCCTATGTTTGTGATTAACGCCTCAACTGATTGACCTAAATTGAAATAAGTGATGATGGGCAAACCTACCCAGGGCGTTATGCTAAATAACAATACAACCATTTCCTGCCGGGCTTCGAGGCTTGAAAAAACATAATTGTATTTGTACTGGATAGCTTTACATAAAGAGATAATTACCCAAATGGCATAAAGTACGGGAATGATAAGCAGATTTTGTGTATCCTTCAGATCTCCGGTAAACCAAAAAACAAAGACAAAGATGCAGTAGGGCAAAATCAGGAATAAATAAACACCCTTATAAGCATGGAATTTCATCCTTACCAAACCGAAGGCTTTATACACATAGTATGGGAAGTAGCAGGGAGTAATGAAACCAGTTGCATACGCAATTGCTTCCTGCAAGAAATAAGACCCCGGTAATTTTGGATCAGGTAGCAAACCTCCAGTGATATTATAGATGAGCAGTAAAAAAATAAGGATTAAGTTAAGCGTAGTTATTTTGTCATCCGGTCGGGCTAAGCGAATAAGTGCCAGATAGAAAAAGATAACAATTTCTATGCTCACAAAAATAAATGTGACAATGTGCATTTGTGTTCCAAATACCAGCATTGCCAAACTACTTTACATCCCTTTTGAAGAAATACAAATGATAGGTCAATTCCTTTTCATTGTACACTTCAAATCCGAATTTCTCATACCAGGGTAAATTCTTAACCGTTGAAGTTTCCAGATAAATAGGGCGGTTATTACTATTACTGTAGTCAATAATTTCCTGAAGCATCTTACTTCCGATTCCTCGGCCTTGTGTTAAAGGATCAACACCGATAAACCATAAGTAAGACATTGGAACTTTAGGCTGGATGGTAGTTATGAGCTTTTCTCTTTTCAAAGTCTTACTTATGTTACCCAAACCGACAGCTTGAAAAATGAGTTTTATGTCAAGCAATATGGATCTCAGCGTTGTCTTCTTTTTATCAGGATAAACAATGAGTGCACATGCTTTTTTATCATCAGAAAGAAATACATCGCCAAATGCTGAACACACTTCAAAAGAATAATCCATCAATGCCCGGATTCTCTTCTCCCGTTTGCTGTCCTGCTTAATAATATAATTCACGCTGGAATTACTATTGAAGGATTTGGTAAGAATTTCTATGACCAGCGGCTTGTCATTTTTTTCGGCTTTCTTCATGATATTGTCTTTTATTGTTAGCAATCGGATTAGTATAAAGTCATTCCCAAATTTCACCCAGAGAACAAAGATGATTTCTGTATTATTGGCTTCAGGTTATCAAACGAGTATTCCAAGTAACGCATCACCAATCCTGGTTTCACCCATAATACCCTTTCAATACTTTCAGATTCCAGCGGATGCAAAGCCTCATTTTTATCACCTTTCATTTCAAACCAATGTGTTTCTTTAATGGCTTCTTCATTTAATTTATTATCGAAATAGGTATGTTCAGAGAAGCCGATAAAGCGTACTAATTCTAAAGATTGTAACCCGGTTTCTTCCTTTACTTCACGTATGGCACACTGCTCCAATGTCTCATTCTTTTCCAGGTGACCTTTAGGTAAATCCCAAATGATACGCCTGAAAATCATCAGCAACTCGTTGCTTTGATTAATGACCACACCACCAGCGGCTAATACTCTTTTCATATTCGGCTACGTTAAGATTTGTTTTCTGAAAAATATTTATAGAAAAAAGGGATTGTTTCAATTCCCTTATAAAAATTTACCAGATCGAATTTTTCGTTAGGAGAATGAATATTGTCATTATCAAGCCCAAAGCCCATCAATACAGAATCCAGTCCAAGTATCTCTTTGAAAAGAGCCACAATAGGGATGCTGCCACCACTATATACTTTTAACGGCTCTTTGTTAAAGGTTGCCTTAATAGCTTTTACCGCAGCCTGATAGCCTTTGGTTTCAGTGTCAGTAACAATGGGCTTACCGCCATGCAAATACTTTACATTAACAGTAACTCCTGGGGAGCATCGCTGTTGTAGATATGCCTTGAAGAGATTGGCAATTTCTTCAGGCTGTTGATCAGGTACGAGCCGCATAGATATTTTGGCTGAGGCTTTAGAAGGTAGCACTGTTTTAGCTCCTTCTCCTGTATATCCGCCCCATATACCGTTTACATCCAGTGTAGGACGGATGCCTGCACGCTCCAACGTAGTATAACCATCTTCACCCCATACTGCTTTTATTCCCAATTCTTTTTTATACTCAGTTCCATCAAAAGGCAGTTTACCAATTTCGCCTCTTTGTTCTTTTGAAAGCTCTTTGACTTTATCGTAAAAGCCGGGAATAGTAATATGGTTATTTTCATCGTGCATGGAAGCAATCATTTTGCAAAGCACGTTGATAGGATTGGCAACGGCCCCACCATATACGCCGCTGTGCAGATCCCGGTTAGGACCGATTAATTCTACTTCCATGTATGCCATACCCCGCAATGCTGTTTCAATAGATGGATGTTCCATACTGATCATAGCCGTATCAGAAGCCAATATCACATCAGCTTTTAAAAGCTCTTTCCGGCTGTTTAGGTATTCGGGCAGGCTTGGAGATCCAATTTCTTCTTCTCCTTCGATAATCATCTTGATGTTGCAGGGAAGCGAACCTGTTTTGACCATTACTTCCAACGCTTTTATGTGCATGAACATTTGCCCTTTGTCATCGCTTGCCCCACGAGCAACAATACTACCATCTATTACCTGCGGATCAAACGGATCATGATGCCATAAATCAATAGGATCGGGTGGTTGCACATCATAATGTCCATAAACCAAAACGGTGGGCAATTCTGGATTAATGATCTTCTTACCAAAAACTACAGGGTGATGTGATGTTTCTTCAATTATGGCAATGTCAAAACCAGCCTGCATCATCAACTCGATGAGTTTAGTGGCACACAAGTGCATCTGCGTTTTATATTCCTCATCATTACTGATAGATGGGATAGAAAGTATTTGTTTCAGTTCTTCAAGAAACCGATTCTTATTTTTGACAATGTATTCGTTCCAACGATTCATATTATGCTTATACTTTTTGAGGTTAAACAACATTTAACTTGTATCCGATAAAAGCGACGAACGCACCAGCAAGTACCAGCGAAACACTCCATGCAAGAGCGTTCCCGTACACAAGCGATGCGATACCGATACCAAGTAAAACCAACATTAACAATGCAATGACAATGGCAACCCATTGTGCCTGTGGAAATATCATAGCTGTACTAAGCGGCAACATACCACCAGCAAAATTGAAAATTGAGGATATTAATACGCCCCATAGTGTTTCCCTTAGTATTTGCCTACCTATATGAGTAGTAGCAAGCCTCCCATGTGTAGCCAGGTTCAACTGTTTTTCAGCATGAATAAGCCTGTGTCGTTGCCTTGAATATTCGGAAAAGAAATAGATACACGCACCAGATACAGCAGTGGCAAAAGCAACTTTCAGGGACAGCGATAATGTAATCGGTGTTTCCCCATGCTTTAATACGTGCCCGGTAGCCAGAGCAAGGACGGTTAAAATACCGTCAATCAGTCCCAGCAACAAGGCGAATAATTGATCTTTTAATAACTTCTTCATCGTGATCGGTGAACTGGTGTTATCATTTTTTTTCCAGCCAGCAATTGATCAAGACTATGCACCACTGCGCCAGTCTTTTCAATGGCAGCGACTATCTCATCATACTTTAAATCTTCGCCCTCAACAGTAATTTCCATTCCAACAGTTTCCATGTCTATCTCGTTAACTACAATGCTCAACCCTTCCACACAGTCAACACTTTCAATTGCCGTTGCAATGTCAACTATCTCCGGCCTTTCCCGTGCTTTATCTACGTCTAATAAGATTTGTCTTATTCCCATATTATCATTTTTATTTAGTTCCGTTTACAGTTTCTAAAAGCGTATTTACAGTAACGGTATCAGCGAATATTTTTTTATACAGGTCTGGACCATAACTCGTAGGTAAGGGTGCTGCTTCTGTCAGCTTAAAGCCCCTGCTGGCATCAGCAAGTCTTCCTGCTCTCAGGAACAGGGATTCCGGTAATTCTTTTTCATAAAAATTGAGTGCAAAATCATAGAGGTGTGTAACAAAGAAAATCTTGATACCTTTTTCAATCAACGCAGTTGTAATTTGGGCAGCTATTTCTGAGCCTTCCCTTTCGTTGGTGGCTGCAAAAGATTCGTTGAATAATACCATGCTGCCCGCACTGATATGATTGGCAATATCATTCATGCGGCTTAGTTCCTCATCAAACTTTCCGCTTTGCATGGTATGATCTTCTTCCTTTTTGAAGTGTGTACATACCTGGTTTACGATGTTGGCAGAATACTCCGTTGCTGCTACAAACATGCCGCTTTGCATCATAAACTGAGCTACACCAATGCTGCGTAAAAAAGTGGATTTACCGCCCTGATTTGCACCGGTAATAATCACGAGCCTACGCTGGTCTGCATTCAGATCATTGCTTACAACTTGTTTCTTCATGCTAAGAGCAAGACAGGGATCATACAGATCTTTAGCGTAATGCGCGAAGCTGCCCGGTGGCACTGCCATCGGGAACGTAATAGGTTCTCGTAATTCCTTCAGACGATCGTAAAGATTCAAGCAGCCCAGGTAAAACGCTAACTCCTGCTGGAGTAGGGTGAAAAATTGCAGAATGTGATCGTTGGATTGTGCCAGTGCATTGCCAACCCTGTTCACAATTTCATCTTCTATTTGTTGCAATGCCCGAACGCCGCTTTCATCTCGTGGATGAATATTAAAATAGTAGCCTTCTATTTTCGGAGGGAAAAACCGATGCCACCACTTACGCTTTTTTCCTTCATACCGTTGTAAACTGTAGTCAGCTCCCTTGTTCGCCTCTACTAAGTGTACTCCGGAAAGGGTACCACCTTTGAGCGATAATTGATCCAGGTTATCATTAATGGCATCAAAATATTTATCGTCAAGCTCAATTTGTAAGATGCGCATAAATTGAAGGAAACCTTCAGACTGGAATTTGCTGTAATGCTCATCTGCTATTGCCCGTAGTCGTCGTAAGTAGTCTGCATACACCCGCATCATACCTACTGAAGCGGATAATACAGACGTGGGATGACTTGTAAAGATGCCGAGCCAACTACTTTTTCTGCTTTCAATGGCTGAAATAGAGAGGTTAAAAATTTCCTGCACAATTTCACGATGAGAAATACAATCTTTAAGGATTGCCTGCCTGTATAAAATGGTTGCCACATTATTACTTGCCGATGTTAGAATTACTTTTTGTACTACTTCCGCCAGCAAGTCATCCTTAGCAGACATACAATCAAATAAAACCTGTAGTTCCAAGTCACTTGTTACTATAGCCGCATTCCAGGGCAAGGTAGCCTTGATGTTGAAATCCTTATCGCTATATAACAAATGCGGTTTCATGGGTGGATACGCTCTTTTAGCTGGTTATAAGTAACGTGGTATTTTTCGGCAACGGACAGGGCGTAAGCCATACCGTCCGGTGCTTTTCGTACAATCTTAAAAGTTCTGGTAGCAGGATGATCAGATACAACTGTGCTTACCATGCTTACTGCTGTATCACTAAGCGATACGAGTTCGTCAATAAAGGTGACCCAAATACAATAAGCATTTAACCGGATCAGGTGTTGCATAATATTCCGGCAGAGAAACAGCGCATCCTGCAATGTTGTGGAAGAAAATATCTCGTTAAGAATGATAATACTTTGCCCTGTAGCTTCTTTCAAAATGGCATGGATTCTCACAAGGTCTTCCTCAAATTTGCTCCTGTGCGTTTCTATATTTTCTTCACGCTCAAAATGGGTATAGATAGTGTCAAACAGCATAACCCGAACCTTGCTGCCAGGCACTGGACAACCCAAGCAAGCTAAATAATGGAGCTGTCCGAAAGTGCGGGCAAAGGTGGTTTTGCCACCCTGGTTAGGGCCTGATACGATAATGATGCGTTCCTTTCCTTTTAACGCAAAATCGTTACTTACAGGTGGTTTGTTTTGCTCAGCCAGTTTGTATGCCAATGCGATGTCGAAAGTTTCACGGGCATATATATTGCCTACAATGGCAGCTATTTCTGGATAACAAAAAGGTGAGCCATGCACCTTTATTTTTTCACAGTAGCTTAAACAGGTAACATAAAATTGTATTTCCCTGTCAAAATCCTTCACGGTCTTATCGGTAAAATCCTGGTAGGTGCTGAAGAACTCACAAAGTGATTGAAACAGTTCCGGGAATAAGGTAGCAACGCCTTTTAGTACCTCTGCCTCTACATGGTTCATATCTGTAGTAAAGGGAAATTCCTTCTTGTAATCCTTTACTCCTGCAATGCGAAATTTATCGTAGAGGCGCTCTGTTTCATCGCTATAATCAGATTGTGGCTGGTAAGGCAGTATCCTAACCGTTAATTCCTGTATATGGATGTTATATTTAACTTCTTTCAGCCCGGCTAATATTTTTTCACTTATCTGAGAAATTGTAGTAAACTTTTCTGAAGCAGTATAAGCGTACAAAAATTCGTTAAATGAACATAATCCCTCTGAAGTTACGGACGAAGCATAAAGCTGCTCTTGTAACAAACGCACACTGTTGCAGTATATGTTAACAGCATCGAGGAATAGCCGCTCACGTTGATATTGATGAAGACAATCACGGGAACGCTGTGACATCTGGCGCATCTGCTGCATACTATGTGCAAAGCTGTCAATACATGCCCTGACATTTTGTTGCTCCAGTTCCTGCATTACTTTCTGCCTGTAAAGAATGGAATCGCCATCCTTTAAGCATGTATAGAAAAACGGCTTGAGATGATATTCCTCTTTCCCCTCGGTCATTTTATCAATGACCTGATCCAAATGCAAATCGGTAAAAATCGTTGGCATATTTTCCCTGATTTCACCTGCCGGACCGTTTTTATATAGTATGCTTTGAAACTGCATAGGTAGCTTTATCGCTTTATGATTTTTGGTTGTTATTTAAGTAGTCATCATACGCATCTGGCAAGCCTTCTGCCTTAATCTTGGCAATTACCTGCTTAGTGTCATAAGGCACATGCCTGAACTGAACCTGTACTGATTCGGGCGTAGTGAGGTCGGCATTACTATGAATCTGAACAATGCAATAGCTGCCATCTGTACTACCGCTTTTAGATTTACCTACGGAACCTACATTAATGACATGCCGATAAATTTTCCTGTTTTCTTCTTCACAGAAAATTGCCTTATGGTAGGGAACATGCGTATGCCCTATCAGCAAAACATCAGCGTTAATGCTGTCCAGCATTTCCAGCAGGTATTCATCAGGCGTATCCTTTTGCACATATTCATTATTGCTTGATATGCTTCCATGCACCATTGCCAGCTTTACATGATGAAACGGGAAACGAAACTCCAGTTGCAGCATAAAAGGCAACTCCGACAGAAAACGCCTATGTTCTTCTGAGATAATTTTATTTACACGCTGAATGGATAAATGCCCGAAGTGCTTTTGTGCATCATTACTGTAAGAAAATTGAAAATCATGGCGATGGTAACCGATCCCTTCGTCATGATTACCCTGAATACAGGTAATATCAAGTTTACGGATAAGGTCTATTACCTCATTGTCCCAACCGGCAAAATTCACTAAGTCTCCCAGGCAATAAATATCATCGGGCTGCTGGTCTTCGATATCTTTCAATACGGCTGTAAGAGCCGGAAGATTGCCATGTATATCGCTGATAAATGCAAGTTTCATACATTAATAATTTACTGTTCAACATTTCTTTTTTTGTTTGCATGTCTATCATCCTGTTATAAGGCATCCTCCATAGTAAACAGGCAAACCACTATTTTTAATCGCCTTTACTGCTTTTCCCAAATCATATTTAATTCTGTAAAAATCTACATGAATTGCTTCGGGATCTATTAATAAAGGTTTGCTTGGATCAATAGTTAACAGCACATAACTTGGTCGCCAGTCTCCATCTTTGGGTTTACCAACAGAGCCGGGATTAATCACATGCCTATTAATCACACAGCCATTTTCTTCAACCTGAATTATGTGATGGTACGGGGCATGTGTGTTTCCCATTAAAAGCATATCTGCATCTGCCAGCTTCAATAATTCAGCAAAATCTTTTTTAGGTGAAAAATGATACATCTTTTCGTTGATACCTTTTGGGCTGCCATGCGTAAGCACTATGCTGAATGATGTTCCATCTTTACCAGTGATCTTCAGGCGAAGGTGTAAAGGAAGTTCAGAAAGAAAGCTACGGTTATCATCAGTTATATGTGAAAGCGTATATTCAATTGCTTCTTTGCCCCATTGCTTTGCTTCAGAAAATGTATATGAAAATGGAAAGAAATGTCTTCCTTCTCCTATACCTTCATCATGATTGCCTTTTATTGTCGGTATTTTTCTCTTACGAATGATTTCAACGACTTCATTATTCCATACATTCTGATTCACCAAGTCGCCCAGGCAGTAAATGGCATTGACTTTTTGCGAATCAATTCCATTCAACACTTCTTCCAGTGCAGGCAGGTTAGCATGTATATCACTTATAACTGCGATACGCATATCAGACTATTTTAAATTTTTCTTTATACATCTTAATACTTCTTTTCACGCATTCAAATGCCTGTTCCTTACCATACATATCGCCCACCTTAACCGTTTTATGTTCCAACGCTTTATACCCTTCAAAGAAATTTTTTAGTTCGTCCATCTGATGCTGCGGAAGATCTTCAAGATTATGTATATGCTCGTAAGCGGGGTCATGTGCTGCGACAGATAATATTTTATCATCAATGCCATTTTCATCTTCCATGTGCATGATGCCTATTACCCGAACATCCAAAATGCAAAGCGGAACAATTTCATAAGAGCACATGACCAGTATATCGAGTGGGTCTCCATCATCAAAGTATGTTTGAGGAACTAATCCATAGTTCAATGGATAGTGCATGGAAGAATAAATAACACGATCTAATTTTAATAAGCCTGACGGCTTATCCAGTTCGTATTTCATGCGGCTGTCTTTGGGAATTTCAATGACAGCTTTTATTATCTCCGGTGCATTATCGCCGATGCTGATATGCCAGGGATGTGTCACTTGCTGGAATTGTTCCATACTGCTACTGGTTTTTAAATGTTTTAATTCCTGCAAAAACTGCATTACTTCCTAATTCTTCTTCTATTCGCAAAAGCCTGTTGAATTTGGCAATGCGCTCTCCTCTGCAACCACTACCTGTTTTCAAATGCCCTGCACCGGATGCAACGGTCAGGTCTGCAATAGTGGTGTCTTCTGTTTCCCCACTGCGGTGTGATATAAAACAGTTATAGTTATTTTTCTTAGCCAGTTCAATGGTTTGGAATGTTTCGCTTACAGTTCCTATCTGGTTTAATTTGATCAGTACCGAATTGCCAACTTTCTGCTGAATACCTCTTTTAAGTATAGCAGGATTCGTACAAAAAATATCGTCGCCCACCAGTTCCGTTTTATCGCCAAGTTTTTGCGTAAGCAGTTGCCATCCCTCCCAATCATTTTCTCCCAAACCATCCTCCAACAGAACAATGGGATACCTGCCCAGCCAGCTTTTCCAAAGGTCAATCATGTCAGAACTGGTCATGTGTTTTTTTGTGGTGTCTTTAAAAAACACGTACTGGCCGTCCTTCCATAATTCACTGCTGGCTGGGTCTAAACACAAGGAAATATCTTTCCCTGGCTGGTATCCTGCTTTTTGAATAGCTTCAAGAATAACCTCTACCGCTTCTTCATTCGATTTGAGATTGGGGGCAAATCCGCCTTCATCACCAACACCAGTGTAGTATCCTTTTGCTTTCAAAATATCTTTAAGTGCATGAAATGTTTCTTCTCCCATGCGTATAGCTTCTTTAAAAGAGGGAGCGTTATGCGGAGCGATCATAAACTCCTGGAAGTCCACATTGTTATCAGCGTGTCTGCCACCATTGATCACATTCATACAGGGAACAGGCAACGTGTATATAGATTGGTTGCAAAACTGCCTGTACAAAGGAATTTTTTTGAATGCCGCAACCGCATTGGCATAAGCAATAGAGACAGCTAATATGCCATTTGCGCCAAGCCTTGACTTGTTAGGCGTGCCATCAAGGTTAATCATCAATTTATCTATCTCATGCTGATCGGTAACACTTTTGCCGACTAATGCTTCATTAATTACTGAATTGACATTATCCACTGCCTTAGTAACTCCTTTGCCATTGTAACGTTTCTTATCGCCATCCCGTAGCTCAGCAGCTTCTTTCTCACCGGTACTTGCACCGGATGGTGAAATGCCACGACCTGTAAATCTATCTTCCAGTTCCAATTCGGCTTCTACGGTAGGATTGCCTCTTGAATCAAGTATTTCTCTTGCGTGAATTTTTGTAATCTTCATGATTTTAACTTTCTTTTCTTTATTTAATAAAATTGTAGGTCGTCTAATATTTAGTTCGCCCAATGTGTTTGCTGATTGTATTCGATTTTTTTAAGCCGTTCTTCAAATTCAAATAGTTTATACAGTATAAAACCAATGTAGTCCTCGGAAGTAATGTTCGCGAGCATACCATGGACTTTCAGCCATGCTTTCATTTTTTCCACTTCCTCTTTTGATATATTATCCATATTCATTATTATAACATTTCAAAATCAGCATTATTTCTTTCGTCTCCCTCTTCCAAATAATTGGGTTCATTTTTATCTTTCCTTCTTTCAAGTCTTTCATTTTCTATCTCTCTGTCCAACTTCCATTCTTTCAAATAATCTGCATCAAAGAGTTTGGGTACAGTCGGCCTTTCCAGACGTTCAATCTTTTTTCTTGTTGGACTAAAGAAGTAGGCGATAAAGCAGGCAAAAGCATAGTAAGAAGTGTATTCCGCTCCGAACAGTTCCATGCCTAAAATGGTAGCCGCAAAGGGTGTATTGGCGGACCCGCCCAACACAGTAATAAAACCCAAAGCGGCAAATAATGGAACAGGCGCATGAAAAACCACAGCTAATACACTTCCTAACGTAGCACCAATAAAAAGCAAAGGGATAACTTCACCACCTCTAAAGCCGAAGCTCAATGTGATTACAACAAAGAGTAGCTTGATCAACCAACTCCACGTATCAACTCCACCAGTACCAAACGCTGATGCAATGCTTACTGCGTTTTGACCCATGCCGGCTACTCCAAGCCCTAAATATTGCTGTGTGCCAAAAACATAATATAGAGCTACAAGGAGTATCCCACCCACAAAAGGAATTACCCATTTAGGAGATATTGATTTATCAATCCAATGCTTTATATATTGCAATAAAAGATAGAATAGGCAACATAGTAACCCCATTATCACACCAATTGCTCCTGCTTTTGCCAGTAGTAAAAGATCAGGCGTAAAATTGCCATTGAACATCGGACGGCTTTGGGAAGAAAAAATGTGTTGGAATTGTGTTGAATGAACACCCCAATAATTACAGGTAAGTGTGCCGACTATGCTGGCGACCATGCAAGGTATAAGGGCATTATAAGGAAACCTGCCTTCCCGAACTATTTCGAGTGCAAAGAAAGCGCCTGCAATGGGAACACCAAAAATTGCTCCGAATGCCGCAGCAATGCCCGAAGTACATACCACTTTAAATTCCGGCTCACTTAATCTAAACAGTTTTGCAGAAAAACGACTAATGCTTGCTCCTATTTGAAAAGTAGTACCCTCACGGCCTGCAGAGCCGCCAAATAGATGTGTAATGACTGTTGTTAGGAAAACGGGAAGTGAAGATCTTTCAGTAACCCCATTACTGGCATCATGAATGTTTTGCAATACAATATTGCTACTGGTTTCACGGAATGCTCTTATGATAAGATATATGACTATTCCAGTAACGGGAAGAAACCAAATAATCTGTGGATGTAATAACCGAATAAGGGTTACTTTGTCAATTGCCCAGAGCAGGAGTGCAATAACATTGCCTATGACAAAGGAGGAAGGTAGTGTCAGAAGTGACCACCGAAGGACTTTTTTGATAACAGACCAATTGCCTGTAAATTGCTGAGTTAATTTCATGCCTACTGAATTAAATTAATTACTTAATCTATCCTGTAGGCGCCATCGTCCTTCTATAAGGCGGTTGATTTGGTGGACACCATCACCATTAGCAAATATAAAAAAATCATTCCATTCTCGGCGGTGTTATCAAAACCGGCATTGTGGCATGGCGTATAACATATTCCGCAACAGAACCTGTGAGCATTCTCCCAATTCCTGAACGCCCGTGCGTTCCCATAACAATCACATCTGCTTCCCATTCTTTGGAAATATTAATAATTTCCTGTTCCGGGAATCCTTCTGGGGTAAAACGCTCAATGTTCTCAACTCCATTGTATAAACGAATAAACTGTTCAATTGTTTTTTCCGCTTCGTTTAATAAAACAGTTCCACTTTGCTGTGGAGTAATACCCAAGTCTGCATTAATCACCTCTTTTGACTTATCTACCACATATAATAGCCCGATGGTAGCCCTCAAACTGTGTGCCAATGAAAAACCAACCTTCGCTGCTTTCATTGAATATGAGCTGTTATCTATGGCTACCAGTATTCTTTTATATTTCATTTCCATAATTATCCAGTTATTTATTTAACAATAGTCATTCCTCCCAAAGTTGAAAACAACCCCACAACAACACTAAGTAATATATACAAAATGAAATAGGTGTAATTCCCTTGCTTGAATAAACTGATGCCCTCGTATGAAAAGCTGGAGAAAGTGGTATAACCGCCGCACAAACCTGTTATAAGGAAAAGCCTCCATTCCAACGTAATCGCCGAATATTTACTGACAAGACCATATAATAGACCAATAATAAAACAACCCGTTATATTGATCAGAAAAGTACCCGCAGGGAAAGTAACATGAACAAGTTTACTTACGCCAAGCTGAACAAGGTAGCGGAATACGCTACCGATACCTCCACCAAGCCATATAATCAGTATTGCTTTCACTCTCTTTTATTTAACGTTATTCAACATCCCAAAATTCGACTTCTTTAAAAATAACAACCTTTTCACGTAAAGAATCCTGGTGCTTTAAAAAAAACGCTTCCAGCTTTTCTCTTTTATCTACTAATTCAACGCACATAGCAAGCTTTGAATTATCACCTTCGACACTGAAAGAAATTATTTTCCCATCGGTCGTGAAACTTGTATGTGTACTGTGAGCAGATGCGTTAATAATCCCTTCTTTTTTTGCTTCCTGAATCAAGTACATGTAGGTAGATTTAGGAAACAACTTACGGAAGAAACTTTTTGTGCCATGTTGTACTTTATGTGCCGGTGCTATATAGATTTCCAGCTTGCCTAAAGAATGATGTTTGACTTTCTTTACCATAATTTTCTGTTTTTGATACGTTTTTGCCTTACCTCATGCAACGTTTCATTTGTATGATGATTTAATTTAGTGACCTTAGAAGACCCAATTCTTTGTGCGTGGTAAATTCCAGAATGACCACTGAAATAGTAAGCAGTAAAACAGGCAACCGCATAGTATAGTGCATTGTCTGCTCCAAACAGCTCTACTCCCATAATTGTACATGCTATAGGTGTATTGGTAGCTCCGGCAAAAACAGCTATAAAACCAAGTCCCGCCATCAGATCAACCGGTGCACCGGTGAGTGTAGCAATAGTGTTGCCCAAAGCAGCACCAATAAAAAACAAAGGCGTTACTTCACCACCTTTGAAACCAGTTCCAAGTGTGATGGCAGTAAACAAGAGTTTCCACAACCAGCTAAAATTTGTAGCACCCCCTTCACTGAAGCAGGATACTATCGAAACGGCCTTGGGATCAGGATTAGTTACACCGAGGCTAAGGTAATCCTGCGTACCTAACACATAAGTAAATACTATGATGGCAAGCCCGCCTATTGCTGGAATAAGCCACTTTATCTTAATCCATCGGTTACTATAATTTTTAATTGTATGAGAGAGTTCAGCAAACATATAGCCCGCCAGTCCGAACGCTACACCACCTATAATCGCCTTGATAAGCAAAACGAAATTGAAATGAAAATAACGAAAGAAAACAACGTCCTTTTCCGTAAAACTAATGGTGTAATGAGTATGATGAATACCCCAGGCAGAACAAACAATATCTGCCAGAACGCTGGCAATAAAGCAGGGCATCAACGCATCGTGCTTTATTCTACCCAATGCCAGCACTTCTAACGCAAAAATAGCACCAGTAATGGGTGTCCCGAACACAGCGCCAAATCCAGCTGCAATACCGGTCATTAACAGGGTTTTAACATCCTCTTCTGACAATTTCAATCTTTTCGCAAAAAATTGAGCAAGGCTGCCGCCTATCTGAACTGCTGTACCTTCGCGACCTGCTGAGCCTCCGAACAGATGTGTGATAACAGTAGTAAGCAATACCAAAGGAGCCATCCTGAACGGGACGCCACCTCCCGGATCATGGATTTCATCCATAATGAGGTTATTGCCGCCTTCGGCATTTTTACCTGAAATTTTATAGACAAAATAGATCAATATTCCCGCAAGGGGCAGAAGGAAGAGGAGCCAGGGATAAGCAAACCGGAAGTTCATGGCCTTGTCTAATAGCCATAAAAAGAGTGCAACGAGTGAACCTACCGTTATTGAAACAGGAAACACTAAACAAGTCCACCTGAAGAGGTAAGAAACAATAAAAACGTGTTCAAAGGAAGTTTTTAGCCTTTTCATTCCTACAAATTATAAATTGAATATTAGATAAATCCAATAATTTGTAGGCGCCATTATCTCAAAAAGATGAGCGGTTCAATTAGGAAGACACCATTTCCTGTTACCGTAAGAATACAAAAATAATATTTTTCTGCCAAAAATTTCTATTTCCCATAGATTTTATGGAAAGAATTAAATATTCCGCAATTATAATCGAATTGTTTCCTCAAACACACTATTTCGTTTATAAAAAGCGACTTTTATCTTATCAAGCAAGAAACTGGCAACAACAACAACAGCAAGAATCCCTGCAATCATCCATGTTGGAACTGAAGCCATCAAGATTCCAAAACATGCCAGCAGTGACGATATTACTATATTGCCGATAGTAACCGTGACTACCAAACGGCTTGGAAGAAAAGACCAAAAATGTTCCCGCACCCGCGTAATGTATATAGTTGCCTGCGCTGAGTAAATGAGGTAAAGAAACATCAGTGTTTGTATTTCGGGGAATGGCAGTTTCAATATTTTAAGTGCCACCCAAAGAATTGCAAATGCAAGTACGAGCCAGCCCGCTGCTAAAATACCGGCAAGTTTGGAAATTGTGTTTACGTTCCACTGCTCCAACGATGGTGAAACCCAAGCATGGTCTGTCCCGAGTGTAATGGTTACAAGGTCATTGAATACTACTATCAACACAATTAAACTCAATGGGACTACAAAATCTCCAGTGACGATATATCCGAATGTCAGCAGCACTGCAAGCTCTATCGTTCTTGTAATTTTAGTAATCGTCCAGGTCATCATTCTGCGGTACACACGCCGCCCGGCATGAATTATTTTCACAATATCCTGAAGACCGGGATTTGTCAGAACTACTTTTGCAGAAGCCTTGGCAACATCGGTAGCTGAATTAACTGCAATGCCGACCTCTGCCTGTTTAAGCGCAGGGGCGTCGTTAATACCGTCTCCTGTCATACCGGTGATCAAATTCAACTTTTGAAGGGCTTGTATGATTTGATATTTTTCTTCGGGATAAACATTAGCGATGCCGTCATAATCAAGCGGGGATTGAAGCGCAGCCGATAAATCACCAATGTGTTCCCCAATATTTAATTTACTGCTGATGACCTTTGCTGTGGCAGGTGTGTCGCCTGTAATCATTAGCAGACGGACGCCTAAGTTCTTAATGGCTTGCACCAGTGTAGCTGCATCTTCTCTTGGTAAATCAGCAAGCGTTAATAAACCACGCACTGTAATGTTTCCTTCAGCGCCAACGGCAACAGCTAAAACTCTGCCGCCATCCGCCGCCATTTCAGCTACCTTTTCTTCTAACTGTGTAGCAGAAGCTGCATATTGTGCCATGACAGTCGGTGAACCGAGTATTACAGTCTTTGCCTTGCCGCCTTCTTCTATGTGAGCTTCGGAAATTTTTTTAATCGGGCTAAAGGGTATGTATTGTTCACAAGCAAACGGAGTAAGAGAACGCTTTTTCAATTCATGCAAAATGGCAATGTCAATAGGATTTTGCGAAGAAGGGTCGCAAGCCGCCGCCGCATAAGCCAGCAGTTCATTTTCGCTACTGCCGGAAAGAGATAATATAGAAGCAATTAAAGGTTTGTTTTGAGTCAATGTTCCCGTTTTATCTATGCAAAGAACCTGCATTGTTGCCGCTTCCTGAATGGCCGTTAAACCAGTAACCAAAACTCCTTCTTTTGCCAATACACGGGCTTCAACGGCATTAGCAACGGTAAAACTTGCTGGCATTGCTACAGGAACAGTAGCAATTACCAATACAATAAGAAACGGCAAAAGCGGAACTATGGCATACCCGTTTAACAAAGCTGCAATTAAAAGTATGACGGCAAGCATAACGTCAACAATTGCCAAATAACGTACTACTGTAAATAAAAGCTGCTGAAGATGACCAGGGGCAGAGGCAACCTTAACGAGTTCGGCAGTTTTGCCAAAAAAGCTGTGCCGCCCCGTAGCCGTTACCAATGCAACGGCTTCACCAGAACGTACAACAGAACCCGAATAGATCGTTTCATTTTCAACACGGGCGACCGATGTAGATTCACCGGTAAGTATAGACTGATCTAATTCCACATTTCCGAGAGTGACCGTGCAATCTGCCGGCACAATATCGCCGGTCTTAATGTGAATATTATCACCAGGAACAAGTTCTCTTGCAGCAAGAAACTTCCAAATGCCATTGCGAAGTACACGAGTGGTGATTTGCAAATGCTTCTTTAGAAAACTCACTACTTTCTGTGCTCTGCGTTCCTGGGTTTCCCCAACAACAGCACTAAAAAGCAGGAGGACTGCTATGATAGATGCCTGGAGAATTTTGCCGAGAAATGCTTCTAATATCAATGCAGCTTCAAGCGTCCATGGTATAGGCCCCCACAGACGTTTTAATAAACCGAAAATAGGGTGAGCAGGTTCTTCTGTGACTTCATTATAGCCAACCTCCGTCAAAGCTGATTGTACTTGATCGTCAGTAAGCCCTGTTAGCCCAACGGCGGCTTCTATACCTTCAGAGTTAGTTCCCTCTTTCGGCTTATTAGTTGGTTGTTCCTGCATTGTTACGTTTTTTTGATATCCTGAAATAAACACAGCACACTACAATGATCAGGATACGTTTTATGATGGAAAAATGAGCACTACGGTTCCTGCAATAATTAAAATTGCGCCGATAGCAGTTTTAAGGGTCAGCGCTTCTCCTAAAAACAAGACTGATAAAACAATTGTCAATGCAACACTGAGCTTATCTACCGGAGCCACCTGCGACACTTTGCCCAACTGTAATGCCTTAAAATAAAATATCCATGACAGACCTGTGGCCAAGCCAGAAAGGCAAATGAATAAAATGTTTTGTTTGGATAAAGTAGTTATGCCTTTGGCTTCTTTCCTTGCAAGCACAATACCCCATGCCACTAATAAAATAATAATAGTTCGTATGGCTGTTGCCAAATTAGAATTTACACCTTTAATGCCAATCTTGGCAAATATGGCTGTTAAAGAAGCAAACAAAGCAGAAAGCAAAGCGTATATCCACCACATATTTTATAAGTTATTCGTGAAAATTTTTTGTTTGAAACGATGGAATATCCACCCGAACAGTGACCCCAATCCAATCCCCAAAACGGCAGGAACTGCAACATCAGATGGATAATGTACACCCAGGTATATTCGGCTATACGCCACCAGCATTGCCCAAAGAAATAGCAGATAGGGTAGCCATTTTATCTTCTGCTCAGTTACAATCGTTAAATAAGTAGCAAAAGCAAACACATTGCAAGCATGGGATGACACGAACCCGTATGTGCCTCCATGGTAGTTATTGACATAGTGAAGCAGATCCCGTAAGCCAGGTTGATGGGACGGGCGCAAACGATGAACAATCGGCTTTAGAATGCCTGATGCAATCTGATCGCTTAGGAAAATTAATGGTATAATTAAAATTATGACCCACCAACTTTGCTTTTTGTATTTATAAATAATAAGCATAAGCAGTAAAGCGTAAAATGGTATCCAACTGAATGTTTCACTTGCAAACCACATCACACTATCTAAAAGAGAAGTATGATGTTTATTTATTTCGAGTAAAAACTTAATATCCCAATCTTTTAAGCATTGCATCATAAGGCATCCATATTATTGTGGTATTTATTTCTAAAAAAAATATTTACGATTATTGCAACAATGCTTCCGATTATTGCTGAAGCGAAAACATCACTTACATAATGAACACCAAGGACTACCCGTGAATAAGCCACAGTAAATACCCATAGCCATATTAAAATATTCAGCCCAATTTTTTCATGAAATAAGTAAGAAAAAGACATCGCTATAACAAATGCGTCCGCAGTATGGCCAGATGGAAATGATGGACTACCGCCTGAGGTGAGCTTAATGATATGGGGGTCATTTACAAAAGGTCTTTGTCTATTAATCAGGTATTTCAATAAGGTCACTACAATGGTATTGCTTATTAATGCCATTGACATTTGACCAGCTTTAATTTTAAGCGTTCTTTTAGTTCTATATAACGCAACACACCATACTGCTACTGTGATTAAAATGGCAGTAACGTAAGCTGTATCAGTAATCGCTATAAAATAAATGTCTAATGATTTTATTCGGTGTTGATTTGTCCACTCAACCATGTGCCTGTCATATCCGATTAGCTTTTGTAAATCCATTTCAAAAAAGTGCTATTTATGTAAGAAAATATCCGACAAAACGGAGCCGTTCGTGCCATTGGGATAACTAATGTTTAAAATGTCTGCAACAGTAGGTGCTATATCTGTTATTGAAACTTTATCACCCGAAGAACCTGCTTTTACTTTCCAACCATACCAGATAAGCGGCACATGGGTGTCGTAAGAATAGCCGCTGCCGTGTGTTGTGCCGCCGGTTGCCGCATAGTCTGCATCAAACCACCCAGGAAGTAATTGTATTGCAATGTTTCCTGAACGTAACGGATGAAGTCCTTTTTTTAAAGCAGTGTTATAATAATCGTTGGCTGTTATTGACAATGCCTCACTTGAATAGACCTTATACACACCTTCTCTTGATTGTAAAAATGTTATACAGGCATTTTCAATTTCTGCTATGTTAACTTTCTTTTCTTTGGCGAGTTGCGTATTCAAATAGAATTGAAGGTTTTCATAATCTAAAATCCACTTTCCATCTCCGAATAATGATGAAATATGATTGTTTAGCTCTTTTTTAATCCCTTTGCTCTTGAATATGCCCCCGGGAATGTTCATGGATTGCATGTAAGCAGGTGTTTCAACTGCACCATGATCGGCAGTAAGAAACAACAAAACGTTTTCTGCTCCGATATACTGATCTATAAAAGCAAGCAGGCGCTCCAATTCCTTATCCAATCTGGCGTAAGTATCCTGGACTTCGATAGATTGAATGCCGAATTGATGTCCCACATAATCGGTAGAAGAAAAACTAATGGCAAGGAAATCTGTATTTTGATTTTTACCCAAATTCTCAGCTTTAATGGCTGCTATTGCAAAGTCAAGCGTCATTGAATTACCAAACGGCGTTTTCTTCAACAACTCATATCCGTTAGCTTCTATTAATGCAGGCAGATTATGAGGGAACCGGTTTTCTGCTTCTCCTTTATAAGCATTTCTATAGGGCGCCCCATTCGGCAAGCCATTGGTATAAGTGCTGATGTCATACAAAGTTATCCATGGCTTCGAGAGATATTTATCCGCTAATTTTTGCTCATTGAAATACTTTACCCATTTAGGAAGGTCGCCCATATAGTAGTCACTGGTTATCCAGTTTCCACTCTGGCTATCGTACCAATAAGCGGCATTAGGGATATGCCCTGCAGGTAATATGCTTCCCCTGTCTTTTAAAGCAATCCCAATTACTTTTGATTTCTTGTTAGTGGCAAGCCTTAATTCATCTGTAACAGTTGTACTCAACAGTCTCCGTGGCGACATTTGACTTTCCTTACCGCTTCCGCCAACACCCTGTACCGTGGTATCTTCTGTAACATACACGCTTTTGTTCAACGATCTTTCATACCAGTCATTTGCAATAATGCCATTGTTTGAAGGTGTTGCTCCTGTATATATTGCTGCATGACCCGGACCTGTATAGGTAGGTACATAAGGGTATTGGGCATTTCGGAATATAAAGCCATTCTTTAACAGTTTGGCAAACCCATTGCTATTAAACTTGTCGCTGTAGCGAAACAAGTAATCATAACGCATTTGGTCAACTACGATACCGATGACGAGTTTTGGCTTGTTAGGTAGCCTACTGATTTGCTGTGCGTTGCTGTATAAAGCCAGTAGCATTAACTCAAGTGCTATTAACCACTTTCTCAGATTGTTTATATTTTTATTCAGGACTATTCTTGTTAACATAGCTAAAATGATTGATTATAACTGAACTGGATATCTATGTGAATTATGTCTGTTCCATTTATATTGATGCGTCCAGTAGGAAACTTTAGTAGATAATATTCCGATTCCGGCAGCAACCAATACATCACTTAAATAATGCTTGTTATTCATCAGGCGGAGCGCTCCCACAGTTGAAGCCAATCCGTAAGATAGATAAGGAACCCATTTATACCGGTAGCCATATTCTTCTGATAACATAGCCGCAGCAGCAAATGCCTGGGCAGTATGACCGGAAGGAAAAGAAGTATATGCGCTGCTATCTGGGCGTAAAATGTGTGACGAAGTTTTTAAAGCAGTAACCGCAGCTATCATCACTATTTCACTCTTAAGTAAAATGACGGATCTGTTTACAATATCTGTTTTGGGTTTCATACCTATTACTTCAAAGCCATAGGTTAACGCAATTGGAGAAAACTGCAAATAATTATCGAGGCTTGTTTTGAACTTGGGTAAATGTTCATTTCGTTCTTCTACTATTTCGTTTTTAATAGATTCCCGTCCATTCCCATTTATAGCAAAACCGAAGCCCACGAGGCACACCGGAATCTTAAGCTGTTTAAAAGTGTATCGCAACGGCCTTATCTTTTGTGTGCTGTCAAAGTTTTTTAAGTTGCTGTCAACACGTTGCGCCATGCCTTCTGCATTACAAGCACAGATAAACAAAAGGATGATATGCGTTCTAATAAAAATCATGACATGTGTTGTTACTTTTTATTTGAATAAATGAGGCGTATGAAGGTTGGAAACACGAGCAGCAGCAAAGGAATACCTGTAACAAATCCGCCGATAACCGCGATTGCCAGCGCCTGTTGCATTTGTGCTCCCATGCCTATGCCTAACGCAAGGGGAAGGAGTGCTAAAATAGCTCCTATGGCTGTCATTAATTTTGGACGGATTCTAAGTGCCAAAGCATAATTGACCGACTTACTCACATCCCCGTTGGAGAGGCGCATATTGTACCGGAACTGGTTAACCGTGAAAATCGCATTTTCAGCAATGATGCCTACTATCATAATGATACCCGTATAGCTGCTTACATTGAGTGGGATATTTGTGAGGTACAAAGCGAATAAACAGCCCGGAATACCTAAGACAGAAATAGCAAGTACCAAAAATGACATAATCCATTCCCGGAACAAGAACAACAACACAGTGAATACAAGTAAGCAGGCAGCGACCAGAATTGTAAGTAATTCTTTAAAGGACTGCTGTTGCTCTGCGTACGCTCCGCCAAAATTGACATAATATGCCGGTGGCAAATTGAGCTGTTTGGAAAAGCTCTCTTTTAGTTCCTTCACAGCACTTCCCAAATCCCTGCCTGAAAGCCGTGAAGTAAGGACAACACAGGATTTCAGGTCTTCACGTTTATAATCAATTTCACCTTTTTCAGTTTTTATATCGCAAAAAAAGGAAAGTGGTTTTAAACTGCCGTCCGGCAAAAAAATCATCTGCTTTTTTATCTTATCAATGTCGTTATCCCGGTAATTAGTAACGCGCAGGCGTATCTTACGCATCTGTTCACCATCCTGGATCTGTCCCACCTGAAGATTGCCCAACATGGAAGCCTGAACCGGGGAAGGTTCTGTTATTGTGGCATTGTCGCCCAATACAATCCCCTCCGTGTACATTTTTAGCTGACTTTGAAAATCAGAAAGAGATATGCCATATTGTGCCAGCTTTACATCATCAGGTAAGATGATTACCGAAGGACCAGCGGATATCATGCCATTGGAAACATCTACCAAGCCTTTGGTATGGCGCATGATACTATCGGCTTTGCGCCCGAGCAATTCTAGTTGCTTTTGATTATCGCCAAATATTTTTACCTCTATAGGGCTAGGTGTGCTCATCAGGTTGCCGAGCAAATCCTGTATGCGCTGCCCAAATTCAATATTCATTACGGGAACAGATGACTGAATGCTCCTGCGCAGGTCACTAATTATATCAGTTGTTTTTTGTTTTCTGTTTTTTTTCAACTGGATCAAATAATCCCCGTAATTGGGCGCTACATTCCTGAAATCGAGCCTTAGCCCGGTTCTGCGGGAATAGCTTTCCACGTTAGGATTAGCCAGGATGATTTTCTCCATTTTCTGGCACAACTGGTCTGTTTCTTCAATGGCTGTTCCACTGGGAGAGAAATAATCAAGTACGATCGTTCCTTCATCCAACTCCGGTAGAAAGCCGGTTTGTAATTTACCAGCAGCAAACCATCCTGCAATAATCAAGACGATGATAAAAGCAAATGCCAACAAGGGTGTTTTATACAGGTTGGTTAACCATTTGTACTTATTTAAACTTTCCTGCTCAGTATGAACATGCGAATGTTTATGTGGTTTGTAACCGATAAGCAAATGCAATACAGGCGTTACAATCCAGGTGGCAAAGAAGGAACAAATCAACGTGAGCTCCATTGTTTTCGCCAGTTCTTTAAAGAAGGCTCCTGCTAAACCACCCATCATAACGAAAGGAAGAAAAATAACGATGGTGCTCAATGAAGAACCTACCATTGCAGGAAACAGATCTTTGATAGCGTCTTTCACTACTTCAAACCTATCCTTGCCAGGATTGTCTTCATGCCCACGATAAATTTGCTCAATGATTACTATAACATCATCAATAAAAAGGCCAACGGCAGCGGCAATGCCCCCCAGTGACATAATATTAATAGTAATGCCAGATAATCCTAATGCTATTAAGGTAAAGCCAAGGGTTATGGGAAGCGTAAGAATGACTACTGTACTTGCCCGCCATGAACGAAGAAAAAGGATAACTACCAGGATGGCAAGCAACAAGCCCTCCAGTATGGTATGCACCACACTGTTAATGCTATCATTTACAAAAGCTGATTGGTTATAATAAGGGCGCAGCTTAATACCTTTGGGAAGTAACTTTCCTATTTCGGCAGCCTTGGCATCCGCTGCATGTGCAAACTGTATCAGGTTAACACCAGGTTGCTTTACCAGGTCAACAATTACGCCCTGGCGACCATTGGCATTGATAATATTAAATTCCGTTTGTTGTTGCAGTTCTACTTTGGCAAAATCGCGTAAGCGGATAAGTCGCTGCGGCGTATTTTTCACTACTACATTAGCGAGTTCTTCCGGATCATTAATGCGGTTGTCAGTTAAAGTGAGATAAAGCCTTCGGAAGTTGGACATTTTTCCATTGGATAGAACATAGTTATTTTGTTTGAAGAGTTGCACCAGGTCATCTGGTTTAATGCCAAATGAAGACATCTTAACAACATCGGGTACAACTTCAAATTCTTTTGTTTTGCCGCCCCGCAGTATAACCGTAGAAATACCTTCGATTTGAGAAAACAGGGGGCGCACGGTGTTCATGGCAAGGTCGCGCAGCCCTATCAGCCCAACGTCTTCATCATCGCTTTCCAGTGTAAATCCATACACAGGGAATAAGGACTGGTTGTAGCCCTCCACAGCTATGTTCGTTCCCGCAGGCAGCAGATTTTTTATTTCATTCAGGCGGCTTTCTATTTGCAATTTTGCATTATCTACATCCACGCCCCAGTTGAAATAAATCTGCACATCTGAGCTACCCCTGCTTGTAACGCTTTTTACTACCGTTACACCTTTTACTCTTTTAACTGCGCTCTCAATAGGTTTTGTTACGGTTATCATCATGCGGTCTATGGGCGTTGAGCCTACATCAGCAATGAGTTTTACTTTAGGGAACATTACTTCGGGAAATAATGCTGTTTGCATTTTACTGTAGGTAAACAACCCAAGCGATACCAGCAACAGCCCGATGAACAGGAAAGGTTTACTGTATTTTTTATAATAATTTCTTTGTTCCATATAACCAGGCTTGTATTTTGAACTTTTTGAAAACAACTATTTCAATATTTTTACCAAAGCCGAATCACTAAGACCATAGTTTCCGGAAATAAGTATCTGGTCATTGCTGTTGAATGTTGGATTTTTTATTTCTACCAAGCTGTCGTTTTGCGCCCCGGCAATTACAGGCACTTTTACAGCCATTGAATCATTTATCAGCTTCATTACCCAAAAACGTTGCATCAGCTCATCGCTTAGCACAGCGCTTTTGGGGAGCATAACAGCGTTACTGTTTTTATAAATAACCAGCTTTGCGGTAGCAATAATGTTTTCCGGTATATATCTGTTTGTTTCGGGTTTAGCCATAAAGGGAATAGTTTGCAACCCTGTGTTAGCCTGTATAATGGGCATTTGCAACCTGGCATTGATATTTGTATTGTCGGGCAGGGTGATGATACATGATGTGTTTGACTGCACGTATTTGCTATATTCAAACGGAATATTTAGCTGGAAATAAAGACTACTGATATCTGAAATATTACAAAGCGCACCACCTTCTGCAACAAAAACACCTGCTTGCGACTGAGGTATAGCAGTAACAACACCGCTCATAGGCGCATATATGTTGATCAATCCGTAATTTGAATCAGTTTCATTGCTATTAAAATTGCCCAATGCTTTACGTTCTTTTGTTTCCAGCGTATAAAGAAGCTGTCCTTTTGTAACACGGTCATTAAAATTGATTTTTACGAAACGTACATAACCTGCCACGGGGGTAGTTACGGTATTGTGCCGCAGGTATTGTGCAGTAGCGGATAATTGTTCGCTCTGCATCATTGTTCCTGTTTGAATGGTGGTTACGCTTACAGTTGAACGGGGCGTAACATCATCCTGGTTGTTTTGCTTGCGGTTGCAGGCGGTAAAGGACGCAATGATCAATATTGAAAAGAGTATAAAACGCATGGTAGCTTTATTTAAAAGATATTTACCAATTCCAGTAATTGTAATTATTTACGGCGATCAGACGATTTGTTTGTAGTGCTATCCGGTTGAACTGCAACGCTGCGTTACTTCGCAACACGGTTATGTAATCTATCACCGAACTTTGTCCATTTGCTATCTGCTTTTGATAGTAACTCAGCAGCGTGTCATAATCGCCGACTTGCTGTTGTATAGATTGTAGCTGTTCATCTATCGAGCGAATAGCTTGCAACAAAGCATTCTTCCGGCTTTCATTTTTCTGATTGAAGAAATCACTGTTGATAGCTGTAGTTTGTTGTAGCAGCTTGGTTCTTTGATCGTTCAGTTTCTTTTGATGACCGTCAAAGAATTTTTGTGTAAACCTGATACCTATCTGCCATCCCAGGCGTTTATATATATCGGGAGCATACACTGCATTTAATCCTGCCGATGAGTAAAGGGACACTACCGGTTTATATTGCGCATCAAACAACTTCTGCGAGGCACTAAGGCTTAAACTATCCAACTGGTATTGCCTTACAAACCCGGAATTATTTACATCGGCAACATTCGATAGATCGAGGTTAATAGCTGCAAGATTCACTATTACAGTGTCTGATATGCCGCAAATGCTATACAAATCGAGTAAATGCATCTTATAGCTATTACGTAAGGCTTGTTTATTCGTTTCCTGTTGTTTCATTTCAATTTCCAGCACTTTATAATCGCCTTGTTTTGCCAGCCCGTTTGCTGACAATTTTTTTGTAATACCTATTTGTTGCCCGATTATATCTATGATATGGCTTACCGCTTCCTGCAGGTGTACATCCTGAAGGCAAAGAATATATTGATCTGTTACCAGCTTTTCCAGTTCATGTTTACTAAGCGTGGAGCTATTGGATAAAACCTGGTTTTGAATTACCGCCTGCTCATTCACTGCATTAGTCCTTTGCTTATTAAACAATGGCTGGTCAAGGGTAAATACGCCTCTGTAAAGCCCGCCATTTGTTGCCGACAAATCGTAACCGTAATAATCTTTAATGGTCTTAGACGGGTTTAATTTAAACCCGGAATTTCCCGGATCATTGGAATACATGGGCGCAAGCAAATAATTCACTTCGGCGCCTACTACGGGTTTGGTGAGCGCAGCAACCATTCGTTGTGCATCTAAATCGTTTGCCTGCGATTGAATAGTGTTTGTTTTTAACAACGGCGAATTTTGAAACGCCTGATTAACAAAATCAGACAGCTGCTTTTGCCCAAATATTTTACCTCCCCACGAGCCTACCGCCAATACAATAATAAATACCAATTTTTTATTCATGATTACCTATTCTTAGATGAACGCATAGCGTATTAAATATCCATGGTGCCATTCAACTTCATACTACAATATGCAGACGTATATTCATCGCAAAACCTATCCCAGGCGGCATTAATACATTGCAGAGCGAAGTTATCAGGGAGATCTTGGAGAATTTCTGGATTTAAGAAAATAGCAAATACAAATGAGGTGCGCCAGCCCCAGAGGACTAAATCTTGTTATTTGTTTGCTGTATAAATTCTTAGTTCAGCGGGTTCATTTTCTCTTTGCGGAACAGCAAGAAAAAGACGATTCATTTCCGGCGAATACAACGAAGTTCCTGCACCTTATTTCGTTGGGATATTGCCGCCAAGAGAATAATTATCGGGGCCTTTTTGCCTAATAATATCAATAAAGCCCTCACCACAGGATATATAAATCATTGAATCTTTTCGGTTGAAGTAAATGCCGTCTGC
>Ga0209941_1000365_pt1 | contig 62052 bp, 56 predicted proteins | sample ThiBiot_300_plan_FD_183945 | JGI IMG/M metagenome (GOLD analysis project Ga0209941, IMG submission 183945) | Wastewater bioreactor microbial communities from Cape Town, South Africa - Thiocy_solids_1 (SPAdes) | ecosystem: Engineered > Bioremediation > Thiocyanate > Unclassified | place: South...
TAAACATCACAAACAAACTAAATACAAGACCCCGAAAATTATTAGGATTTAAAAATCCTCTTCAAGTCTTTTTAGCTAATTTTAAACCTGATTAATTTACCTGTTGCATTTACCAGTTGAATCTGCCTAAGGAAATATTAATAAAGGTTAATTGCTGGTAAAGATATTAGCTAATTCGCAGCATTAAACAATACAACAATTAATATTTATTTTTGCAGCCCTTCACGAAATTAAAGTAGCACATGAAGAAAGTCATCTTAATAACCGGAGGCGCAGGTTTTATCGGATCGCATTTAACAAGGCTGTTTGTGACTAAATATCCCGGTTATAAGATCGTGAATCTTGATAAGCTTACCTATGCCGGGAACCTTGAAAACTTAAAAGATATTGAAGATAAATCCAATTATACTTTTGTAAAAGGAGATATTGAAGATATGACTTTGGTAAAAGAACTTTTTGATAAATATAGCTTTACCGGAGTGCTCCATTGTGCAGCAGAAAGCCATGTTGACCGTTCAATTACTGATCCGCTGGCATTTGTGAAAACGAATGTTTTAGGAACAGCTTCGTTATTGCAGGTTGCCAAAGAAGCCTGGAAAAATGACTACGAAGGAAAATTATTTTATCATATTTCAACTGACGAAGTGTATGGAAGCCTGGGCGAAGAAGGCTTTTTTACAGAAGAAACTAAATACGATCCACGCAGCCCATACTCTGCATCCAAAGCATCTTCTGATCATTTTGTCCGCGCCTATTATCATACGTATCATCTGCCGGTAATTATTTCCAATTGCTCTAATAATTATGGCCCTTATCATTTTCCCGAAAAGTTAATTCCTCTTTGTATTCATAATATCATCCATAATAAACCGCTTCCTATTTATGGCAAAGGCCTGAATGTGCGTGACTGGCTTTATGTAGAAGACCATGTAAGGGCAATTGATATTATTTTTCATAAGGGCAAAATCGGAGAAACCTATAATATCGGCGGGCATAATGAATGGAAGAACATTGACATCATCAAAGAATTATGCAGGCAAATGGATGAAAAATTAGGAAGAGAAAAAGGAACATCTGAAAAGCTGATCACTTTTGTGAAAGACCGTGCTGGGCATGATATGCGCTATGCTATAGATGCAACCAAATTAAAAAATGAATTAGACTGGAAGCCCTCTTTACAGTTTGAAGAAGGTTTGTCAAAAACAATAGATTGGTATTTGGCGAATGAAGAATGGCTGAATGAAGTAACGAGTGGAAATTATCAGAATTATTATGAAGAACAATACGAAAAACGATAACTAATGAAGGGAATTATATTAGCAGGCGGCTCAGGCACCAGGTTGTATCCCATCACCATGGGAATCAGCAAACAATTGATGCCTGTTTATGACAAGCCGATGGTCTATTATCCGCTCTCCACGTTAATGCTTGCAGGTATTAAAGAGGTCTTGATCATCACTACACCTGATGACCAACAACAATTCAAACGCTTATTAGGAGATGGAAGCCAATGGGGATGTAGCATTGAGTATGAAATTCAGGAAAAGCCTAACGGCCTTGCGCAGGCTTTTGTAATTGGTGAAAAATTTATTGGTAAAGATGCAGTCGCTTTAGTTTTAGGCGATAATATTTTTTATGGGAGCCGGTTCTCACATTTGTTACAACAATCTGCAAATCCTGAAGGAGCAGTAATTTTTGCTTACCCGGTAAGCGACCCTGAAAGATATGGTGTGGTTGAGTTTGATAAAGATCATATAGCGGTATCTATTGAAGAAAAGCCTGCTAAACCGAAATCAAATTATGCAGTTCCCGGCCTGTATTTTTATGATAATTCAGTAGTAGATATTGCTAAGAATATTTCACCTTCTCCGAGAGGGGAATACGAGATTACCGATGTGAACAGAAAATATCTTGAAGAAAAAAAATTAAAGGTTGCGGTGCTCGATCGTGGTTTCGCATGGCTTGATACCGGCACTTTTGAATCGCTGCACGATGCATCTGAATTCGTAAGAGTGATCGAAAAAAGGCAGGGATTCAAAATTGGCTGCCTTGAAGAAGTTGCTTATAGAATGCATTTTATCAATAAAGAACAATTGCTGAATCTTGCACAGAAACTTGAGAAGAGTGGCTATGGAGAATATTTAAAAAGAATTATAAAATAAGTTATGGGCTATTATGTTCACCCTTCATCAATCATAGATGAAGATTGTATTATCGGGGATGGCACTAAAATATGGCATTTCAGCCATGTGATGTCCGGCGCTGTGATTGGCAGTAATTGTAACCTCGGACAAAATGTAGTAGTTTCCCCAAAAGTAATTTTAGGAAATAACGTACGTGTACAGAACAATGTAAGCATCTATGAAGGCGTTATTTGCGAAGACAATGTTTTTCTGGGGCCAAGCGTGGTTCTTACTAATGTCATCAATCCGCGGAGCGCTATCAGCCGCAAAGACCAATATAAAAAAACGTTGATCAAAAAAGGAGCAAGTATTGGAGCTAATGCCACCATAGTTTGTGGAAATACCATAGGAGAATTTGCTTTCATTGGCGCGGGCGCCGTAGTTACGAAAGATGTTCCGCCTTATGCGCTCATAGTTGGAAACCCGGGTGTACAAAAGGGTTGGATGAGCGAATATGGCCATAAGCTTAGTTTTAATTCAAAGAACATGGCTGTGTGTCCTGAAAGCAAACAGGAATATTTATTGGAAAATAATATTGTAAAAAGGGTAAAATAGTAATGAAAAATTTTGCATTGATAGGAGCCGGAGGTTATATAGCCCCGCGCCACATGAAGGCTATAAAAGATACCGGTAACAAGCTGATTGCGGCATTAGATAAAAGTGACTCGGTAGGAATATTGGATAGCTACTTTCCCGAAGCTGATTTTTTTACAGAATTTGAGCGCTTCGACAGGCATATTGAAAAGCAAAAACGCAAGGGAATAAAAACAGATTTTGTGAGTGTATGCAGCCCTAACTATTTGCATGATTCTCATATCCGCTTTGGCTTACGCGTAGGCGCTAATGTTATATGCGAGAAGCCAGTGGTATTAAACCCCTGGAATGTAGATGCGCTTGCAGAAATAGAAAAAGAAACCGGCAATAAAATATTTACCATTTTGCAATTAAGGTTGCACCCCTCTATCATAGCATTAAAGAATAAAATTGCAGCAGAGCCCAAAGGGAAAAAACACCACGTAGTTTTAGACTATATTACCAGCCGCGGCCATTGGTATTATGCAAGCTGGAAGGGCGACATTCAAAAGAGTGGCGGCATAGCTACCAATATTGGCGTGCATTTTTTTGATATGCTGATGTGGATCTTTGGCGATGTAAAAGAAAACATCGTTACCGAACATTCAAAAGACACTGCTTCCGGAACTTTGGAACTGGAAAATGCCTTCGTAAAATGGAGGTTAAGCATAGATTATAATAATTTACCTGAAGAGATAAAAGCCGCCGGTAAACGTACTTACCGGACACTGGATATTGATGGCGAATCTTTTGAGTTTAGCGATGGCTTTACAGAACTGCATACCAAATCTTATGAGCAAATTTTAGCGGGGAATGGATTCCCACTGATGGAAACAAAGAAAGCGATTGAATTGGTGCATAAGATAAGGAATTATAAGGAGTAAGTATTATTAATTCACATAAGCAACAGAAGCCTTTCCCTTATTGTCTTTACACATTACTATCAAGTTACCTTTTTTATTGTATTTTTTATTTAGGTTAATTGTAAATTCCAAGGGTGTCTCATTAAGGCTATAAATTAATCTGGAATTATTATATACTTCTAGGCTTGTAATATTTTTATCCAAAAGTTTAACCTGAAGCTCATTTGTATTTTTTTCATAATTATAATAGAATCCCTGGTAGTTATTCTGTTCACCTTCCTTAATATTGAATATTGATGATTTTCCACTTATCTGGAGGTTTGTATTATTTCGTTCCATACTTATCTGCTTCTTTACACCGTTAATAATTTCTGCCACACCTGAATCTACCTGGCCCTTCCACCAATTTATTTTTTCATTATAAAACCAAACGTATTTATCTGTCGTTTTAAAAGCATTATATAAATTATTTTTTAGCCAGCGTTGCTTTGTCTTATTATCATATCCTTTATTATAAACTGGTGACTTTGCATAAATAAGATCAAAATATATAGCCTGTGCCAGAGAGACTTTTTGCAGTTTTGAAGCCAGAGATCCCTTTATCAATTTGGCTCCATCTTTTCGTTGATATTTGCCGGATTCTACAAAACTTGCGGAAGTTTGATATCCATAAGAATATTCATTTCCATCTATAATTTCACTTGTTTTATTTTTACCTTCTAACATTCCTTCCACAAAAAAAGGATACAATGCCATTCCTGTTTCAGTAATTGGATGAAGTTGATTTTGCATTGATACCAATCCGAGTAACCAAAAACATAAGATTTTTACATCAGGCTTATTTGTCTGTAGCGCCTGCATAAATTGTTTTCCCCTTTTTCTTACATAATTTCCTACCTGTTGATAAGAAAGCCCTTTATACCATGATGCCCTGTAAACCCAGGGATTTAATGTAGAATCTTTATAATAATATTCCGGGTCAAACCCAATACCTTTTGCCTTAGATATTGCTAATGCCCTGGAAACTCTTTTAAGATTTTTTACAATTTTTTCCCAACTTTCATCATTAAGCCAATGAGCGCCCGAATAACCCACGCCTCTTACCAATAAAAAATTATCTGTAAATTTTTGCCATTGTATCTCTAACAAATCTTTATACTGGAATTGAAAGTTCGGCCTTTGAGTAGTATCAAAAGCATTATAAATATCAAAGTCAAAAGAAAAAACCACACCATCAAAAGGCGTCTTTTCCATTTCGTTTATATTATTTTTTAAGAAACTAATAGTGGGATAGTCCCATCCAAATTCAATTAATTTTTTTGGGTCGGCTTTGTCTTGCCCCATTAACAATACCGGAGAAGAAAAACTAAAAAATATGCAAATAAAAAAAATTATTATTCTGTTTATATTTTTCATTTTTATTAAAAGTATTAAGGTGATAGAGTATATTCTTTTTTATTTTGTTGGTAATGAATATTGAATATTTGCAAAAATACCATAACCGAAAATATTGCTACCTTCGCAAACGATTTTTTTCGATCCCTGATCGCCTATTGCCAAGGAAACTTTAAATTGAATAAATAAATGAAAATAGTCAAAAAAGTACTATTTGCTTTGTTCATAATATTATCTTGTTCAAACCAACTGCGTGCTCAAAATACTTTATTAGATACCCGGGACCTAAGCCAGATCAAAATAGATAATTTGAGCGATGATGAACTAATTTCATTTTATAATAAAGCCATTGGATCTGGAATTGCTGAATCTCAATTATATAAAATGGCGGCAGAAAAGGGACTGCCTGAGCCAGAAATAACTAAACTTCGGGAGAGACTGAAACTCATTAACTCTGATAAAAAGCTATCGCAAAAAAGTGATAAGGCAGAAGAAGATGGAACGTTACGCCAACCTCATGTTTATGACACAACAGGGCAAAGCCTGCCATTACAAAAATTTAAAAATGACGAAACCATTTTCGGTTCCGAGCTTTTTACAACCAACAGTTTGGTCTTTGAGCCTAATCTGCGTATTCCTGCTCCCGCAGGATATGTTTTGGGGCCGGATGATGAACTCGCCATTTCAGTGTATGGTTTCAGCGAAAAAAAATATAATGTAACCATAAACGAACAAGGTGAGATCTATATTCCCAACGTTGGGCCATTGTACCTTAGCGGATCAACCATTGAAGGAGCAAGCGAAAAAATAAAATCAAAGCTCGCTTCCACCATATACAGGGCAATCAATACAGGAAAAACAAAAGTGCAGGTATCTCTTGGTAAGATCCGCAGTATCCGTGTAACTGTGATAGGGCAGGCAAAAAAGCCAGGAACTTATACAGTATCTTCTTTGACCACCTTATATAATATTCTCTATTTATGCGGCGGCCCTACCCCTATGGGAAGCTACCGTGATATTGAAGTCATCAGGGCAAACCAGGTAAAGAGAACGGCTGATCTGTATGATTTTTTAGTAGATGGAAATCAAAAAGATAATATCATATTACAGGAAGGCGATGTAATAAGAATACCCTATTATAAAAACAGGGTTACACTTTCAGGCAATGTAAAAAGAGAAGGCAAATTCGAAATGCAGGATAATGAAACTTTTAATGATCTTCTTAAATATGCCGGTGGATTTACAGATAATGCTTACAGAGGCTCTGTAACGGTAGAGCGGATCACTGATACAGAGAAAAAAATGATAGACCTCAATGCAGATCAATTCAAAACGTTTAAGCCTAATGGCAGTGACAAATACATAGTCAATAAACTCCAGGACGAGTTTGGCAATCGCCTAATAATTTCCGGTTCGGTATTAAGGCCAGGGCCTTATGAATTAGAACCTGGCCTTACTATAAAGTCCCTTATAGAAAAGGCAGGAGGCCTTACCAGGGATGCTTATACGAAAAGAATCGTAATTTTCAGATACCTGAAGAATAAGATGCCGACCATGGTTTCTGTCAATCTCGACTCTGTTTCAGAGCTTAACCAGGATGTAAGTTTAATAAAAGATGATTCGGTAGCAGTACATTCTATTTTTGAATTTCATGATAATGATTATGTTTCTATAGAAGGTAATGTAAGAAAACCGGGCAATATTCCGTGGAGAGAAAATTTATCACTTCGGGATATTTTACTTTCTGCCGGAGGCATTTCAGACTCGGGTGATTCTTCAACGATAGAGATTTCGAGACGGATCAAAAACGTGAATGTTGATAAGACCAACCACAATGAAAGTAAGATATTCAACATTGATATTGCAGATAAGAATGACCTTGCGAAGGATATACTATTGCAGCCTTACGATATAGTAATTGTAAAATCCTTACCTGGATATACGGTACAAAGAACGATATTATTATTAGGTGAGGTAAAAGGCCCGGGCAGATATGGCCTGCAAAAAAGTGGTGATAAGATCAGCGACCTCTTTAAAAGAGTTGGCGGCTTCAAAGCATCTGCAGACAGCTCTTCTATTACTATCCGCAGAAGCGTTCAATCAAACCTTACTGTTGCTGAAAGAGAAAAACTTTTTCAAAGAATCCTGAACATAAATCCTGACAGCCTTTCCCTTCATCCAAGATTAAAAGATGAGTTGTATAAATCTTATGATCTTATAAGTGTGGATCTTACATCAGCATTATCAGATCCCAACAGTTCTGATAACCTGGTTTTAGAAGATGGCGATGTACTTACGATTGACAGGAACTCCAGCCTGGTAAGAATATCCGGAGAAGTTTATAATCCAACTATTATTCCTTACAAAGAAAATAAAAGTTTAAGGTATTATGTACAACAGGCAGGCAACTTTACTCCTTACGCAAGAAAAGCAGGAGCTTTAGTAATTTATCCGGATGGGAAGGCCGCTTCAGTGAAACATTTCTTATGGTTTAAATCGTATCCTTCTGTCACTCCCAGGTCAGAGATTTTTATACCACAAAAGGCAAAGACAAACCGTACAAGGCTTGGTGCAGGAGAGTTAGCATTAATTGTTTCAGCGCTTGGAATTCTTGCAAACGTAATTATTACTTCTACAAAATAAAAGTTCATTATAACATTATGGCTTTAAATGAAGACGATAAAACTAAATCCTTGGATTACAATACCGCAGGTGTTAAGACTTTGGATATTATTAAAGGCCTATTACAAAAATGGTGGCTGATCCTTATCGTCGGACTATTAGCAGGGCTCGCAGGAATATATTACGCTTCTAAACAAGATATCTTTTATCAAAGCCGTTTAACTTTTGCATTGGATGAAGGAGAAGGAGGAGGTATTAGCAGTGCAATTAATCTTGCAGCTCAATTTGGATTAAATATTGGAAGTGGCAAAGATGTATTTGCCGGTGATAATATTATAGAAATAATGAAAAGCAGAAGAATAATTGAAAGTACATTACTCTCAATTGATACTTTTGATAAGAAGCCTTTTACGTTTGTTGAGTACTTTCTTAATCAACAAGAAAAAAAGACTTCTAAAGTAAGAAACATACATTTTCCGGTAGGTCAATCACAATCAACATTTTCTTATGCGCAGGATAGTTTATTGTATGAATGTTATCTCCAGTTCTCAAAATATTATATTTCATGCGAAAAGCCGGATAGGAAATACAATATTTATGAAGTAAATGTCAAAAACCAAAATGAGAAATTCGCAAAAGATTTTACCGATGAGATTGTGGGCGAGACAAACAAATTTTATACTACTATTTCTACAAAAAAAGCAAAGCAAACTCTGGATATATTAGAGCAGCGTGTGGCCAATATGAAGAGTAACGTTAATTCCAGTATTGGAACCAGAGCCGAAGTACAGGATATGAATTTAAATCCCGTATTCTCTGAAGCACAGGTTCCGATTCTTAAGGAACAGACAAATATCCAGGTTTATGGCGGGGCTTATGCTGAAATGTTTAAGAATCTTGAAATAGCGCGGTATCAATATCTTAAACAAATACCATTAATGCAAATAATTGACCCTGCCGATTATCCAATGAAAAAAGTAAAAATGGGTAAATTGAAAACCGGAGTTGTATTTTCTTTTATAGCAGGGTTCCTTACCGTTTTTGTACTATGGATAATCAATCTATTCAAATTGAAAACTGATACCTTGGGGGATAACATCAAATCCAGGTAATTCTTGTCAAAAGGATATTATGCTATGCGAATATTAATCCCTGTATTAAATTTTGGAAAATCTGGCGGAAACAGGGTGTTATCCAAAATTGCTGATGAATTAATCAATCTCGGCCATAGCGTTGATTTTATGAGTTCGGAAAAAAGCAGCGAACCTTATTTTCCCACAGCAGCTTCTATAAAATGGATAAATGACAAGGGAGAAATTGTAAAAGGTAATTCAACGACCTCATCTGTGAAAGATTCTGCTATTTCTATTCAGTATAAACTTACAAAAGCGCTTAAAAAATTACCAAAAGACTCCTATGATGTTATAATTGCTAATCATTCTCTGACAACGCTTCCCATAAAAAGAGCGGGGTTAAGTCACAAAACAATATATTATGTTCAGGCATACGAGCCGGATTTTTACAAATTACTCGGTGGCGTTAAAAATAGAATACTTGCTTATTTTTCCGGAAAGAGTTATAAAATGAATTTATTCACGATAGTAAATTCAGAAAATTATTTTAATTATAAAAAACTAAAATCTTCAAGAGTCCTTTATCCGGGAGTTGATTCTGATCACTTCTATCCAAAAGTAAAAAAAAATACTTCTGCAAATAATCATAAAATAATAATCGGAACAATCGGACGAATGGAATCTTATAAAGGCACACGATATATAATAGAAGCATTCAAAATATTAAAAGAAAAACATCCTCATATCGAATTACATCTTGCCTTTAGTGATCCAAAAGATTTTAAAAACTGTGACGACATTTCCTGTTTTAAACCCAATGGAGATGAACATTTGGGTAATTTTTACCGATCATTAGATTACTATATTTGCGCTGGCTACGTTCAGTTGGGCGCTTTTCATTATCCAACAGTTGAAGCAATGAGCTGCGGCGTATCGGTTATTACTACTTCTTATTATCCCGCAAATGAAAATAACGCCTGGATAACAACTCCACAAAAAGCGGAGGAAATTGTAAAGCAATTTGAACTGGCAGAGAACAACCCGAGTCTCAGAGAGAAAAAAATTAAACAGGCCTTAAATGATGTAAAACAATTTGCATGGCCAGAGGTTGGCAAAAAGTTTAATAATTACTTAAAAGAATTCATTAACCCGAAAAAATAATAAATTTTTGCCCGCATTTTTAAATAGGAGTAATTAGCAATATGGTGATCTATATACTATATTTTATCTTTCTGGCCATTTTGGCTATTCAGTATGAATTTATTCCCTTTAAAAATGATTATTTATTAATTGCGATTATTTTACTGCTTGCTTTATTAGCAGGTTTACGTGGAATTAATGTTTCAAGAGATTATTATAACTATCGGTATATTTTTGACAATGTCTATGATTTTACCAGCAACGGTTTAAATTATTTACCAGTATTTGAGCCTGGATTTATTGCCATAATTTTTTTTTTCAGAGCCATTTTTGAATACAATTATGTGGTTGCAATCATGCTATTTTATGCTTTCTCAAGTGTTTCGCTAAAAATATATGCTATTAATCGCCTTGCCATTAATCCTTATTTGACAATCTTGTTTTATTTCAGTTATTATTTTTTAGTTCACGAAATGACCCAAATCCGAATCGGCCTTGCTTCTGGAATTTTTTTAATCTCTTTAATTCCTTTCTTAAAAGGAAAACGTATCACTTTTACTTGCTTAATATTATTAGCAACTATTCTGCATTATTCTGCAATATTTTATCTACTTCTTTTATTTTTTAATTCTACTAAATTTAATAAAGCCTTATACACTTTTGCTTTGCTATTATCTATGATATTCGCAATCGTAAAGTTGCCTTTACTTAGTCTTTTAGGAAATTTTAATCCTTCAAATATTTCAGACAAATTCAATAGTTATGTTGAACTTTCCGAAAATGGAAGCGTCACTGTTAATGTGTTTAATTCTTTAAACATCTGCAATATTCTTTGTTGTGCCTTTCTGATGTTTTGCGTGAGCAAAGAAACAATTGTTAGTGATGGTAAGTTAGCGCTTTTCTTAAAATGCAACATTTTATCAATATTTTTATTGTCTTTCTTGGTTGGCGTACCAGTTATCTCTTTAAGATTTAGCGAGCTTTTTGGAGTGGCTCAAATATTCTTATTCCCTTACCTTGTAAGGTACTTGCCGGCCAAAAAGTTCAGTATATTGATTCTCGTTTTACTTGCTGGGTTCTTCTTTTATGTTATAGGATTTTATGGCGGCCTTCTTCATCCATATCAAATAGCAAATTTTAAATAAATTATTTTTAAATGGTAGATATTGTTATTATAAACTGGAATAGTGGAAATTATCTCGAGAAATGTATTAATTCCATTTTTACTACCAACAATGAAACTTATGTAAATACTGTTTTCATCATTGACAATGATTCAAAGGATTCTTCTTTAGACAGGATCAAACCGAATACTAAACTTGAGATTATCAGAAATAAAAAAAATCTCGGTTTTGCAAAGGCTTCAAATCAGGGCTTTAAAATATCAAAAGCCCCATACATTTTATTATTAAACCCGGATACACGATTATTAGATTCTACACTTGAAGATTGTATCGCGTTTATGAAAAAAAATCACGACATTGACATTTTGGGATGCCGTTTATTAAACGATAAAGGAGAAATAACACCGAGTTGCGCTCGCTTCCCAACTCCCGGTAAATTATTTACGGACTCTATCGGATTATCAAAAATTTTGCCATCCGTACTTAAGCCTGCAATTCTAATGACCGATTGGGATCATAAAACAAGCCGCTTTGTAGATCAGGTAATGGGCGCCTTCATGTTTATGCGTCATTCTATTTTTAATAAAACAGGTTTTTTTGATGAACAATTTTTTGTGTATTACGAAGACCTGGACTTTTCAAAAAGACTTTCTAAGATTGGAGGTAAATCATTTTTTAATACTGATATTTCTGCAATTCATAGTGGGAAAGGAACTACAGAAGCTGTAAAGCCGCTTCGGCTATTTTTGAATCTGCGCAGCAGGTTACAGTATGCCAAAAAACATTTTGCAGTAAGTGGTTATTTATTGGTTTGCCTTGGTACTTATTTTATAGAACCCATCTCAAGAACTTCATTCCTGTTTTTTAGCGGAAAATTTAGTGAGATTAAATCGGTATTTAAAGGATATAAAATGCTTTTAGACAGAACGAAAAGGAATTATTAAAAATGTAACTTAATATAATAAGTTTAAGAAATCATTTCCAATTTTTCAAGTACCTCAGACCAGGTCATATCTAAAGCCGCATCAGAATAGCGGGCTTTTACATATTTCAGATTTTCTTCGGCGAGGTTATTTCTTTGCGTAGGCGTCATTTCATAAATTTTTTTTATTTGGGAAATCCACTCTTCGTCATTGGTGCAATAAAGATCTTTGCCTGCATTTTTCATCATTTCAGTGTAGGCAGGAGTGGCGGAAACAATAGTTGGAATTCCCGCGAACCAAAACGATATTAATTTATTAGCCGGTTTGTGCCAGGCCATTTTATTATTTTTATTTAAAGGGATTATGCCGCAATCGCAGGTACTTAAAATTTCATAGTTTTTGTAAAGCTCCCATTTATGAAAAACGGTGGTGATTGGTAGTTCCTTCAGCAAATTAAATACTCCTTTGGTCAGCATATTCCCATAGTCATAGTGTTTTTCATCTGTTATTACATGAAGTTCGCAAAAAGAATTCACCTGCTCCAAAACTTTTTTTAAAGTCAGCAGGTTAATAAGGCCAGGGCTTTGTCCTTCCCATACTAATTTCATTTTCTCCCCGATATTATAGTCATTTTTTACAGTCCTAATTTCATTTTGCGTGTAATCAAGACTTACTACAACGTTCCTGTTCCATTCGGATATAATTTTTGCCATTTTTGTGCTGGAGCAGATAACTATATCAGCTATTTTGAGCCATTTTATTATTGGCACTTTATAATCCAGATATAAAGAAGATTCCTTTCCTAATATGAATCTTCCAATTCCCTTAAATAAGGTACGGAATATATCAGACGTTAAGATCAGACTATCTGTCATTTCAAATATGAATCGCGTATCGGGATGCTTTCGTTTATAGGCTATCCATTTGCTTAAATTACTGGTAAGAGCAGTTAATAAAATAATATCATAGTATTTATTTACATCCGCTATTTCAAACTTAATATTATTTCTTTTTGCAAAATAAGGAAATCTACGCCGGTCTCCAGGCCAGGAAAGATCGGCTATATAAGGAACATACCCAATTTTTAACTCCTTAAAATTCATTTAAAATTTCATTGTATGATAAACAGTAAACGGCCAAATATAGAATCAAAAATGCAATGCTATAAAAAAAATTAATTTTACAATTATAATCTGACCAGTAACATTTGGGTTTATAAAAAAGTATCCAATGGTGTTGTATTTATAAATTAATCTTCAGGGGGATAATCATTATCAACTATACAAATACAGTAATTATATTTGCTTGTTTTAGAAATTTAATAGAAAGTGAGTTTGTAATTTCATTACAAGCTTAAAATCAAAAAATCGTTTTATAATTTCAACTTTAAGTGGATTTTTCATTTTTATGACTTACCAACAACCCCAAATAATTTTTTTTCCTAAAATTGGTAAAACCATTGAAGGTTATATTTCTGTAGCGGAAAATGATACGTTGCCTTTCCAGGTAAAACGTGTGTACTGGACTTATTTCACACCTGAAAGCATAAGCCGGGGCGGGCATGCTCATCATCATTTGGAACAAATTCTGGTAGCTGTAGCAGGAAAAATAATTGTCACTACTCAAATGCCGGGAGAAGAAGAACAACGTTTCATTTTGGAAACCGCCGACCAGGGAATTTTTTTACCAAAATATTGCTGGCATAAAATGCAATACACTCATAATGCGGTACAAATGTGTATTGCTAATATGGCTTATGAGGAAAGCGATTATATAAGAGATTATGAAGAATTTAAAAAATTAGCATGAAAATTCATCCGTTGGCAGATGTGCAATCCAATCAAATCGGTGAGGGAACTACTGTCTGGCAATTTGCCATTATTTTGCCAAAAGCAGTCGTTGGAAAAAATTGCAATATAAATTGCCACACCTTTATTGAAAATGATGTGATAATCGGTGATCGGGTAACTATAAAATCCGGAGTTTATATTTGGGATGGATTGAGAATTGAAGATGATGTTTTTATCGGGCCCAACGCAACTTTTGTAAATGATAAATACCCAAGATCAAAAAAATATCCTGATAAATTTCAGAAAACAAAAATTGGAAAATCTGTATCAATAGGTGCCAATGCTACTATTCTCGGCGGTATTAGTATTGGAGAATTTGCAATGATAGGAGCAGGGAGCGTGGTTACAAAAAGTATCGAACCTTATACTTTAGTTTACGGAAATCCGGCAAGGATTATAGGAAAAGTTGATGGAAATGGCGCTATAATAAATAAAAAATGATTGAATTTTTAAATCTTAAAGAAATTACCAACCGGGATAAGGAAGAGCTAAAAATAGCATTCGAAAACGTTTTAGATTCCGGATGGCTTGTTCTTGGGGATTATGTAAAAAAGTTTGAAAAAGAGTTTGCAGCATTCTGTGGCGTTAAAAATTGTATTGGAGTAGCCAATGGATTAGATGCATTGATATTGATCCTGGAAGGCTACAAACAATTAGGTTTTATGAAGAAAGGAGATCAAGTAATAGTTCCTTCCAATACCTATATAGCTAGCATTCTTGCTGTTTCAAGAGCGGGACTCACACCTGTTTTGGTGGAGCCAGATATCAATACATACCTGATAGATGAAAATTTAATTGAACAAAAAATTACTTCAAAAACAAGGGCTATTTTACCTGTCCATCTTTATGGCAGGCTTTGCAATATGAGTGCAATAATGACTATTGCAAAAAAGCACCAACTGAAAGTTATCGAAGATTGCGCCCAATCTCATGGGGCTGGTACCAACGGAAACAAATGTGGCCATCTTGGTGATGCTGCAGGTTTTAGTTTTTACCCCGGAAAAAATATGGGAGCTATTGGTGATGCCGGTGCGGTTACCACCAATGATGATGAACTATCGCAAACAATTATTGCATTGCGCAACTATGGTTCTCACAAAAAATATGAAAATCTTTACCAGGGAATGAATAGCCGGCTTGATGAAATACAGGCAGCATTTTTATCAGTAAAATTAAAAAAATTAGATACCGGCAACGAGTTAAGAAGAAAAATTGCTCAATACTATATTGATAATATTGATAATGACCTGGTAACACTGCCTTATCGTTCCAAAACTAAGGTTTTAGATTATCAAGACCATGTATGGCACGTATTTGCAGTGAGAGTGGCCAACAGGGGAAAGTTTCAAAAATATTTGTATGAGAACGGCATACAAACAGTAATTCATTACCCCATACCTCCGCATAAACAAAAGGCTTATGCTGAATGGAATAGCCATAGTTATCCGATATCAGAAAAAATTCACGAACAAATTATTTCATTGCCTATTAGTCCGGTGATGAAAGATAATGAATTTAAAAAAGTGGCAGAAGTAATCAATAGATATAGTTTCTCCGGTGAAGATTACTAAGGATAACAATGTCAGAAAACCAATCTTCATATCGTCAAATATTTAAAGCAACTAGTTTATTTGGAGGTGTGCAGGTGATCATCATAATTATTGGTATTATAAAAACTAAATTTATAGCCATTTGGTTAGGTACATCTGGGGTTGGTATCATGGGATTATTAACAGCTCCTTTAGCTTTAATCATCTCGCTTACGGGGCTGGGGCTTTCAATAAGCGCCGTAAGAGAAATTTCGGAGGCTGCAGGAAGCGGCGACCAATTACATATAGCAAAAACGGTCAAAATATTTAGAAGATGGGTCTGGTTTACCGGAATATTAGGAATGGGTTTAACCATTGCATTAGCTCCAATGTTAAGTACCTGGTCTTTCGGTAATTCAAAATACACTTCTGCGTTTTTAATTCTTTCCGTTACTCTCCTTTTGACAGATGTTACTTCAGGCCAGAAAGTGATCTTACAAGGCATGCGACGCTTAAAGCACATGGCCAAAGCAACTGTTATTGGAGCAGGTTTGGGATTACTGACTTCTTTGCCGCTTTTTTATTTTTACGGTTTAGGAGGTATAGTTCCTTCATTATTAATTACTTCTTTATCATCATTAATTGTTTCCTGGTATTATTCCCGAAAGATTACCCTAAAGAAGATTAGTATTAGCTATACAGATTCTTTTAAGGGTGGATTAACCATGGTAAAGCTGGGAATTGTTTTGGCTTTTAGCAGTTTAATAGGTAGCGCGATCAGGTATATCATTGCTGCCTATATTAGTAAAAAGGGGGGGGTTGAACAAGTTGGACTTTATCAGGCCGGATTTACCCTTATTACTGGATACATTGGAATTGTATTTACCGCCATGGCAACAGATTATTTTCCCAGGCTTGCCGGTACTAAAAATAATAAAGAGTGTATTAACCTAATCAATCAGCAGATTGAAATGGCATTGTTAATTATTGCTCCGATATGTATTGCACTGACGATTTGCCTCCCTGTTGTTGTCAGGCTTTTATATTCTTCCGATTTTTTAGGAACGATCCCAATGCTGGAATGGGTCTTGATTTCCATTATACTCAAAACTATTGTCTGGTCTCTCGGTTTTTTATTTTTAGCAAAAGCAGATTATTCTACTTCTTTCAAATTGGATAATATTACGAATGTTTTATTTTTGAGCGGATATATTATTATGTACACAATTATGGGATTGCAGGGCATTGGGATTGCAGAACTTATACTCTATTGTTTTGCTGTGATATTGGCCTTTTATTATGCAAAGAAAAAATATGACTTTGCATTTCAAAAGTACACGCTGGAAATTATCTTTTTAACCTTCGCCATATCTTTTTGTGTATTTATAGTATTAAAAACAATGGAGAGAAACCTGCTTTCCTACGTTATTTCAATTATTTTACTGATTCTTATTTCTTATTTATCTTTTAAAAATTTAGACAAAAGACTGGGTCTCAAATCAGTAATAAATAAGTATATTAAAAGATAACTATGCTATACGATTCTCCGGTAATTACAGTAATAATGCCTGTTTTTAATTCAGAAATATTTTTAAAAGATGCCATTGATTCTGTCATAAATCAAACCTTTAAAGATTGGGAATTAATTTGCGTAAATGATGGCTCTACAGACAACAGCCTTACTATACTCAGAGAATATGAAGCCCTCGATAATCGGATCATGGTATTAGACCAAAAAAATTCAGGTACTGCATCTGCAGCAAGAAACAAAGCTCTCGAAAAAGCCAAAGGAGCATTTATACACATGTTAGATAGCGATGATTTATTCGGTGAAAATTGCTTAGAAAAAACTTATGAGAGAGCTATCACTACTGAAGCGGATTTTGTTATTCCTGATTTGATCCTTTTTAAAAATAAAACAAATAATGTCCTGCTTAAATTAGTTGGTTACGAAGGAGATAGAGAAGTCTTACTCCCTCCTAAAGAGGCTTTCATTGCAAGCTTAACCTGGAAAATTTCAGGGGTAGGAATGTACCGGACAGAATTACTCCAAAAATTCCGGTACGATGAAACAGGGATAAACGGAGATGAATACTCTACGCGAATACTTATGCTAAACTGCAACAAGATAGGTTTCTGCGATGGGGCCTATTTTTACAGAAAACATCCGGATTCCACTACGAGTAAAATTTCTTCTAAAAGATTTGATACTTTATATACAGATTTCAAATTATTGGAGTTGGCATACCGTTATGAGGTGGGTAAAAAAGCTATTGTACTTTGTAAAAAAAGAATTACCGAAAATATTATGTTTTCCGAACGATTTTATTTGGGGACAAAAAAGCATTTCAGTAAAACTGAAAAAAAGGAAATTCAAAATCTTATCAGAGCAAATTACAATAAAGTCAATCAATCTTTTATTGTTTATCGGGGAAATATATTCAAATATTTAATAACCCAAGCTGTCTTTACTGACTTTAGAATTCTAAAAATATATGGGTATAGCGTTAACTGTCTTAAATTTCTTTTAAATAGAAAATATTAATAACAAGGAGCGTGATAAAAAGAATATGAATTTAATAAAAACTATTTTTTATCCTTCCATTTCCACCCGCTTCAATTTTATCAGCGGCTTTATAGTAGTGAAAGTAGCAGCCGTAAAAGTAGGTAAGGAAAGGATGTCCCTGGTGAGCCAGTTACAAAATACTATCTTCGTTTACGCTCGTGTTTTTTATCCATGAAACCATTATTTACTTAAATTATAATTTCTTTAAAATCGGGATGTGGTTAATGAGGTATCTACTGGTAGCAAAAGCAATGACTAAAACTTTCATTGCTACAGAAAATTATATTTACCATCATCTATATAGTTTTATTTTATTATTTTATGAATCATTATGGAATAATAGGGGCTACTTATTCGTTCTGTATTAATTATGATTGTATTGGATTTTGATGAAAGAGAAAGCTAGGATAATTTAAAATATTAAATCACTTTATAAATTCAAACTAAGTTGCATAAGCAATCTCTAAAAGTATAAAAATCTATATTATGTATAGCTAAAGTTTCATTGTCGTAAAAAAATTTCTCCATGAATCCACTATCAAAATTTTTCAGATTTTTTTTTAAGCACTTAGAATCACTATGTTCATTTCTTCGCATCTTTAAATTAAAAATATTATACCCGGGCATCACCATAGATTTTAAAACTACTATTCAAAGCAACTGCTCTGTTACATGCGTGAAAGGCGGCAAATTAACCATCTTAAAATCTCATATTTCTTACGGCACTCTTATTAAAGCTGATTCAAAAAGTACGATTTCCATTTATAATTCGTTCATAGGAAGAAATTGTGTGATTACCGCAAAAGAAAAGATTATTATTAACAAAAATTGCTTAATTGCTGAGATGGTAGTTATTCGCGACCAGGATCATACAATTGATACCGTTACTGATAACAGAGCAAAGGAAAGTTTTAATACTAAACCAATAGAAGTTGGGAAAAACGTTTGGATAGCCGCCAAAGCAACTATTTTAAAAGGAGTAACTATAGGTGAGCATTCGGTAGTAGCTGCCTCTGCCGTTATCACAAAAGATATTCCTCCATGCGAAGTGTGGGGTGGAGTGCCTGCCCGATTTTTGAAGAAAATCACAATCCCAATCAATCCGGATCAGCAATAGATCATCAATACATATCAAATAAAAAGAAATTGCTATACAGGCTCTCCAATTTACTTAAAACAAATTCATTCAGGCAGGTAAGCCTTTATACGATCACAGGTACACTAACGAAAATAATCTCATTTGCAGCGCTTCCTTTTTTTGTAAATACACTCTCAGAAGGCGATATAGGCATTTTAAATATCTTCAACAGCTCCATTATTTTTCTCACTCCTATTATTTCAATGGGGGCGCTTTATACCATTTCTGTTGATTATTTTAAACTTACCAAACCTGATTACGCAACAGTTTTTTCTACAAGCCTTCTCATTCCCGTTGCCATTAGTTTATTGCTTATTCCTCTGTTTTTTATTTTCTGGCAGCCGCTTTCCAAAGCATTTAGTTTCCAGCGTCAGTTTATTTGGCTTATTCCTGTTTGCTTGTTTCTTAATTTTTGCTTCGAAGCCTTCATCATATTATTGAGGGTACAAAATAAGGTCAGGCTATTCGCCGCTGTGACCTTGCTTAAAATAGTAGTTGAAATAACATTAGCCATCGTTCTGATATTATTCGCCTATCAAAGCTGGTACAGCAGGGCGTTAGGCTACTTTATTTCAATTTTGATGATAGGTTTTTTATTCTTTTTTTATATAAAAAGAAATAGGTTCCTGATAAATAAATTGGATTTTGGAATACTAAAAAGAGAATTGTTATTCGGCCTGTCGGGTTTACTTTTACAAATGGCAGTATTCTTTATCAATACCTCTGATAAATTTTTTGTAATGGCTCATTTTGGTAAAATACAGGCTGGCTTTTATTCCATTGCGGGCACATTCGCCACTATTCAATATATTGTTTCCACATCATTAATACAATACCTGCAACCGGTTTTATATAAAAAGTTTGCAGAAAAAGAAAAATGGAAAAATATAAAAGAAATTTATAAAAAATACATTCTTGTGATGTTGGTTGCTTCAGTCTCGCTATTCTTTTTTACAATAATAGTATATCGTTATTTACTCAAAGAATCTTATAGAGCCTATTTGCACTATTTTTATTTGCTTTGCATTAGTTCCTTTATCTGGTCTGTTAGTAACATCTTCCTTCAATTTATTATCTTCAATAAACATAAAAAAGTGATCCTCCGGCTTTCATTAATGAGCATCACTTTCTCATTTTTGATAAATTATTTTGCTTCGCATTTTCTAACTATTAATTGGCTTTGCTTCGGGCAAATATTAACGAATATATTTGTATTGTCTCTTATCTTTTACTACAATAAAAAACTCAACTGTTTTGGCTGACATAAAAAAATTTTTCAAAACAATATATAAGGCAATTCCTTTAAAAAAAGAAACGTTTTCTTTATTAAGAAGAATAGGCTCTCCACCCGAATCGCTATACCGCCATCTCTATTTTAACGGGGTTATCAAAGTCAATGTAGATCATGGACAAGATTTCAAAATGATACATTACGGACATCGTCTGGAGAATGAGCTTTTTTGGAAAGGCCTCTATGGCTGGGAAAAATATTCTATGCAGGTATGGACAGCTTTATCAAAAGATTCAAAAATAATTTTTGATATTGGCGCTAATACGGGAATCTATTCACTGGTTGCCAAAACTGTTAATCCAAATTCTGAAGTACATGCCTTTGAGCCTTTTGGTGCAATTCACAAAAAACTGGTACACAATGCAGAAATCAATGGTTTCAGAATACATAGTAATTGCAGCGCTATATCCAATTATACAGGTGATGCAGTTATCTATACAGAGGATCCAAATTTTGCTTATTCTGTAACGGTCAACCAAAATTTGTGGGTAAAAGATAAAGAACCATTTAAACTAAATATTAAGACGATTACGTTAAAAGATTATATCGGACAGAATAACATTAATCGTATTGACCTGATGAAGATAGATGTAGAAACGCATGAACCTGAAGTGATAGAAGGTTTTGTACCTTATCTTGATCAATTCAAACCCATTATACTGATTGAAATATTAAATGATGAAGTGGCGCAAAAACTGAATAATTACTTTAATCCCGCGGAGTATTGTTTTTACAATATTGATGAACAAATGGGAATAAAAAAGACAAAAACTCTTTTAAAGAGCAACTCTTACAATTTTCTTATACTACCAAAAGCGAAAGAAGAAAGGCTGAATGGTTTAATATTCTAAACCCCATCCTTCTTATAAAAAGAATGAAAAAGGTATTACTTCTTATTATTGACAACCTCGCCAAAGGGGGCGCTGAAGTGCTATTGATAGGGACTTTACCGGAATTGAATAAAAAATACTCCATAATATTAGTTACACTTACCAATGAATGTGAGTTTAATACAGGTGAGATTCTTTTTGAAAAAAGATATACATTAGGCTTTAATAACAAACTTTCTTTTTTTCCTTGTGTGCGTAAATTAAAGAAGATCATTAAACAGACCCGGCCATCGCTCATTCATTCACACCTGTTTTATAGCAGCTTCATCGCTCGCCGGGCCTGCCCTTCAAATATACCTTTGATATATTCCTTACACAATGAGATGAGTAAAAATGTTTTTAATAACAGTAAGGTATTGACTTATTTAGAAAAGAAAACCATTAGAAAAAATCATGCAGTAATTGCTGTTTCAAAAGAAGTGCTTACGGACTATGAAAATACTATCGGAAAAAATAACTCCTCTTTTATTTTACACAATTATATTTCAGATTCTTTTTCCAAAAAAAATATTGCCAAAAAATATTCTAAGCCAATTCAAAAAATAAATTTAATAGCAGTAGGAAATATAAAAAATCAGAAAAATTATACCTACCTTATTGAGGCATTTGTACTTTTAAAAGATCTCGATGTTACTCTGGATATATATGGATATGGGAAAGATGAAATGATCAAAACATTGCAAAACAAAATTGATCAAAATGATCTACCCATCATTTTTAAGGGGCAGGCACATAATATTCATAAGATATTGCCCCGCTATGATGTGTATGTATCTTCTTCCAAACATGAGGGATTTGGTATCGCTACAGTTGAAGCGATGGCGTGCGGACTCCCGCTGCTATTGTCTGACTTGCCGGTTTATCACGAAATAACATTTAATAATGCACTCTTTTTTGATGAACAAAGAACAACGTCATTTATAACTTTAATCAAGGAAATCTTTGAAGATAAATACAATCTGAATGAACTTTCACAAAAAGGAATTGATATTGCCGGAAAATACACCAAGGAAATTTACCTAAAAAAATTATATTCTATATATGACAAGATCCTTGATCATTAAATAAGCTTATTCACTCCTATTCATAAACTCTTTAATACTTTTCTAAATGTCAAAACTCACCACTGCTTTTTGGTTTATAAAAAATCCTAAATACTCCTCCCATGTATTTCAAATATTAAAGCGAAAAAAAAACAGGATATTGGAAAATTCCCGTGAAGAAGCAACTCTATGGTGTAAATCCAATAGTATGGGCCAGCATGACGCACTAAAAAAATTGACCCATAATAATACGTTCCCGGAATTGGTTGATATATTTCCTGATGTAATAAAAGAAGCTACACGAATGGAAGTTTCTGCTCCTGTAAAAATGGGAGGAAGCGGCGCCACGACTTTCATTTATTATCTTATAAAACATTCAAATGCTCAAAAAATTATAGAAACCGGAGTTGCTTACGGATGGTCTTCTCTCTCTATTCTGCTTGCTATAAAAGATACCAACAATGCCCGGCTAATCAGTAATGACATGCCATACATAAGTATGAACAATGAAGATTACGTTGGTTATATAGTTCCTGAAACCCTTAAAGATAAATGGGAACTGCAACGACTCCCGGATATTAAAGGAATCCCTCTATCACTTAAAAAACTAAACAATTCAATTGATTTTTGCCATTATGATAGTGATAAAAGCTACACAGGTAGAATGTGGGCTACACCTTTGCTGTGGAATGCGTTAAAAAAAGATTGCTTCCTTGTTAGCGACGACATTAATGATAATTTAGCATTCAAACATTTTTGTGAATCAGTAAACCGTACGCCCGTAATCATCGAATATTCGGGAAAATATGTAGGCGTGATCGTGAAATAAAAAGAATCTTAAAGAGTTAATAATGTAGTTAGCCTATTAATTTTTTTCCTTATTCTTTGGATATACTATACAATATTAATAACCATTAGGTAAAAAAGTAATTACATCTTTACATGCCCCATATCCTTTTCATATCCTATGACGGAATGACCGACCCACTCGGCCAAAGCCAGGTAATTCCTTATCTGATTGGGCTCACGAAATATGGTTATCAATTTACAATTTTAAGCTGCGAAAAGAAAGAAAGGTATTCATTATATAAAAATGAAGTTGACAATTTATTAAAATCATCCTCTATAAAATGGTCTCCCATTTTTTATCATAAGAAACCTCCGATACTTTCCACCGTTTATGATGTATATCAGTTAAAAAAGAAAGCGAAACAATTGCATACAAAAGAGAAATTTGACATGGTGCATACGCGGCCCGGCATTCCCGCTTTAGTTGGCTTGTGGATGAAAAAAAGATCGGGTATAAAATTTTTAAATGATATAAGGGAATTCTATGCAGACAGCCGGGTTGATGGCGGAATATGGAACCCTAAAAATTTTATTTATAAAAAAATATATCGCTTCTTTAAAGAAAAAGAAAATGAAGCGGTGGAAAAAAGCGACGGTATTGTATGCCTTACTTATGCGGCAGAGAAGATAATTAAACAATGGCCTCAATATAAAAAGCATGTGCCTTTAATGGTAATTCCATGTAGTGTTGATATGGCTCTCTTTGATCCTGAAGAAATAAATCCTATTCAAAAATCAAAACTTAAAAATGAACTCAATATACAAGAAGATGATTTTATCATCAGCTATCTCGGATCCATTGGAAGCTGGTATCTTACCAATGAAATGATGCAGTTTTTTAAAATCATAAATGATAAAATTCCTGCTGCAAAATTTTTATTTATATCTCCCAGCGGGCATGAAACTGTGATGCAGGCCGCACAGAGATCGGGTTTACCTATTAATAAGATCATTCTAAAGCAAGCCTCAAGAAATGAAATACCGGCTTTATTATCTTTTAGCAGATATTCAGTTTTTTTTATAAAACCTTGTTATTCCAAGCAATCATCCTCGCCTACCAAGCATGGTGAAATTATGGCTATGGGCATTCCGGTTATTACAAATGACGGCGTGGGCGATGTAGCTAACATTGTAGAAAAATATCAATCAGGAATTGTTTTGAAAGAATTAAGTGAAAAGGAATTTGATGTTGCAGCAAACATAATTAATGAAAAAGCAATCTTTGATAAACACATTATCAGGGACGGTGCTTTTGCATATTATAGCCTGGATAATGCCATTGAAAAATATAAAGAAATTTACAAAAGAATTATTGGTTAATCTATACACCGGTTTCACTATTGACAATATATAATATTACAGAATCGTTCATAATAAAAAACTATTCATGCCTTCCCGTTTTCTCATTATCGGTTCAGGATTTTCAGGGGCTGTATTAGCACATGAGCTTATCAAAAAGATAGATTGCCAAATTGATATTTGGGAAGAAAAGAATCATATTGCTGGCAATTGCTACACTTCGCGCGATAAAGAAACCGGAATAATGGTTCACCGTTACGGGCCACATATTTTTAATACGGATAAAAAAGATATCTGGGATTATGTAAATCAATTTATTCAATTAAAACCCATTCATCATAAAGTAAAAGCCATTAGTAATGGTAATGTTTATTCGTTCCCTATTAATCTTCAGACTATTAATCAGTTTTTTAATAAATCATTTTCCCCATGTGAAGCAAAAGATTTCATCAATCACCAGAGCGCCGAAAATATATGCATTCCAAAGAGCTTTGAAGATCAGGCTTTAAAATTCATCGGCAGGAAGCTTTATGAAGCCTTCTTTTATGGATATACAAAAAAACAATGGGGATGCGAGCCTAATGAATTGCCGGCTTCAATTTTGAAAAGGCTGCCTTTAAGGTTTAATTATGATGACAGCTATTATAATAATCCCTTTGTGGGAATTCCTTTAGAGGGTTATACTCCTTTTATTGAAAAACTTCTTGATAATAAAAATATTACACTCAAGCTTAACCGGAAATACTCTTTTGAAGAAGATTGCTCATTATACGACCATATATTTTTTACAGGCCCTATAGATGCTTTTTTTAAATACAAATTTGGAAAGCTCGGCTATCGTACAGTGTCATTCGAGCAATTTTATGCTCAAGGAGATTACCAGGGAACCTCAGTTATAAATTATTGCGATGAATCTGTTCCATATACACGCATTACGGAACACAAACATTTTACTCCCTGGGAACATCACGAAAACACCATTTGTTTTAAAGAGTTTAGTAAGGAAACAACCGAAAATGATGTACCGTTTTATCCAAAAAGGCTTTCGGCAGATAAACAATTATTACTTCAATACAGAAACGAAGCTGAGAAGCTAAATAATGTTTCCTTTTTGGGAAGGTTAGCAACATACCGCTATATGGATATGCACCATGTAATTGACGAAGCTATTAATTTCTCACAAAAATTTGCTATTTCATTTATCAACAATCTCAGAAGGCCCGTATTCCCCAATATTGAACCTGTTTAATATAATTATCGTAATACCCGCCTTTCTTAAAAAACCACATACACACTATTTAAGCCTGCATTCATTCCTCGCAAATGGCTGCAAATAGTTTTCGCAACGCGTCCAGGCTTATTCCATGTAAATCTGCATGAACTTAATCGCTGAAAATCTGCGTGAATCCTGAATCCCTAAAAGAACAATAACAGTGATGCGCTTTCGTTATTGTTATTACAATTCATTTTTCTGAAACCAAACTCACAAATCTGATGGATAAGGTTATAGCGGTAGTGGTTACTTACAACAGGCAAGCCTTGCTTGCTCAATGTATTTCTGCTTTAAGAAAACAGACCCGTAAAGTTGACAATATTCTTGTTATTAATAATGGAAGTACAGACCAGACAGAAGCCTGGTTAAATAACCAACCTGATATAGATTTAATTACTCAGGAAAATTTAGGTGGGGCAGGTGGATTTTATACTGGCATAAAAACAGCTTTCGAACGATCGTATACCTGGTTATGGCTAATGGACGATGATGGATTACCAAAAGAAGACGCTCTGGAGAAGCTTCTTGAGAACACTGATGAAAAGTTATGTCTGCGAAATTGTGCTGTCATTAATAAAGAGGATAAAAAAAGTTTTGTTTGGAAAACGGGTAATTATGCCACCATAGATGAAGTTAAGGAGCCGGTAATTAAAAATTTTGCACATCCATTTAACGGCACACTGCTTCATAAAGATATCGTCAAAAAAGTAGGTTTGCCTAAGAAAGAGCTATTTATATGGGGGGATGAAACTGAATATTATGAAAGAATTATTACAAAATATAAAATTCCTTTTTACACAAAAGCCGATAGCATACATTACCACCCGGCAGGTAACTACTCCTATAAGAATGATTGGGATTATAGCAGCAATTGGAAAATGTATTTTTATATACGAAACAGGTTCGCTATTTTGAAAACAAAATTCAGCGATAAGCCCTTACTTGCCTATATTGCGTACATCTGCTTTTTGATTGTATTCTTTGGCATGATTATGATCTTTCAAAAAACGGATAAGCTTAAGAAAGCCAGATTTATGATATGGCCTGTTAAAGATGCCCTTACTGATAATTATACGGCTACTCCTTCTGTTGTACTTCAAAATATTTCTTCGCACTCCTGTATTGGCCCTATCCCGGTATTACAAATATTTAAAAAACTAAGCTTTCGTTCAATTTCTACAGTGCGTGAACTAAAAAAAGCATAACATTGAAGAGACAAATACCTTACGATAATGACACTGGTTGATTTGGTACTAATCCCCATTTATATTCTCCTTCTCTATCTTTTCTTTAAACAGAAAAGAAAAAAATACAACGATCCACTATTAAAAAAATATCATCTTCAGGGATTTTGGATCAAAATATTCGCAAGTCTTTTATTTATTCTTTATTATTCTTATCTCACCGTTGGCGATACTACGGTTTTATATCATTATGAAGGAAACAATCTTTATCATCTTATTTTAAAGAACAGTGATAATTTAAAATACATCTTTAAAAAAGGAAGCGACTTTGATCTTTCATTAGTGAAAAATCCTTATAACAGAGGCTACTTCAGAGATGAGGCTAATTTTATGGTAATACGGCTTGATGCTCTTTTGTCGTTTGTTTCTTTTGGTAGCTATGCTGTGATTAACCTATTCTTTGGCAGCCTTGCGTTTTCAGGCTTATGGAAATTGTTTTTATTCTTTTATGGACAAAATCCTAAAATGCATTTACAATTTGCCATTGCCATATTATTTTTTCCTTCAGTGGCTTTCTGGAGCGCCGGCCTGCTAAAGGATTCACTATGCATCGCTGCACTTGGATGGCTTACTTATTCATTATATGAGCTTCTTTATAAAAAAAAATTTGTTCTAAAAAATAGTTGTATCGTATTTATCTCTGTGTATTTTCTTTTAGTACTTAAGATTTATATTTTATTAGCTTATGTTCCTTTTTTTATATTATTTATCATACTTAAAAATATGCAAGGCATTCAATTTAAATTATTAAGGTATGTTTTTGCACCTGCGTTAATTGCACTCAGTATTTACGCTTTCACACAAACTTTTTCTGCTTATAATGAAGAATTGGGAGCGTATGCCGTTGAAGATCTTACATCAAGCATCTCTCATCTTAATAAAGTAATAGAGAGAAGAAGCGGCCGTGAAGATGCTGCTTCTAACTTTAGCCTCGGTGCAGAATTTGACGGTACTTTTGCAGGCCTTTTAAAGATCAGCCCTTACGCTCTGGCTGCAACTTTTTTTCGTCCTTTCATTTGGGAAACCAGAAAAGTTTCACAACTGATGGCAGCAGTTGAAAGTCTTATCCTGATTTTTTTTACATTAAAAATCATTCTAAAAGCCGGCCCTTACCGGTTTATAAAATATATTCTGTCTGATCCCCTGATCTTTTTCTGTATATCCTTTGCCATTACATTCGGATTATTCGTTGGCGCCAGCACTTTAAATTTCGGAACGTTAGTCCGCTATAAAATCCCTTGTATGCCTTTTTATGCTATCGCTTTATTTTTAATTTATGATAAGGTAAAAACAATAGCCGCTGAAAAAAAACCGGCGCTCCAAACACAAGTTTTACCATCTTCCTTATCACCGGCGTAGGCTTTTTAAGCACCTGCATAAAGATTTTATTTTGCCAGAATGAATGGTACACTTGCCTCCGGATGAAAATGTGCGTTGATCCGATAATCATCGGATTTAATTCGAGCTAAAGCTCAAATGCCTTTTGCCACGGATTACGCCAATTTTCACGGGTTAGATTTGTTATACAAATTTATCCGATGCGTAGTATAATACGCTCTGGCATCTTTAGCGAATAGAAAAAGAGTTTATCGTTAAATAGCTTTTTTCTGGTAATATTCTCCGGTTTTTAAAATAATCCTCCTGCGTTTTTCGTTGTTACAAATGATATCCGAAAAACTAAGTATTATGAATTCCCAATTGAAAACGAGCCGGAGAATTGTAGTAATGGAAAATGGCCTGATTTCTACTTACACTATGAGAAATGAGTTGATGCATGAGTTATTAGATCAAAATTTTGAAGTGCATGTACTTACCCATACTAATCAATTTAAAAAAGAGGTTGAAAATAGTGGATTAAACGTTTATAATGTAGGGTCAGGTAACACCAACCCGGTTAAAATCCTTATTTATATCTGGAAGGTTTTTTATTTCATGCGGCAAATACAGCCTGACGTTTGCCTAACATTCAGCGTTAGGCCGGCCATTTGGGGAAATATTGTTGCAAGGATCCTCGGTATCCCGGTAATCACCAATATTTCGGGTATCGGGCCGCTGTTTTCGAGCCGCAATATCGCTTACCGGTTTATTCGATTTATTTATCCGTTTGCACTCAAAAAAACGGAAAAAGTATTCTTTCAAAATGAGGAAGACAGGGAAACATTTATTTCACATAGATTTATAAAAAGGCAGAAGGCTGACCGCATCCCCGGGTCCGGCGTGGATCATTTGAAATTCGCCCCTGTTCCGTGCGCCAATAAAATCACAAAAAAATTTTCTTTTCTCTTTATTGGCAGGTTGGTAAAAGACAAAGGAATCCTGGAATTTATTGAAGCTGCAAAAATTCTAAAAACGGAAAATTCCGGAATTAATTTTAAGGTGATCGGGCCGCTATGGCAGCAGAACCTGAGATCTAATACGCTTACCAAAAAGACGGTGCATCAATGGGTGGCAGATGGAATTATAGAATACGAAGGCGAAAAGAAAGATGTCAGAAAAGACATTGCGGCTGCAGACTGCATTGTGCTTCCATCTTACCGCGAAGGAATTTCTAATGTATTGCTGGAAGCAGCTTCCATGGAAAAACCTTGTATTGCAGCCAACGTAACAGGCTGCAAAGAGATCATTGAAGATGGCAAAACCGGGCTGCTATGCCAGGTGCGCGATAGCTATGACCTTGCCGGTAAAATGAAACAAATGATGGCCATGCCTGAAAACTCTTTAACGGAAATGGGTAAACAGGCAAGGCAGAAAATAATCAGGGAGTTTGATAAGCAAATAGTGCTGGATGGCTATTTGAAAGAAATAAAAAATATTTTAGCAAAATCCGAAGTAAGATCAGTTAGTCTTTCAAAATTGATCAACCTCAGTTCAATGCCTTCCCTGGCAAAATCAAAGGTGGTGTGAATTTTTATTAGATCACCCAACACTTCAAAAGTACCTTTAAAATAAATAAGGAATGCAATAGCTACATTTGCAACTATTAATTATTTTGTATGTGCGGAATTGCAGGATCGGTTAATTCAGGCTACTCCTACGAAAATGTAATTAAAACGTTAGGACACCGTGGCCCTGATGAACACAATAGCTACCAATACAATAATGTAGATTTTTTTCATCTGCGTCTTTCTATTCTTGATATTGCCTGTGGCAAACAGCCCATGCATCTCAATGAAAAATATACCATCATTTTTAACGGTGAAATTTATAATCATACAGAATTAAGGAAACAATTTGATCTTAGAGGCAGCACTTCATCAGACACAGAAACATTGCTCCTTTTATACGATCGTTTTGGCGTCGAATTTTTGCAATACCTTGATGGAATGTTTGTTTTTGTAATCCACGATAAAATAAAAAATAAATTATTTATCGTTCGTGATCGCGCAGGTGAAAAACCTTTTTATTATTTTTTTGATCATAAAAAATTGGTATTTGCCAGCGAATTGAATTGTTTGAAAACAATGGTGCCTCTGGAAATTGAAGAATCTAATTTTTATCAATACTTGCGCCTCGGTTCATTTTACAGGCAATTCACTCCCTATAAAAACGTAACAGAATTAAGAGCCGGAAGCTTTTTAATTGTTGATTGCAACTCGCTTTCTATTAATGAAACCAGATGGTGGAATATCAATGATTATTATCAAAAAGAAAATAAAGATCCACTTGAGGAAAGTTTACAAAAGGTAGATGGCTTTTTACATTGTTCCGTACAAAGAAGATTGGAATCGAGCGATATTGAAGTGGGAAGTTTTTTAAGCGGTGGTATTGACAGCGGCCTCGTTACAGCGATTGCCAGTAAATACAACCATAGGTTAAAAACTTTTACCGTTTCATTTGATGGAGAATACGACGAAGCTCCGCTGGCAAAGTTAGTTGCCGAAAAATATAACACTCATCATACGGAAATAAAAATATCTTTTAAAAATATTAAAAATGATCTGGAAAAGATATTATACAATTACGGCGAGCCGTTCTTTGACAGCTCGGCAATACCAAGCTATTATGTAAGCAGGGAAGCAAAAAAGTACGTAACCGTTGTTCTTAATGGAGACGGTGCAGATGAACTATTCGGAGGTTATAGAAGATATGTGCCATTCTCTCATTATGACTTTTTTAAAAAGAATTTTTTAGTAAAAAAAGGGGCTTCTTTTTTTAAGCAAACACTTCCTCCATCTAATAACAAAAAGTCTTTGTACAATTATTTATATCGCCTGGCTTCTTTAGCTTCTAATTCTGATTTAGAAATTTATCTTTCTGCCGGTGTTGATATTTTTGAAGATTACCAGCAATTCATTATTGATCCTGGTTTCGATTACCTGGAAGAAGTAAGAAAAGATTTTGATAAAATTGCCAATAGTAATTTATCAGGCTTAAAGAAAATAATGAATCTTGATTTTGATACCAATCTTTTTGATGACCTTTTAGTTAAAATAGACATAGCCACTATGGCTAATTCGCAGGAAGGAAGAAGCGCTTTTCTCTCTAAAGAATTATTAGAATACATCCCATCACTTTCTGATAATTATAAAATAAAAGGAAGAACAACCAAGTTCATGCTGCGGCAATTAGCCGCCAAATATCTTCCGGATATTTTAATCAATCAACCCAAAAGAGGATTTGAAATTCCCTTAAAAAAATGGGTTGATAACGAATTGAAGGAGTCTGTTTTTGATTATCTTTCTTCGGATAATAATTTTTATAAAAATTTTGTCTCGGAAAAATTTGTTCATGAACTCTTAAATAAGAAAATAAAAATTTCCGATGAGAAAAGAGCCAAAATATTATGGACCTTGTTGTCATTGGAAGTATGGTATAAAAAGGTTTATATAGAATGATAAAAATCTCAGATAGTTTCTACAAAATAAAAAGAAGAATGATCTATAAACCCTTTCCAGATTAGAGGTTTAGAAAATCATAAACATTTTATAGCATGGCCAATAGTTCTTTAAAGAAAATAATCCGTATTACAACTGTCCCAATGGGACTTCATGTCCTGCTCCCCGGGCAAATGAAATTTATGAGCGAAAACGGGTTTGAAGTAATAATGATAAGCGCTGGTGGAGAAAATTTAGATAAAGTAATTAAGAATGAGAAATGCCAGCACATCATAGTGCCAATGACAAGAAAGATTACACCCTGGCGTGACTTAAAATGTTTGTTTCAACTTATAAAAATATTTCGAAAGGAAAAGCCCGATATTGTACATTCTGAAACGCCGAAAGCCGGGTTACTTGGCATGCTGGCTGCAAAAATAAGCAGGATAAAAACCAGAATTCATACGGTAGCTGGTCTTCCCCTGGAGGAAGAAACCGGGCTTAAGTATCTCTTGTTAAAGATGATAGAAAAAATTACTTATTCAGCAGCTAATCATGTATGGCCGAACAGTAATTCACTTTATAATTTTATAAAAGATAATAAACTTGTAAAGGAAAAAAAATTAAAAGTTCTTAGCAGAGGTTCTTCCAATGGAGTAAGCAGCAAACGGTTTAACAGAGATACACTTGATAAAAAATTAATTGAGGCTACAAAAAAGAAAATTAATTATAATGATTCAAGCACCTACCTGCTTTATATCGGAAGGCTGGTAAAAGACAAAGGAATCACAGAGCTGGTAACTGCTTTTTCAGCCCTGCAAAAGATAGAATCGCGTTTAAAGCTTATACTTGTAGGTGTGTACGAGGCATCCCTCGATCCTTTGCCTGACGCAACAGTAAAAGAGATCTTTAACAACCCGTCCATTATTAATGTGGGATGGAGTGATGAAGTAGAATATTATATGAGGCTGGCACATTATTTTGTTTTTCCTTCTTACAGAGAAGGTTTTCCAAATGTTTTACTTGAGGCAGGAGCTATACAACTGCCAATTATCTGTAGCCGTATCGGAGGAAATATAGACATTGTAACTGACAATAAAACTGGCATTCTTTTTAAAAAAAAGGATGTAAATGATTTATACCTGAAATTAGAATATGCTTTAAATAATCCTGACCAAATGATATCAATGGCAAAACAATTACAGGGAGATATAAAGGCATACTATGAAAGAGAGGTATTTTGGAAGATTTTGCTTGCTGAGTACCAGAAATTAATTTGAAGTATTTTTGATTCTTAATTTTTAAAAAATTCATGAATAATAATTCAGTACCCAATATCCTGTTTATTGGAAAAAAGGATGATTATTTTTCAAAAGTCGCTGCCGATTATTTAAAGGAAAATATACCATCAGCCCTCATTATTTATAGTTCAAAATCAGAACCTATTCCTGATATGATAAAAGATTGGAAAGGAGATTACATTATCTCTTATCTCTCTCAATGGATTATTCCAATAACAATATTGGAAAATGCAAAAGAAGGAGGTATCAATTTCCACCCAGGCAGTCCTGATTACCCTGGAATCGGATGTACTAATTTCGCCATTTATAACCATGAAAAAGAGTTTGGAATAACTTGCCACTACATGGCTCCTAAAGTAGATACTGGGCCGATTATAAAAGTGGCCCGCTTTCCCATACATCCAAATGATACAGTATATTCATTAACGCAACGTTGTTATGCCTGCATTTTAAACGCATTCTTAGAATTAATAGACGACTTTTTAGAAGGAAAAAAACCTGAAATAAGTCGTGAACAATGGAAGCGGAAGCCATACACGCGAAAAGAATTGAATAACTTATGCTTATTGACCAAGGAAATGGATGAGGAAGAGATAAAGCGCAGAATAGCAGCCACCACTTTCGGAAATAAAGCATGGGCTTATCTTGAATTAAATGGAAAAAATTTTTATTTAAATAGTGATGAGATCAAAAAATAAACAAATAGCCAAATTTGCTATTCGTTTAAATCTGTTGTTGGAGCTTTCCAATATCGCTTATTCAAAATATCTTGTAAACAAACTTTATTTACATGCACTTTGTCTTAAAAAAAGCAACCAGGCTGTATATAAATACGTCATTAAACATGCGCACATTTGGCCGGCTTATGTGCAATCTGACATGGTTAATTTGCTAAATCATTATGATATATGGTTTACACAATTTGAAAATTTCAGCAGTAAAAAACACTTTGAATTGAATGAGCAATTCGTTTTTTTCCATCTTGATGAACAAAGTGCTTACCCCAAAACATCAGCAAGCAACATTACAATCTTATTAAAAAAATTGGCTGAGGAATTTTAAAGATTTGTATGTAATAAAAAATAACTCTACAAGAATTCCCGAATACGGGTAATCTTATAGTCTTTATTAATCCTTTAATTCCTATTACCATATATTTGCTGATAGTAAAAAATTCAACCACTATGAAGGTATTAGTCACCGGGGGCGCAGGCTACATAGGCTCAGTGTTAGTTCGCCAACTGTTAGGTAAAGGATACAAAGTAAGAGCTTTTGATAGTTTAAAATTTGGAGGAGATGCCTTATACGATGTAATGCTTGATCCCAATTTTGAATTTGTAAAAGGGGATATAAGAAATGCTAAAGAGATAGAAGATGCATTGAAAGGCATTGATGCAGTGGCGCATCTCGCTGCTATTGTTGGTGATCCGGCGTGTAAGAAATTCAGCGATGAAGCCAACGAAACCAACTGGATTGGTAGCACTGCACTATTTGAAGCCGCGGAAAAAGAGGGAGCCCGGCGTTTTGTATTTGCCAGCACCTGTAGTAATTACGGAAAAATGCCTGACCCTGATTCCTTTGTAACGGAAACATCATCTCTAAACCCCATCTCCCTATACGCCGAATTAAAGGTTAAATTCGAGAAGTATTTATTGGAAGAAAGAAAAGATTCCAATATATGCAGTACAGCCCTTCGTTTTAGTACGGTATATGGGTTTTCACCCCGCATCCGCTTTGATTTGACGGTAAATGAATTTACACGAAATGCAACCATTCACGGCAAGCAGGAAATCTGGGGTGCTCAATTCTGGCGGCCTTATTGCCATGTAGATGATCTGGCAAGGTCAATAGTATTGGTACTGGAAACAAATGAAGAAAAAGTGAGGTCTAATGTATTTAACGTAGGGTCCACTGAGGAGAATTACAATAAAGGAATGATCATTGAAGAAGTCTGTAAAGTGGTTCCTGATGTTAAAGTGAATTATATTGAAATAAATGAAGACCCACGGGATTACCGGGTGAACTTTGATAAAATAAAAAATGAACTTGGCTATACAATCACTAAAAAAGTTCCTGACGGCATAAAAGAAATTTATACATTGTTAAAAACAGGAATTGTTACTGATCCATTTGCACAAAAATTTAGAAATATCTAATGCACCAGGATATTATTTTACATAGGTTTGTATAATATTTTCTTAAACACCAATAGATTAAAAAACATTCAGCTTGTTTTCCTCATCCATTATTTTTTGTGATACTTAAAGAAGTTGAATAAACATCTGCTAATTCAAAAAATATTATGCTTTTACTTTCAGGGCCCAATATGGGCGGCAATGAATTAAAATATATTACCGAATGCATAGAAACAGGCTGGGTAAGCAGTGTAGGCGCTTATGTTGACCGTTTTGAAAAGATGAGCGCAGAGTTCGCAGGCACTAAATATGCAGTAGCAACTAGTAGTGGCACTGCCGCTTTACATATTTGCCTGATGATGGCGGGAGTCAACGAAAATGATTATGTGATTGCGCCAAACATAACGTTCGTAGCTACCATTAACGCCATTAAATACACAGGCGCTTCCCCGGTTTTAATTGACATAGACGAAAAAAACTGGCAATTGGATTTAGATTTATTAGAAGAATTTTTAACCAATGAAACTGTTCAGGAAAAAGATACCTGTTATCATAAAAAAACAGGAAAAAGAATTCCTGTAATTATGCCGGTGCACGTTCTGGGGAACATGTGTGATATGGACAGGTTATTGGCTCTGGCTCAGAAGCATCATCTAACAGTGATTGAAGATAGTACGGAAGCCTTAGGAAGTTATTATAAGGGCTGCCATGCCGGAAGTATGGGCTTGCTCGGTACATTTAGTTACAATGGGAATAAAATAATAACTACCGGTGGCGGAGGCATGATAGTCACTAACGATGAAGCTCTTGCCAAAAAAGCCAAGCATCTCACTACACAGGCAAAAAGCGACCCATTTGAATACACTCACGATACCATTGGTTATAATTACAGATTAGTAAACATTTCTGCAGCTATGGGAGTAGCGCAAATGGAACAATTGCCTGATTTTCTAAAGAGAAAAAAAGAAATCATTGAGTTCTATAAAACCTCATTAAACGGCATTAGCGATATAGAATTCCAGGAAGTAAGCGATGAGGTGAGCCCCAATTGGTGGTTACCAACAATAAAAACAGCTCATCAAAAAAAGATATTAAAAGCGCTTAATGAAAATAAAATGCAAAGCAGGCCTTTTTGGGTGCCAATGAACCAACTTAGTATGTTTGCCAACGATATTTATTTTAACCATAATGACCGCTCAGATTTTTTATATAAACATTGTTTAAGCATCCCATGTTCTACCAACATTACAATTGAACAATTGCAAGCCGTATCTGATAAAATAAAGGAAGTTTTTTAAGAAAAATAAATCCCACGATAAAAAAGCCGATATGCCCGGAAATGGAAACTGCAAACTACTCTCATGTACAAATTCCTGAAACGTTTTACAGACTTATTAATAGCTACCATAGCCATAACATTATTGTCACCCATTTTTATATTTGTGATAGTCATTCTCATGCTTACGGGAGAACATGAAGTATTTTATTTCCAAAAAAGAATTGGCTATAAAAATAAGCCTTTTAAGATCTGGAAGTTTGCCACCATGTATAAGAATAGTTCTTCTATAGGCTCAAAAGAAATAACGGTTCGCAACGATCCAAGGGTTACTAAATTTGGCAGGATCCTGAGAATGACGAAAATAAATGAGCTTCCCCAAATTATTAATGTTTATAAGGGCGAAATGTCAATCGTAGGGCCAAGGCCTTTAATGGAAGTGAGCTTTAATTTATATCCCGCTAAAGTAAAAAAGCTCATTTATAATTCAAAGCCAGGCATTACAGGAATTGGGTCGCTCATTTTCCGTGATGAAGAAAAGATTATTTCAGAAGCCGTGGATCCTAAAAGAATGTATGCCTCAATTTATCCATACAAAGGAGAACTTGAATTGTGGTACCTGCGAAATGCCTCATTACTTACAGATATAAAAATTATTTTCCTGACTGCATGGGGTATCTTTTTTCCTGAAAATAATCTTGGTTTAAAAGTTTTTAAAAGCCTTCCCAAAAAAGAAGAAGCTACACTTGTTGATTAAACATTATTACAATTTGGCGGGGAGGGTATCTATAATTTTATTACTCTTCACGATTGAAAAGTAATAACAACAAAAATTACCCCTCTTAGGATAAAAATCATATTCTTATTAACTGTTTTTATAGCTTTGTTCCAGACATAATTATATGGCCCAATTTCCAAATGACCAGGAACTTTTAGAATTATTCAAAAATGCAGCTACTAAAGAGCGGGCATTTACGGATATTATAAAAAAATACCAGGAAAAATTATACTGGCACATCCGCAGGATGGTCATTACCCACGAAGATGCAGACGATGTACTTCAAAACATGTTTATAAAAGTATGGAAGGGATTGGATTACTTTCGGGAAGACAGCCAGCTTTATACCTGGCTGTACCGGATCGCAACCAATGAATCGCTTACTTTTTTAAGCCAGCAGAAAAAAAGAAATTCAGTTTCTTTAAGCGATGATGAGAACGGATTGAGTAATAAATTAAAAAGTGATACACACTTCGATGCCAATAAGCTGGAATGGAAACTCCAGTTGGGAATTCAATCGTTACCGGAAAAACAAAGGATCGTTTTTAACCTGCGATATTATGATGAGATGCCGTATGAAGAAATGAGCCGCATACTGGAAACAAGCGAAGGCGCTTTGAAAGCAAGCTATCATCATGCGGCAAAAAAAATTGAGGAATATATATTGAACCATTAAACTTACCTTATAAAAAACAGTCTGAGAGGCGTGACAAAAGAATCAAATGAGATATTAAATGAATTAGCATCTATAAGCCCAACGCTGGCAACTATAGACAGGATAAATGTCTTTAGAGCGCCGGAAGGATATTTTAGTGATCTATCCGGGCGAATTTTAATCTCTGCATTCCTTAATCAACACTCAAAGGAACAAATAAGCGATGTGCCTGAAGGATATTTTGATGGCTTAAGTAATAAAATCATTCTTAGAATTAAAGATACAGATGCGGCTGTAAGCACAGAAGATATAACAAAAGATATATCTCCTCTCCTGCACTCGTTGAAAGATAAGCAAGTATTTAATATTCCCGAAGGATACTTTCATACATTGGATGAACAGATACTCAACAAAATACAACCTAAAAGCGCTAAAGTAGTTTCATTATATTCAGGAAAGAAGTGGCTAAGTTATGTGGCAGCAGCAATGATTGCAATACTTGCCGGTATTGGAGTTTTACAATTATTTAATTCTAAAGATTCCCATGACAAAATTGCTACTACCCAGCTTGCCAAAAATTACTCTGAAAATATGCCTGCTCATATACAGAGTGCAATTCAATATAAAACTCCTGAACAATTAAATGAAGGGCTTGCTTCATTGAGCGACGATGAAATTGTCACTTACCTGGAGCGCCACGGTAATATTCTGGATGATTACCTGCTTACAAAAGACATAGATACAACAGAACTACCTGACCCTACAGCCTATTTAATTGATGAGAATACTTTGAGTAATTTCCTTAACCAGATTGATGCCCGGGCATCAAACGAAAACAGCGAGTAAGATGAAAAAATATTTACTTACATTATTTACCATTTTTACCTTTTTACTAGCCAATGCCCAAAATGGAAATGGACAACGTATTGAAAAAATACAGGCATTGAAGATTGCTTTCATTACCCAGAAATTAGACCTTACTTCTGCAGAAGCTGAGAAATTCTGGCCTATATATAATGAATATGAGCATGAACTAAACAATCTCCGTTTGAACAACAGAAGTGGAGATGTTTTGGATAATGAACAAAAATTATTAGACATCAGGAAAAAATATAGCCCCTCCTTTGAGAAAGTTTTAGGCCCTCAAAAACTGAATAGGTTTTTTAATGCTGAAAAAGAATTCAGGAATGTCCTCATTAAAAGGCTAAAAGCCCAACGCCAGCAAAGAATAAATTAAATATTATTAAAGAATATAAATTAAAAATTGGAGAAAGTAAAATTTCTCCTACTTTTGTATAAGGTGTTTTTCATAGGTTAGCAACGGCCGGCCCTTTTTAGGGCAGGCCTTTTTTGTATAAAATGCACTACGCCGGCTGGTTTCAATCAATGGAAGGTATGCCTGCGAAATAATTTTTTTATTGAACTCCTTGTACATTCATTTGCAATGTATAGATTGATTTTGAAGCAGTAATAAATAACAGGTCTTTCTTTTTGCCGCCAAAGCATACATTAGCTGTCCAGCTTTCAGGAATAGGAATTTGTTCAATCAATTGGCCTTGCGGATTATAAACGGTTACACCTTTACCTGCTAAATAAATATTGCCTTCACGATCTATCGTCATACCATCTGTTTGATGATTAACAAAGAATTGCTTGCTGCTTAACCGCCCGTCTTTATCAATCTTATATTTGAAAATCTTCCGGGCGCCTATATCTGCTATATATAAAAAGCGACCATCAGGGGTTCCAATAATTCCATTGGGTTTTTCAATTTCCGTTTCAACAGGTATAGGCTTTTTTTTATTTTTTGGCAAATAATATACATTCTGTTTTCTCATGGGCGGATGGTCTTTTTCCCAATAATCTCTTTTGTAGTAAGGATCGGTGAAATAAATGCCGCCGTTTACGGGATGTACCCACACATCATTAGGCCCGTTCAATGTTTTGCCGCCATACTCTTCAACAAGCACTTTTACTTTTTTGCCCGGGCTTATTTGCCATAATTGATTGTGCTCATCCGCACAGGCAATGATACTGCCCTTCTTATCAAAATATAACCCATTGGAGCGTCCGCTTTTTTCCATAAAAACAGATAAAGTTCCATTGGTGTCATACTTCCATATTTTATCATTGGGCTGATCGGTAAAAAAAACATTGCCCTCTTTATCTGCGGCAGGGCCTTCGGTAAAAGAGAATTGATCTGAGATTAAAACGGGAGTGGCGCCAGGCGCTATTATATTTTTAATAAGGCCTGTATCATTTAAAGGCTGCTTGTGAAAAATATTTCCTGCAAACGAATTTGATATCATTATGAAGATAAAGCTTATTAAAAAAAAGGCCGCAGGTGAAGCGTTTTCTAATAAGCATTCATTAGTAAAGGATTGGCGCGCGGTAATCAGTTGTTTCATAAAAATGTTTTTCATTTAATAAAAACCGAAACTCAACTTATTTAAAATCTATCAGGCATTTGCAAAGTAGTGTTTCTTTTGTGCAAAATACTACTATATCTTCTCTTGAAATTTTCCGTCATTTTCTGCCAGCTTCTTTGCAAATTTTCCAATGGTAAGCCCCTGAACCACTATAGAAAACAGAACAACGATATAGGTAATGGATACAAACATTTCTCCGTACATGTATTTAGGAATGGCTAACGCAAGAGCTACCGATATACCGCCACGCAAGGCTCCCCAGGTGAGAATAGGAATGGTATTATTAGGAAATGAATTTTTATACTTTAAAACCCTGATAGGTAATGACACTGAAACGAGGCGGCCAAATAATACTATCAGAACAGTTATACAGCCCAACCACAATAAAGTGAAATTAAACGGGATGATCAGCATCTCAAAACCGATCAGCAGGAACAAGATCGCATTCATCACTTCATCAATCATTTCCCAGAATTTGCCAATATAGTCGCGGGTAATATCGCTTGCTACCTCGTCCATACTTTTATTACCCGTGATCAGCCCGGCCATTACCATTGCCAGCGGGCCGCTTACATGCAATAACTCTGCAAACCAATAACCGCCCATAACAATAGCAAGCGTTATCATCACCTCTACCGCATAGTTATCAACCGATCTTAATGCTATATAGCCGATGTATCCTAATAACCAGCCCAAAAGTATTCCTCCGCCCGCCTCCCTGATAAAGACCCATATTATTCCCCAAACAGAGATATTTTCCACTCCCATCTGTGCTATCCCATAAAACGTAATAAACAACACCACTCCTATACCATCGTTGAACAAACTCTCACCACTTATTTTTGTTTCAAGAGAAGCCGGAATTTTTGCTTTTTTCAAAATCCCAACTACAGCAATAGGGTCAGTAGGTGAAATTAAAGCTCCGAATAAAAGACAGTATAAATAATTGACCGAAAGGCCAAAAAGAGATAGCGTACCATATAATAAAGTTCCGATCACAAAAGTCGAAATAACAACTCCTATTGTGGCAAAAGTAATTATTGAAGTACGCTCTGCCCTTAGCTTTTTAGAATCTATTTGGATAGCTGCTGCAAACAGAAGAAAGCTTAACATGATTCTCAATAATACAGTCTGAAAATCTATCAGGCTGATGGCATGAGTTGTCTTTAAAAAGAACCCGGGAAAAATAATTCCCGTACCAATCACCATTAAAGAAGCAAGCAGCGAAATAAGCATAATGCCAATGGTACGGGGAAGCCTGATAAAGCGGTGATTGATGTATCCAAAAACGGCTGCCAGTACAACGATCAGCGTAATGATATTATAGATTTCCATTCACTTTATTTATGATTTCCAAACTTCTGTTATTCAATGAAGAAATATATTGAATCACTTTAAAATTAAAAAGGTTAATTTTTATTTTTCATACAATATATCCTACGCTCAATTTATTCTTTTTTTAATACCTGTGTCGTGATTTTTGTAAAATATTTCACCATTATTTTACACCTCAATACGCAGGGCTATTCTAACTTTAGTAACATGAAAACCCTGGTCATTTTAGTATGCATTATTTATGCCGCTCTCATGGCACAAGGTCAAAGTTTTGAATACACAGAAACAGACCGTATTGCATTAAACATACCTGAAGCTCAGGCCAGCACAACAAAAGATATTGCAGAATACTTAACGAAACACTTCAATTCAGACAGTAAAAAAATAAGAGCTATTTATACGTGGGTCACCAATAATATAAAATATGACAGAGATAGCGTTCATTTGGTCATTCTGGATGAAGACAATGACCAAAGAGTTACTTATGCCTTGAAAAGAAAAAGAGGTGTCTGCGAAAATTTTGCAGCAATTTTTACTGACCTGTGTATCAAATCCGGAATCCCCTCCTTTGCAATAGAGGGATACACGAAGCAGGGCGGGGCCATAGACAAGTGGCCACATGTTTGGTGCGCCGCATTTACTGATGGCCAGTGGTTCATGTATGATCCAACGTGGGATGCAGGCTTTATAAGTAACGGCTACTTTACAAGCAGGATACAAACTAATTATTTTAAAATCGCTCCTGCTCATTTTATACAGAACCATCTTCCTTTCGATCCCTTATTTCAGTTCTTAGGCCACCCGGTTAATTACAAAGAATTTCATGCAGGCAATACACGCGCTGTTGATCAGAAGAAGTACTTTAATTATACAGATTCAATCAAAAAATATCAATCTTCTGATCTGCTGACAAAATATTTATCTGCGCTTGACAGGATTGCCAATTATGGATGGCCTTCCCGGTTAATTGATACCAAGCTGAAACAAATAAAATTAGAGATAGAACTGATCTACCAGGATAGAGATATAATTGCATACAATGTAGCGGTTAACAATTACAACCAGGCCTTAGAGATCTTGAACAAGTTCATCATCTACAGAAATAATCAGTTCCTGCCTTTAAAAGAAAACAGCGAAGTGGATTCTATGTTTGCAGCAATCAGCCAAAAAATAACACTCGCTCATCTAAAGTTGAATGAAGTAGATCAATCAACCGCAACGCTGGCATTAGATACAGGTGACATTACTAAAAAGCTAAATGATCTCAGCTATAAGGCACAGGAACAAAATGATTTTTATAAAAATCATTTAAGGCTAATGGGGCAAAAGTAAAAGCTATACCACAAAAGAGTTAAAAACCGTGAATTTTTAGTTTGAAAAAACCGTAGTTTTAGTTATAAAAATGCGAAGCATTTTTCCTTCGTGCGCTTTGTGCCTTCGTGGTAAAAAGGCTTTTGCGAAGCAAAAGAAAAAGATATGACCATGAAGAACCCGAAGAGCACGAAAAATTATTTCTATGAAATAATTGAAGATGTCCATTTTAATTGTCCGCATAGAAAAGAAAATTTTTCATCTGATAATTCCAATTCACTAATTTGTCTCTTGCGAAACAAGATATCAAATCGAATCGCTCCACCATTCTGCCAAAAGGCATCACTGTGTATCAATTAACAGGTATTTCTTTAACCGCCTCCTGATATTTCCTAATTTTGTTCCTACTCAAAGAAAGAATCATGAATAAAGTAAAAGCTTATGCAGCGCAATCTGCTACTACTCCTTTGGCAGGAATAACTATAGAAAGAAGGTCGCCTAAACCTTACGATGTACAAATAGACATTTTATATTGTGGCGTTTGCCATAGCGATCTGCATACGGTGCGTAATGAATGGGGAGGCACTAAATACCCGGTAGTTCCGGGCCATGAGATTGTGGGACGGGTTACAGCAGTAGGAAGCGATGTAACAAAATTTAAAGTGGGTGATTTGGCAGGAATTGGTTGTATGGTAGATAGCTGCAGAGAATGCGATAATTGTAAGCAAGGGCTTGAACAATATTGCGAAAAAGGAATGGTAGGAACTTACAATGGAAGAGAAAGAGATGGCAGCGGCATTACATTCGGAGGCTATAGCAAACAAATATTAGCCCATGAAGATTTTGTATTGCACATTTCTGATACACAACCATTGGAAGGAATAGCGCCATTATTATGCGCCGGCATTACTACTTATTCTCCGCTTCGGCATTGGAACATAGGAAAAGGCGATAAGGTGGGTGTTGTAGGATTAGGCGGCCTCGGGCACATGGCTGTAAAGTTAGCGGCATCAATGGATGCAGAGGTTACGATGCTCAGTCATTCTTCTTCAAAAGAAGAAGATGCAAAAAGGTTAGGCGCTCATCAGTTCATATTGACAAGCGATAAAGTCCAGCTAAGACAAGTAGCTAAATATTTTAATTTTATTTTAGATACGGTCTCTGCTGAACATGATTATAATCTTTATCTCAGCATGTTAAAAACAAATGGAGTAATGGTTTGCGTGGGAGCTCCGTCTGTCCCATCAGCCGTAAAAGCATTTAGCCTTATTGGCGGAAGAAGAAGTTTAGCAGGATCTTCAATAGGAGGGTTACCTGAAACACAGGAAATGCTGGACTATTGCGCTGCCAATAATATAGTAAGCGATGTAGAGGTAATTAAGATCAGTGAAATAAACAAAGCATACGAACGCATGATAAAAGGAGATGTGCGATACAGGTTTGTAATAGACATGGCAAGTTTGTAAAAATTATTGATCTCTAAAGAGTGAGTAAACTGCTACTTAAATGACCGATGAAACCAAACATATAATTGCCGATTCCTTTCCTAAAAAGTTTGAACAATTTGATCTCAATCTTAAGATTTCTACTTCTGAATTTAATCTCTTTGAGAATGGGAATAATATAGAAAAGAGTGACTTTTTCGTCATTGATGATATTTTATATTATGCCCGTGACTGGAACATCTGCGTTTATAAAGTCTTTACAAAAAAGCAAAATGATGGAGTAGAATTGAGAAATACTTTTGTTAACAGAGATTCCAGCCAATATAGAAATACAGACATTGAGAGTGACAAAATTCTTCTATTGGAACTTATACAAATTTTTTTAGGCAGAGAAGATATATATGTAGATCCAAGGCTACAAATAAAATCAATTAAGGATACAATTAACAAATTTGACCCAAAAAATAATTGTAGCAAATCAATAGGTTCAATGAAAGTAGGCCTTACTTTACAAATTCATCGTGATCTTATTTCTCATAGGAAAGATTACTGTACAGTCAAAGGTTTCGAAGAACTTGAATATAATATCAAAGGTATGGATGCAAATGAAGAATTACTTAGTTTGTATTTACAAAACAGACAAAATAAAAAAGATACAATTACTTTCTATTTTGACAAAGAAGGACATAAGGTATTAGGCTCAATAATTACAATGATAAATTGAGCAGCAACTAACAATAAAACTTCATTGGGCAGGAAGTCGTATTTGTTAATAGAATAAAAAGATATAGCTTCCATAAATGAAAACATTTGCAGATAAAATAATTTCTTTTAATAAGAATATCACTTTCAATGGAACATTGCCGGAAGGTGTAAGAATAATGAACCCATTTAAGGAAAATAAAGAAGCCATGTTCATCTCCACAAAATTTTATAAAAAATATTACGATGATCATCATCAACGCCATATTATTCTTGGCATAAACCCCGGAAGATTTGGAGCCGGTGTTACAGGTGTTCCCTTTACAGATACCAAAAGGTTGTTTGATGAATGTGGACTACAGTTTACCGGCAAAGCCACCCATGAACCTTCGGCCACTTTTGTTTATGAAGTGATCAATGCTTATGGCGGCACCGCAAAATTTTATAAGGATTTTTATATTCACTCCATTTGCCCTCTTGGGTTTACCATCATTAACAGCAAGGGCAAAGAAGTAAATTATAATTATTACGATAGTAAAGAACTGACTGAATTAGTATATGACTTTATGATTGCTAATATCAGGAAACAAATCAGCTTTGGAATCAGCGCTGATGTTTGCTTCTGCTTCGGCACCGGTAAAAATGAAAAGTTTTTAAGAAAAATAAATGAGGAATATCAATTCTTTAAAAAGATCGTTGCCCTGGAGCATCCCCGGTTTATCATGCAATACAAATCGAAATCTAAACAAGCTTATGTTGATAAATACATGGAAGCCTTTGGTGATATAAAAAAGAAAACAAAATAGTGTGAATGGTCAATGGTGAGTTGTCAAGCTCACAATTAACCTGGCAATAGAATCCAAATCAGAATATTATAGGATAATAATTTACGCTTCTCCCTTTCCGTGACAATTCTTATATTTTTTTCCGCTACCGCAAGGACAAGGATCGTTTCGTCCCACTTTAGGGCCTACGCGCACCGGTTCCTGCTTTATATTTTCTGAAGGATCGTTGTACTCATTTTCATTTGAGAGATATTCAGGGCCGCCGGCTCCTGCGAACTCTTCTTTGCGCTGGCGCATTTTGCTCATGTCAGTCCTTCTTCTTCTTTCTTCAGTGATCCTGGTTCCCTGGTTTTGTTCTACAGGAATACTGCAATGGGTAAGAAAGCTTACAATATCTTTATTTACCTGGTCGTCCATTTGCTTAAAGGCACCAAAAGCTTCTATCTTATAAATTACCAAAGGATCTTTTTGTTCATAACCTGCAGTCTGTACACTTTGCCGCAAATCATCCATTGCCCGCAAGTGTTCTTTCCAGGCATCATCAATCAAAGCGAGTGTGATGTTACGTTCCAGGGCATTAGTCAATTCAGAGCCATTAGTTTCAATCGTTTTATCTAAATTGGCTACTGCCTGCATTATCTTTTTGCCATCTGTAAAAGGAACCGCCACATTCATAATATGCGCTCCCTGTTCTCTGCGTATATTTTTGATTACAGGCAGCGTTTGTTGATTCATCAACAGATTTTTAGCATTGTAATGATCTTTCGCTTCGTAATATAATTTATTTGCTAACTCCTCTAAGCCTTCTTTATCCAATTCCTCCTGTGTAATGGTGGTGTCAATACCAAAATTCATAATGACAGCCAGCTTAAACTCTTCATGGTTATTGATCTCTTTGAACGAATTAATAATACCTTCGGCTACAGAATAGAACGCATTATCAAGGTCAAGCGCAAGCCGCTCTCCAAATAAAGCGTGGTTACGTTTTCCATAAATAACGGTACGTTGCTTGTTCATTACGTCATCATATTCCAGCAATCTTTTCCTGATACCGAAGTTATTTTCTTCTACTTTCTTTTGTGCACGTTCGATACTTTTTGAGATCATATTGTGCTGAATCACTTCACCCTCTTTATATCCCATTCTATCCATCAGGGAAGCAATTCTTTCACTGCCGAACATGCGCATCAGGTCGTCCTCAAGTGATACAAAGAATTTAGAAGATCCCGGATCGCCTTGTCTTCCTGCACGTCCGCGCAACTGCCTGTCCACACGACGGCTCTCATGCCTTTCAGTTCCTAAAATAGCTAAGCCGCCTGCTTCCTTCACTCCCGCGCCAAGCTTAATATCAGTACCACGACCCGCCATGTTGGTAGCAATGGTTACCGCTCCTGACAAACCAGCTTCGGCAACTACCTGCGCTTCTTTGGCGTGTTGTTTTGCATTCAATACATTATGCGCAATCCCTTTTTGCTTCATCATTCTGCTAAGCAATTCACTTACTTCTACAGATGTGGTACCAACAAGGATAGGCCTTCCTTCACTCTTCATCTTTTCAACCTCTTCTATTACCGCCTTGAATTTTTCTCTTTTCGTTTTAAACACCAAATCCTGGTTATCATCCCGGATAACCGGAACATTGGTAGGAATAGAAACTACGTCCAGTTTATAAATATCCCAGAACTCTGCAGCTTCGGTTTCCGCCGTACCGGTCATACCCGCAAGTTTATGGTACATTCTGAAGTAGTTCTGTAAAGTAATAGTGGCATAGGTTTGCGTAGCGCTTTCTATTTTTACATTTTCCTTTGCTTCAATAGCCTGATGCAGGCCATCAGAATAACGGCGGCCTTCCATGATACGCCCTGTTTGCTCATCTACAATTTTTACCTGCCCGTCAATCACTACATATTCCACATCATTTTCAAAAAGAGTATAAGCCTTTAAAAGTTGGGTAACCGTATGTATTCTTTCCGCCTTTATAGAATAGTCATTAAGAAGAGATTCTTTTTTTTCTAACTTTTCTTCGGCTGAGGCATTGCTTTTTTCAATTTCTGCCAGCTTCACTCCTATATCAGGCATGATAAAAAATTCCGGGTCTTCACCTGATTTGGTTATTAATGCAATTCCTTTATCCGTAAGCTGAACCTGGTTATTTTTTTCATCAATTACAAAATAAAGCTCATCATCTACAATGTGCATATTCTTTTGCTGCTCACCCAGGTAGTAATTTTCTGCCTTTTGCAGCTTTACTTTCATACCCGGTTCGCTCAGGTATTTTATCAGCGCATTATTTTTCGGAAGCCCGCGATGGGAACGGTATAACGCTAACCCTCCATCCTTAGGGTCATCATTTCCTTCCGCTATTTTCTTCTTTGCTTCTATAAGAAATTGACTGGTTACTTTCTTTTGCGCTTCTACTATTTTTTCAACGCGAGGTTTAAGCTGGTCAAATTCCTGCTGATCGCCTCGGGGAATAGGGCCGGAAATAATAAGAGGGGTTCGTGCATCATCTATTAGCACGCTATCCACTTCATCCACCATTGCAAAATGATGCTTACCCTGAACCATTTCTTCCGGAGTATGCACCATATTATCACGTAAGTAATCGAAACCAAATTCATTATTGGTTCCATAAATAATATCGCTGGCATACGCTTTTCTACGTTCTTCGCTGTTAGGCTGATGCTTGTCAATACAATCTACAGTAAGCCCAAGCCATTCAAACAAAGTGCCATTCCACTCACTATCACGGCGGGCAAGGTAATCGTTTACTGTCACGATATGAACACCGTGGCCTGCAAGCGCATTTAAATAGGCGGGCAAGGTAGATACCAAAGTTTTTCCTTCACCCGTTGCCATTTCGGCAATTTTTCCCTGGTGTAAAACGATACCACCAATCAACTGCACATCATAATGCACCATGTTCCAGGTTATTTCAGTTCCGCCTGCAATCCATTTATTTTTATAGATCACTTTATCACCATCAATGCGAATATATTTTTTGGTAACGGCAAACTTCTTATCAAGCTCTGTAGCAGTAGATTCCAGTTCTTCGTTATCTTTAAAACGGCGTGCGGTTTCTTTCACCACAGCAAAAGCTTCCGGTAAAATTTCTAAAAGAACTTCTTCCAGTTTTTTATCACGGTCCTTGCGCATGTCATCAATATGGCGATAAATTGCATCGCGCCCGGCAATATCTGCAGAATCAAGCTGATCTGCTTCCGACTTTTTAGAATCTATCTGTGTGTCAATGTCTTTAAGATACTCCTTAATGCGCTCGCGGAAGACTTCCGTTTTTCCACGCAATTCATCATTGGATATAGTTTGGTATTGATCAAAAAATGAATTTATTTTTACAACCAACGGCTTGATCGCCTTTACATCTTTTTCACTTTTATTACCGCCAAATAGTATTGAAAGAAGCCCGGGCATAATGTTATTTGTTATTTAAAAGAAATATAAAATGTTATGTTGTCAAATTTGATGCAAGAAATGCTTTAGCCAAAATGACAGGGGTGCGAAGTTACTAAATTGTGGGTTTTATATTAGTTTCAACAGAAGATTTTGCATTACCGAAACAAGCCTTGCAGGCGATGAAATATTGAAGGTGGATTTGCTTTACAGGCCAGCAGTTCAGCCTGCAGGCTAAGTAAAAAAAGCATTTGTTAATTTCTTAGTTACATTTTTTGTTTCTTTGCCAATCAATACAAAAGAAATTATCTATGTTAATGGAACACACAATGAGATGGTACGGCCCCAATGACCCGGTAAGCTTATGGGACATAAGGCAGGCCGGATGTACAGGAGTAGTAACTGCGTTACATCATGTCCCTGTCGGGGAAGTATGGAGTAAAGAAGAGATCAATAAAAGAAGATCAGAAGTAGAGAGTGCGGGTATGACCTGGACAGTTATTGAAAGCCTCCCTGTGCATGAAGACATTAAAAAGCAAACGGGCAATCACAAACAATACATTGAAAATTATAAAGAAAGTCTGCGAAATGTAGCTGCCTGTGGGTTGAAAGTAGTCACTTATAATTTTATGCCGATACTTGACTGGATGCGTACCGATATTTTTTATGAAATGCCTGATAAAAGCAAAGCTTTAAGATTTGAGAAATCAGCTTTCATTGCATTTGACTTGTTTTTACTAAAGCGCACCGGTGCAGAAAAAGATTATACCGAAGCGGAAATAGAAAAAGCCAGGAAGAGATTTGAGAAGATGAGTGAAGAAGAAAAAGAAATTCTTTACCGCAATACTTTGTTGGGTTTGCCGGGAAGTGAGGAGCGTTTTACAGAAGAACAAATATTGGCTGCATTAAAAACTTATGAAGGCATTGATGCACAAAAACTAAAACAACACCTGTTTTATTTCTTAAAAGAGATAGTGCCTGTAGCAGAAGCGGAGGGATTAAAAATGGCTATTCATCCTGATGACCCGCCTTATCCTATTTTAAGCCTGCCAAGAATAGTAAGCACCGAAAAAGATGCAAAAGAATTATTAGAAGCTGCACCGTCGCCTGCAAACGGATTGTGCTTTTGCACCGGCTCTTATGGAGTGAGGGCAGATAACGATCTGCCGGGAATGGTACAAAGATTGGGAGATCACATTCACTTCATACACCTGCGTAGTACCAGGCGTGATGAGGAAGGGAATTTTTATGAAGCCGACCACCTTACCGGCGATGTGGATATGTATGAAGTAGTAAAAGAGATCGTGCTGTTGATGAAAAAAAGGAATGTTTCTATTCCCATGCGTCCTGACCATGGCCACCAGATGCTTGATGACCTGAATAAGAAGACTTACCCGGGATACAGCGCCATCGGGCGTTTGAGAGGATTGGCAGAATTAAGAGGATTGGAATTGGGCATTAGTAAAAGTTTGCCGCTTAGTTAAAATTATATTTTGATTTAAATAGCTCACATGCTTTTATTGGGAATTGACATAGGCACTTCTTTTATAAAAGCTTCTGTAGTGGATGCTGCTACTCAACAATCTGTTGCATCCGCTCAATATCCTGAAACCGAAGCTGCAATTACCTCTCATCAGTCAGGATGGGCAGAGCAATCGCCCAATACCTGGTGGGACTATACTGTTAAAGTTATCAAGGCCTTACATGCTGCCGGTACATTCGATTCTGCTGATATTGCAGCGATCGGAATATCTTACCAAATGCACGGACTTGTGATAGTAGATAAACAACAATATGTTTTGAGAGATAGCATTATCTGGTGCGATAGCAGGGCTATTGAAACGGGTAAAAAAGCTTTTGAAAAAATAGGAGAAGAAATTTGTTCTTCCCGCCTTTTGAATTCCCCGGGCAATTTTACAGCATCCAAATTAGCATGGGTAAAAGACAATGAGCCTGAGATCTATAAGCAGATAGATAAAGTAATGTTACCAGGTGATTTTATTGCTATGAAACTGACAGGTGAGATCACCACTACTTCATCTGCATTATCAGAAGGTATCTTCTGGGATTTTCAAAAAGATGAAATATCCAAAGATGTAATGAAGAACTTTGGTTTTGCTGATTCTCTTATTCCTGAAGTACGGCCCTTATTCTCATCTCATGGAAAACTGTTGCCCTCTGTTGCAAAGCAATTATCATTAAAAGAAAACATTCCGGTTACTTATAAAGCAGGCGACCAGCCTAACAATGCATTATCATTAAATGTACTTCAGCCGGGAGAAGTTGCAGCCAATGCAGGCACATCGGGAGTTATTTATGCAGTAACGGATAAATTATTATTCGACCGGTTTTCAAGAGTGAACAGCTTTGTGCATGTAAATCATACCAAAGAAAATAAGCGCATAGGAGTTTTATTATGTATCAATGGCGCCGCTATTATGAATAGCTGGATCAAAAAAATAAGCGGAGAAAATCTGAGCTATAAAGAGATGGATCAGCAGGCGTCAACCATACAACCCGGTAGCGACGGGCTATTGGTATTACCGTTCGGGAACGGCGCTGAACGTATGTTGCAGAATAAAATGATTGATGCGCACATCAGCCATATTGATTTGAACAAACATACTAAGGCCCATATTTTTCGTGCAGTACAGGAAGGGATTGCTTTTGCATTCCGCTATGGCCTTGATATTATGAGAGAGAATGATTTGCACCCTGTAATTATTCGCGCCGGCAAAGCCAATTTATTTTTAAGCAATGTATTTATACAATCGTTTGTAAATGCTACCGGGGTTGCAGTTGAGCTATATGAAAATGATGGAAGTAAAGGGGCAGCATTAGGCGCTGGCATTGGCGCAGGTATTTATGGATCTTACAGCGATGCCTATTCAAACATGAAGCCTTTGGAAAAATTTGAACCTACCCAGACTGATCTGTATAATGATCTGTACCTGCAATGGAAAGCCTTGCTGGAAGGCCATCTGAATTCTTTCTTTTAGTGTTATATTAGCCAGCGCTAATTACATGAAAAGGAATTAACATAGTCTCCATCAAGAAAACAATTGGATAACTTTGCGTTATTCATTACAGCGGAATCTTTAAAAAAATATATTTCATACCTTCATAAAAAAACAAAATGGTTCACACTGCTATCATAAAATATAAAAACCCCGAAGCAATAAGGATATTAAATGATATTGGGAAGTTTTTAGATTTTACTATTGAAAAAACATCATCGTCAAAAAAAAATAAAAAACAAGAAATTGAATTTATTAATGGCGTTGCATGTCTTCTTCCTGACCCTAAAGCAGATTTTAAAAAATTAAAAGGCGAATTCACAGGACTTAATTATACTAAAGATTCTTTAAGGTCAAAGGCGTGGAAAAAAAGATAATAGCTGATACGGATGTTTTAATAGATTACCTGGATGAGTCGAAAGCCCGCCATGAGGAGACCGTAACTATTTTAGAAAATAAAAATCTTGTTGTTTCTATAAGTTCTATAACTGCAATGGAATTAATTGTTGGTGCGGTAAACAAAACTCATCTTACCAAAATCAATAAAGAATTAAGAGCATTTCTGATTATTATGCCCGGCAATGAAATTAGTTTATTGTCCTTAAAATTGCTTCAGGAATATAATTTAAGTCACGGCTTGCAGATAGGGATTGTTTTATAGCAGCTACGGCGATATTTATGAAGATCCCATTATTTACTTATAATATTAAAGATTTTAAATTTATTGATGGCCTGGATCTTTATAAATTTTAATTCGCGTTTCTTGCCGATCATCTCAACTTCTCATTTCCCTTATGCCTCTCTCCATCTCTTACATTTTTCTTTTCAAAATTCTTTTTTAATGCATCGGTAAGATCAACGCCGGTTTGATTAGCGAGGCAAAGTAGAACCCATAGCACATCAGCCATTTCATCGGATAATTCTTTTCCTTTATCAGATTCCTTAAAAGATTGCTCTCCGAATTTCCTCACCATAATTCTTGATAATTCACCTACTTCTTCCATTAGAATACCAAGATTAGTAAGTTCATTGAAATACCGGACTCCCGTCGTTTTAATCCAGGTATCTACATCCGTTTGCGCTTGTTGAATGGTCATGTTGTTTTAAATTTGTTGCGATTAAAGATCAATTTTTTTCCGTAAATAATTTTTATGCAGATTCTGGTTAGCCAATTCATCAGCTTAATATTATCTTTTTAGTTTTCTCTTTAAAATTCATTTGTGTTAAAAAAAACCTTTCTGTATTTCATTCCTCTCGTCTTATTTTTCCCGCAATTATTATCAGCGCAATACGATGCTCCGCTTTATACTTCCTACACTACCAGTGCCGCAAGGACAAAGCTTTATGAGCGGTTAATCAAAAATACGATCACTAAAAATTTATCAATGCCTCTTACAGATTCTACCGAAGAAAACTGGCAGGAAGCATTTACTGCTATGGAAGTTTTGGATTTTACATCTCCTTTTACGCTCGCCAAAATACACACGGCATTTGATAACATTGAGACAAAAAGCGCTTTTTTTCAGAAGGCTTTACTGGAAGTTATTTATACCCTTTATCCTAAAAATTTTTCGTCACAAATAACTGAGTTATTAGACAATTCTTTTGATCCAAAAGTATTTGCTATGTGCTCCGAATACCTTATTCAGCATAACCCTGGTAGCATGCTAAAGAATAAGATCACCATGAAATTATTTGAAAAATTTGGCGACAGCGTGTATGCTTATCCTGTATTAAGCAGGTTGCAAACCCGTTTAGACCCGCCAAAGCTGAGCAAAGTATATTCAATCAAGGAGATATTGCAGGGTATTCTTAATAAAAATTTTTTGCCCAATCAAATAGTGATGTATAGCTTTCAAAGAAGGAACCGGGATTATCCGGGGATGGTAATTTTAAGAGATGCTGCCGGAAATTTCGTAACAGATTCATTGGGTGAAATATTCAATATTCCGCAACTGGCAAGAAGTATATCTGGCCTTCCATCTTACCTCACTAATGGAAACACTCCTGAAGGGATATACAGAATGTACGGATTCGGCGTTTCGATGAGTAATTTCATTGGGCCTACGGCGAATATTCAAATGGGAATGCCCGTAGAATTGAGCCTGCGAAAGTTTTTTGATGATACCACCATCTTAGATTCCACATGGACCATTGACTGGTATCAAAAATTAATTCCGCCTTCTTTACGAAACTATCTGCCTTTATATGATTCCTATTATGCAGGCCTTATCGGAAGGAGAGAAATTATTGCACATGGCACTACCATTGATCCTCAGTATTATCAAAATAAATCCTGGTATCCGCTAACACCTACCCAGGGTTGCTTGTGTACGAAAGAAATATGGGATGGCAAAAGAGTAGAAAGCGATCAGCAAAAGCTGGTAAATGGTTTATTGCAAGCGGGCGGAGCCAAAGGCTATTGTGTGGTAATTGAAATTGATGATAAGGATGCGCCTGTAACGCTAAAAGATATTGAGCCTTATTTACCAAAATGATAGCATAAATAGTTTTTAAATTTGTAGAAGGTAATACTTATCCCTGTTCATTTTTAAATTTAAACAATTCATTAAGTGATTTCAATCCCTTTAGCAGAAAGGCTTCGCCCCAAAACTTTAAATGACCTGATCGGGCAGGAACACCTTACCGGCCAGGGAAGCATTTTGCGTAAAGCGTTGGAGAACGGAAGAATTCCCTCAATGATTTTATGGGGCCCTCCCGGAGTGGGCAAAACAACTATTGCCAATATCATTGCCCATACATTACATGTCCCGTTTTACACATTGAGCGCCATTTCTTCGGGAGTAAGAGAAGTGCGGGAGGTAATCGAAAAAGCAAAGCATGAACAAAATGCCATTTTGTTTATTGACGAAATTCACCGTTTCAATAAAGGCCAGCAGGACGCTTTATTAGGTGCCGTAGAAAAAGGGATTGTTACTTTAATAGGCGCTACCACAGAAAATCCTTCTTTTGAAGTAAACAGTGCATTACTAAGCCGTTGCCAGGTTTATATTTTAAAACCTTTAGGCAATGAAGCTTTGGTTTCACTGATAAACCATGCTATAAAAACGGATACGGTTCTTTCTGAATTAAATATTCAAATAAAAGAAACAGAGGCTTTGATTAACCTGTCGGGCGGCGATGCAAGAAGGTTATTAAATCTTTTGGAATTGACTATTGATCAGCTTCCAAATGGCAAAGAGAATAAAAAAGTGATCATTACAGATGATCTCGTAATCAATGCAGCCCAGCAAAAAGTAGCGCTTTATGATAAAAAAGGAGAGCAGCATTATGATATTATTTCTGCATTTATCAAATCAATCAGGGGAAGCGATCCCAATGCAGCCGTGTATTGGCTTGCCCGTATGATTGAAGGAGGTGAAGAGGTAAAGTTTATTGCGCGAAGAATGGTAATACTTGCCAGCGAAGATATTGGCAATGCCAATCCTACTGCGCTTGTTTTAGCTACCAATACTTTTCAGGCTGTAAATGTGATTGGCTATCCTGAAGCAAGGATCATCCTTTCGCAATGTGCTGTTTATCTTGCCTCCTCTCCAAAAAGTAATGCAAGCTATGAAGCGATCAGTAAAGCCCAGGCGCTTGTAAAACAATACGGTGATTTACCCGTACCCCTTTCCATAAGGAATGCGCCAACCAGCCTGATGAAAAAACTGGATTATGGCAAAGGCTATCAATATGCCCATAGTTATGACAACAATTTTGTAAACATGGAATTTCTTCCAGAGGAAATAAAAAATTCTACTTTATATAATCCCGGCAAAAATGCAAGGGAAGAAGAACTAAGAAAATTCTTAAAAGAACGATGGAAAGAAAAATATGGATATTAATGTGAATGGTGAGTGTGAATGGTCAATTCATGATTATTATACCTGCTCCGTTTCTAGAAATCCTTTTTCTTCAAGCCAACCGAAGACGTTTACCTGGAAGATGGCATTGAACATATTAAAAATATTTAGCTACACAATACAATATTTTATAATTTCTTTCCGTTATTCTTTTCCAATAAATATTTTATGAACAGAAAAAACCACAACAGCCCTCTACATCTGTTAAGCCATGCATTAAGAGTATTTGTATCCAAACTCACCCAGAGCCCTGACTATTATAATATAAAGCACTATAGCAAACTCAGGCGCAAATTAATGCGTGATGAACATAGATGGCAATAAGGCTGCCTGTGGAATTTACTGAATATAGAACGAAGTGAATATGCTATTGCAATAATTATAGTTGTTTATTTATTTTGATCTCTCAAAAAATATTTCTTTATCTTAAAAAACCAATGTCATGAAAAACCAATCTTACCAGAGTAAATCAGCTTTATCCTTGTTTTTTAGCCATCTTGCCAAAAATTTTATCGCCTTGTTTGAATCGGGGAATAAGAGAGAATTTCAAAGGCTTAAAGATTTCATTGCCTCTTAAACTTTTTAGCTAAAAAGATATTCTACATCTTCTTTGCTCAGGCTCTTTACAAAGGTCTGGTCATCCGAAATCAATTCTTTTGCAAGGATTCGTTTCTTTTCCTGTAATTGCATTATTTTATCTTCGATCGTATCCTTGCAGATCATGCGGTATGCAAAAATGTTTTTAGTTTGCCCTATGCGATGCGTACGGTCAATCGCCTGTTGCTCTACAGCCGGGTTCCACCAGGGATCTACAATATAAACATAATCCGCTGCTGTTAAGTTAAGCCCTACTCCGCCTGCCTTTAAAGAAATAAGAAAGACACGGCATTCTTCATTCGACTGGAAGTTTTGAATAGCCCGTTCTCTCTCAGAAGGCGAAGTGCTGCCATCAAAGTATTCAAACTGAATATGGTTTTCGTGGAGCTTTTCTTTTATTAATGAAAGCATTCCCAGGAATTGTGAAAATATCAAAGCTTTATGCTCTCCAATATTTTCAGTGATCTCACGCGTTAGCTCTTCAAGCTTTATTGATTCATTCGGATATTTTTCATCTTCATTTAAAATAGCAGGGCTGTCGCAAATCTGTCTTAGTTTCATCAATCCCTGCAGGATGGTCAATTGAGACTTGCCGACTCCCTGTTCATCTATCACTCCTAAAATTTTATTCCTGTAAGAATTTCTGAAGGCATCATATATATTCCTTTGCGCGGTTTCCATTTCACAAAATAAAACGGTTTCAGTTTTATCCGGAAGATCTTTGGCTACCTGTTCTTTTGTTCTTCTTAATATAAAAGGATACAACAATTTTTTCAGATGTTCTTTTTGCTCCTGCTCGCCAAACTTATCAATAGGCGTTGAAAATTCATTTCTAAAAAATTCCACACTGCCCAGCAAACCGGGATTCAGAAAATTCATCTGTGCATAGATATCAAAAGTATTATTTTGAAGAGGCGTACCGCTCATGCACACCCGGTTAGTAGCTTTCAGAAGGCACGCAGCCCTGGTAACTTTTGAAGAAGGATTTTTAATGGCCTGCGATTCATCTAATATTATATAATCGAACGGGATCTTCATCAGCAATTGTATATCGCTCCTCAAGGTGCCGTAAGTAGTAATGATTATGTTGTCTGTAAATTCTTCTTTTTTCCTGGCGCGCAAATTTCCATGATGTATGCGCCACGAAAGTGATGAAGTAAATTTTTTTATTTCGTTTTCCCAGTTATAAATAAGAGTGGTAGGGCACACCACCAACGCTTTCAGATCACCCTCTTCCTCTGAATAATGGAGTAGCATACTAAGCGCCTGTACAGTCTTTCCTAATCCCATGTCGTCAGCTAAAATACCTCCCCATCCTACAGTTTTAAGATAATTTAACCAATGAAATCCTGAGAGCTGATAAGGACGAAGCCTGCCATCCAATTCGCGAGGTATGGCAACTTCCGGGATATTTTCAAAATCCCTAAGCCTCCTGTATTTTTCATCAAGGTCGAACGAAAGCTCACTCTCATCCCGCTGATCGTACAGATCATCTATTACACTCAGATGAAACCGTGAAAGGCGTAACTGGTTATTTTTTCCTTCGCCTACTTTAAAAAGCAGTGCATACTTTTTGATCCACTCATCAGGAAGAATGCCAAGGGTTCCATCATTCAACTGCACGAATGATTGTTTATTGGCCAGCGCTTTTTGTATTTCAACGATTCCAATATGCTGCTCACCAAAAGCCAATTCTACTTTTGCATCAAACCAATCTGTACCGCTGCTTAAATGAATGTGAGTTGATGGCTTTGTGGTATTGAAACGAAAATTCTTTAAAGCCTCGAAACCATAAACCGGCACTTTCATTTCTTTCATGGCGTCAACAAACAGGAAGAACCAATTGTTCTTCAGCACGTCCGTGCCTTTTAGCGCCAGGCTTTGCCCTTGCGGCTGATTGACGAAATGGGAATGGAGATTGCCTAACCTGGTAATAAATGCTTCTTCGGCTTCCTTATTCCTTTTTACTATTAATATTTTATCATTATCAGGAACAATGATGGTGTCTTTATCTCCGGCTTTTACACTAAAACCTTTGTAAGTAAATACTGGCTGGAATAATAAATATTCTCCTTTTTCAATCAATCTTACACTTATATCAGGTTGCCCCTCTTTGGTTTCTTTTATTAATGATGAATCAAAAGAAACTTTATACTCGTTGGAAAGAGGAAGGATCATATCTTTTAAAAGAGCTGGCCATCGCTCGGCGGGGATATGAAGGTTATTCCTGAACTTTTCAGCAATAAGCGCCTGCTCGGGCTTTTGCCACATATACAAGGTCTTATTGTACAAAAATAAAAGATCACCTTCCAATTGATTTTCTGATAGCTTTACTTTTCCTTGTTCAAGCTCCACTGAATTTATCATTATCTTTTCATTATCCGAATCCAGGATCTTAAACTGAATAACAGGATGATAAGAAGACAATTCGATTGTTTCAAGATTAGCGGTAGTGAATTTTTTACCTCGCTGCAAGTAATAGGAAGGCAGATTTCCTGATTCCTGGAAGATTCTTTTAAGCTTCGGATGAAGAAATTCTGCGATCAGCATCTTGGTCTCTTCGGGATATTCTTCGGTTTCATCACGAATGATATTTTCCCAATAACCGCTAAAAGGAGAATTCCTGTTTAAATATTTATTGATCTCTGATTGTTGCAGTTTCCGGCCATTCTGTATCAATAGTTTGCTTGTCTCATCCAACTCATCAGTACTAATAAATTTACTTAAATCCAATTTCTCCACCGGCCCGATAAAGGAATTCTCTTCCGCGTCATACTCTGCCTTCACCATATCAATAGATACAAAAGGATAAGATTTTTCATTAGAATTAAAAACTATTGTAACCCGCTTATCCTTACCTGGCAATGGTTTTACATCTACCTCTGTATTTTGCACATACTGTGTAGCCTTGTTATTTAATGAGGCAGTTACTCTTTTTATAGAAGGGTCCACTACTTTTAAGAAAGGCTTTCCTTCCTTATAAATAAACTCAAACTTACCGGAGAGATCATCGTCAAGGCTGTAGCCATAGCCTTCCAGCAATTTATTTTTTTCCTTATTCCAGTTTCGTATGGTATCAAAATACTGAGGGCCCCAGTTATTGAGTAATTGAAGAAACAAGGCAGTTTTATGTTTGCAAAGCAGATGCGAGCTATCATCGCAATTGCAGGATGTATCAAAATTCCTTTCTTCATTTTTTTGAATGATCAGGTGAAATACATTTCCACCCTCATCAAGTTCTGCTTCCACTTTTTCATTGGCTGCATAAAGAATACTGCATTTATTTCTTCTTAAAATTTCTTCGGCGGCAGTATAATTTTCCATTCCTGCCAATATTCTGATCGTTTTAAGATCAATAAATTTCATTTTAATTACAGTATGCTTCTGTTGATACATAGGGCCTTCATCACCTGATCCGTTTAATAAATTTTTATCCGCCAGGTCCTGAAGTTGCATCAACGCAGCAGCTTCATGCCGGCAAATATCACTTAGGTTGTAAGGGCATGTACAGCGTATCGAAAAACTTTTAGGGTCGTCATATTTTTGAATATTGACTTTATAAAACGTGGTATAGCTATCATCCCTTACCCGGAAACTTAAAAAGTGGAGGAGCTCATTATGTTCCAGTAATTCAACAAATCGTTGAGAATAAATTTTCTTTCCGCGCCGGATTACCTCGTCAGTTCCTGAATTATAAATGTATTTAATAAAATAAGGTAGTGCCAAGAAAATAAATTTAATAATTACTTTTTACAATTACAGATTGCGAAAAAAGCAATTTGCAAAAATAAACAAATTTGAAGAGACGTAGAAAGGCGCTGAATAGGATAGTTATAAGACAAGGCTGTCAAGGGGCAGTGCAGACATAAATAACAGGAATTTAACTGACAGATAAAAATATTTTGAGAGGTGAATATAAAATTTAAACGCCATGTTTGTGAGCTGGCTTATGTCTTTCTTGTGTTTACTCTTTTTTTACCAAAATGTCAAGTATTATGCTCCGTTTACTTGACATTTTTATAATCGTTTTACCTTTGCAGCGCAATGGGAGTTACACAAAAAATACAAAAGCAAATCAGTAAGTTAGCCGAAGGCGCTACGTTTAAATACGAGCAGTTGTCTGTTAAGCCGAAGGAATTTGTTGCGGCAGCTAAAGCCATTGAACGGCTGATCACAAAAGGTATCATAAAACGAATTTCAACAGGAGTTTTTTATAAACCCAGGAAAACTGTTTTTGGCGAACTGAAACCCAACGAAGAGGAACTTTTAAAATCTTACTTGTTTGATAAAGGCAAAAGAATTGCTTACATCACAGGAACATCGCTATACAACCGAATAGGTTTAACAACCCAAATTCCCAAGAGCATAAAAATTTCAAGTCGGATTAAGCGGATTACCGTTTCAAGAGGCAATGTAAAAGCAACGCCTGTAAAAAGTTATGTGGACGTAACAGACAACAATTTTTATTTATTGGAATTGTTGGACGCATTAAAAGACTTTAAGCAAATTCCTGATTTGGATAAAAATTCAGCTATCAAAATCCTTTCAAAAAAACTAAAAGAACTCAATCCCGCTGAAACAAGACTATTGGTCAAATGCAGTTTGGCTTATCCCCCAAGAGTGCGGGGATTTTTGGGTTCATTGTTAGAAAGTATAAAAAACTCAACTGATCTCACAGCATTAAAAACAAGTTTAAATCCGCTTTCAAAATACGATTATGGAATTGAAAGTATTTTATCAACTGCAAAAAATTGGAATATAAAATGAGATTACATGAAAATAAAGAGTTGTTTCAAAATGCCGTAGTTGCTACATCACAGCAAAAAGGCATACGAGAAATTTACATTGAAAAAGATTATTGGATAACATTCGCTTTATATAACATCTTCAAAAATGAAATTGGAAAAGAAACTGTTTTCAAAGGCGGAACGGCATTGTCAAAGTGTTTTGGTTTGATACAACGTTTTTCGGAAGATATTGATTTGGTTGTATTGCGAAAAGAAAACGAAACGGGTAATCAACTAAAAAATAAAATAAAAAAGATTTCCAACAGCATTTCTAATGTGCTTCCTGAAATACTTAAGTTCAAGTAGTAAGTGCAACACTTTCTCAGCCCTTTTTTCGGGTACCCGAAAAAAGGGCTGAGAAAAAACAGATTTTTGTGTTGTAAATGACAAAAAAATATTCTCGACTCAGCCCAGTACAAAGATACCAGTTAGCGGCTTTACTTAAAGCAGGCCATTCAAATTGTTTTATTGCCAAACAGCTTAAAGTTCACAAGAGCACTATTGGCAGGGAACTAAAAAGAAATAGTAATTCCCAACAAA
>Ga0209941_1000367_pt1 | contig 61839 bp, 46 predicted proteins | sample ThiBiot_300_plan_FD_183945 | JGI IMG/M metagenome (GOLD analysis project Ga0209941, IMG submission 183945) | Wastewater bioreactor microbial communities from Cape Town, South Africa - Thiocy_solids_1 (SPAdes) | ecosystem: Engineered > Bioremediation > Thiocyanate > Unclassified | place: South...
CTGACTTCATCCCCTCTCCACCCGTTCGCAAACACAAACGGATGGGTGCTGATCCACTGAATGAGGGGGGTCAATTTTGGACGCCGATCCTCCCAGCTAAGGGGTCAATTTTGCACGCCGGATCACATGCTTGGTCCGGTTCGTGTGCACGGGAGCTGTTACAAGCGGGAAAAATTGCCTGACAGCGGCCACCCTCCCGACAGGCTTACTGCCATTTGATGTTCAGAGCTTCGGCATCTTTCCTGTTGACGAATTCCTGATTGCTTGCGAGCAGCTTGTCGAGCGTTGTCTTCGCGTCGGCGCGCTGGCCGTTGCCGTCGAGTGCAACCACCAGATGATAGGTGATCTCGGGGTTCTTCGGCTCCCGGTCGTGAGCGCGCTGCAAGAGGTCGAGCGCCGCGCTCTTGTCCTTCAGCTGCCACTTCGTCCAGCCGAGCGTATCGAGGACGTTCGCCGAATGGGGCGCCATCTTCGCTGCCCGCTCCGCATAGGGCAATGCCTGCTGGGGGTCGTCCTGCAACAGCCAGCTCAGGTTGTTGAGCGCGGTGAGGTTGTAGGGCTGCGATGTCAACACTGCCCGATACTGTGCCTCGGCCGTAGCGGGATCGGCCTTCATACGCGTTTCCGCATAGGCGAGACGCACGGGGACGTCGTCGGGGTGTTTGTCTATCCAGTCGGCGAGCATCGCGGCGGCTTTGTCGTCTTGGCCCTGATGACGTTCCAGGCTTGACAGCAAGATCAGCGTCGCACCGTTTGGATATTTCGTTTGGCTCTGGGCCAGGGTGCCTATCGCATCGTCCACCCTGTTGAGCGTCGCATAGGTGCGCGCGAGCGTCTCCGCGCTGGCAAGTCCAGGCTGCTTGTTGGCATAGTCCTGGGCCGCGGAGAGCGCGGCCGTGGTGTCCTTCGCCGTAAGCGCCAAGCCGATCAGCCCGATATGCGCCGCCTGCATGGATGGGGCCAGTTGTATGGCATCCTGGTAGGCGCTTGTCGCACCCTTGGTGTCGCCGCTCTTGGCGAGCGCCGAAGCCAGGAGCAACTGGACCTGTGGTGATTTCGGAAGCGCGCTGGCTACCTGACGCAATGTGGTGACCGCCTGATCAGGCTTTCCTGCCACCAGTTGGATCTGCCCCTGCATGGCGAGGGCGCTGGCGTTATCGGGGTCCCTTTCCAGGAAGTCCCCGATCGTCGACGCCGCGTCGTCCAAGTGCCCTTGCCGCATGTCGAAGCTGGCCAGGATCAGCGAGGGCAACGCTTCCTTGGGGTGCGCGTCGACGGCCTGTTTCAGCAGAGTGGATGCCTTGTCCGCTTGACCGGCCTGGATCGCGATCTGGGCAAGCTTGATCTGCGCCGCCATGTTGTTCGGATCGCTCGCGAGGATCGACTGCAGGTCGGCATCGGCCTCTTCGACGTCGCCACGCGCGGCCAAAGCTATGGAACGCTGGAACAGCGCTGGCACGAACGTCTTGTCGAGGGAAATCGATCGGGAAAACTCGGCAGCAGCCTTGTCCAGCTCGCCGCGGCGCAGCAGGAGCTGGCCTTGGAAAAGAGCACCGTAAGGGCTCTTCGGCGCGGCCGACTCCAGCTTGGTGGCGACTTTGAGCGCCTTGCCGAACCCGTTCTGTCGCAGCAACGCATCAATCAAGGCACCGGCGGTCTGTGGATCGTCGGGTGCTGACGCGTTGAGCTTAGTAAGCTCCTCGGTTGCCGTATCGAGCTTGCCGGCCTCTAGATTAGAAAGAGCGATCCGGCGTTTCAAGGCGTCGCCGCCAACCCCGCTGGCGCTCGCCTTCTCGAGATACTCGACCGATTTCGAATAGTCATGCTGCATGTCGTAGGCTTGGCCGATCAGAACCATGATCCGCGGATCGGATGAATCGGCCATCGGCTGAAGCGTTTCGAGTGCCCGGTCGGCGTCCTTCAATTGAATGTAGCGGGCCGCAAGGCGAATGCGCGCGTCAGGATCCTTCGGAAAGTTCTGGACTGCTGAAGCGAGGATGCTGGTGCCGATTTCGAGATGCCCGGCCTTGGTCGCCATCTGGCTCACGGCCGAGCCGATTTCGGCGCGCGAATTAACGAAGTCCGGCGGCAGGCTCTGGGCCAAGTCCCAAGCCTGTTTTGTATCGTCGGCCTGTTCCATGGCCAGCGCCTTGTAGTAGACGCCGAGCGTCATGCCGGGCACCATCTTGAGGCTGGCGTTGATGTCGGCCATCGCCTTGTCGTGCTGACGCATTTGCAGGTAGATGCCAGCTCGCGTCATCAACGCCTGGGGGCTTTCAGGATAATATTCGACGAGCTCGTTAGCGACGACGAGCGCCTTGTCATTCTGTTTTGCCTGCGACAGCAATCCCACCTTGGTCACCAGCGCCAGCATGTCTTTGGGAGACTTGGCGACGGCGTCATCGATCAGTTTTAACGCAAGGTTGATATCGCCCATGTTCCTGGAAAGCTGCGCACGCGCAATGAGCATCGGGGGGCTCTTGTCGAATGCCAACGCGCGGTCGAGTGACGCGGCGGCCTGCTTCAAATCGCCCGTCTGGGCGAACGCGGACGCGCGCGCCCTAAGCGTCTCCGACGCAAGCGCACTGGTGTCGCCCTCGGGTGGCGCGGGAAATTGTTCAAGTAGCTGACGGCCCTCCGAGCGTACCAGCATCGTGTTGAACAGGACCGGACGTACGCTGTCGTCTGATATCCCGTGCTGCAAGGCGCTTCGCAATTCACGCTCTGCCGAGGCGGCATCGCCGGCCTTGAGCAGCGCCACGCCCAATTGAAAACGAGCCTCACCATTGTCCGGCGCCATGGAGACCGCGTTCTTCAGAAAGATGACGGCAACACGAGGTTGATTCTCGGCCAGCGCCTGCCGAGCCTGATCCATCAATTTTGCCAATTTCGACTGATTTGCGTCGGAGCTCAACGAACTCGCCGAGGCTGACTGTACCAGACGGCTCTTGAAATGTGTGCTGTAGGCCAAGGCAGCTATCGCGCTAGCCCCGATAATGCCGACAGTCAGGGCGACGCGACGACGCTTGATCGATGCAGGTTTGGTTCCATGCGTACTCATGACACTGACTCCCTATTGAGGGCGCTGCTTGTGCGCAGCCATGATGTTGTAGATTTGCTGGCGGCTGATGCCCATCAGCTTGGCAGCCTTGGACACATTGCCATCTTCGGAGGCCAGTGCTTCTTTTAGAAGCGCGTCTTCCAGCTGTTGTACATGATCACGAAGATTGAGGTTGCGCGGTTTTGCTCCAGAAGCAATTTCCAGGTCCTCAGGTGTGATCAACGGTCCGTCGGCCATGATGACGGCTCGTTTGATGCGATGTTCGAGTTCACGCACATTCCCTGGCCAAGTACTAGCGCTGAGCGCAGCTATCGCGTCCTCGGTGAAGCCGCGCAGATTCCTCGACATTTCGCGATTGTAGAAATTCAGGAAATGCCGAGCGAGTATGACCACATCGCCCTCGCGATCACGCAAAGCGGGTATTTCGACGAGGATTTCATTGAGGCGGTAATATAGATCCTCGCGGAATTTGCCTTCAGCAACAAGTTTTGCCAGCGGCTGATTGGTTGCCGAGATCAGGCGGACGTCGACGCCGAGTGTTTGACGCCCGCCGACCCGCTCGAACTGCCGGGTTTGCAGGAAGCGCAGCACCTTGGCCTGAAGCGCCAGCGGCATGTCACCGATTTCATCCAGGAAGAGCGTACCCTTATTGGCCAGTTCAAATTTTCCGGGCGTCTGCTTGACCGCTCCGGTGAAAGCCCCGCGCTCGTGGCCGAACAATTCGCTTTCAAGCAAATTTTCCGGAATCGAGGCGCAGTTGATCGCCATCAGCCTCTCTCCGCTTCGTGAGGACAATTTGTGCAGTGCGCTGGCGATAAGCTCCTTGCCAGTTCCACTTTCGCCCAGAACTAGGACGCTGGCGTTCGTGCGAGCCACGCGCTCGACTGTTCGCGCGATGCGCTCCATCGCCGGCGAGCCGAATACGATTCCTGGAAGCCGCTGGTCGCCCGATATGCGCAGAGCCCGGTTTTCTTTCTCCAGTTCGTACATGCGCATCGCGCGCTGCACGATCAACTTAAGGACGTCGATTTCTACCGGCTTTGAGATGAAGTCGAACGCCCCGCGTTCTACCGCATTGAGCGCAACGACTCGGTCTGAGTTGCCGCTGAGGATGATCACCTTGGTCTCGGGCGCCTGATTGAGGATTGCATCAAGTACCTTCAGGCCTTCGGAGGCGCCGTCGCGGTCGGGGGGCAAACCAAGATCAAGAATTACAATTGGCATGTCGCTTTCGAACTGGCGCAGGGCTTCAGCCGCCGTACCGGCCGGAATCGCTTGGTGAGGCTCAAGCGCCCATTGCATCTGACGGCAGAGTCCGTCGTCGTCTTCAACGAGCAGAATCGAAGTAGCGCGTTCCGCGTTTGAGCGGGCTGATATTCTGGTCACGAGGCTGTCCCGCGCTCAACATCGGCATATGCAGGCAGGTACAACGAAACGGTGGTGCCTCGTCCGGGCGAACTTTGCACTTCCATATCACCACCCAGACCGCGCATGATTGCGCGTGCCTGATAGGCGCCGATGCCCAGTCCCTTCTTTTTTGTGGTGCGCAATGGTTGGAAAAGTTCGTGGGCCAGAAATTCGGGATTCATGCCGACGCCGTCATCCTCTACGCGCACGCGCACGCGCCCGTTCACCTCTTCAACGCTGAGGTGCACCTTCGATCCTGCGAAACTGGCCTCCACCGCGTTATTAACGACGTGTTCAAGTGCGCCTTCAAACTCGTCGGGCGTTGCGATATGGGCATAGACTGGGCCACCGGCATTACCGAACGCCACCCCACTCATGGATTTGCGCATTGCGCAACGCGCGACCACTCCGCAAATGTCTACGCGGTGTTGCGGCTTCGGTGCTGTTTCAGGGGCGGGTTCGTTTCTGAGCCGTCCCATTAGCCTTTGCAGATTGTCAACCGATTGGTGAATTGTGGTCATCATATCGGCACGAAACCGAGCATCATCGCCAAACCGAGCAGCGTTGTGCAGCACAAGATTAAGTTGTCCGATGGTGTTCTTCAGATCATGCAAGGCAAATGCCACCCGGTTGTTAAATTCAATCAGTTGCTGCGAATCTGCAAGCTCCTGCGCAATCTGTTCGTAAACTAGGTAAAGAGCGAGCTGCATGGCAACCAAGCTGACGAGATTGCGATCTTCCCAATCAAGCGTTCGTACCGCGCGCGATTTCTGTAAAAGCGAAAATCCGATCAACTCACCGCGGAAACGCAAAGGAACGGCCAGCCAGGCGTCCGGAAACCGCTGATGCCAGGAAACGAGCATCTCGCTGTCTCTGTGGTTGTCACCAGTGAGTTCAAGAAAGGCAATCCCTTCACTTTGGATGGACTTCAAAATCGGATCGTCCGCATCGACCGGCCCGAATGTTTCGCCGAAGCACCAGGAGGCCAGAGGCATGTACTGACGCCAACCTGGACGCCTCATCCACAGAACGCCTCCTTGGCTGTCTAGAAGATCAGCGAGCGTGCGCAGCGCTCGCTCAGGCCCACCTTTTTCCTGATATTGCGACAGCGCGGCTATGAATTTGGTCCATTCGAGCCGGTAGTCGTATTTATAACTGTAGAAATTTTCGTTGATGAATGTGCGGATTTTCGAGCGTATTGTGCGGGAACTTAACACCACCGCGATCGTCAGCAGGCCTGCGAAGCCCAAAACAATCGAGAGCGTGATCGCCGGAGCGCCACCGAACGAGCGAACATAGAGAGCAGCAACCGCCGTGCCCTGCAAAAGGATTCCTGCGAAAATCAGGGTCGCCGAATGGAATACGACATTGCGAGAGGAGTGAGCCTGTAGCTTCAGCGAATTGTTGCGGACTCCCGTCACAACGAACAGCGGCAGTGCCATCAAGTAGACGAGTGGCTGGGCGGCCAAGAAACCTTCGATGGAGTTGCCACCCAAAAACAGAGGGATCTGCACCAAGATGTCGTAGCCAAAGAGCGCGCCCAGGCCGATTGCCATCAGCCGCACTGACCAGACTTGGGGCGGCGCAAGATTGCGAACCAGATTTTCGACTAGGATGAGCCCAATCACAGAAACAGCAAGCCTAATAGTAGGGAGGCCTAGAGGCAGACCAAGCACGGTATCGAAGGATACACCGGTAGCCGCAAAGCCCACGTTCGCAAGTACGAGAACTGCCGCCACAACAGCGAATTGCCGCCACAGAGTTTGGTTCTTGCTCTCCCGTCGCAAAAGCCCGATGACAGCCGCGAACCAAGTCGCGTCGCGGACCGCAGCCATGGTGGACGGGAGAGGAGGCCATTCGGAGCTGCCAGACCCTGCGAGGGCCGTGGAAATCGACCAAAGCCCTGTTATCAATAATGCAAGCGCGAAAAGTACGTTCGGCAAGGATGTTTTACCGCGCAAGGCAAAAAGGATCGCCGCCGCCAAGAAGCTGAGGCCGGTCACTAGACCGACTAGATACAAGAATTCATGTTCCATCAGCTTCTTACATTTCCAACCTGGTACTGTTATCAGGGATGAAAACGCTACTCAAACGAACTCGCCCTAGACAGCGGCTCTTTTTACATTTCAATGTGTTGGCGCGCAATGGTGCAGTCCGCGGAGCGATCGCAACGAAACACTCTGCGGGAAGTCAGGATCGCTTGATGGCAGACGCAAGTTCCCGCCACTTGGTGCATGTTTTTCCGACATTCGCCGTAGGCGGATCGCAAATGCGTTTTTCGCGGCTGATCCTGCTGCACGGCAGCCGCTACCGGCATACTGTTATTGCAATCGACGATGATCTGACCATGGCAGCACGCTTGCCGCGTGGGGTCGACGTCCGTTATCTACGCGTTACGTCGGGCCACAGATCTTCACTTGAAGGGGTGGTCGGCGCTTGGCGCACACTAAAGGAAATTAGGCCTGATATTCTCGTTACTTACAATTGGGGATCAATGGACTGGAGCATTGCAAAGCGCTTTCACGCAAGGCTTCGCCACGTCCATATAGAAGACGGATTCGGGCCAGAAGAAAAAGACCGCCAACTCCGGAGGCGTATATTTTCTCGACGTTTCATTCTCAATGAGCCACACACCACGGTAGTCGTTCCGTCTAAGCGTCTTGAGACAATTGCGATGGATATCTGGCGCTTGCCGCGGAAAGGGGTGCGCAATATCCCCAACGGCATTGATTGTGGCCGGTTCGCCGTCAAGTCTGGCAGGCATGATTGTGACGAGATCGTCGTGGGAACCGTGGCGAGCCTCAGGCCCGAGAAGAACCTTGGCCGCCTCATCGAGCTGTTCTGCAAGGCACAATTGCATCATCTTTCAAACCGGATGAAACTGCTAATCGTGGGCGACGGCTCGGAACGCAAAGCGCTGGAGCAAGCTGCCGCGAGGAGCGCTTTCGCCGATCGCATCGTGTTCGCGGGCGCCACGTCGAGGCCCGAGGATTTTCTGGCCACAATGGACATTTTCGCGCTCACTTCCGACACTGAGCAGATGCCTCTCAGCGTTCTCGAAGCAATGGCAAGCGGATTACCGGTACTATCTTTCCACGTGGGCGATGTTCCTTCAATGGTTGCCATTGAGAACGTTGCGATGGCCTCAGTCTCTTTGACCGATGGCAAATCATATGTTGACGCTCTTCTTCGGCTTGCCCGAGACCCAGACTTGCGAGCGCGCATCGGCAAAGCCAATCGCGAAACCGCGACGGCGCGTTTCGACGAGAAAATTATGGCGACGGCTTACGCTGACTTATTCGGCTGACGAGCGGACAGGATTTGCCGAAAGAGATTGAGCTGGCCCTGTGTCGTCGCGTCCCAGCTAAATCTTTCAGCATAGCGGCGCGTCTCCGCTCGTTGTGGATAGGCGGAGAATAGGCGGGTTACCCCCTCCACCACGCCCTGCCGATCAAGCCTCTTCATCAATACTCCGGCTTCCGGCGTGGTGACAACTTCTGGCGTCCCCCAAACGGCGGAGGCCACTACCGGCGTGCCGCAGGCCATCGCTTCCAGAAGTACATTTGCCCATCCTTCGCGGCTCGAGGCCAATACGAGTGCGTCCAGCGCACTATAGATTTCGGGAAGACGCACCTGTTCGACCCGGCCAAGGAAACGCACGCGATCGCCCACTCCTTCAGCGGCGGCAAGCCGCTCCAATGCAGGGCGTTCGGGCCCTTCGCCGACAATGAGGAGATCGGTGTCAGGCAACGCGGCCAGCGCACCGATCGCATGATGATGCCCCTTGCGTTCGATGAGCCAACCCACACTACCCAATGTGCGTCGCGTGAGGCCGAGATTCGCTCGTGCGACGTCGCGATCCATCGGCTTGAACAAATCCAGGTCGACCCCGTTGCGCAACACAGTGATACGTCCAGGTGGCGTTCCCAGATCGACAAGACGATCCTTGAGTGCCTGACAAACCGTAATCAAACCGTCGGCTCGCTCGGCCGCTTCGCAGATCATACGCCGGGGTACTGGATATTCAGGAATGAGGTTCAGGTCGGTTCCGCGTGCGGTAACGGTTACTGGAATGCCGAAATGCCTCGCCAATGCCACCGCCGCAACACCGTCGGGATAGAAATAATGCGCATCGATGAGATCGAAATGCCGGCCTTGTGCGAGAAGTCTTTCCAGCGTGCGCTTCAGCGTCCAGAACAGTGTATGAGGTGTCAGCTTCATCCCGATCTTCGGGACGACCAGGTAACGGGGATGGTGTATCGCTACATGCTTCCACTGCCGCACGCGCGGCACCCGCGCCAGGGGCCCTAAGGATGGATAATTCACCAAGGGCGGAAGCCATGGGATTGGCGCAATTACCTCGCCATCAATTTCCCCTGTGGCCAGAAGTTTGCCGATCCGCGTCGCGACGAAGGCTCCATGCGTCGGCTGGACCGGATTGGGAAACAGGGTCGTAATTGTCAGCAGCGATGGCATGGAGCGGGATTTAAAATTGTTCTCCCGCCGATTCCGCGGCGAGATCCACAGGAACCTTAAGCTTACGCATCAGCGAGACGGCACGTTCGGCATTGCCTCGCCAAGTCAGATTTTGTGAGGCAATTTTTCGAGCGGCGGCCCTGCCGAGCTTGTCGCGCAAAGCCGCATCGCCTGCCAATTTTTCAATGGCAATGGCCATGCTTTCGGTTGAGTCTGGCTCAAACAGCAGCCCATCGGCGCCGTCTTCCAGAATTTCGCAGATATTGAAGGTCGCCGGCGCAACGATCGCGCGTGCCGCAGCCATATACTCGAACAATTTGAGGGGGCTTGCGTAGAGCGTAACCTTTGGCTGCAGGGCGATATCGATGCAGGATGTCAGTTCCGGCAAAGAGTCGCGCGGCATCGTTCCGGTAAAATGCACACGCTGGACCAGATGCAGTTGCCGGACGCGCTCTTCGAGCAATGGACGTGCCGGACCGTCCCCAACGATGAGCAGATGTGCATCTGCCAGCAAGGGCCTTGTGAGCATGTCGACTACAAGATCCAGACCGTGCCATTCGCGTACGTGGCCAATGAACCCGAGGACAAGCGACTGCCCAAAGTTAAGGCGTTCCCTGGCGGTGCTGGCGTTCCTCGGACGAAATCTTTCCGCATCCACGCCGTTCGGCGTAATCGCGATACGCTCGGCGGGCACGCCAACACGCCTGACATACTCCGCGAGAGCACCAGTGACGGGTAGCACCATCGATGCTGCGCGCCAGCATGCGCGTTCTGTCCACGCAGCGATTCCTGGCCATGCAAGCCCTCCATAGCGGCGACGTTCCTCGGTCAACGGCGCATTCACTTCCAGCAGATAAGGCAGTCGGAATAGCCGAGCCGTCCAAACGCCCGAAAGCATGAAAAGATTGGCCCGTTCATAAAGTGCGTCCGGCTTGTAGCGGATGGCCGCAGCCGCAAGCTTGGCAAACTCGACAAAACTGTAGGCGAATTCAAGCAATTCGTAGACGGCTTTGGGCAGAACGCGGCTCTCGATAGGCGTAGTCATCGCGGTTACGCGTCGCGGCCCAACCACAACGACACGGCTTCCGGCCGCGCGCATGGCGTTGATCATTTCGTCGATGTGCACGGATTGCCCGTCGCTAGCACGCGTACGGTGATGGTAGAGAATCGTTAATCCGCTCACGTACGCAGGTCTTTCCAATAGCGCGCGGGTTTTCAGCGTCCGCCCTTCGCAAACAGAAGGATGCGAAGCGTTTGCAGCATAATCGCGATATCGCGCAACACGCTGAAATGCTTGAGGTAATAGAGGTCATATTCAAGTTTGTGCAAGGCGTCATCCACTGAAGCGCCATAGTGGTAATTGATCTGCGCCCAGCCGGTCAGTCCCGCTTTGACGCTATGACGAAGGTGATAAAGGCGGATCTGCCGAGAAAGGTCGTCAACGAAGACAGGTCGCTCGGGTCTCGGCCCTACCAGCGACATGTCGCCCAACAGTACATTGATTAATTGCGGGATCTCATCGATCCGGGTACGCCGCAGAATTCGGCCCAGCCGGGTGATCCGAGGATCGTTCTCGCTTGCCCACTGAGCACCGTGCTTTTCCGCGTCGACACGCATGGTGCGGAATTTGATGATCTGGAATGGACGGCCCCTGTAGCTGACGCGCTCCTGCCGATAGAATACCGGCCCAAAATCGTCCAGTACGATCGCAAGTGCTACGATTATCAATGCAGGCAGGGTGAGAAGAAGTAGGCCAAAGCTAAGGCCAAGATCCAATATCCGTTTCACAATACGTTCGACATGACCGTATCGAAAACCATCGGAATAGAGCAGCCAATCCGGTTCCGTCCAAGCCATATCCACCCGGCCGGTTTCCCGCTCCAGAAAAGTGTTGAAATCCACAACCGGTATGCCGATTGCTTTCCACGGCAGAAGGTGGTCGAAGTAGAGCTCTCTCGGATTGTCTAACGCCAGGACGATCTGATCGACATCCAAGTTGGCCATCAGGTCGTTCGCATTTTCCTTACTGTCAAGCGCATTGATCATTCCACCAGGAGTGTCGGTCGGCGGTGTTCCGCCCACATAAGCTTCCGACAGGAAATAGATTTGTGCGGGCCGACGGTCGGCGCGCTCCAAGATATCGCGCAGATGGTGTGCGCGTTTGCCAGTACCGATGATGAGAATCCTGCGCCCGAACCATTGCAGTCGCATCATCGTAACGAAGCTGATCCGAATTAGCATTCCGCTGCACAGTCCTACCCCGACTCCGAGCAGAACGACGGTCATATCGCGGCTGATGCTGTGAAAAGCCGGGCTTGGAAATATCAGTCCGAGGACAAAATGCAGGAACGGTACGATGAACAGAACCGCTACGCCGAGGCCAACCGCCAAGCGCGTCGTCGCGGTTGAAAAATCCGCCAGCGCGTCATTTCGGTATGTTCCAGTCGAATAAGCCATCATCATTGAAATAATAACGATGCATGCAACCGCGCTCTCTGCACCGGCAAGCGTCCAAAAACCAAGCCTGTCTCTAATCGCAAGGATAAAGCCCGCGATCAAACCGGACATGAATAGGAAATCGAGCGAAGCGAGCGTAACCGCCGGGCTGGGAAGAAAGCGGCGCCGCAGGCGTGAGTCGAGTCCCAAGCCCTCCTCTCCGCCACCGGGACAGTCTTGCCGCTTTTCGGAAGAACTCGTCTGCCAATTTGTCTCTACTACCCTCGAACTGGATGAGGATACAACGTGGTCCATGGCACAGCCCCCGCCAGCCCTATTACACGCCAACCATTGCTTATGGTTGCAATTTCGTTATCCCAAACTAGAGATAGCATGTCTATCCAGCGAAAGGACAACTATGAAATGAGGTTAATTTCATCGCATGGCGTATCTTAAGGCCGCTGCTTGAAGTAGGTTCTAACATCCCTGCGCAGCGCTCGATTCGCCGGGCAAGACGGCCAGTTCGGCTGTCGGAGGGGACACAATCGTGCAGTGTGGCCTAAAATCAACAACCAATCGCTCATCTTCCTCGCGTATAAGACGAGTAAGACAGGGCGGCCAATTTCCTGTAGTAGCGTCTGGTCAGGGCGATTAGAAGAACGCCACGCTGTATAGCTCTATTTGTGCAGCGGCGAGGGGTAGGGGCATGTCACAAGTCAAGATACCGAGCGCAACACTGTTTGTGCGACTGGTCACATGGTTGCTTGTGATCGCCGGTGCGTTGATCGTCACCGCATGCACGACCGATCTGCCGGCGCCGCCAACGACAGTCACGAAAACAGCCACATACCATATCGGTCCCGGTGACGCGCTCAACGTCTTTGTGTGGCAGAACACGGACCTGACTACCGCCGTTACCGTACGCCCCGACGGCAGGATTTCTTTGCCGCTCGTAAACGACATTGTGGCCGCGGGAAAAACGCCGACGCAGTTGGCCAACATCATCCAGAGTCGGCTAAAGAAATACGTCGAGGCTCCGATCGTGACCGTGATGGTCAATTCCTTCGTTGGCCAATACTCCGAGCAAATCCGAGTGGTGGGCGAAGCAGTCAAACCCCAGGCCATTCCTTATCGTAAAGGCATGACGGCGCTGGACGCCATGATCTCCGCCGGCGGGCTGACCCAGTACGCGGCAGGTGATCGTGCGAAGCTGATCAGAAAGGTGGACGGTGAAGAGATGAGCTATCGGCTGCAACTTGGCAAACTGCTCAAAGATGGAGACATCTCGGCTAATGTGTCTCTCGATCCCGGAGACGTGATCATCATCCCGCAGACTTATTTCTAACGGCCTGTTTGCGAGTGGAAATGTGCCGTGGCTGATCGCAGGCAAGCAGTGCCGTCGCCCAGCAAGAGCAGGCCGATCCAAAGGTTTTGCGCATGGCTCTTCTGTGTGCTGTCGGCCGCATCGGCACTGGCAACGTCAGAAGGGTTTGCGCAAGCGGTTCCAACGCTGACGCAACCCGCGAGCCAATCAAATCCCGCGCCGCTTCCGTCCGCTGTCCCAGTCTCGTCAACCCTTCCACCTTTCCTGTTCAACGGTGCGCTCGATTTTTCGGAAGGCTATACAACGAATGCTGGAGGTGTCTCTACCAGTAAAGATGATAGTTTCACTCGTGGAATACTTTCTCTTGGCCTTCACTATTCTTCAGCTCTACTTCGAGCCGACGCTAATTATTCACTAACCGGCTACTACTACAATCATTTTCACAATCTCGATCAATGGACGCAGAGGCTCAATCTGGCCTCCACCTCTGAACTCGTTCCCGACCACCTCTTTCTTAACTTCAACGCATTCGCGGCGCCAACCGCTTTGAGTCGCGTTGGGCGCCTCAATCCAAATGAAGATTTCGTCGATATCAACAATCGGCAAAGCTATGGCTATGTCGCCACTCCAGTTTACCGGATGCGATTTGGCGACTACGCGGTCTCGGAGACCTCGCTCAGCGTAAGTCAGCTTTTTTTCACGTCGCCGTCCAATTCGAGCCCTGCGACCAGTCTCCCCATTGCGCCGGCCGACGATACTACCTCAACGACGATAACCGAGCGCATCTCAAGCGGCCCCCATTTCGGGCGATTCAGATGGGACGCGGCCGTTTCCTATGCGTCTGTCGACCAGACCAGCCAATCTATTCGGCAAGGCGAAATCGGTGTCAATATTGCCTATGCGCTCAACAGGACCGTCGCGCTACTGGCCACGACCGGCTATGATCAGTTCGACTCATCGGTTCCACTGACGCAACCCGTCTCGGGGCCTATCGCATTGGGCGGCATCCAGCTTTCCGGACCAACCCTCAGCCTCGTTACGCTGGCCGGAGCCCGATACGGGTTTCCCACTTTCACAGGGTCGGCCAAATGGCAGCCCACCCCGACGTTCACAGTCATTGGATCGCTGACAGACGCGGTCTCGACGCCAGAGTCCAGCGCCCTCGGTGACTTGTCCACCCTGGGAGTCTCGGCCCAAGGTGCGTTCGCCGATTCACAATCCGGCTACTGGGAAACGAGAGGACAAGCCCTATTTCCACAATTCGCCACCGTCTCGCCAATCTCTACGGGCGGCTTGGCGCTGGACAACTCGATCAATCGCGAACGCCGCGCCCAATTGGCCTTTGTTCACCAGGACGAACGGAACCAATACGGATTGTCTTTCTTCGGGACCATGCGCGATCGGCTGAACGTCACTACGGACCCGACGCCAGGCAAATCCTGGCTTTATGGCGCTCGCGTCAACGCCTCGCGCAAGCTGCGACGCGACCTGGTCGGCTATGCGGCCATTTCATACTCCTACGCCAATGAATTCGGTGGGCGTGACCGCATTGTCGAAGCCGATGCCGGATTGACTTACATGTTGAACAAGGATGTTGACTGCTATCTCACGGCCCAATATCTTCATCGCAGTTCGAAGGATCAGGTCGTCGCAGATGTACCTTTGTCCGAATTTGCGGCGTCGATAGGCGTCCGCCGCAAATTCTAGCATTCGCGCGATGAGCAAGACCAATCCACTGGAACGGATACAAAAATGGCCCATGGCAATACGCTACGCGCGGGATGAAGACGGGCCCGCATGGGATGCCTTCATAGAAATGGCGCCTGACGCTACCTTCTTCCATCGCTTCGGATGGCGGAGTATATTCCGTGATGTCTTTCGTCTTGAACCCCATTATCTTGTCGCGGAAGTCGGCGGCAGGATTGTCGGCATCGTTCCGCTTGTCCATCAGAAGAGCCTGCTCTTTGGAAAGGCTCTAATTTCTGCCCCCTTCTGTGTCGAAGGCGGCCCTGTCGCGCTTAATCCCGAAGCGCACGCCATGCTGGACGATGCGGCGATCAGCCTGATGCATGCGCTAAAGGTTCAATCGCTTGAGTTTCGCAGTCGGAACGCGAGCCGGATTGGCTGGACCGCCCGAAGGAACTTATACGCCACTTTCGAACGCGCCATTTCGTCAGACGATGAACAGAATCTTCTTTCCATTCCACGCAAGCAGCGTGCTGTCGTACGCAAGACGTTAAAGAGCGACCTCAGCAGCCACATCGACGACGACGTGGATGCACTTTTCCGCATCTATTCAGAAAGCGTGCGCAATCTCGGCACGCCGGTTTTCTCCAAGCGCTATTTCGTGGCGCTCAAAGCGACCTTTGGGCCAGACTGCGACATTGTGGTGATCCGTCAAGGTGCCGAGCCGTTCAGTGCGGCTATGAATTTCTATTTTCGTGATACGGTCATGCCCTACTACGGAGGCGGGCGCAGGTCCGCGCGTCGCAACGGCGCCAACGATTTCCTCTACTGGGAAGTAATGCGCCGGGCCGCCGCCCGTGGCTATCGTCGTTTCGATTTCGGACGCAGCAAGGCAGAATCGGGCGCGTTTGCGTTCAAGAAGAACTGGGGTTTCGAGCCCCGGTGGCTGGAGTACGAATTCTATTTGACGGAGGGTTCGGCTCTGCCGGACAAGAATCCGAACAATCCCAAATACGCGGGTCTGATCGCACTTTGGAAGCGGCTTCCTCTGTCTGTCGCCAACCTCATTGGACCGCATTTAGTACGCGGGCTCGGATAGCGCCGAGCATGGCCAGGCCGTGGTTGATGAGCGTAATCACGTCCCGTTCCGCGGTTTGCGGGCGCCCGCTGATGTTCCACAGGGCGAGCAGCGTTCCAATATAGGCAATCGCACCAACGACAACATCCAGTCCGAGCCGCGCTGGCCCGGAAAATCCAAGCGCCTGATTCAACGACAAGACCACTACAGCCATGACGCCGCCCGCAGCGAAAGCCCGCCAGAACGCGGCGAAGTAGTTGCCTATTGTAACATCGCAGCGTCGGCCCACGACAAACAGAAGGGGTGGAATCAGTACTATCGTCGCCACCAGGCGCACCATCACCAACATGACCAGATCATGAGTCAAATAGACGGTCGGGAAGATCGCTGCCGCAAGTACGAGGACACGAAGCCATTGCAGGCGGGCCCCGAGACGAGGATGGCCGAGTACGTCAAGTATTTGGTAAGCGCAACTGTTCAGCGTGCCAATACCCGATGTGAGCGCAAGCCATCCCACCAGCGGGATGATATCGACCCATTTCTGGCCAAGAATCAGGGGGACAATGTCCGGCGCCACCAACCAAACGCCAATTCCTGTCGAGGCACCGATGATGAGTGCCCAGGTGAGTGAGCGAAGATATAGTTCCCGCAATTGCTCGGAATCGTTCTGGAACCTCGCCATGACAGGAAACAGGACGGACACCATGGGCACCACGATTTCATCGGTCGGGCTGGCGGCTAGGTCCTTCGCCACCGTGTAGCGGCCCATCGAACTTGTCCCTGTCGCGCCTCCCACTGCGATGGCGTCCACCTGATTGACGAAATACCCGCCTATGGAGCGAATGAATACCCAGATCGAGAATGACCAGATCTCGGATACCTTGGCAAAGGAGATCCTCGGCCGGTACGGATGCATCACGTAACTGAGAACAGTCCGCGCGAGTTGCCCACACAAGATGCCTGCCACAAGTGCCCAGTAATCCCTCAAGACAATCGCCAGTGTGATTGTCACCGAAAAAGACAAAATCTTGGCGCAGAAATTATATAGGAAAAAGCGATTGAACATCAGATCACGCCTAAAGTCTATTGTTCCGATATTTTCGCAGGCGCTCAGGACCGCACGTAGTGCGAGACACTGCATTACGAGAACCGTTCTTTCATCGTGGAAGTAAAGGTTTGTCAGAGGAGCCACGAGAAAAATGGCCGCTCCTATACAGATGCCTATTACCAGGGAGATGGTCCACGCGGTATCGTAGTGTTCGCGGGTCGGCTTGCTATGGCGAATGAGGGCAACGCCCTGTCCCGTCGCGCTCAACATCTCGAACATGCCCACCACGATCATGGCGATGGCGACGACGCCAAAATCCTTTGGCGTCAGAAGACGGGCGAGAACGATGGTACTGACCAAGCCGGTCAGGCGGATTGCCCAGCGCAAGGCAATCATCCAGGCCGATCCGCGCAGCATGTGCGTTCCGGCCCCAACATCTTCGCGGGGATTACCTTGATTCATCTGGTAGTCTCGATGACTCGATCATTGGGACTTGTGGCGTATGCTCGCGACGTCTTCGCATTTGCTCAAGTAAGAGCGAAGCGCGCAGACAGACGATTGACGTTCCCGATCTTACAGCCCCGGATGTGTCCAAGAATGTGCCTCCACCACATTCTATCTGCTTCGGCACGTATCTGGAAGATTCGCTCGATTGACACATATTTTCAGAATCGCCAAATGGAGATCCGAAGAAATTCACCCTTGGTGCTTCGCATCGATTTCTTGCCAAAGCTCAATCGGCGAATAGCCAAGCCTCCCTGGTTTTCTAGCAGTGCCACGGGCTTGTCGAACAAGACTGGTGAAACGTCGAAAATCCAATCCGTGGTGATTTGGGCATCTCTCCAGAAGTCAGCGCCCGGTGCATGAGCGCCCAATGACTTCACTGATTCGGGCAGCCGCTCGCTTCAACCCCAATTTGCAAGCGAAGTCGGCCGTCGCGCACCTTCAGGCGGCTTCTATACGAGTTTGATGCAAGCCAGCAATTCATCTCTTCCAATATAGTTACGGTCGCGACCAGGCCGGCGTGCAAAGGACATTCACCTGATTGGAAATGTAGTCCAGGAGCGACGAACTCGACCTGCATCGGCGCCAGCCTGTTTTGCATGCGCCTCAAAACCCTGCACTATTGGCGGTTCGAAAGGCCGGTCCGATTTCAATCTTCTTTCCACGAGCACGGCAGCCATTCGAGCAGTCGATTCGACCTTGTCCGTTAACTGCGATCGGTGGACTCTTCTTGCCCCCCGCCCACATTTCATCTTAAAATTGTTTTGGTAGACGCCGGGCGGCCACGATCGAACTTCGAGATCGCATCGCGCAAGCTAGATGATCCTCACGATGAGCATGGCTAAAGGATTGTGGATGCGAAGCTGGAAGCATGAGCTTTTCCCGTACCTTAGTGCAACTTGGCGTTATCGATGGCGGGCCCTTGCGGCGGCGTGGGCTATCTGCCTTCTAGGGTGGATCGGGGTTGCTCTCGTTCCAAATCGCTATCAATCCGTCGCGGAAGTCTATATCGACACGCACACATTATTGCGCCCGCTATTGCAAGGGCTCGCGGTTACCCCGGATCCCAACCAGCAAATCGCCGTCATGCTGCAGGCGCTTCTTACCGACCCAACTCTGGAACGGGTCGTGCGCGCCACGAATCCAAGCGCCTCCTCCTTGCCTCCCAGCCAGATGCGTGAGGCAACCGATCGTCTGCGCAGGAATGTCTCGCTCACAAATCTGTCGGCCAAAGATCTTTACAGCATCTCCTTCAGAGACGAAGATCCCGGCTATGCGCAATCGGTCGCTCAAACCCTTGTCTCGGTTCTGATAGACTCCAGTCTAGGCGGACAGCGCCGCGACGCCGATCAGGTGGGCACGTTCATCGATAGCCAGATCGCAAGTTACGAACGAAAGCTCGAGGCGGCCGACAAACGCCGGGCTGACTTCAAGACGGGACACCTTGATTTCTTCGCCAGCACGCCCGACGGCGACAAGGTGGGCGGTGCTGGCGACGTAGTGGCGGCCCGGGCCGCCGTTGTTCAGGCAGAGAACTTGCTCAGCGAGGCGACCAATCGCCGTGACACCTTGCGCCAGCAGTTGAAGACAACTCCAGAGACGCTGAACGTGAATTCTGCGTCGCCGGCAATCATGGACAGCACGAGTACGGCCATCAGCCACAATGCGCAATTGGCTGCTGCCATATCCAAGCTCAACGTGCTGCGCACCCAATTTACCGATAACTATCCCGACGTAGTCGTCCAAAGGCGGCTCATCGCGCGCCTCAAGAAGGTAGGTACCCACGACACTTCCGGCACGGAGGGAATCTCAAACCCCAGCTATGTAATGGTCAAGTCGAAGCTGACCGATGCCGAAACCGAGATCGCTGTCGACCACAGCCGTCTGGAAGACGCCAAGAGCCGCCTCGAACAAGCGAAAAGCATGGCCGCGCAGGCCATTACCGTTCAACGTGAATATGAGAATCTCGATCGTGACTATCGGGTATTACATGACAATTATGAGAAACTGGTAACCCGTCGAGAATCGGCAAACATCACGCAGGCCGCGGGCGATCAGCAATCCGCTTTCGTGTTTCGCGTCATCTCTCCACCGATCAAGCCCGACCGTCCGGTCACGCCAAACCGGTTCCTCCTGAATGCGGCAGTGCTCTTGCTGGGCCTTGCAGGAGGCGGGTGTCTTGCTTTCGGACTCGGACAATTTTCGGGAAAGTTCCAAAGTCTCGGTCAGTTGAAAGAAGCCTTCGAGCTTCCTGTTCTGGGCGTTGTCACAGCGGTGCGTTCGAGAGCCGACGTCATGGCCTCACTACGTTCGAGTGTATTCTTTGTGACCGGATTGAGCGTGCTCATCGCCAGTTACCTGATGATTGTTTTCTTCCTCAATAGAGAATTCCTGCAGTCGATGACAGCAGGTGGAATAGGATCACTGCTGTGAGCCAGCCCATATCGCGCCTCAATCTGATCCAGCGGGCGATGCAGCGCGCCAATCTTTCGCGCGAGCCCGACGTTGCGGTTGCCGACACTATCGAGGAGGCCGCGGTGCGGCCTCATCTGGAACCGTCGCGGAAACCGACAAATAGTGTCTCTTCGATTCGCTTGCGGGAAGACGAAGCGCCCCAGATCGTCCGCCTGGCCGAGCCGGTTCAATTGGACCGCGCCAAACTCCAAGCCTCGTGTGTCGTGATGCCTGACAATAAGAGCTCGTTGACCTATAATGAGTTCCGATCGCTCAAGCGCAAGCTGATCCCGATGACATGCGACGCGGAGGGCTCCACGTCGCGAAACTTGGTGATGATCACCAGCGCGCTTCCGGGCGAAGGCAAGACGTTCACCACAATGAACCTGGCCATTGTGCTGGCCGCCGAGCCCAATCTGAATGTGATCCTCGTCGATGGCGACGTCGTCCAAAATTCCATAGCCAAATATTTCCAGAGCGAAAGCCAGGATGGACTGGTCGACCTTCTGACGGGAAAGCGCGACAACATCGAGCACGTACTGCATCCTTGCGCCGATCTGCCTCGCCTGCACGTTCTTTTCGCCGGCAAACACGATGCCGCAGCGCCTGAATTGCTCGCCAGTCGCCGCATGGGTGATATTTGCACGTCGTTGTCGCAGCGTTTCACGCGCAGCATCGTCCTCTTCGATGCGCCGCCGGTGCTTGCGGCTTCCGAACCGGCTGCAATGGCCGCCCATGTCCATCACCTGGTCATGCTGGTTGCCGCAGGCCGGACTGCGCGCAGTCAGGTTGAAGCGGCATTGGATGAAGTCGTCTGCTGCCCGAGCATAAGCCTCTTGTTCAATCGTTCGCCAGAATGGGAACAGCCACGCTCAGGGGTGTATGGTTACTACGGCTATAGTGCCGACAAGTTCCGAGATGAATGATCGGCCAAGCGCCCGGTCAAAAAAAGACAGCTCTGATGTACACGGAATTCTATGGTCTCAAGGACGAGCCGTTTCTGCTGACGCCCGACCACCGCTTTTATTTCGAAAGCCAGGTCCATGGTCAGGCGATGGCGCATCTCATGTATGGTCTCAACCGTGGGGAAGGCTTCATAGTCGTCACCGGCGAGGTTGGCGCGGGCAAGACCACGATCGTCAAACGTCTATTGGATAGCGTGGACGAAGATGCCATCTTCGCGGCCCATATCGTTACGACGTTCTTAACCGGGCATGAATTGCTGCGTACGGTATGCGCGGCTTTCGGCATAGCCAAGGTTCCACAGGAAAAAGACGCTGTACTGCGAGAGCTGCAGCACTTTTTCGAGGAACTTGGTCGCTCCGGCAAAAAGGCGCTTCTGATCATCGACGAAGCCCAGAACTTATCAGCTGCAACGCTGGAAGAACTGCGGATGCTGTCGAACTTCCAGGTGGGCAACGTCTCACCCTGCCAGATATTCCTCGTTGGCCAACCCCAGTTTCGTGACACTTTGGCCGACCCGGATCTGGAACAGCTTCGACAACGCGTCATCGCTTCCTATCATCTGGGTGCACTCAACCTCGAAGAATGTGGCGACTATGTGCGACACCGAATGAGGCAAGTCGAGTGGGCGAACGATCCGGAGTTCCGGACCGACGCGATGGAGGCCGTCTTCACGCATACGAGCGGGATTCCCCGCCGCATCAATAACCTATGCAGCCGACTGCTGCTGTTTGGATTTCTCGATAATCTGCATGAGTTTACCGGTGAGGACGTCACCCGCGTAGCGATGGACCTGCGCGAGGAAACAGGCGAGGGGTCTGTCCGAAAAAACGGCCGCTATCTGGGCGAAACCGACAGAAAGGCTGATCTTTCGGCGCGTGTCGACACGGTCGAGCGCAGGCTTGATCAGCACGAAGGTTCTCTTCGGCGCATCGCCAGAACCGTTGCCGAATTGATGCTTGGACCGGATCGCAGAAATGATGGGTGATCGTGGGTCCTGTGTCGCCGGAACGCCCGATCCGGAGTCGGTGATCGCCGGGTGGCATGCGCACCCGGCCGCTGCCGGCAGCGCGGAGGCCAACGCACTCACGATCGATGTCGAGGACTATTTCCAGGTAGAGGCGTTTTTCAACGTCATTGATCGCAAGAGCTGGGACAACTTCGACTGCCGCGTCGAGGCAAACGTCGAACGCATTCTCGAACTCCTATCGGACACGGGCGCGCGGGCGACGTTTTTCACGCTTGGCTGGATTGCCGAACGGCATCCCGGCGTCGTGCGCGCGATCGTCGACATGGGACATGAGCTTGCCTCTCATGGCTCGGACCATCGCCGCGCCGACAGCCAGACCCGGGCAGAGTTTTTTGCCGATGTCGTGCGCGCCAAAGCCATACTTGAAGATCTGAGCGGCTACGAGGTGAAAGGGTACCGGGCGCCGAGTTTTTCAGTGTCCAAGCATAATCTGTGGGTCATGGAGGATCTTGCGGAGGCGGGCTATTCTTACAGCTCCAGCACCTACCCGATTCTCCATGACAATTACGGAATTCCCGAGGGCCCGCGCTTTGCCTTTCATCCGGTGGCCGAAAGCAGCTTCATGGAAATCCCGGTCACGTCGCTGCGCATGTTCGGGCGCAATTGGCCCTGTGGCGGCGGTGGCTATTTCCGGCTCCTGCCCTGCAGGCTTTCCGCCATGGCGCTGGCTCAAGTCAACCGCGAGGGTAGGCCTTGCGTGTTCTATCTCCACCCCTGGGAGGTAGACCCCGATCAGCCGCGCATTTCGGAAGCACCGCTGAAATCGCGCTTGCGGCACTATCTCAATCTCAAAAAGACGCAACCTCGCTTGGCACATCTCTTGCATACCTTTCATTGGCGGCGGATGGATGAAGTCTTCCTGCCGCCTGAGAGGCCTGCGCAATGAACATCCTGTTTTTGTCCCATCGGATCCCTTACCCTCCGGATAAGGGGGAGAAGATCCGCGCCTATCACATCCTTGCGCATCTGACGAAGAGGCACACCATCCATCTCGGCGCGTTTGTCGACGACCCCGCAGACATGCGCTACGCCGAGGCTGTGCGCCAATTGATCGGGGGCGAATGCCTGCTGCTTCCGCTGGGCATTGCAGCGCGCATGAAAATGGCGGTCGCCATGGCGAGCGGCGCGCCGCTATCCACATCCTACTTCGCAAACGGCAAGATGGCTCGCTGGGTTGATGTCATTTTGCGACGCCAGCGCATCGATCGTGCCATCTTGTTCAGCACTGCCATGGTCCCTTATTTGCTCGCACAGCGCGATTTCGATCCCGCATGCGTGATTTTTGACATGGTCGACGTCGATTCAGAGAAATGGCGCCAATATTCCGTGGCGCAAGATCCACTACGGGGATGGATCTATCGTCGTGAAGCGCGCACTCTTTTCAAAATCGAACGCGAGGCCGCGTCCACATTTGGCACAACGTTGCTCGTCTCGCCGTACGAAACCGAGACGTTCGCTCGCCTGGCCCCGGAGACCCGCTTGCGTCTCATGAGCATTTCCAATGGGGTGGATCTCGATTTCTTCACGCCCCGTGCGGCCTATCCTTGTCCCTTCGACGCAAATGAAACGCCTGTCGTGATGACCGGGACGATGGATTACTGGCCGAATGTGGAAGGCGCGATCTGGTTCGCACAAAGCGTCCTGCCGCTCATTCGTTCGGTACGGCCCGAAGTGAGTTTTTATGCGGTGGGAGCGCGGCCTGCGGCACGCCTCAGATCGCTGGCCGCGCCGAATATCGTCGTCACCGGCAAAGTGGACGATGTGCGGCCCTATCTCGCGCATGCGGCCGCCGTGGTGGCACCGCTGAAGCTTGCCCGCGGCCTCCAGAACAAGGTGATCGAGGGGATGGCGATGTCCCGACCGGTCGTAGCAACCTCGCCGTCGGTTCAGGCTCTCAGTGCTATATCGGGGAAGGAGCTATGGGTCGCGGACGAGCCGGCGGACTTCGCCAAAGCCGTACTGGCAGCACTCGAAGACACGGACGTAATTGCCGCGAACGGACGGCGCTTTGTCGAAGAAAATCACGAATGGACATACAACCTGGCCGCACTTGACCTACTTCTGGAAACGAAGCCGCGGGCGACGACAGGCCATCACTCCGTCGATGTCCCCCTTTCGCCGCTGGCGAGGGCCGCAGAGTGAACTTCAGCGACAGAAGTGTCTCGGCTACAGCTGTCGCTGTGAGCCGCGGACCGGCGAGTTCGGCAATCTGGACCAGGCATCTGCTGGTGCTCGGCACACTCACCGTGTTGCTTGGCGTGCTCAACGCAGAGGCGATCGTCGCCGCGGTTCGAGTGTGGTGGGTATCGCCAACCTTTTCGCACTGTTTTCTCGTGATTCCCGTATCGGCCTATTTCGTGTGGCGCAGGCGTCATGGGCTGGCCTCGCTAACACCGTCCGCATATCCGCGCGCACTGTGGCTTGCTCCGCTCCTGGTCCTGTTGTCGCTGGTCGGGAAGCTGGCCAGCGTCAACGAGGCAGAGCAGCTCGCGCTTATCGGTTTTCTGCAAGTTTTGATCCTCGGCCTGCTTGGACTGGAGGTCTACCGCAAGCTTCTTTTTCCCAGCCTGTTCCTTTTCTTTCTCGTTCCTATGGGCGGCTATCTGATCGGCCCGCTGCAAAATTTCACTACCCATTTCATATCGTCGGGCCTCACCCTTCTTGGCATCCCGTATTATACCGAAGGCAACATCATTCAGCTCAGCAATGGCAATTATGAAGTAGCGGAGGCCTGCGCTGGCCTGCGCTTCTTGGTTGCGACTATCGCCATCGGCACCCTGTACGCGCATATGACCTATCGCAAGTGGCACAAGATCGTTCTGTACCTCGCAGCCAGCCTCGTTGTGCCTGTGGTCGCGAACGGATTTCGTGCGCTGGGGATCGTGCTTGTCGCGCATTGGAGCGACAACCGAATTGCCCACGGAGCCGACCACATCATCTACGGCTGGGGATTTCTGGTCGCGATCCTCCTGGTGTTGATGGTCGTCGGTATGCGCTTTGCCGATGACCCGCTTCCAGAAGACAAGACCGAAGCCGTTACTGTTCCGATCCGGCATCCCCACGCTTTGACCGTCACGGTTCTATTGTCTCTGGCGGCGATCTGTTTCGTACCCGGACTGCTGAGCTGGCAAAGCCACAGGCCCGTGCGTCTCGACACCACGACCTTTTCCGCTCCAATGACGCTGGCGGGCTGGGAGACGGGCGCTGTCTCTGGTGGCTGGCGGCCGGAATATCCCGCGCCCGATGCAGGGCTCGCTTTTGCGCTGAACAAGGCCGGCTCGCCGGCACCCAATGTCGATGTCTTCGCGAACTACTACGCGAGCGGAAAGCGAAGGCTCGTCAGCTCTACCAATAATCTATGGAACGAGGATATCTGGAATTTGCAGTCGCGGGGGAGCGTCGACGTCGCGATAGGCGGGCACGCGGCCCGTCTGGGTGAAGTGGTGATCAATTCGGGCGGCGTCACGCGAATCGTATGGTGGACCTACTGGAGCCATGACCGCTTCACCACGAGCGGGCTCGACGTAAAACTGGATCATATCCGCCAGGCGCTTGTCGGCCATGGCGGCTCGGCGCTTCTGGCGGTATCGACGGTGGTCGAAGTCGACCCGGCGGATGCACGCTCTCGGCTCAGGCAATCGCTTTCGGCTCTAGGGGCTATCGTCGGGCGACTGGAACAGGTGGCACGACCTTAGATGTGCGGCATCAGCGGGTGGTTCGACATCATCGGAAAAAGACCGCCCGACAAAGCGCTCGTGCGGGCGATGAACGATGCGATTCGTCATCGCGGACCGGATGGAGACGGATTTCACTTTGAGCCGGGACTCGGCTTCGGACATCGCCGACTTGCGATCATCGATCTCCAGAACGGCGCCCAGCCGATGTTTACCGAAGAAGGCCGTATCGCGATTGTCTTCAATGGAGAAATCTACAACTATCGCGAACTGCGCGAAATACTGCAGAAGAGTGGACACGTGTTTCGTACGCAGTCAGACACCGAGGTCATCCTGCGCGCCTGGGTGCATTGGGGGCGGAAATGTGTCGAGCGCCTACATGGGATGTTCGCCTTTGCGCTATGGGACTCGCGCGAGGAAATGCTCTTCATGGCGCGAGACCGCCTCGGCGAAAAGCCGATTCATTATGCATTTCTGCCGGACGGCAGCCTAATCTTCGGCTCCGAACTGAAAGCGCTGACTGTCCACCCCGGCCTGCCGCGACAGATCGATCCGTGTGCGGTCGAGGACTTCTTCGCCTTTGGGTACATAAACGAGCCGCGGACGATCTACGACGGCGTGATGAAGCTTGAAGCGGGCCATACGCTCACTTTGCGACGCGGCGGCACGCCTTCGATTAGCCGTTACTGGGAGCCGAGACCAGTGCAGCGTTTCGAGCACGGGATCGAAGAGTGTGCGGACGAGCTTCGCGAGCGGTTGGCTGCTGCGGTCCGGTCGCAGCTTGTAGCCGATGTCCCGATAGGCGCGTTTCTCTCCGGAGGCGCGGATTCCAGCGCGATAACCGCAACGATGGCACGCGAGGTCCCAGATGCAGTGAACTGCTTCACAATCGGGTTCGATGAACCGCAGTTCGATGAGCGCGCCTACGCCGATGCCGTTGCAAAGCGCTACGGCGTGCGTCAGTTCGTCGAAACCGTGCGAAGCGACGATATGGCGTCGGTTGCGGCGTTACCGGGAATTTTCGACGAGCCTTTCGGGGATAGTTCGGCTCTTCCCACCTACAGGCTTGCCAGGCTCGCGGCACGCACGGTGAAGGTTGCGCTTTCCGGCGACGGGGGTGACGAACTCTTTGCCGGCTATTCGCGCTATCTCTTCCACAGCCGCGAGGAGGCATTTCGGGCAAAAGTGCCTGGCGCGTTGCGAAGACCGTTGTTTCGTGCGCTTGGCGGGCTCTATCCGCAACTCGATTGGGCGCCGCGCGTCTTTCGCGCGCGCCAGACCTTCCGCGAACTCGGCTGCGATACCGCCGAAGGCTATTTCCACAATGTCTCGATCATGGACGACGGCGCGCGCACACGTCTCTTCTCGCCAGCATTGCGTCGCGCGATCAGTGGCTACCGAGCGAGCGACGCGATTGCTCGCCACATGAAAGAAGCGCCGAGCGATGACGTGGTGGCCGTCGTCCAATATGTCGACCTCAAGACCTGGCTCGTTGGCGACATTCTCACCAAAGTCGACCGTACAGCCATGGCCTGCAGCCTCGAGGTGCGCGTGCCGATGCTTGATTCCAGCTTCGTCGAGTGGGCGCTGGGACTGCCGAGCGTGTTGAAGCTTGTCGGCGGCGAAAGCAAGGTCGTGCTCAAGCGGGCGCTCGAACCGCTTGTCCCCAACAATGTCCTCTATCGCCCCAAACGGGGGTTCTCAGTTCCGTTGGCGCAATGGTTCCGCCGTGACTTCGGCGAGAATTTCGCGCAAACGCTGTCGAAGCGCCGCGATGAACTGGGAGAGTTCATTGATGTTTCCCATGTTGAGGCGATGCTTGCGCGGCATCGCACCGGACTTCGTGATTTCAGTCGCCCCCTCTGGCTTCTGTGGATGTTTCTGGGTTTTGTCGGGCGTTGATCCGAGTCTGTCGGTCTTATCGATTACAGGTGACCTCCGTCAGGCTGAACCTGTGAAAACTTTTTACACATGTTGGCGCCGCTTTACGTAAGCGGCCTCTTATCCAATTGGAATAGAACGGTTTTTACAAACGGCATGAAAGTTGCTTATACAGCGGCAAGTTCAGTGCGAGTAGGGCCGACGAAGTTGGCCTCGGGAGAAGAGTATGCGTTTGATTTTGCGTTATGTTACATGCCTCGCCGCGTTGATTGGCGGTGTCGTGTCGGTCGCCGCATCGGCACAGGCGTCCCCCTTCACCCTCGACGACAACTACTATGGCGGCACCGATACTTGGAACTATCCTTCCGACGTCATCGGTGAGCAGGATATCTTCGGGATCGACAGCGCCGTTATACAGCGCATCGACGGAGGCAATACGCTCGAGGTCACCATCAATACGAATTTCGCCGGCATGCCAGGTGCACCGGGAACCTATGGCATCGGCTATGGTGCCTTGTTCATTACGCCGGGAGCCAATGCATGGACGCCGCAGGGAAGCGGCCCCAACTATACTACCGATACCTATCAAGCAGGCGACTGGGCGTACGCCGCTACCATCCCCATGGATCCAGGTTCCACTACATCCGCGCCCGGTGCGTTTTACTCAACGGGCGATGGAACGATCGTCATGTCGAATGTCTATGGGAATGAGACAACCTACCCATATCGCGGAAACAACGGGTACTATTTCCGTCAGGGTCAAGCAGTGCAATTCAATCCAAGCGGCAGTCCAGTGCCGAACACCAGTGAATCGTGGTCAATCGATGCTGCCGCCAACACGATCACCTTCTATATTGCTGACTATGGTCTTTTGGGCGACCAATTCGCCCTTTCCTGGGCGATGACTTGCGGCAATGACATAATCCAGGGGCAGGTATCGCTCGATCCGACGGACCCAACACCGGTCCCCGAGCCAGCGACGTTTTCGCTCATGGCGGCCGGAATAGCGTTCGCGGGTGCTCTTAGAATGCGGCGGTCTCGAAAGATGCATTGACCCAGGGGTAGTCTGTCATCTGTGAGTTCTCGCGGCGGCCAATCGAAACAGCCGCCTATAAGGATAGCAGCTATCGCAGATAGGAAAATTTGCGCTCGTAGTCGAGAATCATCCCTTTCGGGAAACCTTCATACGGCCGCAGGTCTATTTCCGGAGTCATGCCAGAGTATTTCTCCAGCGCCATTCCAAGGGACTTCGGCGGCTCTTTCAACAGCGGCGCGCCGGGCTTCATCTGAATATCAAGGTGCAAGGAAGGGCCATTTTTAGACAGCAGAAAATTGCCGGTGCAGACGGCGGCCAGCATCGGATCGTCGTAGACAGCCTCCTTGACCGCTCCGATTGTCAGGCGGTCAGTTCCGGACTGGACGGCATAGTCGCGGCCCCACACGGCAACAAAGGGCAGCTTGAGATCCGGCTCGATATCGTACCCGCACTCCTGGAGCGCAGCTACAATCTCCCTATGCGTAAACACGCGGCCTACATCGCCGGTTCTGTACCGGATCAGCGGAATGCGCATTTGCTCGCTGAGCATTGAAAGGACGAGTTCCGGATCACCGTCCGGTCGCTTGAGTTCCTCCACGAGGCAGCGGTGCGGGTAGTAGACGAAGAACATCGGGCAGTAGCGGCAATCCGGCCCGAACAGCCGCGCCCTTAAATTCGCGTCCTCGTGCGCGAGACGGCGAATTCTGATTGTGTCGTGCGTCTCATGGAAGATATTCAAATCTAGCTCAGCAACTCCCATAGATGATCCCAACATCTTGGCTTGCTTCTTGGAGTGATCTTCAATCCCGATAAGCCTTCCAATATAATTTCTGTAGTTCTCCGAGATGCCTTCTTCGCCGACAATGAGACTCACTGGAAGTTTTGGCCAGTCGACGCCCTGTTCGGCCCCGTCTTCGATGATCTTCTTGACGAAGGAGCCCTCGCCAACCAGGATGAACTGATGAAACTCCGGGGCGAAGGCCTTGATAACGGCGAGAACCATATCGTCTCGCACGCTGGTTTCAGCGATAGTCGTTGCCTTAGTGTGAACCTTGACACCCATCGGCAACGCGTTGATGAGCAGCGTGTCTCGCGAATCCACCTCGAACATGTATTCAAGGCCAAGATCGATGGCATGCGAGGAGTTCCTAAGATTTTCTTCGGTATTTACCCCGAAAGAAAACACGCCCGAGTGCCCTGAGCTTGTCAGCACTGAGCGAACGCCGTTGATGCTGCCGCTGGCACACAAATCGCGGAGGGGAAAGCGCCCGAAGGTCTTATGCTTGTCCACCACCGGAACGTGAGCCCTGAAGGACTCCATGTCCTTTATGGCGAATTCATCACCATTCCAGTGTTCGGACATGATCTTTCGGTAGGCAGGCACTGTCCGGTAGGCTCGGTCGAAAGCGGCGAGCGCCGCTTCTTCGGACGCTTTGACAAGCACATCAGGATCGGTGCCGCGCAGGAAGCTGATCACTTCCTGTCTTTGTTGTTTAAGACCTTCGACAGAAGAAGAATTGAACTGAAACATGGCTTCACTTGTATCGATGTTTTTCCCAAATTCTCAGATAAAAATTACACTTATATTAATTACGCTACCGTTGCCCAATGCGGCCAATTCGAATGATCCGATGCAAGTCCAATCGGCCAGGAAATTGGTGATCAGGGCGTCTCAAACCAGGAATGGCGTAACGTCATCCGGCGGGCCAGGAAAGCCAACGCGCTATTTCGATCCGCTTATGTGTTCCAGACGCCGGGGATGCGGTACGCTATCGAACCTGACCGCAAGCATCGAGTGCCTTGTGCACAAGAAGGGAAAGCCGCGTCGGTAGAACTTCCCGCGCGATCGCCCTGCATCCGACCAGGCTTTTCCAGTGACCCGCCACTACGCCGATGCGCGGACGGGCGTCGCAGAGCCAATCGCGCTTGTAGGTGTCGTCGCCACGCCCGAAATCAATTTCCTCCAGACAGTCTTCCCCGATGAGGTGGGAGATCATCCAGCGGGTCAGCAACGTTCCGGGAGAATGGTCGGCATACCCTTGCCGATGGGCGAGTTTGAAGATCGTCGCCCTGCGCCTACAGACTAACCATATCTGGGCAGCTACCGGCCGACCAGCCAGCGCCATGATGCCGATGCGGACGAAGCCGGACCGCGCGAGCGCCTCGACCATGTTGCCGATGAACTGCGGATGCGGCTCGGCGGGCTTCCACGAAGCACGATAAATGTCCTCATAGGTCGCGACGGCCTCATCGAGGCTATTGCGATAGCAGCGAAATTCCGCTTTGTCCCCTGCCTGCGCCAGCTTCCTTCGGGTCGTCGCACGCAACCGTGACGGCCTGGCGCTCCAATAATCGTCAAAGCCGGCAACTCGTTCGTAGCGATTGATGAAATGTCGATATCGCGTACCGACCAATTCCGATGCGCGCAACCCTTCGAGAAACGCCTCGACGTCCTTGTTGGCGGGGTCGATCGCATCGAGCCGCAAGGTTCCGGTGACATATCTCGCCGCGCCAGCACCTAGCGCCCAAGCGCAATCGGGTTTGGGGAGCGCAGGCTCGTAGACCGTGGTATAAGGCGCTGTAAGGGCTCGCACCGCGCTACCGTTCCGGACCAGCGGCAACGCCGCCCGCGGCAGGCCTCCCTGGACAGCGACAGCCATCACCGCTTCCTCGCCCGGATAGAGCGTGTTCGCGGCAAGCGAATCAAACCAACCGAGGGAACCCTCGGCCGAGGTGGGGCGGTCGAACAGCGCGGCGAAACGTGACCGTTCCGAAAGTGGGTACAGCGCAATATCTATCATTGGCGCCACTTTCATGGATTAGCGGTGGATAAGGTCATGTAATGCCGCGCCAGTGTGTCCTGCCATTGCGTGTTTACGCAATATTAACGTGGAGGGCGTTTGATTCTCAGTGCGTGCATAAAGCGCACCGGAGACGATTGTGGACATCAGCATCTCAACCTGCCTTCTAGTGCTCGGGGCCTGGGTCCTTATCTCCATACTTGCCTTACCATTGGTCGGCCACTTCGTCGCTGGTTCGTTGCGTGAGCGCACATCCGGCGGTCCCCTCCGCTCTCTGCGCACTTCCTCCAGAAGGGGACGTTGCGAAGAGCCTGCGAACGGCCCGTTCGCGGTTCCCCGAAGCCGATCATAATCAAACTCGTTTCGATATTGCGACGGGAGGCGGCGACCATGCCGCGCGCTTCCGTTTGCCCGGCACCAGGACTATCTCGCGCAGTGGCAGCAGCATCGCGACGTCGATGATGAACAGGTCATAATAGGCCATGCTGAGCGCCGCGCCGCCGATGCAGAAAACGAACAGGCTCGCCTGGATCGCCATCGCCAGATCATGCGCCCAGCGTTGTTCCGGCACACCGCGGGTCACCGATATGATTTTCGAGCACCGCCACAGCGACGCACCCAGAATCGCCAGGTAGAGAATCAGGCCGATGAAGCCGTGCTCGCCGAGCACCTGGAAGTAGATGCTGTGCGCCGCATGCGTCGTCTCCTCCGGAAAGTAGCGATGGAAGATGCCGGGCAGTTGCGGCCCGTAGAAACCGGCGCCGAAGGGGAAGTGATCGGAGGCGTAGTGAAGCGCCACGCGCCAGGCAAAGAGGCGCCCCTGCACCGATTCGTCCTGCGCCGCATTGGCGATCGTATCGGCCCGGTGAAGGAAATGCTCGGGCATGAAGTTGACGGCGAAGAAAAGGACGATCCCGGCGAGAGCGAGATAGACGATGCGGTTGCGCCCGCGCACCAGCATGAACAGGCCGAGCGCCGCCAGCCCGATCAGGGCGCCGCGCGAATAGGAGCCGATAATCGAGACGACGGTCAGTGCCATGCCGGCGACGAGGACGAAGGCGATCCGCCTGTCGGCGACCCGGCTGCGCAGATAGTTGGCGAAGGGTATGCTCATCAGGAGGGCCAGCGCCAGCTGGTTGTTGTCGGCGATGATGGTCGAGGACGGCCCGAAGACATGGAAATGCCCGCCGGTGAGGAGCGTGAAGATCCCACCTTTTACACCGTAATAGAAGAGCGAGATGACGATGATCCAGGCGAGCGCGTAAAGGCGCACACGCGTGCCGGCGGTTACGGCGATCATCAGCCCGAGCACGAACGACTTCCAAGTCCGGTCCCAATAGGGCCACGACCAGGCGGGATCATAGGCGAAGAAGGAATTGAACGTCATCCAGGCGAGGAAGGCGACAATCATCCAGAAGATGAAGCCGGCGGACGGCGTCTTGCGTTCGCGCGAAAAGAGCCATGCGCCGAGCGTGACGATGGCGATGACCATGTTGAGCGGCGCGGACTGGATAAATCCGTAGGCCTCCTGGTGCGGCTGCTGCAGCGAGAACCACGACCACAACAAAACGCCGGCATAGGGATAGGCCAGCGTCAGTGCCAGCGCACCGAGCACCGCGATGAGAAGAACTAGCGCGCGCACGCTTTGGCCTTGCCGGATCCGCGAACCGGGAAGCGACGCGCCAACCGGTTGGCAAGCTTTGCGGCGGGCAGCTTCGCGAGGAGCATCATGTTGTGCAGGGGCCGGTAGCTGAGCAAGGCGGAGCGCAGGATCAGGTTCATGCCATGCAGGAAGTCGCCCTGCGCGATCGCCACGGAGCCGACGCGGTTCAGCCTTTCTCCGCGAATGGACTTGATTTCGCTGGCGGCGAGCCGATGGCGGAGCCGTTCCAGATGCCGCTCGACCATGGGTAGGGTGTAAGTGTACTGGTCAGCGAGCCGCCAGGCGGAAAGGCTTTCATGGCGCACATGAACGCGCACCAGACTCTCGGGCACATAGGCCGGCGCCGCCTCAAGCGCCAGCCTGATCCACATGTCCTGGTCCTCGGCTACCTTCAGCGCCTCGTTGAAGCCGCCCAATCGCAAGAGAAGCTCCCTGCGTGCAACCACCGTTGGCGTCGCCACGAAATTGCAGGCCAGAAGCGCTTTCCAGGCATTCTCGTCGTCGCGCACGGGGCGGCCCTGATAGGTGTCGCCGAGAAAGCGCCCGGAAGGGGCGAATTCATGCGAAGCGCAGAAGACAAAGGAGACATCCGGGTGGGCACGGATGGCCGCGACCTGCTTCTCCAGCTTGTGCGGCAGCCATTCGTCGTCCGCATCGAGAAACGCGATCCAGTCGCCCCTCGCAGCTTCGATTCCGACATTGCGGGCGCCGGCGGCGCCCCTCTGCCGGTCGAGCGCGACGATCCTCACACCGCGATCGGCGAAGCTTGCCGCGATTGCGGCCGTGGTATCCGAACTGGCATCATCGACAATGATGGTCTCGCAGGGTGCCCGGCGCTGGACCAGCACCGAGTCGAGCGCGCGCGCCAGCGTCTTCTCGGCGTTGCGTGCGGGGATTACGACGCTGATCGAAACTTCGCAGCTCCTAGAAACGCTACTCAACGACACGTCTTCCCCGTGATGGAACACCAGCCACGACACATACCTTTCCATGCCACCAGCCTATTTCCCCACTGAACCACATCGTTGAAGTAGCTGGAAGGCATCTGCTTACCAGGCACAAAAAATCATCTTACGAGTCACTCCGCACCCAGCTTGATTGCCATCATGCCAATGGTCGGCACAAATCGTGGGAGCAGTCCGGCAGCTTCAAGTGTAACAATCGCCTTCTGCTTTGCCGCCGCGTTCCAACCATCAAATAGTTTAGCACTTCCAATCTGCTGGCCCGCCGATCCATTTAAATTGAATAAATACCTCGGAACCTGATAACCCGGGAATGGCCAATACAAGCCAGAAACATCAAATCCGGCATCAAGAAACATTCTTCTATACTGCCGAACGCTGTAGTTGACTATCCTGTACGGGCTTCCGTTCTTGAAACGATGCAATAAATCCGCCAAGCGGAGAGGCAGCGCTGGGCCAAATCGAATTCCATTGTGGTCACGACCGCCCAATAGATAGTTCCAGCCATAGCGATTCTTAGAATACATCAATAACTTACCGCCCGGCTTCATTATGCGTCTCAGCGATAACAAGGCTGCGCGATGTGCCTTAAGCGTTGTCATCTCAGGAAGATTCAGCGGAAGATATTCATAGACACCGACCATAACAATCGCATCGAACGCATTATCTGGAAATGGTAATCGAAGAGGGTCAATGTGGCAGACAGGCTGAATATTTTCTATTTTCTCCTGTCGTCGAACTATGTTGAGGAAGGACACGCGCTCGAATGACCCATCAAGCGACACGACATCTGCATACAGCTTAGCCAGAGCAAGAGAAACGCCACCATATCCGCATCCAAAGTCCAACACCGCACCCTGCGTTGGCGCGAGCGGGGAAAGGGAAAGCGACCGCACCTCGCTATCCAACAGGTCGGCCACTTGCGGACGCTCCGGCTCCATCACATCACGGAGCGTCGAACGCCAACCATGTTGTTTAGCGTGCTCCAATATATGCCGCATCTTCTGCCGATCAAATTCGCCGTGATTACTGATCGATCTAATAAAATTGAATATCCCATCTTTTGTGCCAAATGTTTCATTGCATTCAACGCAATGCAAATTTTCGGGCAACTCCTCCAAATTACCCCCGCAAATGGGGCAGGCGAACATAACGGTCAATTTGTGTCCTCATCAGCTCAGAAAATGGACGTATCGGACCTCAATTTCAGCTTATTGTAACAGCCGCAATGCCGTTAACTGGTCCGCTAATCTATCAAGATTGTACTTTGCAGATGCTTCACCTCTCTCCGACCAGAAACGGATAAAGCTACGAACTGCCGAGCAGATTAGAAAGGAAGGCGAGTGCTGGATCTCCGGACTTCCATATCCATCTAGAAATCCTTGTTTGACACGATTTATGACTTTTTTAGGCGCTAGAATGGCCGAGCCACGTAATTTGGTCATCTGCTCCTCGATGGAGTTCGTAAATGTACAAATGTCCCAGCAAGGGTCAATGTATCTCCATTCCAAAACACCTGGATCTATAATAGAAATCTTTATTCCATCTGTTAGAACATTAAACGCGGTGTAGTCTCCATGCGTTCTAACAACTTGGCCGTCAGGAAAATTTTCTACCGCTTCGATAAGAGTTTGTCGATATTCGCTCGGTAGAATCGCGAGCCCCTCGCTTCGCGTGCCGGCATGAACGTATCTGGAAAGACCTGTTGAGGAGTTGCCGGTTTTGGTGGTTGCGGCATGCCACCGTTTCAGCCATCGACCCGCAAGTCTGGCTCCCGCGATCAATTCTGGAAAACCTTGTGCAGCCTGGAAAATTGGAATGCCTTTAAGATAGGTATTCAAAGCTGGCAATTCAGATTTCTCGAGAATCAGAAGTCCGGATTCCATGTCGAAACCAACATACAAGGACTGAAAGTCGGCTAGCCCTTTGCACGATTCAGCGATCGACTGCAGAATTTCAGATTGTTCTTGTGTAAATCGTCGCCTATGGGATTCCGACTCGCCTGCGCGTTTTAGCATATATGTCTTTTGTTCGTCCCGCTCTAGGACCACTGCACACCACAAGCTTGACATACGCCGCTCGATCTTGTGGACACTGATGTTGGATTCTGAACCTGCGATACCACAGCGACGCAAAGCACCGCGTACTGTGTCGGTTTCATCTCTGATGGCCAGACTTAAATTCGCTGTAGCTGATTTCATCCGACGCTGCCAATTTTATGCAACAAGAAATACTGTATGCAAAGATGTATCCTAACCGACCAATTCAGCTGTAACAATCTGGCCTGGCAATCAGACATACGTGGGTCAGGTCTTGCCTGTGGCCATCTTTACGCCTCGCCGAAGCAGCGCCTCGCCCCGAAAGACGGTCTTGGGTTTGCGCAGCCTTCGCCAGTACATCTCGTAGTGCTCCGGCCCGAAGGACTGCTTTAGCCGGTTGATTCCTGCCAGAAAATCGTACTGCGCCATGCCCTCCGTAGCGTAATGCGCCATCGCCAACGCGTGGCAGACATAGCCGGGACGCAGGTCCGGCGCCGTGTCGTCGAACCCACTCTGGTAGCTCGACACCGTGCCATTGCGGCGGAAATTGTAGAGATAGCCGAGAACATGCGTGCCGGCCGAAATGCGCATGAGGTCCACGCCGCCGTCGATCCCGTCCACGATCAGCGCGCGATGAAAGACCTCGAAGAAGGGATGGTTGAACGCATGCCTGCGTCCGCGCCGTGTCCATGAGCGCACGTGCAACTCCTTCATCCGTTCGAAATAGGCCAGAGCCGTGTCCGCGTCGCCGGCGACTTGGACCGAGAGCGGCCCCTTGCGCTCCCACGCACGCATGCTGCGGCGGAGCTGCTGGCGCGCATTCCGGCTGAGCAGCGGCTCGATTCCCTCCGGCGAGCCTGCCAGCGGCGCCCGGAACGCTGGGCTGATCCTCTCTCTGTCGAGCGGCCCCGGGACGGCTCGACGGCCGGCCGGGACGCCCGGCAGGACAAGCTCGTCGGCCGCGATCCCGCCGGCCCGGAAGGAACGCTCGAGGGCGTCGATCTGGGCGTCGCCGCCCGCGCCCGGCACGGCGAATCCGTTATGCTCGATCGTTAGACAGTCCAGGGCCGGATCGCCTGTCGCGTTGAGCCAGACCTGGCGAACGGGTATCAGGCCGCGCAGCCTGCCCCGGCGCGGCGTCAGAAGGGCAAGCCCGGCCAGTTCGCCAGCCCTTGTCGCCCGTAGCAGCATCGGCTGGATCGAAGGCGGCAGCGTCTTCAGCCATGTGCCGATCCATGGCCAGGTCAGGAAGAACGAGTGCGCGCCCGTCCTGTCCAGGTCGCGCCAGATCTCCTCCAGCGTTCCAACGGGGGGAAGGCGCTCCGCGGCCAGCGCTATGTCACTCATGCCGATATTTCATGAACGTGCCGATCCGGGCCTCGGGAGACATCGTCATCAATCACAATCGAGATCCCATAAGGACCCGGACTCATTAAGGATATGTGCCGACCCGGCTGGCCATATCTAGATCGATAAATTACAACCCCACGGAAGCATGGGCCGATGGGTTCCCGCAATCAGACAGTCTAACATTCACTCGAAGGAATTCGCCATATCGCCCGATCCTGCGGGCCTCTTATTGAAAACGAAAATCCTTCCTTACCGGAAGCAGGAGTTCGGCCTGGGCAGCCGGGAAGCTTGAAAAGATATGGCTTTGAACAGCGATCGCGATGAATTGACCAGCCAGCCGGACGGCGGAACGAGGAACAGTCTATACGTTTCCTTCGGCTCGGCGCTTCCTAACTTGACGCAGCCGAGGCTCCTCACCACGATCGATGCCGAAGAGTCATTCGATTGGTCGCAGCCATTGACCCGTGACGCGCGCGACCTGGCCGCGATCGGCCAGCAATATCTGGCGCATGAAGTGTTCGATCGACACAAAGTTATTCCTACTTATTTGATGACCTACCCCGTAGTGACGCACGAGGACGGATACCGTCCGCTGCTCGAGCTCCTCGAAGACGGGAAATGCGAGATCGGCGCGCAATTGCACTCCTGGGTGACGCCGCCCTTCGACGAAACTGTCAGCCTCCGCAACAGTTTCCCGGGCAATTTGCCCGCGGCGCTGGAATTCGAGAAGATGAGAATCCTGACGGATGCGATCACGCAGCGATTTTGCCAGTCGCCGCAAGTGTACCGCGCCGGCCGCTATGGCCTCGGGCCGAACACTTACGACGCCTTGCGCAAGCTTGGATACCGGATCGATACGAGCGTCGTGCCCGAGCAGGACTACGGATCCCAGGGTGGACCCTCGTTCTTCGACATGCCGGTCTCGCCCTACTGGACGGATGCCGAGGGCCTCCTGCTCGAGGTGCCACTCACCTCCGCCTTCGTCGGCACGATAGGCCGCGCGCGGCCGCATCTGGCACAACGGATCTACCGGAACGAGGACAGATACCGGTTCCTCAAGAGCGCGCTGGCCCGCGGAAAGGTCCTGGAGCGAACCCGGCTGACGCCGGAAGGCATGAAGATCGGCGAGGCCAAGAAACTGGTGCGCGCGCTACGGGCCGAAGGCAGCAGCCTTTTTGTCATTTCCTACCATGCCCCATCTCTGGTCGTCGGCAACACGCCCTATGTAAACTCGATCGCCGAGCGCGACGGATTGCTGCGCTGGCTGGATGAGTTCTATGAGTTCTTCGCTGGCGAGATCGGTGGCACGCCAGCCACCATGGGCGATCTCTTCGGCCTTGCCACGGAGCAACGGAGACGAGCGGGGGAATATGATATGTGAAGGTTCACTTGATTGTGTTCGCCATGCACCGCCCGGCCGCGTCGTGATCGCGACCAACGTCGAGCACTTACGGCTAGCGAGATCGGCTGTGCGTCGGCTTCTACGACGGAATTTTACCTTTGGACCCAAACGGCAGATGCAGGCTTCAAGTCCGCCGATACGCGCAGATCGTCAAATATCCGGAACACAAGCCACACCCTATTGTAACAGAACCGAACATGACCACCGATCCTCTCACCTTCTGCGAATGCCACTCCGATGAACAATGAACGCGTGACTGTCTGCCTCTACGCGGCGATAGCCGAACAAGACGCTTATCGCAGAAGGCCACGACCAGCTCTTCAAAAGCTCAAATCAACCATAAAGAACGGCCTAAATCGCTTCGCCACTCGTGTGTCGGGTAGCCTTATCCTCGAAGATTATCACTACTTAGGCGCTAAGGGACTCGCAGATAATTCGAATCGGGGTGATATTGCTATCGCGATCGCAATAAGGCAGGAGATTAGTAAAATATTCATCCCCGTGCCCGTTGATTTTATAGAGTATAGTTGGGGTTCAATCGACTCCAATGCAGTAAAAAAGATTAACAGAAATTGTGATCTATTTATTATCGCTGGCGGAGGATATATATTTATTGATAGTGTGGGCCATATTAACGATCGGATCGATGAATCTTTTCTAAGAAATATTAACTGCCCAATAGTTGCGTACGGAATAGGTCTGAATCGTCTGATGCACGAAAAAACACACCCTATTGAAGATCTTCCAAGTTCAACTGTGCGTCGGCTAGCGTCATTTAAAAATATATGTTCACTTATTGGGGTTCGTGATTTCGACACAAAATCGTTGTTCGACAATAATACAAACGCGAATGTTATGCTTATTGGTGACCCCGTCTTGAACCTTACGGAATCTTCACAATCACTAGATCGCCGAGCCAAATCTGGGCCCGTCGTGGGCATTAATCTCGCGGCTCACGGTTGGAGGGCGATTGCAGTGCTGAGAAAGTTGCTCCCATCATTAGTCCCTTTTCTTGCGGACGTTAGACATCGCTATAACGCCGAATTCGTCTACTTCCTACATCACGAGCTTGAACGACCGGTTATATCGTTTCTGCGCGATAGAGGCTTTCATTTGCGGGTTGTGGATACCGATCCGGTCAGTATGATTGGTAGATATAAGGAGGTTGATATTCTAATATGCCAAATGCTTCATTCGTGTATATTTGCAGCAAACGCTGGTGTGCCGTTTATGAACATTGCTTACGATAATAAAAGCTTGGCGTTCGCCTCTTTGCTGGGCATACAAGAATGTTCGTTTGCGCATCACGGCGTCGATAAGTCTTTTCTTATGGATCGATTCGAGAAGATATACGATAAGAGGGTCGAAATCACCAGTATTATAAGTCAGAAGAAAAATGGTCTCCTCATGTCTAGGCAGGAATTCAACAAGCAGATTTTTTCTCTAATTAATTAATATTCGCGCAGTTTAAGCTTTAGTCGCCTATGGAAACACTGTGACGAGCGCACCGTGCTTGCACGGCTCGCGCCCTCCATTCAACTGACTGCATGGTCCTCGCAACGAGTGAACGTAGATCGCCCGCAAACCAAGCTCCCTTTCCGACACGGATCGTACCAGTGGCGAAATATTTCTTGTAGGCCGCGTCGCCTTCACCAAAATCAACGTTCGATACACCGCTACTGTTGCAACTTTTCAATATTTCCCAAAGCAGGAGGCGTCCGGGAGAAACTGTTCGCGCTTCGACATTATATGTAGGAAACCAGTAGTTCATATAATCTTTATAGCGAAGACCGAGATGGCGACCCAATGTGGTGTCGCCACCCTTTAGGATGCAAAAATCCACATAGCATTCTCGCGCCGAGCTGGAACTCAGTATCTCGAGAAGAGCCTGCGCTGCAGAGTTGCCAAGTGCGTCCGAAGCATTAGTCCGGCCGTACTGGGCGCGCTTTTCGGCAATCAATTTCCCAACTAAATCTTGCGATGGGTTTCTGACGCGCACAAGTTCCAGACTTCCGTAGTCCTTGGCCGCGCGCCGCAGACTTTGCTTAGTCTTGCTAACGAAGCTGGGCTGCCGCTTTTGCAGACCCTCAAAGTAGGCATCCACGCCCGCGCTCAAGTCCGTCTGATATGCGGCTTCCCACATATATGGATCAAAGCCAAATTCATCCTGACCGTCGAGCAGACAGGAGGTATAAAGAGCTCCTAGCCGAGACAAACGTAACAGGCGATTGGGCGAGGTGCTAAAGCCCCTTGCGGCGATCAGACCGAAAGCGTCTGACAAATGCCCCCCCGCCCGTTCGGCTAATCCAATCCTTTCGTGCCATCGAGATCGGAACTGGAAGGGAAGAAAGCATTGGATTTGGTCGCGATCGTAGCCGATCGTGACAAACGTTCTATATCCTGCCTGTTCGCACGCCGTTGCGAATTCTGGCGAGTAAAAGGCCCGATGCAACGAAGCATTCGCGGATTGTAAGCGACGCCATACGGTTCGTTCCGCATTCCCTAGCTCGGACGGGCGAATGATCGAGTATCTTATGGTCTGATGGCCCATCATCATCACCGGTGATGTAACACAAAATCATGGTAGGGTACGTTGCGTCACTATAGAAAATAGAAGCTCAGCTTCCTTTAGCCCCTCGTGGCGCAGCCGGAACGGCCGCAAGTCCATCTCGATCCGTCCAAGCGTTTCGCATTCGGCGAGCCTGGCGCATGGCGTCAGCATGTGCCGGCTCGTGAACAGCAAGTCAAAGCCCGCGAGGCGGGCCTGCGCGACGAGTTTCTCGTCATGCCGCCCGTGCGGGAAGGAGAACGCCACGGGCTCTTCCAGCAGCCCCAGCGCGGAAAGCCGCTCGTGGCAGGCCAGGAATTCGGCGTGGGGATCATCGAGTTCCGTCATGGGCTCGTGTGAGTGCCCATGCCCGCCCACTGCGACGCCCCCGGCTTGCAGTGCCTTGATCTCCTCGACGTCGAGCATGCGCCTGGGCAGTCCCGACGGCTCCGGCAGGTCGGCAAGTTGTTGCTTTCGGTCCGCCGGCGACATCGCATTCAGCTTTCCGATCCGTGCAAGAGCTTCGGCATGGGCGGTCGACCCGGCGGATCGGTTTTGCGACAGGGCGCCCAGGAGTTCCTCCTGCCAGAAGCCCTTTCGACAGCCGATATAGTCGGTGGCCAGGAAAAGCAAGGCAGGTGCCTTATGCCTTGCCAGTATAGGAAATGCGTACTGGAAATTGTCCTGCCATCCGTCATCGAAGGTTATCAGCAATGGGCAATCCGCCAATTTACCTCTGCCGGCACGTGCCGCGCCAACTTGTGCGAGAGAGACCAGATTGTAGAAGCGCGCGAACAGGCTGATACATTGCTCGAACTCCTCCGGCGTCACCGTGTAGGTACGATTGGCACCGTCGAACCGAACGTCCTCCGGCGGCAGCACGCGATGGAACATGATCACGGTCAAGTTGTTGCGGTTGCGCCGCCGGTGCCACATTCCCAGCAGGCCGGATTCGAAGAGGAAACGCTTCGCGAGTGATTTCAGCATGAAATCCACGCTAATGGCGCCCCGCCCCACTGTCCACGACCCTGTTGGCGGCCGCTCGTCGGCTCCGGGTGCAACTCGAGCCGATGCTCATTTCGAGGGCGCCGGAAACAGTTCTGGGATCCAGCCTCGCAGCCGGTAGTACAAAAGGCCGGCCCATTCATGCGTCGCCCAATCCATAGTCATGAACCCCTTGCGCAGGCCGGGGAACCAGTTTCCCTCGCCGGCATGATAGTCCGCGGGGAAAGGGGTGACAGCCCAGCCCGCGGAGCGGAAACAGCCGATGGCGCGTGGGATGTCCGCCGCAGACGTGACCAGAAGCCAATGCTGGTCCGGCGTCGGCTTCACTAGGGCGCGCGAATAGACAGCGTTTTCGTGGGTGTTGCGACTGCGGTTCTCGAAACGCAGGCGCTCGGAAGCGAGCCCCAATTGCTCGAAGAGGAGCCGCGCAACAGCGGCTTCGGTCGGCGCCCCTCCGAAGACCGCCGGATCGCCGCCGCTGAAGACCAGCGTCGCCTGCGGGTATCGGCGCGCCAACGTCAGGAAGGCCGGGATCCTGCCGGCTGCGTCGTTCAGCACCGGTCGGCCGAGGGCGGCGCTTTGGCTAAGATCGAACGATCCGCCCAAGAGGATGATCCCGTCGATATGCTCGGGCAACGCGACGATGGCGGGAAAGCGGTTCTCCAGCGGCCGCATAAGCCAGACGCCGACGGGAGACGCGGCGCCGAGGGTCAGGCCCCCGACGCCAAGCCCGAGAAGCACTGGGGCGAGTCTGGAGCGCCTGCTCGTCACGACACCCGCCGCTCCCGCCAGTGAAAGGACCAGCAGGAGCGTGCTCGGTTCGATCACCGCCCACAGAAGCCGGGAAAGTGCATACATTGTCCAGCCCCGCTAGGCCGCGTGGACAGTTATGGCTTGGACGTAGAGCCAGGCGGATTTTCGTCCCGAGCAGGCGAGGAGACGGCCGTGGCGTTGACCACCATAAGGGCTTTTCAACGAACTCGGGGCGGAAACCTGCTGCCCGAAGGGATATGGCCAAAACCGGCTATTTCGTCGTCGCGAAGCCTCGACGCAGGTCGATTGCCCCATCGGCTCCGCACCTGGAACCGAGCGGTTTCGCCTCATACCACACTCCAATCCCGACCTGTCCGCACGACCTGGACCGCCGGCATGCCGCTGGCAATCACCTGACTTACCGTCGATCACCTCTTTGCCCAAATTTGGTCGACGACCCCGCGAAAGGAACGGTTTTGAAGATGCGGACATCCGCTATTGGCAGTACAGGTCGACATCGATAGTCTCGTCGGGCTTGCAACTCAAGAACGACGAGCAGCCGGGGGCCATCTATGCCAGACAATTCGCGTTTTTCAAGCCGGTGCGGCTTGACCTTTGCGGTCGCCGGCGCGTTTGCCGCGTTTCTCTGCCATGTGCCGGCCGACGCCGCCACGCTCATGGTGGGAGCCGGCCAGCAATACAAGCAGCCGAGCGACGCGGCGCGCGCGGCCCATGCCGGCGATACGGTCAAGATCGCCCCGGGAACCTATTTCGATTGCGCCGTGTGGACCCAAAATCACCTGACCATCGAAGGCACCGCCTCGGGCGTGGTCCTCACGGACAAAGCCTGCCAGGGCAAGGCCTTGTTCGTCGTCCATGCCGATGATGTCATCATCAGGAACATCACGTTTCAGCGCGCTCGCGTTCCCGATGGCAACGGCGCCGGCATCCGCGCCGAAGGCATCAATCTCACGATCGAGAACGACAAGTTCCTCAACAATGAGGAAGGCATATTGGCGGGCAACAACCCCACCAGTTCGATCATCATCCGCGACAGCGTGTTCGAACATAACGGGGCGTGCCGCCACGGCTGCGCGCACGGCGTCTACGTCGGTAACATCGCGCTGTTGCGTATAGAGAACTCACGCTTCTTCGACACCCAGGTGTCCCACCATATCAAATCGCGCGCGGCGCGTACCGAACTCGTTGGCAACCATATCGAAGACGGTCCGGACGGGACGGCCAGCTACGAAGTGGACATCCCCAATGGCGGGGCGTTGGTGATGACAGGGAATGTAATCGAGAAGGGGCCGAACGCCGAAAACCATTCGGCCGCCGTCATGATCGGCGAGGAAGGCGTGTCACAACCAACGCCGGAACTGATATTCAAGGATAACGTCTTCACCAATGACGGCCATCCGACGGCATTCGTGCGGAACATCACCGCGACGCCGGCGCAACTGATCGGCAATACATTCAAGGGCAACGACATCAAGCCCCTCATCGGCGATGGCACGGTACGCTGACCTGTGCGGAAGCGCGGCCCGATCCTGCTACTGGCGGTACTAGTCGCGACGGCACCGTGGAACCACGCCGCCCTCGCGGACCAGCCCCGATGGCCCGGCTTCCAGGTCATCATGTGGCAGACCAAGACAGCGCTTCAGTATCGGGCGCTGCGGCACCTGGGCGTCACCGCCGCCCGCGTTCAAGCCGACCGGTCCGGCGAAACAGCTACCTCCGCCGAGCAAAAGGTCCTCCCCATCACCGAGGCGGGCCTCCGCCCCTACGTTGAGAACATCGCTACCGATTTCTACTCGGCCTATCATCGCTGGCGCCCGGATAGACCCGTGAATGCAGCATATCTGGAGGTACAGCGCGCCATTGCGGCAAATCCCGACGACCGATCTGCCTTCGTCCGGCAGCCTAGTCTTTCGGACGCGGGTGCGCTCGGACAAATCGAGACGCGGCTCACCGATATCGTTGGCATCTACGAGCCCTACAATCCCCTCTTCTTCGACCTCGGCGACGAAACGGGGATCGCCGACCTCTCTGCAGCGTGGGATTTCGATTTTTTCCCTGCATCGCTGGCCGGTATGCGCCGCTGGCTGCAGGAGCAATATGGCGCGCTCGAGGCCGTCAATCGCGAATGGGGAACAAAATTCGCAAGCTGGGAGAACGTGACACCGCCGACCACCACCGCGACTATGATGCGCACGGACGGGAACTATGCCGCGTGGTCGGATTTCAAGGCCTGGATGGACGTGTCCTTCTCCGACGCGATCGCAGCGGGCACGCGAGCGGTGCATGCCGGCTCTCCATCGGCTCTGGCGGCAATCGAAGGTGGCCAGATGCCTGGATGGGGCGGGTATGATTACACTCGGCTTTCGGCTTCGGTTGACGTGATGGAGCCTTCCAGCGCTGGCGAAGGGCTCGAGATTGCCCAATCCTTCAACCCGCGCCTCATCCCGTTGATGACCGTCAATTGGAGTCGGCCCGGCGCCCTTCACAGGTCTTGGCACGAATTCCTGCGTGGCGTGCGCGGCATGGTAATTTGGGACTCCGACGATCATTTCGTCCATGCGGACGGAAGCATCGGGCCGGATGGACGTGTAGCCGCGCCATTCCTGGAATGGATGAAAAGCAGTGCCGCCTCGCTCATCCTTGCAAGCCAGCGCGTGCGCGACCCGGTCGCCATCGTCTATTCGCCGGAAAGCTATCGGCTGCAATGGCTGATGGATCATCGTGCAATGGGCGCTTCCTGGACCCGCCTCGATTCGGAAGACGAAAACGCGGATAACGCGGTCCGGGCAGCCCGACGACGAGTGATTCGGCTCTTGGACCGCCTGGGGATTGGTCCGCACTTCGTTAGCGATGCGCAGATTGCAGGAGGCGTGCTCGAACAGGCAAGCGACAAGATTGTGATATTGCCGCAAACGCTTGCGCTTACAGGCGAGACAGCCGCCGCGATCCGTGCCTTCGTCAAGGCGGGGGGGATCGTGATAAGCGAAGGTGAGACAGGCACCTTCGACGGACATGGCCGTCGCCTTTCGCAGTCGCAATTGTCGGCGCTTCTAAACGGAATCAATCCGCGCGCTTTCCCGCTCCACGACGATGATAAGGCTGCGCTCGAACAGCTTAGGCAAGCGCTCAAGGCCGCCGGGATTACGCCCGAGGTGACGGTCGCGAACACGACCACCCAAGGCCCGGCCGGCGTCGAGCATTACGTGTACCGAAACGGAGCGCTCACGGTTCTGGCGTTGTTGGCGGAGCCTCTCTCCAATAAAGCGCAGAATGGCTCTAAAACGAGCCTCTCGTTACGCCAACGCTCGTATATTTATGACGTCGGAGCACAACGGCTTTTGGGACATGCCATGGAGATCTCGGTCTCTGTCAAAAGTGCCCCACCGACAGTGCTTGCTCTATCGGCGGAACCGCTTGCCGTGGAGACTTGCCGATCGCTGCTGCATTGGCCGACTTGCCCCTCGGCCGCTGATGATCTTTTGCCATGAGCAAGCGATAGCAAAGGGAAGCCTGTTCCCTCCATGTGCCAATGAGATCCAACAACACATCGTGCGCTTTTTAAATTATATTCGAGATCAAGAGACTGGATCTCTGTCAAAATATTTTACAGTGACGAGCAGGGAAAATTACAAACCATTGTAATTTATGAGTTATTTTTTCGGCACGATTTTTGCTTGCCTGAGAGCATATGTGCATCGTGAAGCGTATTCGGACAGGGCTGTATCATGAGTATGATCTTTCGTTTCGCCTGGGCGATCTTCGTAGGGGGAGCGCTTTCCTGCGCAGTTGCGCGGGCTGACCCAATTGATCTGTCTCAGTTCAACGATCCGTCAACTCTTCACTTTGGACCTGGCGCGAATACCGCATGCGCCACGGGTGGCTGCCCGATTTTCATTGGCGGCGCCCTTGACGGCGAGGTGAACAATATCAGCGCCGATCGGCTCGATATCTATCAGAATTCCGGGGGAGCCCCGGCGCTCGCCGATCCGATTTTGCTGATCTTCGCGGTGCCGGACAACAGTGTGGCTCTGACGGGCGACACAATCACCGCGGTATCGCTTTACCACTCTTATCCTGGCAGCCCCACGCCGGTCGCGTTCGACTTCGGAACGACTGCCTACGGTATAAATGCTTCCACCGGCTTCGCAGGCCTTATGAGTTCCGGCGATATTTACTCATTTCTCGGTATTCCCAACGCCAACAATTCGAACAACTTTGCAAATCTGTCGGCGGCAGAACTGCGAATGCTAGGCACCAACGTGACCAATTTCGGTATCTATGTCTACTCGCTCAACACCGGTGGCTTTGCAGGCCACGATTTGCTTGATGTCCAATTGAACGGAGTTCAGGAGGGAACCTTTGCTGTCGCGTTAGGAGCAGATCCAAAGGGAAAGCACATTTACGCGACACCATTTACCGAGGCCGGCTTGCAGGATGTGCCCGTTGTGCCCGTCCCCGAACCTCCGACAATCTTGCTTTTCTTCAGCCTTTTAGTTGGGTTAGCTGTTTTGCAGGGAAGAAGCCGATTTATCGCTAGGGTCAGGACCTATTAATTTCGTTTGAGATGTGATTCACGGTCTCCATTAGGAGGCCGCGATGGGTAATTTGTTTCTTCTGGGCGAGCGCCAGATGGCGCGGATATCGCCGCACTTTCCGCTGTCGCACGGGGTTCCGCGGGTGGACGACCGGCAGGTGGTGAGTGGCATCGTCTACGTGATCCGCAACGGCCTCCAGTGGAAGGACGCGCCTGCCGGCTACGGTCCCCACAAGACACTCTACAACCGCTTCATCCGCTGGAGCCGGCTCGGCGTGTTCGATAGGATATTCGCCGCTCTGGCCGGCGAAGGGCCGAAGCCTGAGCGCATCATGATCGACGCGACGCACCTGAAGGCCCACCGCACCGCGGCGAGCCTGCTTAAAAAGGGGATGTTCCCCGTCGTATCGGGCGAACAAAAGGTGGGCTGAACTCGAAGCTGCATGCCGTGTGCGATGGTGAAGGCCGCCCGATCATCCTGCTGTTATCCGAGGGCCAGATGAGCGACCTTAAGGGTGCCCGTCTTGTGCTCGACGCACTGCCGGCGGCCTCAAGCCTGATTGCCGATCGCGGCTACGACAGCGCCTGGTTCCGCGAAGAACTCGAAGCCTGCGGCATCGAGCCCTGCATTCCCTCGAGCCGTAGCCGCAAGGTCCCATACGACTACGACAAAGCACTCTACCGCCAGCGTCACAAAGTCGAGAACCTCTTCGCCAAGCTCAAGGACTGGCGCCGTGTCGCAACGCGCTACGACCGATGCGCCCACACCTTCTTCTCAGCCATCTGCATCGCCGCCGCCGTCATCTTCTGGCTCTGATCAACGAGTCCTGACCCTCGGATGGGGACCTGATCAACATATTGTCATAATTGGCTGATTCCTCGTGTGATTGAGTGTTACACGGAGGAGGTAGTGATGAGCGATCTGTTTTGGCTTTCGGATGCAGCTTGGGGAGCGCTTGAACCGCATCTGCCCAGGAACCAGCCCGGAGCACGGCGTGTCGATGATCGACGGGTAATCTCCGGCATTCTTCATGTGTTGAAGGTCGGGTGCCGCTGGCGTGATGTTCCGGCCGAATACGGGCCGGCAAAGACCGTCTACAATCGTTATCATCGCTGGTCGCAACGGCGCATATGGCATCGCCTCTTCGAAAAGATGGCGGCATCAGGCCCCGTGCCCGAAGAGCTTTCCATCGACAGCACCCACGTCAAGGCACATCGCTCTGCTCAAGGCTCAAAAGGGGGGCGTGGGCGCAAGCGATTGGCACGTCGCGTGGCGGAAGAACAAGCAAAATCCATTGTCTGGCCGATGATCGCGGCAGACCGGTCGCTATCGTCCTGACGCCCGGTAACGTCGCAGACATCAAAATGGCCATTCCCTTGCTAGAGGCCGCCCGCCCAGCGCGCAGATTGCTCGCCGATAAGGCTTACGATGCTGACAGCCTGCGGCAATGGCTGGCGAAGGCGAAGGTCGAGGCAGTGATCCCCTCATCTGCCGCTCGCAAAACCCCATATCCTCTCGACCGAAAAGCATATCGAAGACGAAACGTCATCGAACGCCTCTTCTGCCGGCTCAAAAACTGGCGCTGCATCGCAACACGATATGATCGACTGGCTGCAAATTACCTGTCGGCGGTCGCCCTCGTCGCCGCTCTAATCGCATGGATATGAACGAGTCCCCATCCTAGGTGCTAGCGGCTTCTGGATTGGCGGAAACTCCACGCCTTGCCAGTATGAAAACTGCTAAAGCTGGAGGATGGAAACACTTGTCATGCGGGATCCGCGAGAGGACCGTACAGTTGGCGAGGAAACGTCTGACCAACCTGTCGAACGATCCTCGGGTTTGATTGCACCCTAAGTATCCGTTTTGATCAAGCAGCTTTTGGCGTCCATTTTCGCTTGGCTTTGAGGAGAGCGTTTGCGAGGACAATAAGCTTTCGCATGATTGCGGTGACTCGCGCCGCGCCGATCGCGGCAATATCCCGTCGTATATTGAACCTTCCCAATTGCTGCGGAATTTCCGAATATGTTTTTACCGCTTGGGGAATGCCAATGGTACGAAGGCAAGGAAATTGGCACGTCTTGTATTTTGTCGGGCTGGTAGCGAGCTTGGCCGCGTTCGCTCCAGCTCGCGCCGCGGTATACTTGGTAGGGCCCGATGAAGCACTCAACGCGCCGAGCAAGGCGGCGCGCGTCGTGCATTCTGGCGACACCGTGCGTATCAAACCGAAGCCGGGCGGCTACTACGATTGCGCGATCTGGCGTGCCGATGATCTCACTATCGAGGGGATAGGCGACGATGTGCGGATAACGGACATGACATGCCATGGTAAGGCGATTTTCGTGGCAGTCGGAAACCGCATTACCATTCGAAATCTTACATTCGCGCGAGCACGGGTTCCCGATGGGAATGGCGCCGGCATTCGCGCTGAGGGCATGGATCTGCGCGTGGAGCACAGCCGCTTCATCGACAATGAAAGTGGCATTCTGGCAGCGAATTCTGCACGCAGCCGCATTTTTTTAGAAAGCAGTCAATTCACTGACAACGGCAGCTGCGTCCCGGAGCATTGTTCCGACGCGATTGCGGTGGGCCACATTGCCGAACTGGTCGTTTCCGACTGTAGAATTTCCGGCACCAGAGGCGGCGACGCCATCCGTTCGCTAGCCGAGCGGACGATTCTGACCGCCAACCACATCGATGACGGCAACGGTGGTACGGCCGCCTTTCTGGTCGAATTGCCGTCCGGCGGCTCGCTCGATATGCGGCAGAATGTTCTCCAACGCGGGCCGCGGCGGTCCGGTCAAAGAGCGATCGTCCGCCTCATGCAGGGCATAGGCGCTTCTGCCGTCGATAGCCTTTCCTTCACCGCCAATACGGTGCGCAACGACACGGGGGCGCCGCTTGCCTTTGTCCTGAACTGGACTGGAACTTCCATGCGCCTGCTGGACAATCACCTGCCGCAAGACGTCACGCCGGAGAGCAACTCCGGATATGGGTGGTTCCTGACAAAGTCGGCGATCCATCACGGAATCGCATTCGCCCATAATGGTCTGGCAATAGCCAAGGCGTTGGCGCGGACGATCTATCATCACCTGTAGTCGTGGAACTGCGAGGGTCGAAGCGCTCAATGGCCCGCTCCGACATGGGATCATGCAAGGGCCGGATGCCTGACATGTGTCAATAATATTTACAATGCCATCGCACTCGACAGGCTTGGTTGCCGCAAATCTCTGTAATTTATGATCTTTTTATATTGGCACGGAGTTTGCTTCTTTCGATTACAGGCAGGCAGTCCGACGGGTGCGATCCATGTAGTGAACGCTCGCGGATGGGCCGGCTGGACAAAGATCGAGGAGCAGGGGTGATTGCGATGAAAAAATCTGTTTTGGCGTTGCTGGCGGGGACCGCAGCTTTGTCCATGTCTGGCGTTGCGCGCGCCGACGTGATCTATGACAGCGTTCCTTTGTTGGCTTTTCCAGGCAACGTGCCGAGCCAAGCGTATCAGGCCACGCAGACCGTCCAATTTGGCGATAGAATCGGTTTTTCAGGAACCGCGCGCAATCTTACGACGGTTGATATCATGCTCAGCGACTGGGCGTTGTACTCCGACTATGGAGACCAGACCCAACCTTCCTTCACGTCCTCCTCCGCCGGATGGTCGACGCCATTGACTCTGAATATCTATGGTGTGGGTGCCGGCAATACGGTCGGCAGCCTTATTGCGAGCCAAATGATCACCCCGACAATTCTGTGGCGTCCGGCTGCTGACGGCTGTGATGCAACCGGTTATACGGGTGCGGATGGAGCATGCAATCACGGCCTTGCGCAGACTGTGACGTTTGATTTTACGGGAACCGTGGTGCCGGACGAGATCATTTTTGGTCTGGCATTCAACACCCAGACTTACGGCAGCGATCCGACGGGGACCAGTGGTCCATACAATTCCCTGAACTTCGCGCTCGGAGATGCGAGTGAACCGAGCGTCGGTAACGACGTGAACCCGGCTGGGGTTTTCATTCAATCTGCGAGTTCCGGCACATTTGCCGAGGCCACCGGCTGGGGTGGATACGTCCCTGCGGCGAAGTTCAACGCAACCGCTATACCCGAACCCTCGACCGTGGCCCTGTTCGGCGCCGGGCTTCTGGCGCTTGGGTTCTGGGAGTTCCGCAAGCGGCGAAACACGGGCGCCTGAGCGTCGGTTATCGTCTTCGATCAACCAGAACGGAATTGAGGGAAAGTCCCGCCTCAAGAGTCTTGGATGTACATCATGCGGGACTCGGCGGGTTCAGCCTTCAAAAGCCATTGTTTAGCCTTGAAAGCAGGCTGGCCCTCGCAAGGATTCGGCAAGGCGCTAAAGCCCGCATTTTGAGAAGCGGATAGCCCTTGATGCCGTCCAAAGAAGTTTGCCGGTCGTAACAGGCACTATGACTCCACGTCGCATCTCTTGCCCTGGAAAGTGTCTTGAGCCGGGGGCACTCGCGGCACAATTAGCGCTTTCGACGGGCATTCTCATTTCCACGAGAACATCTTCCCACGATTCGGATCTCCATTGTTGACTTGGATGGACAATCTCTGGAAAGAATCCAAAGCGTAGCCACTATTTGGTCAAACTTGGACTGCACCGGGTAAAGCCTTTGAAGGCATAGGAGACTTATGCAAGGCCTCTACTATCTCCTGTCGATTGTCGCGGTGCTTGTCGTTCTAGTCTGGTACATCCGCAATGACCGCCTGGCGGAAGGCGAGCCCACCCGGGGACTGCTGGCAACGAAAGAGCCGGCCGAGAAACCCAAATAGCGACGGAACGCTACGTGGCAATCGGTTCGGCCGCATCGCAACATGCACGAAAGCCGCGCAGCTCTGCCGCTCGAAGGTATTGACTGGCGATGGGTCCATGAAGCCCGGCAGACATGCATTCCCTGCCCATGCAGCGAGATTGAGTCTGCCCCCCATTCCCTGCCGATTCACAGCCCGCGCGTTGCAGCCATCCATGCAGCGATTCCAGCTATTGAACCTGTGCCCTCCGAATTTGGTGCAGACCCTCGCAACTTCCGCGCTTTCAGGCACGTCCTCACTTCCAGTCTCGTTGCGGTGGTTTTCGGTTATATAGCAGAAACAATGACATACGAGTTCCCAGTTTCATCCTCTCCGGCGCGCCATTTTATCCAATTGAAATTGCAGTTGTTTTTGGCATTCCGCATCGTGCGACACCGGCTTAGTTTTCAAAATTAAGCCGGTTTTTCAGCCGGTTTTGGAAGAACGGATATTCGTTCGAATTGCGTCGCGGCATGGCGTACGCGCGACGTAGAGGGGAAATGAAGCCTGCCTTTGCCCGCACATTCTTTATCCGCAGATCACGGGTTCGAAATTAGTACGGCGATTTCCGTTCATAACGATCGACTCGACGGCGAACTCGAGGGGGAGGTAATCAGGCCAGCCATTCCAATGCCTCGCAAGTCGCCACCACAAAGAGGATTTTTGGCTCCTCGTACTCTGGAGGCTCCGTCGAGCGCTCTCCGAGTACAGACATACCAGTGAACATGCCGACATCCTTGCACACGTCACAACAGGAACTGTGCCGTCACCTTGATCTGCGAGGTCTGCGGAGAGACCCCCGCAACGCCCCAGAGAGTCAGAGTGCGGAGGGGATTTCCATGACGGGTTGAGTGTCGAGAGAGAGGCTGTCGGCGCCCGTCATGGAGTTTGGTCCCATGAACATGCAGGTTCTCGACGCCCGCCGCGACATGAACGGCGGATATAAAGTGGATGTCAGCCGTGGCGAGCGGATCGGCCGCGTTTCCTCGGAATGGTTCTCGCGCCCCGACGATGAGCGCTACCTTTCCCTATCGGAGCTGGCGGGCTCGGTGCGCAGACGATCAGAGCGCAGCCGGACGCGCATCGTGGAAACCGCACTCATCCATGTCGAGGCAAGCCGCACCGATCCGGAGCGACTGTCTCTCATCCTGCCGGGTTCCGATACGCCCGTCGCTCCGACGCACTGGAGCTTCGGCCAACTCGCCAGCCAGGTCGGCGCGCCGGCCGCTTATCTGCGGCAACTCCCCGCCGCGCTTGCCGGCATCAATCTGCAATATGGCCTGACCTCGCATCGGGCCGAGCAGATCAAGACGCTCGAAACCGACAACGGTCGGGTCGAGCTGCGCGCCGTCACCGGCCCCGACTACGGCCGGATCTACGACCACGAGCTGGTTGAGGCGGTGCAGCGGATCGCCGGCAACGGTACGGGCGACACGAGGTGGAAGGTGCCTGGCGTGCTCGATTGGTCGACGGGCGTCTACAATCCCCGCGTCGACATCACCAAGGACACGACGACGCTCTATGCGTCCGATCGCGACGTATTCCTCTTCCTCGTTGACGATCTCAACCCCATCGAAGCCGGTCGGCTCCCCGATGGATCGCCCGACCTCTACTTCCGCGGCTTCTATTGCTGGAATTCCGAAGTCGGCGCGAAGACGCTCGGCATGGCGAGCTTCTATCTCCGCGCGGTCTGCCAGAATCGCAATTTGTGGGGCGTGGAAGATTTCGAGGAAATCACCATCCGTCATAGCAAGTACGCTGCGTCCCGCTTCGCCCATGAAGCTGCGCCCGCGCTGCTGAACTTCGCGAATTCCTCGCCGATGCCCTTCATCAACGGCATCAAGGCCGCGCGTGAGCGCATCGTCGCCAGGACGGACGAAGACCGCACGGAATTCCTGCGCAAGCGCGGATTTTCCAAGGCGGAGACCGGCAAGATCATCGAGACGGTGCTGGTCGAGGAAGGTCGCCCGCCCGAGTCCATCTTCGATTTCGTCGCGGGTATCACCGCCCTCGCCCGCGAAAAGACCAATCAGGATGCGCGGCTCGAACTGGAGGGCAAGGCCAAGAAGTTGCTCGACCGCGCCGCCTGACTTCGGTGAAGCCGGAAATACGGTTCTCCGTGTCTCCGGCTTTGCGCCTTCGTGCCCTTCCGTTTCGCCGTATCCGTGACGCTGCCCTTCAAAAGTGAGAGGGCGGCGCTTCGCTTCGTGACGAGTTTGGGTTCGAGAGAGAGGCTCTCGGCGCTCGTCGCGGAGTAAGGAACATGGCAACTGCCGTTCAGAAGATCACCCTGTCGTCCGCGCGCGACATTCCCTTCAACAAGCTGGTGCTCAGCCAGTCCAACATCCGGCGGGTGAAGGCCGGTGTCTCGATGGAGGATCTGGCCGCGTCGATCGCGCGGCGCGGCCTCATCCAGAGCCTGCATGTCCGCCCCGTTCTCGATGGTGAAGGCCAGGAGACCGGCACGTTCGAGGTGCCCGCCGGCGGCCGCCGTTATCGAGCGCTGGAGATGCTGGTTAAGCAGAAGCGCCTGAACAAGACTGCGCTGGTTCCCTGCGTCGTCGGCGCGAACGACAGCGGCATCCTGATGGAGGAAATCTCGCTCGCGGAGAATGACGAGCGCGTGCCGGCCCATCCGCTCGACCAGTATCGCGCATTCCGATCCATGCGCGATAAGGGCATGACCGAGGAGGACATCGCCGCGGCGTTCTTCGTCGACGTCAATGTTGTCAAGCAGCGGCTGCGCCTCGCGTCGGTTTCGCCCGCACTCCTCGACATCTATGCCGAGGACGGCATGGAGTTGAAGCATCTCATGGCCTTCACCGTGTCGCAGGACCATGCCCGCCAGGAGCAGGTCTGGGAGACGATCCGCAATAGCTGGCAGAAGGAGCCCTATCACATCCGCCGCATGTTGACCGAGACGACGGTTCGCGCCTCGGACAATCGCGCCGTGTTCGTCGGCGTGGACGCCTACGAGGCCGCCGGTGGCATCGTCATGCGCGATCTCTTCGAGTCCGATGACGGCGGCTGGCTTCAGGACGTCGGACTTCTGGACCGGCTCGTGTCCGAGAAGCTCACCACGATTGCCGACGAAATGGGGACGCACGGCTGGAAATGGGTCGAGGCTTCCGTCAGCATTCCCTACGGCGTCACCCACGGCCTTCGCGAGATCAAGGGCGTTCCGCTCGACATCACCGCGGAAGAACAGGCTACGCGCGACGCGCTGCAGGAGGAACTCGACCGCCTGACGGCCGAATATGAGGATGCGGACGAGCTTCCGGACGAGGTGGATGCGCGCCTGGGCGAAATCGAAGCCGCTATCGACGCGCTCGATAATCGCCCGGTCCGCTACGACCCGGATGAGATCGCCATCGCCGGTGTATTCGTCAGCATCGACGCCGACGGCTCGCTCTCCGTGGATCGCGGCTACGTCCGTCCTGAAGACGAAAGGCCGGTCGAGGTTGCCGATGAAACGGCGTCCGAAGACGATGTCGATCCTGAAACCGGCGAAATCCGCACGCCCGCCGTCCAGCGCGCGGTGATCACCATCGGCGGCCAGCCTATCCAAACCGAGGAGGAGGACGAGGACAACGGCATCAAGCCGCTCCCCGAGCGTCTCGTGATCGAGCTGACGGCCCATCGCACGCTGGCGCTGCGCAATGCGCTGGCGGACAATCCGCACGTCGCCATGACGGTGTTGCTGCACAAGCTCCTCAGCGACACGTTCGTCCACACCAACCCGACCGGCTGCCTTGAGGCGAATGTTCGCCACATCTTCTTCTCGACCCAGTCCGAGGAGCTGAAGGACAGCCCTTCCGCCCAGGCCGTGAACGATCGCCACGAACGCTGGGGGGATCACGTTCCCGCCGACGATCAGGCACTCTGGGACTGGCTGACCAATCTCGATGACGGCACGCGCATGGAGCTGCTGGCCCTTTGCGTCAGCTATGGCGTCAATGCGCTGTTCGAACGCCCGAACCCGTATTCCGGCTCGGGCGTCAGTCAGCACGGTCTCGACGTGCGCATGGCACAGGCCGATCGTCTCTCGCGCGCGACCGGGATGAACATGGTGGCTGCGGGCTGGAAGCCCACAGTCGGCAACTATCTCGGCCGCGTGACCAAGCCTCGGATTCTGGAGGCTGTCCGTGAGGGCGCCGGCGAACGGGCCGCCCAGCTCATCGACCACATGAAGAAGGGCGACATGGCGAAGGAGGCCGAACGCCTGCTGGCCGACACCGGCTGGCTGCCCGAGCCGCTGCGGATGTCGGACGACACCGCTCCCGCCGACGCGCAGCCCGCCGTACCAGTGGGTGCCGACGAGGAACTGCCGGCATTCCTCGCCGATGATGGCGAGGATGATGACCTGGCCGAAGCTGATGACGACGAACCGGCGGCCATGTTCGCAGCCGAATAGCGCCTTGGCGCGGGGTGGTTCGGCCGCCCCGCGCACTCCTTCAGTCCCCTCCAGCCCGGCCTCGCGCCGGGTTTTCTCGTTTCAGGAGCCTGTCATGGCCGAATATTTCACCCATTTCTCGTGCCTGCTTGATATCGGCACACCCGAAAACGCCGCCCGTGCGCTCGACCTCTACAACACGCTGTCCGAGGCGGGTGCATCCGAAGAACCGCCTTCGGATGGATTCCGGCTCTCGATCGAGCCCGAGCACGGCGGCACCAAGCTCTGGATGCGCGATGATTGCACCGGCGATCCCGAACGGCTGATCCAGTTCGTGAAACGCTGCGCCGTGGAATTCGGTCTCACCGGCCGCTGGGGCTTCCAGTACGCCAACACCTGCTCACGCCCGCGGCTCGACGGCTTTGGCGGCGGTGCGCACGCCCTCGATCTCGCAACAGGCGAGACGGTGGCCTGGACCTACACCGATGGCTGGCTCGCCGAGACGCTATCCAGCGATGGAGAGCGGACATGAGTATTCCCGACTATGCCCGGAGCAATTTCCAGACGCTGCTGCGGGCGGCAGCGGACGGAAATCTCGCGCTCATGGAATGCCTCGATGCCGAGACCGGCGCTCAGCGCTATGTCATCTGCGCCGTAGGGCGCGATGACGCAGACTATGTCTTCACACCCTTCGGCCATCTCGCCGAAGGCAATCCGTATGACGCCTATCTGCCGCCACATCCTGACGATCCGGGCGGCTTCGTGCATTCCGAGACACCTTCATAGTTGAGGGAGCCTGCGCCTTCCGCTCCATCTTCAAAGCGCCCCGCCTAGCGGCCGGGCGCTTTTTCCATGCCAGCCTTCAAGAGTGAGAGGTCCGCCGGGACGGGATGAGTCCGGGCGGTTCGAGAGAGAGCGCCGGCCGGGCTCGTTTGTTCCCGCTCTCCCGAGGATCTCCCGATGACCATCCTGTTGCCCGTGGCCGCCCCGGTCACGCCCGTCGCCCATGCGCCTGCCATCCTTTCGGCTGCCGAAAACCTGCTCGGCCATCTCGAACGCGGCCAGCGCGTCGACACGCCCATCCTGCGTACTGTCATGGAGGCCGCGTCCGGCTCCTCCGACGCGGCTGGCGTCTGGGATTGGAAGACCGCCTACGAGGCCTGCGAGGTTGCCACCGTCCTGTTCTTGCGCAAATACGGAAAGGCACTGTTCCGTAAATCCGCATCTCCGGCAACACGGCTTTTCACCCTCTCGAAAATCACCGGACTGCTCCCGACCCACACCCGGCGCTCGGAGGAGAGTCAGGCACTCCAGCAGTTCTCAACGCCCGTCCCGCTTGGTCTCGCCGTCGTGACGGCTGCGGCAATCGCGCCGGACGACATCGTGCTGGAGCCTTCAGCCGGTACCGGCCTGCTCGCCATTCTCGCATCGACGGCCGGCGGTTCGCTGATCCTTAACGAACTGGCCGATCTTCGCGCCGATCTCCTTTCGTCCCTTTTTCCGGCACTTACCGTCACACGGTTCGACGCCGCGCAGATCGATGATCATTTCGATCGGGCGGCCGTTCCGTCCGTCGTGCTAATGAATCCGCCTTTCTCGGCGATGGCGAGCGTCGCCGGCCGCGTCGCCGACGCCGGCTTTCGCCATATCGCCTCGGCCCTGAACCGGCTCGCTCCCGGTGGCCGGCTCGTGGCGATCACCGGTGCCAATGTCGGGCCAGACCTGCCGGATTGGCACGATGCCTTTGCGCGCCTGCAGGAGCGCAGTCGCGTCGTCTTCTCCGCTGCGATCGCCGGTTCGGTCTATGCCAAGCACGGGACCACGTTCGCCACCAGGCTGACCGTCATCGACAAGCTGCCGGCCGACGACCCGGCGGCCTTTCCGGCGCCGCCCGGCATGGCGCCCGATATCGCCACGCTGCTCACCTGGATCGAGCGCGACGTACCTGCCCGCCCGCCCGTCACCTTGCCAGCGATCTCCACGCCCGTCGCGGTCCCGCCCCTGAAATCCGTGCGCGGCTATCTCGCTCGTGCGGCGTCCTCGCGGCCGGCTGCACCGATCGTCGCTGATCCTGAAGGCATCACACTCGCCTACGAGACCGTGGACTGGTTGCCCGCCGAGGGCGCGCGCCTGACCGAGGCGATCTATGAAGAATACGGATTGCAGTCGATCCGTATCCCCAACTCGCAGGCGCACCCGACCAAGCTCGTTCAGTCCGCCGCCATGGCGAGCATCGCGCCGCCGAAGCCGAGCTATCGGCCGACCCTGCCGGTGAACATCCTTAGCCTGCTGTCCGATGCCCAGCTTGAGACGGTGATCTATGCTGGCGAGGCGCACAGCGACTACCTCGCCGGATCGTGGACGGTCGACGAGACCTTCGATGTCGTGAAAGCCGCACCAGCCGACGCGGCCGATACCGTTCGCTTCCGTCGCGGCTTCATGCTCGGCGACGGCACCGGTGCCGGAAAAGGCCGCCAGTCCGCTGGCATCATTCTCGACAATTGGCTCCAGGGTCGCCGCAAGGCGGTCTGGATCAGCAAATCCGACAAGCTGATCGAGGACGCACAGCGCGATTGGTCCGCGCTCGGCATGGAGCGGCTGCTGGTTACACCGCTGTCGCGGTTCCCACAGGGCAAGGCCATCACGCTGTCGGAGGGTGTCCTATTTGCAACCTATGCCACGCTGCGCTCCGATGACCGTGGCGAGAAGGTTTCGCGCGTCCGGCAGATCGTCGAATGGTTAGGCACCGATTTCGACGGAGTGATCATTTTCGACGAGAGCCACGCGATGCAGAACGCCGGCGGCGGTAAGGGAGAAAGGGGTGACGTCGCCCCCTCGCAGCAGGGGCGCGCCGGCCTGCGGCTTCAGCACGCCCTCCCGAATGCTCGCGTCGTTTATGTCTCCGCCACCGGCGCAACCACCGTCCACAATCTCGCCTATGCCCAACGGCTCGGCCTGTGGGGCGGCGAGGATTTCCCCTTCGCCACGCGTGCGGAATTCGTGGAGGCGATCGAGGACGGCGGCGTCGCGGCGATGGAGGTGCTGGCACGCGACCTGCGTTCGCTTGGACTCTACACAGCCCGTTCGCTCTCCTACGACGGCGTGGAATACGAGCTGGTCGAGCACGCACTGACCGATGAGCAGCGCCGAATCTACGACGCCTATGCCGGCGCTTTCGCCATCATCCACAATCACCTCGACGCGGCGATGGAAGCCGCCAATATCACCGGCTCGACAGGGACGTTGAATCGGCAGGCGAAATCCGCTGCCCGCTCGGCATTCGAATCCGCCAAGCAGCGCTTCTTCGGGCATTTGCTGACGTCCATGAAGACGCCGACCCTGATCGGCTCGATCGATCGCGACCTGGCGGCAGGTCATGCCGCCGTGGTGCAGATCGTATCGACCGGCGAGGCGTTGATGGAACGACGCCTGGCCGAGATCCCGACCGAGGAATGGAACGACGTGCGCGTCGACATTACGCCGCGGGAATATGTTCTCGATTACCTGGCCCATTCCTTCCCGGTGCAGCTCTACGAGACTTTCACCGATGGCGAGGGCAATCTGTCGTCGCGTCCGGCCTATCGCGACGGCCAGCCCATCGAGAGCCGCGAGGCCGTCGCGCGTCGTGACGAACTGATCGAGCGCCTGGCGTCGCTTCCGCCCGTGCCGGGCGCACTGGATCAGATCGTGCAGCGCTTCGGCACCGACATGGTGGCCGAGGTGACGGGTCGCTCGCGGCGGATCGTCCGCAGGGGCGAGCGCCTGGCTGTCAAGAACCGCGCGCCATCGGCAAATCTCGCCGAGACCGCCGCCTTCATGGACGACCTGAAGCGTGTTCTCGTGTTCAGCGATGCGGGTGGCACCGGCCGCAGCTACCATGCGGAGCTGTCGGCGAAGAACCAGCGCTTGCGCGTGCATTACCTGCTCGAATCGGGCTGGAAGGCCGATGCGGCGATCCAGGGGCTCGGCCGCACCAATCGAACGAACCAGGCGCAGCCGCCGCTTTTCCGTCCGATCGCGACCGACGTGAAAGCGGAAAAGCGCTTCCTCAGCACGATCGCCCGCCGGCTCGATACGCTGGGCGCGATCACGCGCGGGCAGCGCCAGACCGGCGGCCAGGGCCTGTTCCGGCCCGAGGATAATCTGGAATCCTGTTATGCCCGCGACGCGCTGCGCCAGCTCTATCTCCTGATCGTGCGCGGCAAGATCGAGGGCTGCTCGCTCCATCGCTTCGAGACCGCCACCGGCCTCAAGCTGATGGACGACAACGGCGTCAAGGACGAGTTGCCGCCGATCACGACGTTTCTCAACCGGCTGCTGGCCCTCACGATCGAGTTGCAGGGCATCCTCTTCAGCGCCTTCGAACAGCTTCTCGATGCGAAGGTGTCGGGCGCGATCGCCAGCGGCGTCTACGATGTTGGCCTCGAAACCCTGACGGCGGAGAGCTTCGTCGTCACCGATCGCACGACCATCTACACCCACCCGGCGTCGGGCGCGCAGACCCGGCTGCTGACCATCACCCAGCGCGAACGCAATCGTCCGCTGTCGCTCGATGACGCGCTCGGCTGGCTTGATGATCGCGGTGCAAAGCTGCTGGTGAACGAACGATCCGGGCGAGCCGCGGTGCAGATTCCGGCGCCGTCGCTCATGCTCGACGATGGCGAGATTGAGCGTCGCGTTCGGCTGATCCGGCCGATGGAGCATCACCACGCCTCGTTGAAGTCGATGGCGGAGAGCCATTGGCAGGAGGCCGACTGCGACACCTTCGCCACGGCCTGGTCCCATGAACTCGGCGACGTGCCTGCCTTCAGCGAAAGCACCATCCACATCGTCGCGGGTCTCCTGCTGCCGGTGTGGAAGCGGCTGCCGAACGGGTCGACCCGCGTCTATCGACTCCAGACCAACGATGGCGAACGCATCATCGGCCGTCGCGTCTCGCCGGCCTGGGCCGCCAACGCCGCCTCGACCGGCACGACCAACCTGTCGGCCGACGACGCCTATGCGGCTTTGATCGACGGGCGGACGATCCTCGACCTTGCGGAGGGGCTTCAGCTTCGTCGCGTGCGCGTCATGGGCGCGAACCGCATCGAACTGTCCGGCTTCACCGAAGCCATGCGAGACCGCCTTCGCGCCTATGGCCTCTTCACAGAGATCATCTCCTGGTCGTTGCGGTTCTTCGTGCCGGTCGACAGCACGGGGCCGATCGTTCTCGGCAAGCTGCTCGACACCTATCCGGTGGCCCGGATCGGCGAGCGGGAGGCAGCGTAATGGCGCGCCGCGACGCTTCCGATCTCGTATCCCGTCTCAGCCGGCAGGCCGAGGCGGTGTGCAAACGCTATCTCGGCGCCGGCCGCAGGCAAGGCAACTATTGGCTGTCAATCGGCGCGCAAAACTGACCCTCGATCGGCGTCCAATTTTGACCCCCTTGTCGCGCACGGCGGTGAGCGCCCGACCGGGTGGAGCTGGTCGGGGTTGCGCAGCCCGGTCGGGTGCGTTGGTT